>Ga0209521_10005196_pt1 | contig 10321 bp, 11 predicted proteins | sample Rifsed19ft4_FD_184016 | JGI IMG/M metagenome (GOLD analysis project Ga0209521, IMG submission 184016) | Soil microbial communities from Rifle, Colorado, USA - sediment 19ft 4 (version 2) | ecosystem: Environmental > Terrestrial > Deep subsurface > Rock core/Sediment | place: Rifle, Colorado... | reverse complement strand
GTGGAAAAAAATCCTTGACCAATTGTGGGCTCTGGGAGTACCACATATCGTCTTCACAGGCGGCGAAGCAACGCTGCGAAACGATCTGCCTGAATTGATTGTTCATGCCGAAAGTAACGGTCTAATCACAGGATTAAATACGAATGCACGCCGCCTGGCAGATGAAAAGTATGTGCAAAAACTCGTGGATGCCGGCCTCGATCATGTGCAGATCACAGTCGAATCCTGTAACGAACAGATACATGATGAGATGATGCGCGCAAAAGGCGCCTTCAGACAGACCATTCAAGGACTTAGGAATGTGCTCGCCAGTCCGCTTTATGTGATGACGAATACCACAATGCTAAGAACAAACGTCCACACGATACCCGATACATTGGATTTTCTGGCAGACATTGGCGTCCCAACCATCGGACTCAACGCACTGATCTATTCGGGTCACGGCCTCAGTGTTGGAACCGGTCTCGCAGAGAGTGAACTACAGCCCATTCTCGATATGGCTGTGCAAAAGACATCCGAACGCGGACAGCGGCTCATCTGGTACACGCCGACCCAGTATTGCCAGTTCGACCCGACCCAATCCAACCTGGGTGTCAAAGGATGCACTGCCGCGCTGTATAGCATGTGCATCGAGTCAAACGGGAATGTTCTGCCATGCCAGTCCTACTACCATTCGCTCGGAAACATCCTGACCGACTCGTGGGATTCCATTTGGAATCACCAACTCTCCATCAAATTGCGCGAACGAAGAGGACTCCCGGCCAAATGTGATGGCTGTCCCATCGTCTCGGAGTGTGGCGGCGGGTGCCCCTTTACGTTTGAACGCTCAAACGTTTCAACGTTATAACGTTTCAAGGAGGAACCATGAAAATCATCAATCGCCTGGCCGACCGTTTCTCGAAAGTCCAGCCCCTACCTGTGGGTACCTATCACATGCAGTCCATGCAGGATGAAAAGCCTTACCGCCTTCATCTGCGCCTGCGCGGGAATGGCTCGGGCTTGCTCATCGTCAATGCCTCAACTGTTCTGCATCTCAACCCCACTGCGGCGGAGTATGCCTATCACTTTGTTAAAGGAACCGCGCCTGAAGACGCTGCAAAACAGATCGCCTCGCGTTATCGCGTCAACAAAGGAATGGCGCTGGAGGACTATAACGATTTGGCAGACCGTATCAAGACTTTGATCTCGACTCCGGATTTAGATCCCACCTCTTTCCTGGACTTTGAGCGGGTCGCACCACATTCAGCGGCTCTCACCGCGCCGCTGCGCCTCGACTGTGCGCTGACCTATCGCCTGCCTGCGGACTCTGAAACTGAATACGCGCCCACCAAACGCGTCAGCCGCGAGCTGACTACCGACGAATGGCGCGCTATTCTGGATAAAGCATGGCAATCGGGCATTCCACATATCATATTTACGGGAGGGGAAGCCACCCTGCGTGATGACTTGCCTGACCTGATCGCTCACGCAGAAAGGAATGGACAGGTGTGCGGGCTTTTAACCGACGGCTTGAAACTTGCCGATAAAGAATATCTCGACCTGCTTTTGCAGACAGGACTGGACCATCTCCTCTTTCTCCTTCAGCCTGATAACAAAGAATCGTGGATTGCTCTTGCAAACATCATGGCTGAGGATATCTTCGTCACGGTGCACCTCACACTGAATGAGAGCCATATCAGAAATGCAGACGAGACCCTGGAGCGATTGGCAAAATTAGGTGTGCAGAGCCTGTCGCTGACGATTTCGGATAATTCCCTGCGTCATACATACGATACAATCCGCAACAAAGCCGCATCACTGGGACTCACTCTCAAGTTCGACCTGCCTGTCCCATACTCTGCCTCGAATCCTGTCGCATACGAGACACAGGAGGATAACGTTCCCGATGGTGCGGGTAAAGCCTGGCTATACGTGGAGCCCGATGGCGATGTGCTTCCGGCACAGGGGATAGCGAGTCAAGTGCTCGGTAATTTCCTCAAAGATGAATGGGAAAAGATTTATCATTCATAAAAAGAAATGAACTGGCACGCACGCTACGCGCAACAGGCAAAATGGACCCGCGACCTGCGAACCTATCTCTTCAAAAAAGCGAGATTGGATGATGCAAGTCGCGTGCTGGAAGCAGGATGCGGCACAGGGGCTGTCCTCTCCGAATTACCGGGCCACATCTCGCTTCATGGCCTGGACCTTGATCCTGCCGCGCTCGCCGAATGCCGGATCCACGCCCCGAGCGCATTGTTGATACAGGGCAACGCGCTTCAGCTCCCTTACTCAAATAAATCATTCGATATCGTCTATTGTCATTTTCTCCTGTTATGGGTGCGCGATCCACTACAGGCTTTGCTCGAAATGAAGCGCGTGGCGAAACCAGGCGCATCCATCATCGCATTTGCTGAGCCCGATTACACTGGGCGGGTCGACCAACCCGGCGAACTCGTCCCACTGGGACAATGGCAAACCGAATCGCTCAAGCGACAAGGCGCAGATGCGGGCCTGGGAGCGCGGTTGGCGGATCTGTTTTTTAGGGCGGGGATAGAGCTCATCGAAACAGGAACCGTTCAAAACGCAGATCACGATCCGTCGCCTGAGGAATGGGAGATCGAATGGGCTGTGATCGAATCTGATCTGGCGGGATCGGTCACAGGTGACGACATCCGCAAAATGAGGATATTGGACCGGCAGGCCCGCGCCCGCGGAGAACGAGTATTCCATGTGCCCACGTATTTTGCCTGGGGTCGTGTTTAGCCTATCACAACCATAAGGCAAAAGAGAAATTGAGGAATGTTATACTGCTGTGATGTCCGTCATCAACAAAGCCGAAATCTGTTACATTCTTGCTTTTCCCGATCATGCCAGATCGACCGCGGAGTCCAAAGAGCAAATCAGCGGACTCAAAGACTCGCCATACTTTCAGCCTATCGATATTGATCTGGTTACCCTCGGCGAAGAGACGATTGTCATTGAGGGCTATTCTGTATCTGTTATGCGGCAGTGCTACGACGGACAGGTGCAGGTGGTGGAATGCCACTTCGGCCTGCACGACCCGTTTGCAGAATCTGTTTTACAGGAACGGACCAAAATCCAGGACGCACTACAAAGCCGCCATATCCCTGTGCACCATCGTCAAAGCGGATTGTTCGAGGAATATACGATCTTATTGGTGGATAACGCCAGACCAACACCCGACAAATGGATTGAGAGGAACGCGCTCGCGCTCGCCAACTTCATCCGCTCGCAACGCGAAGTGTTGGATAAAAAGGAAATCGGGGAAATCCTGGCCTCACGTTCGCGCTATTCCACACAGGACCTCACGCTCGTCGATTGGGAGGGCGCGGTCATCATCGCGCCGAACAATGATTTTCAATCGGATATTGTTCTGCTAAAGATCGGCAATTATCAATTACTGCGCTATCGCATGCTGGATAAATCAATCGAAGACATGCTGGATAAAATCAACGAAACCTTCTTCCAGAAGAAACGCCGGCCGCGCGCCACGCGCGGACTCATCCGTCAGATCGCGGAACACAGGCTGGAAGTGATGCTCGATTTCGAACGCGCCGAACAAAACCTGCTCCTGATTGGAGATTGGTACACCGCCAAACTTTATGAAATCATACAGGCCGAGTTTTATCTCAAAGACTGGAAGGACAACGTACGAACCAAACTCGATAATCTCGAAAGCATCGTCGAAACCATTCAGGAAAACTTCGTCCTTTCCTTCGAAGCCCTGATGGACCGCCTGCAAATGATCGGCTGGGTACTCCTGCTCATCGGATACCTCTATCTCTACCTCCTCGATGCAGGCTGGATCAAAATTCCATGATGCGAAATGTGTGACTGACTATGACAGATCAGGAAAACCGCCCCATTCCCGAATCCTACTGGGTCGAGCCCGGTCGTTTACTCGCGGGAGAATACCCTGGTCATTTCGATGGAGAGGGAACCCGCAAGCGGATCGACGCGTTAATCGAAGCAGGCTTCGATATGTTCATGGACCTGACCAGACCCGAAGAAATTCCGCCATATACCGGAACCCTGTTTGATGAAGCCAAGGTTTATGAAGTCGAAATCACATATCATCGCTTTCCCATCGGTGATTTCGGCTTGCCCACTCCCGGGCAGATGAAATCCATTCTGGATACGCTGGATGAAAGTTTGCAGGCGGGGCACAAAATATACCTGCACTGCTGGGGTGGTATCGGGCGCACCGGCACCACGGTAGGCTGTTACCTTGTGCGCCGCGGCAGGACGGGCGAAGAAGCATTAAACCAGCTGGCCGATTGGTGGAAAAAGGTTCCCAAAAGCCGCCGCCACCCCCAATCACCCGAAACACAGAGCCAGGTGGAGTTCATACGAAATTGGGCCAGGCATGAAGCAGCCCCATAAAGAAGCGCAGACGGAAATGGCGGCAGCGACGGTAGCGGCCTCCTGGCATGGACAAAGTCAACTTAAGTTCAACCTTAAGGGTTAGCAGAGTCCCGGCAAAAGGCAGTATAATTTTTCACGGAGATAGACTAGATTGGAATCAATTCAACCCGAACCCCAGCTTCAACCTGATACTGAAAAGGATACAACAGGAAATCTCAAACGGATCGTACTGGATATTCTCGAAACGCTCATCCTGGCCGTCGTCCTATATTTTGGGATCAATGCCGTCTCAGTCCGTGTCCGCGTGGATGGCTTCAGCATGAACCCGACACTGCAGGACGGTGAATACATCCTTGTGAATAGACTCTCGTACAAAACAGGCAGTCCCGTTCGCGGCGACATCGTCGTATTCAGCTTTCCAATGGACCCCAAACAGGATCTCATCAAGCGCATCATCGGCCTGCCTGGCGAGTCCATTTCTGTACAGGATGGCAAAGTGATGATCAACGGCGTCCCTCTGGATGAGCCTTATATTGCAGCTCCGCCCATTTACAACAACACATGGGTTGTTCCCGATGGTCAATTATTTGTGCTTGGCGATAACCGCAACGAATCAAAGGATTCACATGAATGGGGCTTTTTGCCCGTCGAGAATGTGGTTGGAAGAGCCATATTGATCTACTGGCCGCCAACCCAATGGCAGGTGATCGATCATGTTACAGAAGCCTTCGCCGCGCAGTAACCAAAGGACTCAAAATGAATGAGACTCATCCCCTGTTCACTCCTGATGCACCCCAATGTGGTGAATGCTCGGCGGGGGTATTGCATTTGCGTCACATCACTTATTTCACCTGGCTGGGAGAAGAATTGATTACCGTTCCAAACTTCCCGGCCTGGATCTGTGACATGTGCGGCAAACGTGAATATGATGAGCGCGCCATTTCCTGGTTGACCATGCTCCTCAGCCCCAATGCCGGTGAACCCACTCGCCGCATTAAACGCCCCCGGCGGCCCGATTCTCCCAAACGGAACATTTCTCTCCCCCCGCTTGATTGACGGTCACTCTCTTCAAGGCAACTACCATGGAAACAGGCCCACGCACTTACCGTTTTCTTCCCGCCGACGTATACACATCTGGATATCGTGTCGTTGGGAAGGTAATGGTGTCCACCAACGGCCTGTTGGGAATCCTGAACGATATTACAAAATCGCATCTGGAAGTGCATGATGCCCGCCTCGCCCGCATCCACATGCCCACAAAACTGGTGGATCATTTCGAGGTTGTCCGTCTTGTCAAATCACACATCTTTGTCCTGTGCGCGGCGCGGCGCGAAGACCTTGGCCCCAGCGGAATCGTGCGCGGCGGATACTCCAGCATCTCGGCGCTTCCTGTACGCCTGACCACGCACGTCTATGAAATTGAAGGGAAACTGGAAATTGCAGGTCGTTTCGATTTTAGCGCCTTGATCTCAGATAAGACGCGTAACTTCATCCCAATATTCGAAGCAACCCTGACCGCGATCCTGATCCCCAACATTAGAGTGGAAAGCCCGGGCATCCTCTTCAACCGCGAACAAATCGATCTGATCGCGCTTCTCAACCAGCGCGCAAAAGAGGAAAAATAGATAAATGCTTGACCACTGCAATAGGGGATGATAAAATCCGCCCGCTCATCTGCCTACGGCAAGTAGCCAGCCCCCATCGTCTAGTGGACCAGGACGCAGCCCTTTCAAGGCTAAAACCGGAGTTCGAATCTCCGTGGGGGCACCTATAAAAAAGCCTGCCTCCCCGGCGGTTTTTGTTTTGTAAAACCGTAGCCCCCGTTGAGGGGATGATATTCGAATCTCCGTGGATGCACAAAAGAGTCACCGCGGAAGGTGACTCTTCTTTTAACTATGGGACAGGTTGAGCGATTTTCTCTCCGGGAAGCAACCTCTTCATCCCCTCAATAACCGCCAGCCCGACCAGGATAATTATTCCAAAAACCAAAAACATGCCGCGTCCGCCAAGGTTTTCGAGCATTAAACCACCCAGAAAGCCGCCGACTGCCGAACCAAAGCCAAAGGTCACCGCGCCGAAAAGGCCCTGCGCAGTGGATTTCAATCCGGCTGGCGCGTTTTCGTCTGCATAAGAGACACCTGCCAGCCACATCGCCGGAAAGATCGTTCCGCCAAAAGCCTGGACGATAAAGACCAGGAATGGAGTGTCGGCCGCAGCGTAGAACAACGAACGGATGCCGATCAGCAATAATGCCAGCATAAACAATCCGTGCGCTGTGAAGCGCTTGACAAGATGATGCCCGAAAAAGAAGACAGGAATTTCAGTGAGAGTCGCGATCGTAAGAGCAATACCCATGGTCGTCTCACTCGCGCCTAATTCCGCCATGTATGGAAACAAATACGATGCAACAGAGAATGCCCCTACGCCTCCCAGAAAGGCCGTCAGAAGAAAGAAGATCCAGCGGCGGTTTGTCAGCAGTGTTCGGATGCCGCCGCGATTGCCTGCATGCTCCTCCGGCTTGCCGAATGCAAATTTCTGGCTGACGAAAAAATTGATAAGCATGATCGCGCAGAAAACCAAAAAGGCGATCCTCAGGCTGTAGTTTTCGACCAGGGTTCCTGCAATTGGAGCAAATAATCCCCAGCCAATCGTGCCGCCGAGACGAACTCGCCCATACATTATCCTTTCATCCCCAAGCATGGACATCGTCGCGCTATCTGCGAGGGGGGATACCGGCGACAAAAAAATGTTGAAGATGACGATGAGGAGGAATACGATCGCAAATGATTTCAAGGATGGCATGATCATCATTACAACGATCGCAACCGCGATACCCGTGCCCATGATCAATCTATGCTGCTGCGTGGAATCGGCGACGCCGGTTAGAAAAGGCGCGCCTGCCAAAGTAATGAGAGGAGGCAGGCCAGCCAGGAGGCCGATCTGTGCACCGTTAAATCCCAGTTGCTGATAGAAAAGAACAAAGAAGGGCAGCAATGAAGCAAATGCCGCGAAATAAAGAAAGTAGAACGTGAACGGCCAAATCCTCTGCATACGCTGTCTCCAAACTTTTTAATTATATGCCAAAGCGAATTTTCAAATGGAGTAAAATCAACCAGTGCCCGATATTCTCGTCGTTGGCTCCCTCAACGCAGATCTCGTTGTGCGCGCACAGCGTTTCCCTCTGCCCGGCGAAACCATCAGTGGAGAGGATTTGCAGATCTTTCCCGGCGGTAAAGGGGCCAACCAGGCAGTGGCCGCGGCCCGGCTCGGCGCATCCGTTTCCATGCTGGGGCGCGTCGGCAAGGATAACTTCGGCAATTACCTGCTCGAGAATCTTGAATCAAACAAAGTGGATTCACAACTCGTTCAAAGCGATGATGCATCCACAGGCACGGCAATCATCGTCGTGGATTCAAATGGACAGAACAGCATCGTCTTATCTGCAGGCGCCAATGGCAGGGTAAGTCCTGCGGATGTGAGGACCGCTTCATTCCCGGAATTCAGCCTGCTCCTCCTCCAACTGGAGATTCCAATCGAGACAGTATTATCCGCCACCCGGCGCGCTAAAGAGAGCGGGTTGCGGGTTTTGCTGAACCCGGCGCCCGCGCGTTCCTTGCCTGAAGAATTGATATCGCTTCCTGATTTTCTCCTGCCAAATGAAATCGAACTCAGCCTGTTGACAGATCAAACGGTGAATGACATTCCCTCCGCTGAAAAGGCAGCGAAGATATTGCTTGAGCGCGGTGCACAGACGATCATCCTCACGCTCGGTGCGAATGGCGCATTAATCGCCACAAAAGAAATGACCACACATATTCCCCCATTCAAAGTAAACGTCGTGGATACCACCGCAGCAGGCGATGCGTTTATCGGAGGGTTTGCTGTCAGATTACTTGAGTGTGGCAGGCGTTCTCTGACGCCGAATGCTCTCGAGATGGAGGAAGCCGTCCGGTATGGATGCGCCTGCGGCGCATTGGCAACGACCAGGTTCGGCGCGCAGCCCTCACTACCGACCAGAGAAGAAGTAGAAAGGTTCATGTCATTGCGAGCCGCGTAGCGGCGAAGCAAGCTCCTCTTAATTGGGGATTGCTTCGCCGCTCGGTCTCGGTACGATGCTACGCGGCTACTCGACCATCGGGACTCGCATTGACATGCTCAGCTTATGACTCCAACGCGCATCATCATTGACACAGACCCCGGCGTGGACGATGCCCTCGCCGTTTTACTCGCGCTTGCATCACCAGAAATCCAACTGGAAGCCCTGACCACTACACAGGGAAACGTCACCGTGGAAAAAGCCACACGCAACATCCTTTCCGTTCTGGAACTGGCACACGCAAGCCACATCCCTGTTGCACAGGGGAGCATGTTTCCGCTTGTCCAGCCGTTGCGCGCTTCTGACTCTGTGCACGGCGCAAGCGGTATTGGGAATTCGAAGTTGCCTGAACCGCGCTCTAAACCCGTTCCGCAGCATGCCGTGGATTATTTGATCGAAAGAGTCCTTGCAGAACCAAATCAAATCAGCATTTTCCCTATCGGGCCGTTGACGAATATTGCGATGGCGATCCGCAAGGCGCCAGGGTTTGCCAAAGCCGTAAAAGAATTCGTCATTATGGGTGGAGCTATTCACGAAGGCGGCAACGCTACACCGCTTGCGGAATTCAACATTTTTGTGGACCCGCATGCCGCGCATATCGTGTTCCATTCGGGTATTCCAATTACACTCATCCCTCTGGATGCCACACACAAGTGTCTGCTCGAGCAGGAACACGTGGACCGCCTGCTCAAAATTAGATCGCCTGTTTCCCGCTTTATCAGCGAAGCGGTTGAAGTGTATTTGAAATCCTCACTCGAGAGAGGCTATGCAGGCAGTGCCCTGCACGATCCCCTGACCCTTGCGACCATCATCGCGCCCGAACTGTTGACCTTGAAAGAATATTACATCGATGTCGACATCTCGGGCGGCGTTTCGATGGGCAAGACATTTGCAGATTTTTACCATATGACTCAAAAACCCGCGAACATGAAGGTCGCTCTGGATGTGCACGCGGAGGATTTCATCGAGTTATTCCTGCAACGCATGGAAACGCTGAGCCAGTCCATTCCCGATTAACATGTCGAAACGAATTCTCATTGATACAGATCCCGGCATTGACGATGCGCTTGCGATCCTGCTCGCGCTGGCTTCTCCCGAAGTCACAATGGAAGGGATCACAACAATTCATGGCAATTGTTCCGTGGATCAGGCGACTATCAATGCGCTTTCGATCCTGGAACTTGCAGAGGCGAAAGAGGCGCCAGTTGCAATGGGATTCCCCCTGCCCCTTGTGCAGCCGTCCCTGCTGGCGGCGGAGACGCACGGTGATACGGGCCTGGGATACGCGAAACTTCCAGAACCGCGCGGCAGGCCTGAGGTCCGGCATGGAAGCGATTTTCTCGTATCGACACCGGCACCTGACCGAGCCTGACATCGCGTTCATTCGCGAGCTCATTGCCGAGCACCCGAGGGCGAGCCGGCGCCAGCTATCGACGAAGCTGTGCCAAGCCTGGAACTGGGTCCAAGCCAACGGTGCGCTGCGCGACATGGTGTGCCGCGGTCTGATGCTGGAATTGCATCGCGCCGGCCTGATCGAATTGCCGCCGGTAGTCCAAGTGCCGCCCAACCCGCTGGCGCGGCGCAGTGCGCCGATGCGGATCGAGGTGCAGAGGCAGCCGCTGCAGGCGAGACTGTGTGAGATCCAACCGCTCAGCCTGCGCCAAGTGCGGCGCACGCCGGAGGAGGCGCTGTTCAATAGCCTGCTCGCACAGTATCACTACCTGGGCTACACCCAACCGGTCGGAGAGCATCTGAAGTACTTGGTGTATGCTCATGAGCGGCCGATTGCCTGTTTCGCGTGGTCCTCGGCGCCGCGCCACCTGGGCTGCCGGGATCGGTTCATTGGCTGGGGGCGGG
>Ga0209521_10005195_pt1 | contig 10323 bp, 12 predicted proteins | sample Rifsed19ft4_FD_184016 | JGI IMG/M metagenome (GOLD analysis project Ga0209521, IMG submission 184016) | Soil microbial communities from Rifle, Colorado, USA - sediment 19ft 4 (version 2) | ecosystem: Environmental > Terrestrial > Deep subsurface > Rock core/Sediment | place: Rifle, Colorado... | reverse complement strand
TGCATTCCTTGTCAGCAAGAACGCTCACACTCTATTAGACAAAATGAACGGCGCATTGACAGAACTCATCTACGACGGAACAGTAGATCAACTGAAAGCAGAATGGCATGCATAGGCAAACGTGATCAGTATTGGATGTTTGGCAACAACTGATCTTCCTTTTGGAAGGAGTGCCATTAACTCTTTCCATTTCTATCATTTCTTTTTTAGTTGGGATAGCAGTTGGGTTTCCACTCGCATTCATCAGGGTTTACGAAAAAGAAACCAGTTTTTTGGTTGACGTTTACGAAAAGATTTTTCGCGGCGTTCCAGAAATCGTTTTGATGCTCCTTTTCTTTTTTGGTCTGGGACCGTATCTCCCGCTTCTGTTTAACAACGCATTCTTTGTAGCGTCGTTTGTGTTGGGATTGAGAAGCGGAGCAAACCAATCTCAAATTTATAGAGGCGCAATTCATGGCGTTGGAGACGAACAGATGATTGCCGGAATGTCTATAGGCTTCTCCAAGTGGAGGTCAATCTGGCATATCATGGTTCCACAGGTTTTCACTTTCTCTACTCCTGGTTTGGGCAGCGAGTACGCTTTGCTCATTAAAGATTCAGCGTATGTTTACGTTATCGGCTTGGCAGAAGTGATGACGCGAGCGATTCAACTAAAAGCCAGTTCTATCAGTGAAGTTGTCACTCCATTTGTCCTAGCCGCCCTCATCTACATTGCGCTAACATTTCCCATTGCCTTCTGGCTTGACAAATGGGGAAATAAAAGAAAGAAAAAAATAGGGTTGTAGAAAAATGGCAGACTTGGTAATGGAAGCGAAACACGTATACAAAACCTACGGAAGAAGCAACAAAAAAGCGGACACCTGCATCGACATCAAACAACAAGTGGAAGCAGTCAAAGACGTTTCACTGCAAATCAGAAAAGGCGATATTAAACTGATTTTTGGACCCAGTGGATCAGGAAAAAGCACGTTTCTCCGTTGCATGGCTATGCTTGACATTCCAGATAAGGGTGAAATCTATCTGGGTGATGAATGCCTAACTAAACCTGGCGTTGACCTGAACAAAGCGCGGGCTAGAATCGGATTCGTCTTCCAACACATTTACCTGTTCCGTCATCTTACGGCTTTGAGCAACGTTGAGTTGGCACTTCGACAGGTTTTGAAACTTCCCAAAGAAGAAGCCCGCAAGCGGGCATTAGATGCCTTAACAGAAGTAAAGGTGACTGATTGTATTAACAAATATCCAGCTCAAATGTCAGGTGGCCAAGCGCAACGTGTAGGCATAGCCCGAGCCTTAGTCCGCAACCCTGACATCATTCTGCTTGACGAGCCCACTTCAGCGCTAGATCCAGAGCTTACTGGAGAAGTCATTGACACTTTGCGTGACTTGGCGAAAGAAGGCACAACCATGCTTATCGTGAGCCACGAAATGCCTTTTGCTCGGGAAGTTGCAGAGGAAATGATATTCTACGATGAAGGCACAATCGTCGAAACTGGCCCACCATCGCAGTTCTTTAATGCGCCAAACACGGATCGAGCTAAAAAGTTCATGACTAGAATCATAAATCGAACCACCAGGGAATAACTGATGTTTGATTTTCTCCTTAACCCCGTGTATGCAACATGGATCGTTGAAGGGTTGCTCCTGACAGTAGAAATCACGCTATTTGGGGTTTTGTTGGGATTGGGCTTGGGGACGCTGCTGACGATTGGCGACATATACGGGAAAAAACCCATCAAAGCAGCCATCGCCGTATACGTCGAATTCTTTAGAGGAAGCCCGCTATTTGTTCAACTCTTTTTGGCGGTTTACACTGTTCCTGCGATACTTAATGTCCAGATAGACCATTATGTTATGGCTTTCCTAGTTTTTGGGTTAAACAGCGCTGGTTACCAGAAAGGTTACTTGAAGGGCGCAATGGAAACCGTTTTGGGCGACCAAATGCAGGCAGGTTTATCGACTGGAATGTCAAAGCTCCAAACGCTTCGCCACGTGATTCTGCCTCAAGCTTATCGAATAGTTATTCCCTCTTGGACTAACGAGTTTTGTTCCTTAACAAAGAGCACTGCGACCTTGGCGTATGTGGGCTTGTCTGATTTGGTCAGCGCAGGTATCTCAATCAAGGGTATCACCTATCAGATTCTTCCTGTTTGGCTTGTAATTGGAGTGATCTATCTGGTGTGGATTACCGGATTTTCCAAGTTAATGGACGTAGTTTACGAGAAAAAGAAGGTACCGGGCGTAGAATTCTTAATGCAGTAGCTACTGCTGCTATGCCCTGTTTGTTTTCTTAATTAACCAAGCCATGTTCTTTCCCAAATCGTCCATTGTTTTCATACCTTCCTCATCACTCTGAACCTCTCCTTTCTTCCGTCCAATTCCCACGTTCCAGTACGAAGAGCCCGGCACAACCATTTGGCTTATCAGGAAATAGTGGTTTATGGCATCGAATGTTGGGATTCCGCCTGCCCTTCTGACCGCAACAACCGCGGCACCTACTTTCCTTTTGAACATGTCGCCGTTTGCTCGGGCAACGTAGAAGGCGCGGTCACTTAGGGCCTTCAATTCAGGCGTCATCATTGAGAAGTAGACTGGGGACCCCAAGATTATGCCGTCTGCCTCCATCATTTTCTGTATGTACGTGTTTACGTTGTCATCTTCGATTACGCAACGTTTGTTCTTGGTCGAATAGCAGGTTCCGCAAGCGTTGCAGCCGCGTATTTGCTCACCAGCAAGTTGTATGAACTCTGTCTCGATGCCTTCCGCTTCGAGAACTTGGAGGACACGGCGCATCAACAGCGCTGTGTTTCCGTCTTTTCTGGCGCTTCCATTAAACGCAACAACCTTCATGTCACATCGCCTCAGCACATTATCGAGAGAAAGCATAAAAAAGTAACGGCGAACCAAACCAAGAAGAACCCGCAAATGTCTGCGCAAGTTCAATATTGAATTTCGGGCAGAACCAAACCTATATGCATAGGTAGTAAATCCCCACGCAAGCTTGTTGTTTAGGGTTTACGAATAAAAAAAGGGAGTGGTAATAGCGTTTATACCTGAGTTGGTGCTGCAGCCGACATTGCAGGTTGTGCTTGTTGCGGTCTTAACGAGAAGAAAGCCACCGCCAGCAAAAGCAAACTGATCCATATGAGAAGCAGACCGATTAAAGGTATTACCGCGCCTATCAACATCAACAAACCAGTAGTGCCAAACAAGCCTACACCAGACTTCGCGGAAACAACTCCAAGCGACTTTCTAAGCAAGACAGCTGCGATAATAAGGCAAATCCACAAGACAACCCCAGCCAAGAGAATCTGCGCAACGAAATCCCATAGAATGCTTGTGCCCACCAAATCAAGTTGGGTGAATGTACCCGACCACTCGGCTATATTTGCAACGGTTAACCCAAGGTCAGCTAAAACTCCCACAAACGCAGTAAACAATAACGCTGCAAAGACCACAACACCGATCACAGCCAGGATGATTGCGTATAACGCGTTGTTGAAAACGCCTGTTTCCTTGTAGTAGTCAGCAAGTCCCTTGAAGCCCATCATAGCTAGTATTAACCCAACAAGACCAAGAACCCACCCATACGGAGCTATCCACGGCAGGACACCAATGAACAGCAGTATTGCGCCGACACCGCCCAAATTTTTGCTTGATTCCAACGTCATTATTATTTTCCCCAATCAATTCGCATCAGCGCTATGAGAATAAAAGCTTTTTCCACTTAGCATAAGCTGCTCGTTTACTGCGCGCCAACAAGCGTGCTGGTCTGCTGAATCTCAGGCATCTGCCGTATGTCCGTGACAATCTTGTCCAAGTGTCCCAGGCTTTCGGCTTCGATGCGCACAACTATGTCGTAAAGACCATAGGTAACGATGACCTCTGTGACTTCTTTCATTTTCCTGATTTTCTGAGCCGCAACGTGCTCAGTTCCTCTCTTCACAGTAGCGACGACATAGGCTTTCACAATCTCCATGTCATTTGACCCCTGTTAGTTACTCTGTATGAGGCGGCTTAAAGCGTTTTTTGAAATGCGTACCAGTTTGTGGATGCGCGTAAGTTGGATAGAATCAGAAAACTAGTTGAGGTCTGCGCCTTCAATTTGCTCCTTGAGTATGTCGAAATAGCTTTGCAGGTACTCTTCGCCGTTTTTTGTTATAGTGTACACTTTCCGTGCTCTTCCGCCTTTGGTTTGTTTTTGACTTGTCAGAAAACCCTTTTGTTCCAGGAGGTTGAGCATGGGGTAGAGGGCGCCGTGCCTGAGTTTTATGTGGAAGTTTGTTTCTACTTTCTTTTTTATCATGTATCCCCATAAGGGTTGGGCTTGAACCATCCGTAACAGTTGGATATCTAGCAAGTTCTTGATTATGCGTTGTACAAGTTCTTTGCGGTTGGTTTCAGCCATTGTTTTTCCTCTTGTTGGGGCTTCTGTCTTGTTTGTCTATGTTTTGGTTTATTTAATTTATGTTGAAAGTGGAGTTTTAGTATTGCCGTGATATGCTTTGTTATGCTTGCTGTGAGTATGAACGTTTATATTTGCGTTTATTCTCTATAACGACACGCGATATGTACTATAGTGGACATATTGTACACAAGTAAAACAAAAAAACTGTTAAACACAAATACACAAGGAAAAAACAAAAAATGGTAAACGCCCAAAAAGAGGTCCAAACCAAATTAATGAAAGGCCTACTAGACCTCATTGTTCTGCAGTTTCTTAACGGTCAGCCAATGCACGGCTACCAGGTCATCACGAAAATCCGCAAGAGCTTCGGCGTTTACTTCGGCCCAAGCACCATCTATCCACTCTTGACAACGCTTGAGAAGAAGGGGTTCGTCAACAGCGAGTGGAACATGCAAACGGAAAGACCTAGAAAAATCTACAAACTCACAACTGAGGGCTACAACCTACTGAACTTCACAGAAAACTCGCTGAACTTCATATGTAGAAGAATAAACACGTCAGCAAACACTGACATAGCAGTTGAACCGTCCAACCGAGCAACAATGGACCCAGTGCTGAAAAAAATCAGGACACAACAACCAGTCATTTAATCCCACATTTCCAATAACACAGAATAAACGTTTTCAGCGTAAGCCGACACGCAAGAATACCGACTGCCAACACCCTACCGACTTGGTAACTGATTATGTGTTTTCACCTGCAAAAGCAGCAACAAGCATGTCGAAAAAATATATCTCCTTGTGCATAATTCTATTAGTGAGTCTTGCAAGGTGAAGGCTTGAAGAAAGATTCCAGCAACATAAGCGACTGCCTAAACAGCCAAATTCTCGAGTTTTGTAGACACATAGCTGGGTCAGCCCAGATCGCCGCCATAAGCTTGGTCGGCAACCATTCTGTGGGAACACTAAACGGCAAAGCAACGTTAGAGATAGTGCTGGTGATCCATGATTTTCAACCCAGACTACTGAGTTACGTTAAAATCGTTAGGGGAAGAAGCCTCATTTTTTTTGCGGTTGACCAATGGATTTTTGAAAGAGATGTTGACCGGAGCTTTTTAGGTGAAGCATTAGCGGGAACTTTAATTTTTCCTCACACTGCGCTTTGCGGCGAAGAATATTTACATACACAAGAAATACAGTTGAAGAAACGGCTCATCCTTGAACTGTTGGAAAACCTGGTTCTCAGCTTCCCAGAACTCTCTTACCGCCTTCACATCAAACCGCAATACTTCATGTACGAGGTCATTCTGAACCGAGTTAGAATTTTCCCTCCGCTTGCTTATGGCTTATCAAACTTCATAAATGGCGGAGCCTCTAAAAAGGAAGTTGAATTGGTCTTCCGAGGCTACTTGGAAGCCTTGAAGCAACTTGAAAAAGAGAAAAAAATCGCTTTTTCAGATGGCTACGTCATTATTCCCAAAAAATTTGTGGTTGAAAGCCAAAACCCCAAGGTTCGCCTCGCAAACATTTCCAAGAACGCGCCGAGAACGTTATTCACTTCGCTGTTCGCAGCTTTCCCGCAGCTTCTAAACTTCTTTTCGCAGAAGACTGAAGCCCTGCTGAAACTTCAAAAATTCACCGTGAAAAGAGACTCTGTTTTGGCGCGACGTTTCATGGATCCTCAAAAATATCTCTTTGTGCCCACGGCAGAGGGCTTAGTTTCTTTAGCAGACAGAGTTGACATCGACGCCTATGCCCGAAAGATGCTGTTGGACGACGAGAAAGCCAAGATCAAGTTTGAACGGATAGGCGGCGTCTTAAATGACGTATACTTGATTAAAGCCTATCCAAATGGAGTAGAGAAGAAGGTGCTTGTTAAGCGGTTTAAGGACTGGTCTGGTTTTAAATGGTTTCCACTTTCTATGTGGTCTCTTGGAGCTCGAACCTTTGCTGTTTTAGGTCGCCATAGACTCGCAAGAGAATGTGCAATAAGCGAATTTTTGCGTTGTGAAGGATTTAATGTTCCTAAAATTCTGCATGTGAGCCACAGCGAACGCCTGATTTTCATGGAATACATAGAAGGAGAAGACCTAAGCAACACTATCAAACGCATCGCAACTGCAACGAGCACAAAAAAAGTTGAAAAGGATCTTGCAAAAATAGCACAGGTGGGCGAGATGTTCGCGCAAGTGCATTCCCTCAATGTTACATTGGGCGACACGAAACCAGAGAACGTTATAGTTGACCCAAACGGTAAGATTTACCTGTTGGATTTTGAGCAGGCTTCTCACGGTGGCGACAAGGCATGGGACGTAGCAGTTTTCCTATATTACTCAGGGCATTATCTTCAGCTCTTGTACAGCAACGGCAAAGCCGAATCCATCACCAAGGCATTCGTAGAAGGCTACCTGAAAGGTGGCGGTGACGCCAACACTATTAAAAAGGCGGGCAACTCTAAGTACACGAGGGTTTTCAGCGTTTTCACAATGCCATCGATAATTTTAGCCATGTCAAACGTTTGCAAAAAAACCGAAGCACCGAGGTAAAGGATATGGTTCAAAACAAAACGACGTTAACTTTCTATGGCGGTGTAGACGAAATCGGAGGAAACAAAATCTTACTCCAAGATGGGGACACACGGGTGTTTTTTGATTTCGGTATGTCCTTTGCCATGAAGAAACGGTTTTATTCACCGCCGTTCCTCTCGCCAAAAAGCGAAAAAAGTCTCCAAGAGCTCGGAATTCTCCCACAAATCACTGGCGTCTACAGGTTTGACCAAAGTCCGCCTGAAGTTGACGCCGTTTTCCTATCACACGGTCACTTGGACCATTCGGCTTACCTGTCGTTCATAAAGCGTGAAATCCCCGTCTATTGCGGTGAAACAACGCAGATAATCTTGCAGGCGCTGAGCGACGTTCGCCGTGCAAACTTGGAGTTCAGCGTCTCTGACATCGAGTTCAAAACTTTCCGCACGGGCAAGAAAATCGCCGTTGACAGCTTGGAAGTTGAACCGTTCCACGTTGACCATTCGGTTCCAGGAGCTTACGGTTTTCTAATTCACACTTCGAACGGCACGGTTGTTTACACTGGAGATTTTAGGGATCACGGCGCTAAGCCTGAGATGACCCGCGATTTTGTCGAAAACGCCAAAAAAGCCAAGCCCAAGGCGATCATCACTGAAGCCACGAACATGACGGGCGCCACGGTTTCCTCCGAAGCTGAGGTTGAAGACAAACTGAACAGCATCGTTGCAGACGCAGATGGGGTAGTGCTTGCCGAGTTTGCCTATTCAGATGTTGACCGCTTGAACTCTTTCTTTCACATAGCCAAGAAAAACCAGCGGTGCTTGGCTGTTTCACTGAAGCAAGCTTACCTGCTGGAGGCGCTTCGAAAGGACAAAGGCTTAACCGTTCCAGTTTTAGATGATGAAGGAATATTGATTTTTCGAAAGTCGAAGAAACGTTTTGACAAATGGGAAAACGAGCTGATCGAGCGGTATGACCAGCAGAATAAGATTTTCGACGTGTTCGAAGTTTCGAAGCAGCAGTGCAAAGTGGTTTTAGCCATGTCCTTTTACGATTTTGAGGAACTTGTTCCACTTCAGCCTGAAGCGGGCAGTTGCTACATATTATCGGCGTCTGAACCTTTCAACGAGGAAATGGAGCTTGACTATGAAAGGGTGGGCAACTGGCTGAGGCATTATGGTTTGCCGCAGTATCACGTGCACGTTTCGGGGCACATTATGCCTTTGCGGCTGAAGAAGACGCTTAGAGAGATGAATGGCGAGCGCATTTTTCCTGTCCACACCGAAAACGCAGACCTATTCGCTAGGTTCATGCGGGACCTGAAAGGTCAAGTGACGCTTGTCGAAAAATGCAAGGAGTACACGCTGTAGCTTTGCGAGCGTTTATATCTCCTGTTTAGAGAAGAATACGTGTGAGCAACATGAGCGAAGTTTGGTACTATAAGGGCGTGCATAAAGTTAAGGTGGTCACAGAGAGCGAGGGCTACTGGATTGTTGAAGCCCTTGAAGAGTTTGAAGATTACGCTGACGGCGAAAAAGTCAAAGTTAAAATCGGAGAGCAACGAATTGTGCCAGCTAACACCGTTTACAAGCAGAAATACTTGCCACCTCCGATAAAAGAGCACGCTTACGAGCTGCAGATGGAGAAAAAACTAAAACGGTTAGTCGAGGAAGAGGAAAAGAAACAAAAAGAATAGAGGCATCTGCTTCCTGTTTCATGCACCTGCCTTATCGTTAAAATTTTGAGTGCCAATCTTGAGATTTGATTCGGTTTACCTTTTCATAAGATATATGCTCTCAAAACGCCTTCAATAGTCATGATTACCGATGACTTTGACGCCGTCGTTCAGCCGCAGAATGCGCTTTGCTTTCCACAGTCTGGGCTTAAGCTGCTTAGGCGGCGCCATATTCCTCCAAATCCTGGTGTTCGCGGACATCCTCCAGCATGGATACTTTATGGCGGTGGAGCAGAATCCAGCCATACTCGCATTCGAAGTGTCGCTTACAGGTTTCGCCGTCATCTACTTCATTTACATTTATCAACGCCTAATGCGCCAAGTCAAGTAAACCGCTCTTTCTTCAACTGTGTTCAAAGCTTAAATGACACAAGACGCATTTTCACTCTTGACTTCCTTTGAGTTATGCACCATGGGAGAATGGCGGTTGACAGACCATAAAATAAGCGAAGGCGACTACGTGCTTCTAAGCTTGGACCCGCGGAGAACGTACATGGTTAAAGTGGAAACTGGAAAGAGCTTTCACACGCACAAAGGCTTCATGAAACTAGACGAGCTAATCGGCAAGAATTTCGGCGCAACCGTTAAAAGCAGCTTGGGCATCGAGTTCACAGCCCTACAGCCTTCCTTGACGGATTACATAATGAAGTCTTCCCGCAAGACGCAGATAACCTATCCGAAAGACGCTGCCTTAATCGTCATGTTCAGCGGAATAGGACCAGGCAGCCGCGTTGCGGAATCGGGCACAGGAACAGGCGCACTGACAACGGTTCTTGCGCATTACGTGAAGCCAGACGGCAAAGTCTATTCTTACGAGCTGCGTGAGGAATTTCAGAAGAACGCGGAAAAGAATCTGAAGCGGGCAAACCTGCTGGATTTCGTTGAGTTGAAAAGTGGAGATGTCACCGCTGGCATTGAAGAGCGAGACTTGGACGCAGTCGTATTGGACTTGGCGGTTCCTTGGCTGGTTGTTCCGCACGCTTACGAAGCCTTGAAGCCTTCCGGCACCTTGGTGTCCTTCAGTCCGACAATAGATCAGGTTGTGAAAACTACTGAAGCCTTGAAGGAAAAAAATTTCATCCTTATCGAAACCGTTGAATGCTTGATGCGGGCTATGCAGGTTGAACGGGGCAAAACTCGTCCGCACACCATGATGACGGGGCACACGGGGTATATCACTCATGCCCGCAAAGCCGTGAAGTTTCAGCAGCAAACACCTAACAACTCGATTTAAACTGGGCTGAAACGGCAACTTGGCTATTCATTCTTCACTGTAGCTTGAGGCATGCCCAGAGTCCAGAAAGCCTGCTTTAATTGCTCGCCACGTGTCCAACCATAATAAAAGCCAGCTACTGCAGCGAAGCACGGGATAAACACGTTGTTTATGAACTTGAAAAGCAAAGGATTGCTTATTCTATTTTCAAGGAAAGTGGGCTTCCAAATTTTAATGTTGTATTCCCAGCAGCGGATGAAGAAGTCCCATCGCGCTTTTGACAGTGAATCAAGTTCTGCGCCTTTCTTGTTCATCAACACGCAGTTTTCGAGTGGTACAAAGAAGAGCGGTACGTAAAACGCGTTGTAGCCTTTCAGTTTATCCATAAGTTCGAGGGTGTCCAAGATGTCTTCTTCTTTCTCGTCTGGAAGCCCCACGATTAA
>Ga0209521_10005191_pt1 | contig 10329 bp, 8 predicted proteins | sample Rifsed19ft4_FD_184016 | JGI IMG/M metagenome (GOLD analysis project Ga0209521, IMG submission 184016) | Soil microbial communities from Rifle, Colorado, USA - sediment 19ft 4 (version 2) | ecosystem: Environmental > Terrestrial > Deep subsurface > Rock core/Sediment | place: Rifle, Colorado... | reverse complement strand
TTCCGGTTCGCGAGCTGATCGCCCGCCTCGTCGATGGGTCGAGCTTCCACGAGTTCAAGGCGCTCTACGGTGAGACGCTGGTCTGCGGGTTCGCGCACCTCGATGGCTGGCCGGTCGCGATCCTTGCCAATGACGGGATCCTGTTCAGCCAGTCGGCGCTCAAGGGCGCGCATTTCATCGAGCTGGCCTGCCAGCGCCGGATCCCGCTGGTCTTCCTCCAGAACATCACGGGGTTCATGGTCGGCCGCGAATACGAGGCCGGCGGGATCGCCAAGGACGGCGCGAAGCTCGTGACGGCGGTCGCTTCGGCGGCCGTCCCGAAGTTCACGGTTCTGATCGGCGGGAGCTTCGGGGCAGGCAACTACGCGATGGCCGGACGGGCCTACTCGCCACGCTTCCTGTGGACCTGGCCGAACTCACGGATCAGCGTGATGGGCGGCGCGCAGGCTGCGCGTGTGCTGTCCACCGTCCGCGAGGCCTCGCTCCCCGGCGGCGCCTGGCCGTCCGATGCCGAGCGGGACGCCTTTGAAGGCCCGATCTTCGAGGCGTACGAGCGGGAGGGCAGCCCCTACTTCGCGACGGCACGCCTGTGGGATGACGGGGTCATCGATCCCCTGGATACGCGCCGCGTCCTCTCGATGGGCATCGAGGCTGCCGTCCACGCCCCGATCCCCGAGACGAGGTTCGGCGTCTTCAGGATGTGAGCGTCCGGCTCACTGGCCGAACGCGGCCGCGGCCGGCTGAACGCGGCCGGCTGAACGCGGCCGGCTGAACGCGGCCGGCTGAACGCGGAGCGAGCGGTACGACCGGGGAGTCGCCCGCCATCCGCCGATTCGAGCGCCGGGCGAGCCGTCTCGACCCACCGAGCCCCAGGCTGCTCTCGGATCGTTCAGCCGGAGCCATCCTCCCTCCTCTACCCGTCGTACCGCACGCTGGCCGTTCAGTGCCCCGCTCCCACGAGGACCTTGGCGCAGCCCTTCGCCCGCCGGTCGATACACTCGCGCCATGCTCGAATTCGATCCCTCACCGCGTGGCCGCGTCGTCTCCGTCAACGTGTCCCCCGGCGGGGTTCCCAAGTTGCCCGTGGCTTCAGCGCGGGTCGGCCGGCTCGGCCTCGACACGGATGCCCACACGGAACCCGAACCGATGCACGGCGGGCCCGATCAGGCGGTCTGCATCTACGCGGTCGAGGCGATCGAGCGCGTGGCCGCGGACGGGCACCAGGCATTCCCGGGCGCCTACGGCGAGAACCTCACGGTCCGCGGCCTCGATTGGGCGAGTCTTCGCGCCGGGGATGTCCTGGCGATCGGCGAGGACGGCCTCACGCTCGAGCTGACCAAGCAGGCCGGCCCTTGCCAGACGATCGCCCACTGGTTCGTCGAGCGCGGGATCGCCCGGATCGCGCCGAAGGTCCACCCCGAGGACGCGCGCTGGTACGCCCGGGTCCTCGTCGAGGGCCGGGTTGAGCCGGGGGCATCAATTATCCTGGACCGGGCGTCCGTGAACGTGGGCAGCGCGCGCCAGGCCAGGTCGGAGTCGCACACCGACGCTTGAGCCGTCCGGCGCTTGAGGCGTCCGACGCTTGAGCCGCCCGACGCTTGAGCCGCCCGACGTCGGCTGCATGGACACGCCACGCGCGAGGGGGAGACGCAAGATCGCTGAACCCGCGGCCGGGGGCCACCAGGAAGCCTCTTTCGTGTGGGCGCACGCTCAGCTCTGACCCGGGACAGCCTCCCTGGTTGCGTTTCGGTGCCTGAAGAACGGCTTCGCAGGCTCCCTTGTGCGTGTGGCGTCCATGCAGCCACCACAAGGACGCATTAGGGCGCCCTGGGGGGCGTGGCAGGCGCCGCCGCCCTGGGGGGCGTGGCAGGCGCCGCCGCCCAGACCGCCGCCCAAGGCCGCCGCCCAGACCGCCGCCCGGCTGCCCAAGGCCAGCTCAGCCGACCGGGCCCTCGCGCATCCCCCAGGGCGATCCGTATTCCACGAGCAGGTCGAGGAACGGAACGGCGTCGAACGCCTCCGGGCCAAGGACACCGGCGCCGGACCACGTGCCGCGGGCGAGGAGTTCCAGCGCGGCGACCGGATTGACCGCGGTCTGCCAGACCACCGCCTGCGATCCGTACTCGCGCATTGACCAGGCGTTGTCGACCACGTGATAGAGGTAGACCTCGCGCGGGTTGCCATCCTTCCCGCGACCCGTGACCCATGTCCCGGCGCACGTCTTGCCGTGCATTCGGTCGCCGAGTCCGGCCGGGTCTGGCAGGCACGCCGCGACGACATCGCGCGGCGAGACCTCCACGCCACCGACCCGGACCTTCGCCACGCGATCCAGGCCCAGCATGTGGAGCGTCTTGAGCACGCCGATGAACTCGTCCCCGAGGCCGTACTTGAAGGTCACCCGCTTCGCCTTCACCCAGCGCGGCACGAGCAGGACCTCTTCGTGCTCCACGTTCACGCACTCGACTTTGCCGATGCCCTCGGGGAACTCGAAGACCTCGGGCTCGCTGAACGGTGGCGTCGTGTACCAGCCGCGACCATCTTCCCAGATCACCGGCGGGTTCAGGCACTCCTCGATCGTCGTCCAGACGGAGAACGAGGGTGCGAAGTCGTAGCCATCGACCACGAGATTCGCTCCGTCGCGGATGCCGATCTCATCGATCTCGGAGAAGAGGTGGTCCGCCGCATACCGGGCGAAGACATCGGACAGGCCAGGCTCCACGCCGATCCCCACCAGCGCCAGCCGGCCCGCGGCCTCCCACTCCGGCGCCTGCGCGAACTGCTCGTCACCGAGCTTCACGCCAGTCTCCGCGTGAGGCCGCTCGAGGTGCGGTCGTGACAGGGACATGGCCATGTCCACGTAGTGGGCGTTCGCGGCGGCGCAGCCGTCGAAGATCGGCATGACGAAGCGCGGATCCACGGCATTCAGGACGTGGGTGATCCGGTGCTCGCGGATGAGGGCTGCCACTTCGTTCGCGCTCGAGGCGTCCATGCGAGCCGCCGACACACGAGGGTCCGCCGCGCGGGCGACGACCGCCTCCGCTCGGCGGACGTCGTAATCCGCCACCATGATGTGTTCGAAGAAGGAGCGACGGAGGGCCGTCGGGACGAACGCGCTGCCAACACCGCCCGCGCCGATGACGAGGATTCGCATGGGAACGAGTTCCTCCATGAACCGTGATGAATTGGAGCCGTTGGCTCGGGGAGGCGAGACCAGTTTGGCGCGTCCGGTCAATCTGCGGGGGCCGGGTCTCGCAGGGTGGACTCCGCAGTGCGTAATCCGCGGGATGGTCCGTCCCGTACGATGCGCGCGATGGGTATTGCGGTCCGTCTCTCACGCTCGGGACCCGGCGATGTCGTCGCCCACGTGACGCTGGCCCGGCCAGAGGTCCACAACGCGTTCGATGCGTCCGTCATCGCGGACCTCGCCGGAACGTTCACCACGCTCGCCCGGGAGGGCCCGACCACCCTTCGCGCGGTCGTCCTGGCCGGGGATGGTGCGACCTTCTGTGCCGGCGCCGACATCGCCTGGATGCGCGCCGCGATGCAGCTCGACGTCGAGGGCAACGAACAGGACGCGATGGCGATGGCCGACATGTTCGAGACCATCGACACGTGTCCGGTCCCGGTGATCGCCCGGGTGCAGGGGGCGGCGCTTGGGGGCGGGATGGGCCTGTGTGCCGTGGCGGATCTCGTCATCGCGGAATCCGGGGCGCGGTTCGGATTCACGGAGACGCGCCTCGGCATCCTGCCCGCCGTGATCGCCCCGTTCGTGATTGCCAAGATCGGCGAGTCGAATGCGCGGGCGCTCTTCCCGGGCGGGCGCCGGTTCGACGCGATACGGGCCCAGCGGATCGGGCTGGTTCACGAGATCGTGGAGGGCGAAGCAGCGCTCGACGCTGCCGTCGATGCCGCGATCGCAGACATCCTTGCCGCCGGGCCCACCGCAACTCGCGCCGCGAAGTCGATCGTCCGCGAGGTCCGCGGCCTCAGCCACGGATCCTCGAAATGGCACACGGCCCGCGTCATCGCCCGCCAGCGAACGAGCCCTGAGGCCCAGGAAGGCTTCGGCGCGTTCACCGAGAAGCGACGGCCCGCATGGGATCCCCGGCCGGAGGGCTGAGTGGAGGGCTGAGCGGGCATCGGCCCACTCCACGTGCGACAATCGCGACACGATGGCGCCCGAGGAACTCAGTCCGAGCCAGGCCGCACGGCGCATCGGGACGACGACGCGGAGCGTTCAGCGCTGGATTGCCAACGGATCGCTCCCGGGTCGGCGTGTCGGAGGCCGTTGGCGTGTCGCGTCTGACGCGTTAGACGCGTTCATGGCGCGCGGGGCGCCGGGTGAGGTGTCCGGCGAGGTGTCCGGCGACACGAGCCGCGTGCCGTCCGATGAGGCCACAGCTGCGAAGCCGATCATCCGACGGATCCAGCACGTCTTCGTCGCGAACCGCGGCGAGATCGCCCGGCGGATCAGCCGGACCTGCGAGCGTCTCGGCATCCGCGTCACCGTCCCGGTCACGGTCGGTCCCGATCCGCTCGATCTCCTCGATATCGCGGCGGTCGCTGGAGCGGCGCGCGCGGCCGGAGCCGATGCCCTCCACCCCGGATTCGGGTTCCTGGCCGAGAACGCAGCCTTCGCCGAGGCCGTGGAGAACGCCGGTCTCCAGTGGATCGGGCCGCCACCCGCGGCCATCCGCGCCATGGGCGACAAGGCAACGGCCCGGCGGCTCGCCCAGTCCCTCGGGGTCCCGGTCGTGCCCGGGTACGACGGCGCCGATCAATCGGACGCCGCGCTTACGGCCGCGGCCGCCGCCATCGCATACCCGATCCTCGTGAAGCCCGCGGCAGGCGGCGGCGGCAAGGGGATAAGGATCGTCCGGGACGCGGCGGCGCTCCGCGACGCCCTCGGGTCGTCACGCCGCGAGGCGACGGCCGCGTTTGGCGATGCCCGTGTCATCCTCGAGCGGTTCGTCGAGGCTCCGCGCCACGTGGAAATCCAGGTCCTGTTCGATGAGCAAGGGCAGGGCGTCCACCTCGGAGAGCGCGATTGCTCCATCCAGCGCCGGCACCAGAAGATCCTCGAGGAGACGCCGTCCCCGGTCGTTGACGAGACGCTCCGGGCGCACCTTGGGGCGAGTGCCCTGGCCCTGGCCCGCGCGGTCGGGTACGTGGGCGCGGGCACCTGCGAGTTCCTCCTCACCGATCGTGGCGAGGTCTTCTTCCTGGAGATGAACACCCGCCTCCAGGTGGAGCACCCCGTGACCGAGGCCGTCACCGGTCGCGACCTCGTCGCCGACCAGCTGAGGATCGCCGCCGGGGAGCCGCTGGCCGTGACCCAGGCAGAAGTGGACACCGCGCGAGATGCCGGAGGCCATGCCGTCGAGGTCCGGCTCTATGCCGAGGACGCGGAGAACGGCTTCCTGCCGGCCACGGGTCGCGTCGAGCACCTCCGATGGCCCCACGGCGAGGGCGTCCGGGTTGACGCGGGGATCGACGAGGGCGAGGACGTCACCGGGCGGTTCGACCCGATGCTCGCCAAGGTCATCGCCTCCGGCCGGGATCGGGGCGAGGCGCTCGACCGCCTCGCGCACGCGCTGGATGCGACGGTCATCCTCGGCCTGACCACGAACCTCCGGTTCCTCCGCTGGCTCGTGCACGAGCCTGCGATCCGCGCCGGGGAGGCACGGATCGACACGCTGGACCGGATCTGGCCGCCCGACGACTGGGCGGACCGAACCACGATTCGCGACCCGGCCTGGGCGGTCGCAGGACGAGCCCTCGCTGCGGACGGCTGGCGCCTGAATGGACCGGCACGAGTTCGCCTGGCGGCGGATGACGGGTCCGAGCGCGTCGTCGAATTGGGCGCCGAGCATGAAGCCCTCGGCGCCGGCGCTCCCGCGATCGCCGTCGTGAACGGCACGGCCCACGGCACGGCCCACGTGGACGTCGGGGGCCGGAGCGTCGCGATCCGCCTCGCGCCACCGCCAGACGTCGATCGGGCGGCCCGGGCCGCGGTCGCCCACCACGCCGGTGGTCCGGCCGAGATCGCCGCACCGATGCCGGGGGGCGTCCTCGCCGTCCACGTCGTGGCCGGTGCGGTCGTGGAGGCCGGCGATCCGATCGTGACGCTGGAGGCCATGAAGATGGAGCACGTCGTCGTGTCGCCGTTCGCCGGCACCGTCGCGCAGCTCCACGTCCGGCGCACGGACCAGGTGACCCGGGGCCAGCCGCTCGCGGTCGTGGAGCCGCAGCAAGCGGGCTGAACGCGAGGCGAGCGGTACGACCAGAGAGACACCATCATCGTGCCGGTTCGCTCGCGCAGCGAGCAGGGTGGCACCCAGGCTGGTCGTCGAGCGGCGCGGTGGCGGCGAACCTGCTCTCGGGCCGTTCAATCTGAGCCGGCGTCTCGAACCATCGGTCGCACCGCACGCTGCCCGTTCACGGCCCGCAACCGCACAGATCGCCGGGACGGTGACCAACGTAGCTGTGCGCCGCACGGATCAGGTGACGCGCGGCCAGCCGCTCACAGTCGTGGAACCGTAGGGGTACCCTCTGGCTGCCCAGCACGACCCCTGACATCGGAGCCTGATCCCGCGATGGCCACAGCCCACAAGCCCGACGACCCCGTCACGCTCCCGGACAACCGGGACGCCCTGCTCGTTCTCCACCGCGCGGCCCGTGGCCGCCGCGACGCCGCCAAGCTCCTGAGCGAGGAGCGCGCCGAGGCGACCCAGGAGATCGCCCGCATCGAAGTCCATATCGCCCGCATCGAGCGAGCGATGGACCCACCGCTCGTCTGACGCCGGAACGGCGCAGCGCGAACGGATTGCGAAACCAGCTCGACTGATGGCCGACCACGTTCGCATCTACGAGGTCGGCCCACGCGACGGTCTCCAGAACGAGGCGACGCCGGTCCCGTTGGAGGCGAAACTCCAGTACATCGAGCTGCTCGTGGCGGCCGGCTTGCGCGAGATCGAGGCGACGAGCTTCGTCTCTCCACGCGCGATCCCGCAACTCGCGGACGCGGATCTGCTCCTTCCGCGCCTGCCGGTCGCCGAGGGCGTCCGTTACCCGGTCCTCGTCCCGAACAGCCGCGGGATGGAGCGTGCGGAAGCCGCCGGGGCACGAGCCCTGGCCGTCTTCACCGCGGCCAGCGACGCCTTCACCGAACGCAACATCGGGATGACCGTGGCCGCCTCGCTCGAGACGTTCGCACCGGTACTCCGGCGCGCCACTGATCTCGGTTGGTGGGGGCGCGGCTACGTGTCGACCGCGTTCGGCTGTCCGTACACCGGCGCGGTGTCTCCGGATCGCGCCGTCGAGGTGGCCCTCCGCCTCCTCGATCTCGGCGTGGATGAGGTCTGCTTCGGAGACACGATCGGCGTCGCGGTCCCGGGACAGGTGGCCGCCCTGACGGGTGCGGCGGTGGCCGCCGGCGTTCCGCTGGAGAGGATCGCGTTCCACTTCCACGATACCCGCGGGACCGCCCTCGCCAACGTCGCTGCGGGGCTGGACGCCGGGGTGAGGTGCTTCGATTCGGCGGCCGGCGGGACCGGCGGCTGTCCATATGCCCCGGGCGCGGCGGGCAACCTCGCAACCGAGGACCTCGTCTACTTCCTCGACGCATCCGGCTGGGAGCACGGGGTCGATCTCGGTGGCGTCCTGACGGCCGCGCGGTTCGCGGCCGGGGTCCTCGGCAGGCCGCTCACGACGAAGGTCGGCCAGGCGGGCGGCTGGGACCCGGCCACCGGCGAGCCCGTGGCCAGAGCATGACCGGCACTCGGTTGCTAGCATCCCGCCCATGAACGGCATCGTGCTGGTCCTGAATCAGGATTACGAGCCGCTGAACGTCACCAACCTGCCGCGGGCGTTCAAGCTCGTCTTCGGCGCGAGGGCCGAGGTCCTCGAGTACGACCACCAGATGATCCGGACCGTGCGCGAGGTCTTTCGCGCGCCATCAGTCATCCGTCTCCAGCACCGCGTTCGTCGACCTCGACCCCGGGTCAAGCTCACCCGTCGCGAGGTGTTCTCCCGGGATCGGCACACCTGTCAGTACTGCGGCCACACCGCGCACGATCTGACCCTGGACCACGTGATCCCGCGTCACCGGGGCGGCACCCACACCTGGGAGAACCTCGTGGCCGCGTGCAAGCCATGCAACCACCGGAAGGGCAGCAAGACGCTGGACGAGGCCCGGCTTCGACTGGTCCGTCCGCCCTTCGAGCCGCGCAGCGACCTGTACTCGCTGTTCACTCCCTATCTCGCCGATGAACGGAACGAGGCCTGGCGGACGTACCTGTTCCTCGGCCGGAACTGACCGGCGCGAGGCCGGTGGTGGACATCCGACCCCCGGACACGGTCCTCGCCATCCTCGGCCGCCTGTGGGCGTCCGGTCATGCGGGCTACGTCGTGGGAGGCTCGCTCCGAGACATCATCCTCGGGCGCGAACCGGCCGATTGGGACATGGCGACCGACGCGCGGCCGGACCGGCTCCTGGAGCTCTTTCCCGGAGCCGTCTACGAGAACCGATTCGGCACGGTCGCGGTCCGCGACGGGGGCGAGCTGCACGAGATCACGACCTTCCGATCCGATCATGAGTACGCGGATTTCCGACGGCCCCACCGCGTCGAGTTCGGGGACCGGATCGAGGACGACCTGGCGCGGCGAGACTTCACGGTCAATGCGATGGCCTGGGGCGCGGACGCGCCGGCAACCAACAGCGCCTCACCGACCCCAGCGCTCGTGGATCCGCACGGCGGACTCGCGGACATCGAGGCACGGACACTGCGGGCGGTCGGAGACCCCAGGACCAGGTTCGAGGAGGACGCCCTCCGGATGGTCCGCGCCATCCGCCTCGCCGCGACGCTCGACTTCGGGATCGAGGCGGGCACGTTGGCGGCCATCCAGGCCCGATCGCCCCTCGTTGCCCACCTGTCCGGCGAGCGACTCGCGGCCGAGCTGGACAAGCTGCTCGCCGCCGATCGCCCGTCCGTCGGCCTCCGTCTCCTGGCGGCGACGGAGATCCTCGCCGTCCTGTCGCCCGAGCTCGCCGCCCAGCGCGGAATTCCACAGAACAAGATCCCCGGTGACGACCTGTGGGACCACACGGTCCGGACGGTCGATGCCGTTCCGCGAGACCGGCCGGTCGTGCGGCTTGCGGCACTGCTTCACGACATCGGGAAGCCGGCGACGATGGCCGAGGGCCATTTCGTTGGCCACGACACCGTGGGTGCGGAACTCGCCGCGGCGTTCCTGCTGCGGCTTCGTTCGCCGAAGGCGGTCGCGGACCGCGTGGTCCACCTGATCCGGCATCACATGTTCGCGTACGACCCGGCCTGGGGCGATTCGGGTGTCCGCCGCTTCATTCGCAGGATCGGCCGCGATGCGCTGGAGCCGCTTTTTGACCTGCGCGAGGCGGACAACGAGGGGAGTGGCGAGCCAGGCAACGAGCACGGCCTCGACGAGTTGCGGGCACGCATCGCGGAGCAGCTGGTCGGTCGGGTTGTCCTGGAGCGCGGCGACCTGGCCATCGACGGCACCGACCTGATCGCCGAGCTCGGACTGACCGAGGGGCCGGTCCTGGGGCGCATCCTCGACGAGTTGCTTGACCGGGCGATTGCCGATCCGGCGGTCAACGACCCCCCGACCCTCCTGCTCCTTGCGCAGGCGATGCTGACGGAGGACCGATGATCGAGCTGCTGCTGGTCGCCGAGCGCCTGCTTGCCGACGGGGACATCGACCGCGCGGAGCACCTGTTCGAGCAGGTGGCCGAGGCGGATCCACGCAACGCGATCGCCGTCGTCGGGCTGGCGCAGGTCGCGCAGGCGCGCGGGGACGCGGCCGGAGCAATTCGGCTTGCGACGCGCGCCCTGGAGATTGACCCGGAGGAGGCGGCCGCGCAACGGCTGGTGGCCGAGCTCGAGGAAGTCCCGGCGGCGGCGGTCGCGCCCGACCGGGCGCCGCGCGTGGCGTTCTTCACCGAGCGCAAGGGCGATGGCGACTTCGGGTTTGCCGCCGTCGAGCTGGTCGACCTCGCGCGCGCCGAGCGGCACGAGATCGCGCTCACCGGCGAAATGCCTGGCCGCGGTCTCGGCCACCTGCGCGGCAGTGGAGAAATGAATGAAGCCGTCCTGGCGATCGACCGGCGAGCCGGCGAAGCGGCCGTCGCTTATCGCTTCGCGCCAGAGCGCGGCGGGACAGATTTTGTAGAGGGTGGGCATCGTTTGGTGTCGTCCCTGCCAACGGGCCCGGCCAATGGCCGGCCCGATGACAGGCTCCGGCGGGGACCCATACGCCGTGCGTTATCGAGTGTACAGGGGGTATGGGTCC
>Ga0209521_10005189_pt1 | contig 10330 bp, 16 predicted proteins | sample Rifsed19ft4_FD_184016 | JGI IMG/M metagenome (GOLD analysis project Ga0209521, IMG submission 184016) | Soil microbial communities from Rifle, Colorado, USA - sediment 19ft 4 (version 2) | ecosystem: Environmental > Terrestrial > Deep subsurface > Rock core/Sediment | place: Rifle, Colorado... | reverse complement strand
ATACTTCGGCGGCTTTAACTAAAAAAAATTTTAAACCATACAGAAAAGATTATCATGATAAAGAATTTTTAAGACATGGCTTTTCTTCTAAATATTATCAAGGAAATAAAATAGAAAGTATAGAAAAATTTAAACAAACTATTAAAAAAACACCAAAATACATATTATCTGAAAGATATTCAAAAAATAATAATATAAAATATTCAGAAAAGATAATTTCCATAAAAAAAATAGGAAACGAAAATGTTTATGATATGGAGGTAGAAGGTAATCATAATTTTATTGCAAATAATTTTATTGTACATAATTCAGGTAAAACACACTGTTCAATAGAAATTATTAAAAAAGTTTTAGAAAAAGAACCAGAAATTAGAATATTAATCGTAGTTCCTAAAAACGTAATATTAGAATCAGGATGGTATAAAGAATTATATGATGCAGGAATAAGTCTAAAAGATATAGGAGTATATTATGGGAATATAAAAGAGTATGCAAAAATAACAATTACCAATATGCAAAATTTAGATAATATTCAATTAGAAATTTTTGGTTTTATATGTCTGGATGAGATTCATAATTATGCTACAAAAAGATTATTACCTTATCTTAAACATCCATTTAAATATAAACTTGGTTTAAGCGCAACAGTAGAAAGAATGGATAATGCGCACTATCAAATTTTAGATATTTTTAATTATAATGTTTTTAAGTATGCACCGAAACAAGCATTGGAAGAGGGGGTATTAAATCCTTTTAAATTTAATAATATAGGAATAAAAATGGATGTTGAATCTTTTGAACAATATGAAACAATAACACAAGACTTAAACAGCATTTTCAAAGCCGGTGGTGGTTTCAGCAATATAATGAGACTTAATACTCCATTAAAAATGAAAATGTTATCAAAAATGAATGAAAGAAAAGATTTAGTAAATAATTATCCTGTGAAATTTGAAGTTGTAAAGGAAATATGTCAAAAACATAAAGATGATAAAGTGTTGATATTTAATCAATATAATAAACAAACAAATAAACTTTATTGGTATCTTTTAGACGTTGGAATTAAAGCCAGAGTAATTCATAGTGGAATAGAAAAAAATAAAAGAGAACAATCATTGATAGATTTTAGGAATAATAAATTTAATGTTCTCCTGACAACAAAAGTATTAGATGAAGGTTTCAATTTACCCTCGATAGATTGTGGCATTATAATGGCAGGGGATAGTACCGCCAAACAAACAATACAGCGATTAGGAAGAGTCCTAAGAAAAAAAGACAAGATAAGTACATTATACCAAATTTATTGTGTCAAAACAATCGAAGAAATCTATGGAATTGAAAGAGCGAAGCTATTTAAAGATTTGGCCGTTGAATATGACGAAAAAATATATGAAGGTGAAAAGAATGAAAGAGAAGAAGATATTATTGAGTAAAAAAGAACAGAAAGAAGTATTATGGGTAACAAAAAAATTATTAATGATGAGTTTACATGAATTATTCATAGTTAATTTGACAGTAAAAACCATCATGAATACTTTTAACGCAAAACAAGGCGAAATAATGGATAAACGTGCGAAGGAAGAAAAAAACGAGGATAATAATACTTATTATTAATAAAAATGAAACTAATTATAGAATCAATAGGAGATAACATTTTCATTAAAAAAGATTTCATTAAAATTAAAACTAGAGGAGAAATATCTAATATGATAGCTGAATTAGAATTGGTAAAATTAGATTTATTAGAAATTTGGGAATTATGGGATGACGACAAAGATGAAAAAAATTAATGGTTTGACTTATAAAAATTATTATAAGGAATATTATAAGAAAAATAAAGATAAATATAGAAATAGTCATTATAAATATTATATTAAAAATAAGGAAGAAATAGATAAATATTATAAAAATTACTGCGTGAAGCATAGAGAAGAATTTCGTGCCTATACCAAAAAATATTATGATAAAAATAAAGAGAAAATATGCAAACAAAAAAATAAAGAATATAAATTAAAAAAGGAGAAAAATGGTAAGAGTTAACGAAAATAATTATTTAGAAAAGAAAGCCTTGTATACTAATAGTAGAAAATATAGTTATAAAAGCAAATATTATGATTGGTGGTTTGTTAAATATAGTAAGGGTAATTTCGGTCTTATTCGTTTAGGAAATGTTAGTATGCCAAAAAGATTTATTGGGAAGAAAATACGGGTTAAGATTGAGGTTATTGATGAAAATGAACGCAAAAACTAAAGATCATTTCAATATCGGATTAAAATTTTGGGAAGAAATATCAACATTAAAATCTTTTGAATTGTTAAGTTTAATAAATAGTAATAATTTTACAAAACAAATCAAAAAAAGATTATTAGAAAATTATAAAGTAAAAAAGGCTTTTGAAAATTTCAATGATGTTTTTACATTGATTTGCACTGTGATTGTAGCGTCAACAGTTAGTAAAATTTTTGCGGATGTTTTTAATGATAAAAATAAGGAGAAAATATAAATGACTGAAGGACTTGGTTTTGGAAAGAGAAGGTTAATTGAAAATATTGTTAAAACAAATTGGTTAGTTGATGATCCTAATAAAAAGAATTTTAATTATAATGAATTACTTTATGTTGTTCAAGAAATGAATGATCAGGAAGGAAAGGCTTATTTGGAAGGTGGTGAAAATTACGTGCGTAAAGGTCATAATGTGTTTAAATTATTTGTTGAATATCTTTTGAGAAGAAATTTAGCTAATTATGATAGTATGCTTTTGTTAACTGCACTTAAAGGCGGCGGCAAATCGTCCGCCTCAATTTCGATTGCACGTGAATGGTGCAGGTTAATAGGAATTAAATTTGATCCAGAAAGACATATTGCTTATAATAATGCCGACATGATGAATAAAATTTCTAAATTAAATTCGTTTGAACCAATTATTGCGGATGAAAGTATTAGATTTGCTAGCTCAGAAGACTGGAATAAGGCCTCCAACAAAGAGTTAAAAAAGAAACTTGCGCAAGTAAGAACCAAACATTTACTTTATATATTATGTTTCCCTTTAAAAATAAAAAAGCTCGAAAAGACCTATCTTGAGTCGTTCTGTAACTACTGGTGTTTAAATGGTGATACGAGGATTATAATTAAAGATAGATATGGAACAATTCGAAGTATGCCTATGAATGTTTTGTCTGGTGAATCAGGCTATAAAGTTTTATCATATAATAAAACAAATAAAAAATTCGAATTTAAAAAATCAGGAAAATGTGTGAAAACAAACAATAACAGTGAAGTTTTTAAAGTAGAGTTGGTAAATGGTATGAAAATAAAAGCTACAAAAGAACATTTATTTTTAACAAAAGACGGATATAAAAAGCTTAAAGATTTGACAGAGAATGATGAAATAATAATAAGAGAAAAAAAGTGTTTATATTGTAATACTCCTTTTTTACCAAAAAGAGAAAGTATGAAATTTTGTAAATTAAATTGTGTAAAATTATATAATAGTACACCAGAAGAACGTTATATATATCAAAAACAATATGTAGAAAAAAATAGAGATAAAATAAAAAAATATAGAAAAGAACATTATATTAAAAACAAACACTTTATATTAAATAAAGCTAATAAATATCGTAAAAAACATAGACAATATATTAATAAATGGGCTGAAAATTATAGAAAAAATAATTTAGATTTATTAAGAAAAAGAGATAAAGATTATAGAAAAAGAAATTATGTCATTTATGTTAAAAGAAGACGTTCAAATTTTAATCGTTATATGAGAGAAAATATTAATTTTAGAAATGCTATTAAATTAAGAAATAGATTACGACAACTTTTAAAATCAAAAAATCCTCGTAAAAATAATCCTTTTTATGAAATTTTAGGATGTCATATTAATGAATTTAAAGAATATATAAGTAAAAAATTTAAAAAAGGAATGACTTGGGATAATTATGGGAAATGGTCTATTGATCATATAAAACCATGTTGTAATTTTAATTTAAAGTATTTAAGTGAACAGAAAAAATGTTTTAATTATAAAAATTGTCAACCATTATGGTTAGAAGAAAATATAAGAAAAGGTAGAAAAAATGGCATCAATAAAAATTAAAAAAATAACAAAATTAAAAAGAAAAGCTGGCGTATATGATATTTTGGGAGTCGAAGATAATTATAATTTCGTCGCTAATGGAATGGTCGTTCATAATTGTGACCTCTACGGAAGAGGTACGGGGGCCATATTCGTAAAAGACAATAATCCAGTAAATGATACTTGGAGGCTTGAAGAATTTAAGAAACTCGGCTCCTACACCGAATTTACATCCTTAAATAAGATTGAAGAAGTGCTTAAAAAGCACCCTAATTTCTGGAGTGTCATTAAGTTTCCTAAGCCTCCTGCTTGGTTATATGAGAGGTATATGAAGGTAAGGGAAGCGAATGTTTATGATGATGAGAATGTATTACAGAATGTATCGAAGGAAGATATACATAAGGCATTGATGGTTTTATCCTTGAGAGATGTAATGGTTACAGATGATACTTTTAGTATGAATAGAATTCTTCTACATATTCAAAATGAGTATGATATTAGATTAACAAAAGGAATCATTCAAAATATAATTGAAGATTCTAAACAATTAGTTTCCAAAGTTAAGGATAAAGTTATTGATGTCTAGACATGGATGAGATACGAAATAAGCTTTATAATATAGAATTGGTAGTTAATGATATAAAAAAATCTCCTCAAACTTATTCTACAATTTTACAGAATTTAGAAAAAGATGGCACGTGCCAGATGATTTTGAGAAGAAAATTTAGTAATCTTCTTAAAGAGGGTGTGATTTGTAAGATGGTTATTCCAGGAACTCGTTTTGGTAAGAATCTTTTTTTTACTTTACCTAAAGAATATCAGATTTTAGTTGAATCTAGTAGGTTTGGTAGTGATATTTATTATTTTTTTAAATTCAAGAAGACTAAATTTCATATAGAGACAGAGGAATGTTGGCAATTAAAAGAGAATAATTGGGTTAGAATGTTTAATAAGAAATTTTTTAATGGAGATATATTGAAATGGCTGTAAATCTTGCTAAGTTGTTTATTATTTTTATTTTAGTTTATTACACAAAATATATACTCTTTTTTTTAAATTCAAAGGTTAGAAAGGGTTTGAAGAAGAAAAATAAAAAATTAAATAAATTAAGAACTATCTCTGTAAAATCATTAAAGGAACAAAAAGAATTTATTAATCTTAAACATCCTAAAAGTGGGGGTTTTAAATTTCAATTTAAAATGATTCCTTTATTTCTTTTTCATACTACTATATATATAATTTTGTATAAAATATATTATTATCTATTTGGTTTTACAGATTATGAATTTAAACTCTGGCAAGCTATTATATTTATGATGATTTTTCCTTTTCTAATAAATAGAGTTTTGAAGTTGTTTAATTTAAATAAACAAGATATAAGTGTTTTTTTCAGTAATAAATGATAATCTTTATATATATGGTAAATAAGAGTATATAAAGGATGAGGTGTTATTTATAACAGTTGTTATTCATGTGGGTCGTAGATTGCCTCGTAATTGGTTTAGAAGGCAGGCAAAGAAGCTTGCAGGTTTGATGTCATTTCAGGAAAATATTTGGCTTATGATTAATCAATCTCTTAATCTAGCCAAGAGAAAAGCCAACAATAGTGGTAAGATAACCTTTATAATGACAAAAGATAAAGAAACTGAAGATCTTCATTATGAATTAGAATGGTTAAAAATTATAATTCAAGGGACCAAAGAGCAAGAAGAAGAAGAATATAATGAGAGTATGCAACTTTATAAGCCTTTAGGACAAATTTTTAAGAAAGAAATACCAAAAGATGACGATATGAAGAAGTATTTTAAATCAAAAATTCTATCTCAAGTAAAGATTGGAGAAGCTTATAAAGAAGGATATGGGGCTATAGGAGATAACAATTTGAGCAATAAACTATTAGAAATGGGCATTTTGACACATATTGAATGGATTAAAGATTTTGAAACACGAGAGGTTGTGATATGAAAAAAGATGTTAAAATTGGTTTTAAAGACGTGAGTTGGCCCATAAAAATAGGTTTAATAGGCGGTTTCAGTTATTTATGTTTACTTATAGCAGAAATTCTATTGGATTTAATTTTGTGAAAATGAATAAAAAAATTACATTTGAAGAGTTAAATCTGATATTTAAATCAGCAGTAGTAGGTGGTTGGGTAATTATGTTTTTATATGTAATTGGTTTTTTAAAGGGAGTTTGGATAGCATTACCTTAGATTTGGTTTAATATGAAAAAAGAACAAAAAACATCATTTAATTGGTTATTAATACTAGGTTGCAGTGCATTTTTTAGTATGGCTTTTTTTATAGGATTGGAGATAGGATCAAAAAATCCAGTTTTAACTGTACAAGAAACACATGATTATTGTCTTGTAAATGATTATGTTCCAAAAGACCTAACGAATCAGGTTATAACACTTACTAATGAATTAATAGATATGCTTTATAAATACAATAACGTTTCTATAACAAAAGTTGCGTACTTAACATAAAAAAAGTATATATATAAAGGCATTCGATTCTGAATATGACCATAGTGTAGGTATAGCTATTTATGGCCATAAATGCGAACTTTTTAACCATTGCAAGAAAAATTAGTATGTTTAATAAAAGGATTTCTGACTATAAAACTCAAAATTTCTTAACATCTAATTTTAATAATAAAGGTTTAACTATTGAAAGAGAAAAGTTTGCAATTTTGTTAAAAAATAAATTTCCAAAAATTAACGTCGATAGATTATTGATTAATCCTTTGGATAAATCTCATCAGACTGAAAAAATTCATATAAATTATATTCTAAAGAATTTACAAGGTGAAGTCTGAGATGGCCAAAGTAACATATTCAGGAGGTTCACTAAAATCAGGTTCTCAGACAAGTCCTGCTAGTTCAGGATCTTCTACATCAAGTGGGGGGGGAGGAGGTAGAACTAAATTAGATATTCAGATTGCTGAAAGAAAAGCTGCACAATCACAAGCTCAACAACAGTCCATTCAAAGAGTTTCTGAATCAAGAAAACCTTCTACTGAAGAAGTCGGACGAGAAATTAAATCACTAATTGAGATTAAAAGAGCAGCAGGATATACTCCATCACAAGCAGCAGTGACATCAAGAGAAGAAAGAGAAGCTGCTATTTTCAGAGCTAAACTTAAACCAGAGCCTCAAATGGCCAAATTACCCACTTTAAAAGGTTCGCCTGTTATTGGTAGAGAAGTCCCAGCAGGAACTTATCTTGGAAAGGATGTTTATGTAGGAACAAAAGCAGATGTAGAAGCTGCACGGCAGAGTTATGTAGAAGGTCTTTTAGCTGGAAAAAGCGCAGAAGAAGCAAGATTAGCCTCAATAGCAGCTTCAATGAGTGCTCAAAAAGAAAGAATGGGCGGAGTTTCCGATGAAGGATTAATAATGGGGTCTAAAGAAGTTTATGGAGAAGTAAGATCTTTTGGTGGAGGCCTGTCTCAAATTGGGGCAATACCTATTAAAAAAAGATTAGCTATAGGTGATTTATTATATACGCCGGTTCCAGAAAAGAAATTATATAGTCCTTTAATTCAAGAAAAATTATATACAGAAGTGCCAACTGAAAAATTATATTCTGAGCTTGTTCGATTACCATCTAAGGTTGATATTGATCTTGGATTTTTACAACAAAGTGGTGTTACCCCAGCAGTTTTTCCTTTTAGTGTAACCCAACAAAAAATATATGGAGGTGTGCCACCTTCCGAAGAAACACAACGACAAATAAGAATTGGTATTGGTAAAGAATTGGAAGCACAACCATACACGACATATTTATTAGCAGATGAATCTTCACGAATAGCTGAATTAAATAAAAAAATTAATCAATTTAATAAACAACCTATTTTTACAGGAGATGTAAGTGGAGATATTATTAGACAAAGATTAGAATTAAAAAGAGCCGAAGCCGCTAATAGATTAAAACAAAATTATCCAGATATAAATCCTAATATAGTTTTAAGCAATGTAGGAAGTAAATATGAAGGAGAAACCAGTCAAGGAAATATTGCAAAACAATTGGTAGAAAGAGAAAGTGTAAGTCAAAAAGCAACATATTTAAGCACACAAATAGAACAATTAAATAAATTATCGCAAGAATTAGATATTAGAGGACAGAATCTTGAAAGTGGTTATGAGGCTGTAACTAAATTTGTAAAACAAAATCCTGATAAACCCGAAGAAGCTGAGAAATTTATAGATGTTTATAATAAAGAATTCGAAAAATATCAAAAAGATGCAAGTATATATGAAAGAGAATCGCAATTATTAAAAATACCTATACAACAGATTCAAGGATTAACTCCCGAACAAATACAAGCAAAGTTAGAAAGAAGTGAAGAACAACAATTAGCTTTACGTAGAATTTTTTTACCTTCAAAGGAAAAGGAATTAAAATTATTTAGAGAAAGTATGGAACAAAAATATGGTAAAAATGCCATTCAAACTTTAATAAAAGGTGAAACTGGTAAATTCGTTTATGAGCCTAAAGGTTTATCTCCAGAAGATGCGCAGAAATTAGTTTCATTACAAGCAGACATTCAACAATATACAGATCCTAGATTGTTAGCTATTGAAACAAGACCAAGAAAATGGTATGACATTCTGGGCCCTCAAGAAAGATATCAAAGAGAAAAAATTTCTGAAAAATTTTTAGAGCCAGTTGAAGAGGGAGTAAGAAGAATAGAAAATCCTTATTTGAGGGGTATTACTCAATTTGGTACGGCGGCAGCTTTTGATGTTTTACGAAAACCAGAAAAATATGCTGGAATATTGATGGCGGCAACTCCTTTAGGTGCAGGTTTAACCGGAGCAGAACAATTGGGTTTAATGACTTTAGGAAGAACCGCAGCAGCAAGAGCAGCCGTAAAAGGTTCTTTTAAGTTAGGTTTGGGGGTTTTAGCAGTTGGAACTGCAATTCCAGTAATTACAGAATCGTTGGCATCAAAATACCCAGCAGAAGCATTTGGTAGAGAAGCGCCAGTATTTGCAGCATTTGGGAAAGGATATCAAAAAGGAGCAAAATTTGTATTAGAACCTAAAGAAATTAAAACATTAAGAATGGAAATGCGTTATAAAACAGGAAAGCAAATGACAGAATATGATATAGGAGAAGAATTACAAATATCAGGAAAAGACAGAAAAAGTTTATTACCAGGAGAAATTCCTAGAGCAGAACAAAGAAAAGCTGATTTTATAATTAATACGGTTCAAGAAGTTACACCTAGATTTGGAAGAAAATATAATATAAATGTAGAAACAAAAATAAAACCAGATAATACTATAGTTAAAATTGAAAAAATTGACGGTACTATTATTGTCACTAGACAAAAACCTACAGCAGATGTTGCTGTTAGAAAAGTTTATGAAAATAATAAATTAAATTGTTATTTTCTGCCTCATGGATAAATTATTACAGCAATTAGGAATAGTAACTTCACAAGATAGAATCTTCGATTTTATAAAAAATTTTGTTTTCCGCAATCCCACACTTGAATTTTCCGATCTGCTTGAAGCTTTAACATCCTTTCTGGATGTACATAATGGAGAGGTTAAAGCCCGCAAAATCCTGGTATTTATGCGCGAAGCTAAATTAATTAGTATCAGGGAAGGCAAGGTTTATTTAAGCAGTAAAATCAAAAAACACCTAAAAAGACGTCAAGAGTATCTGCGACAGACACCATTTACTCCTTTAAAAAACCAGCCGATTATTTTAAAAGAGAGTGGAGTCATAGTAGAACGCGGCGGCAACAGATACAAGTTATACGATGACGGCAGAATCGGTATGTTTGCATAATAATCTGTGTCTAATATTTCCGCGACAATATATTGATTTAGGTAAAAGCTGATTTTCTTAATCTGCTACAATAAGCCAAGCAGATTTTTTTGCATTTGAAAAATATATTTTAAAGAACAAACTGCTAATTTTTCGTATTTGATTATTTAAAAGATTTTTAAACGATAATAGTGCAGTTATCATTTGATCAAGAGCAGGCGTTACAAAGCCTGCTTGATTGGCAGCTGGCCAAGATTCACTCCAAATATATTACTTTGGGAGGCTATGCCGGAACAGGCAAGACCTCTTTAATTGCTTTACTGCGTAAAGAACTTTACCGGCGCAATAAAAAACTGGAAGTGACTTTTTGCAGTTATACCGGAAAAGCAGCGCGCGTTTTAAAATCGGCGTTAAAAAAGGAGAAAGCGCTTTATAGCGGTGATTCAGTTAGCACTATCCATG
>Ga0209521_10005187_pt1 | contig 10332 bp, 22 predicted proteins | sample Rifsed19ft4_FD_184016 | JGI IMG/M metagenome (GOLD analysis project Ga0209521, IMG submission 184016) | Soil microbial communities from Rifle, Colorado, USA - sediment 19ft 4 (version 2) | ecosystem: Environmental > Terrestrial > Deep subsurface > Rock core/Sediment | place: Rifle, Colorado... | reverse complement strand
GTATATGTGAGCCAAAAGGCTCATATTTGACATTTACACGGAAACGTGTTTGACAAAAGGTTATAACTGTTATAACATTAGATAGATTAAAAAAAGGAGAGAAAAATGGATTGTCCTAGAAATGCGCAAATTGATTGTTACTATGTAAGGACACAGGCTCAAGCGGACAAGTGCCTCTTACCTAATCAGAATGGCGCAAGGTGGTCTTGTCAGGCTCAGGGTGACCAGTCTGCATTAGATTTCAAGGACCAGTCTGCTGTATTCCAAGAACTAGCACAAAAACTGTTTACGGATGATAACCATTCAGGCAATTTGTATAGGCAATCTCCTGACTTAGTGCGTAAATATGAGGAACGGGCAAACGACCAATTATGCAAAGAATAGAATTGTGGCAACGCTCTTTTAATGAGCTTAGTCAAATAGAAGCTAATAAGGGGGTAGAAAGAAAGCGAAAGAAACGACAGACGAAAGCAGAATTGGTAGCATTGTATCAAAATAAAAAGGGAGTGAAAATGCCAGAATATAATACTTCGGTAACATACGATCCAAAGCGTGAGACTGTCTATGAAATTGTCGGAGTGGATGAGATTACTACCCGAAATAACTTGTTAGGTATTAGGGTAGGGCTCAAGTCCTACGATAAGAATGACCAGCGGGACTATGGGGTTACTCTCTGGCCCGCGTCCGAGACAAATGCTACGTCAAAGTGGGGTAGTTTTGTGGCGGTTCTCGGCAGCAATACTGATAGCTGGCTACACAAGTGGATTAAAATAGTGAGCTGGCAAAATCGTTTGTGCGAAATTGCCTTAATGCCAGTACCTAAAATGTCTTTAAAAGAAGCTGCTTTACGGAGTGGAGCGAAGGAGGTAAAATAAAAAAATGGCAGGAGAAAAAGAGACTCGTAATTATACGCTAAAAATTGGCAAGATTGCTGAACCTATTGCTGTAGCTTTAGGTAGCCAGCGTAAAGCGGCCTTATTAGTCCGTGATGCCTTGCGCAAACAAGCCATTAATGCTGACGTAGTGCTTATCAGTAAGCCAAAAGTCATAGACTAAGAGGCTTTGATAGGACTTGCTAGCTACCGAAAGAGTCGCCAAGCGTCTTGAGTAGGCAGGGGTAAAAGAGTAGTGCATAGTCCGTAGAGACCAGTTCCTACTGGCACTAGCTGGCAAGGTAAAGGTGGGGTAGAGGTTCACCGAGAGGTATTTAAGAAACCTTTAATGGAGAGACTGATGAGGCGTCACCAGCCCCACCAAAACTAAATAGGAGGAGAATGAGAGTAATAATTGGCAAGAAAGTCCATCAGATGGCTTACTTTGATGGATTCTTTGTTGACACAGCGTGCGGAAAAAGAGTCTGGGGTAAATCTGGGAACGATTATACGCTAGTCTCTCCCATATATGCTAAAGGAGACTACAATCATCCTATCTGGAAGCAGGAGATTAACTGCTCTGATTGCCTGAAAGGTGATTTACGGAAAGAGTTAGAAAAAAGAGGCACAGCGGATTTGAGTAATGGAATAGTTAATCAGGTAACTCAGGCTCTTGATGAGCAACCTGGCAAGGTAAAGTATCTGATATTCGGAGAGTTAAGGGAACAAGAAATTTTATCTATTGAGGAAGCCTGTGCTAACAGCAATTCAATGAATAGAAGGAGAAGTAGATGACTGAACAGGAAAAGCTGCCAAAAGAACTGCCAATGATTGGGGATAAATATTGGGATTGCTTTGCCCAAATGGAATTACAGCGTAATGCCGACCAGCTTCTCTATGATGCTCTCTGGGCTGAGAATGAGAGGCTGATCAAGTGCCTCCTGAATATTGCAAATCTACTGCAATATGCTGGAGGCACTTGATGGGTAGAGAGGAGATTGCTGATGTGTTCTTGGAACAGGGATTAAAGGAATTGCTATATGCTTTTCGTAAAAATGGGGGTGACTTAGAATATTGCGTAAAGCAAATCAAAGCGGATTTTAGAAAGGCTGGTTATGTTCTCCCTGTGCCAGATGCGGAGAGGAGCGCAAAGATGAACAAGCGCGAGAAGGAACTAACTGAAGTACTGGAAGTGGCAAGGGGATTTATACTTGATAGCTTCTATTCGGAAGAAAGCCCGGTTAAATATTGGAGTGGGACAAAGTTACTTGGATGGATTACTGATGTTCTTGGTGATGGAGATGAGTATAACCCGATAATCGAGGGAGAGTCAAACCAGACTGAGGAATATAGAGCGAAGGTTAGGACTTGGATTAAGAAGGCAACAGACTGTAAAAGGAAATGAAAAAAATAGATTTTTATAGAAAAGTGATAAAAGTGGGCGGGGGCCGATATTTGGCAGTAGGTTCGTTTGTCCCTAAAGATTGGCAAACCATTCACGCTAAAGTGACAAGCAAAAGTAGCAAAATCGTTATTGAAATTGAGAAGATATAAATGAGTGATGAACACGCTTTAGTTAAATTAGTTAATCTAGTTGATTCCACTCACCCACGCTTAGGTAGGTTAGTAGCAATGTCTGCTGTTGCAGTTAAAGCTAGACAATTTTTGTTAGTAGTATCTCCATCTGGCTGTGGTAAGTCCTCATCTTCCGTTGTAATGGCTGCTACTCATAAAGACCCTTATCCTATAGCTAGTGTAACTTCAGCTTGGCTGATGAAAATTGCCGAGAGGTTAAGCAATTTTAAGGGTGTTATCCTGATAGATGATATTTCCAAAATCAATGAATATGAAAAGCGAGATACCATTGTCTCGTTTGCTACTTTATGTCACGAGCATCATATTGATAAGCATACTATGATAGCAGATTATGAAATCAGTAATTTTCAGGGTTCTGTTATTATAAATGTCCAACCAGTAATGATGTCGCAATTATATGCTTCTACAGCGTGGGAAGGATTGTTGCAGGACAAGAGTCTCAGATATTATCATTTTTTTCGACCTAGTAAACCACAGGAAATGCCACCTAAAGTTAATATAGATTGGGGTATAGATATTGATGATGTCAAGAAAGAAAGTTATAGAGGTAAAATATACGATAGAATATTAAAGATAGCTCAAATCCAATGGAGTGATAGTAGGGCATTACAGCATTTACACTTGCTCTTACGTGCTACTGCTGCGCTTGACAACAGAAAAGAGGTCAATGATGCAGATTTTAATTTATTAGATATTTTAATGCGTCCAATGATAGCAGAAAGATATTTGTTTACTAAAACTGGATTTGAAGAGGGAAGAATTTTTGATAAAGACCTTGCCAGTCTTATGGTAGAGTTTGCTAGCTGGCCTAGAGTTGATGTAGAACGGATTGTGAGGGACTATAAAATTAGTCCTACTACTGCTTATCGGTTATTACATAATCTGAATGGCTGGCTGAATTTAGATTCAGGATATATTTTACCATCTGAAAATTTGAAAAAAATACTGCGAGAGTTAGGAGTAAATAAATAATGAATTCAGCAAAAGTGACGATACCAAAATTTGTTAGAGAGGATGTTGACTTAGTACGTTTTCTGAAACGTACTGAAAAACGGACTGAACGTTATCCTACTTGGAGACAAGTTTTTCTAGATTGCTTCGGGCTTTGTCAATATCCTGCAGGATATGGTAATATTTGTGGCTCTCCAGATACGCTGGAATTTCATGAAAGCTATGATAATAAGGGTAAAGTAAAACAAATTGTTCTGGTCTGCAATTATCATCATTTCTCTATTCATCAGGGCATTGTCAATCCACGTTATTATCCCTCAAAATTACAGCTAGATGTCGAAATTGAAATGAAACTAGCTGGCGGTTTAATTGAGTGGATTAAGAAATATAGACTAATCGAAAGGAAGGTAGAATTTGATTTTGAGACAGACAGTAGGAAATATACGACTGACATTCAGTTTAGCGAAGATAGCTAAAATAATGGGTGTTAATTCTAAACTAAATAATGGTCGGCATATTCTTATGTGGGATTTTGACAAACTTCCGCTGGAAAGTGTTGAAAATTCCTTACGCAAAATACAGAAACGTTATTTGCTATCTGACATTCATATTTTAGAGACAAATAGAGAAGAAGAAAATTTTATCGCTTACTGTTTTGAGCAAACAGACTGGCCTACAGCTGTTGTAATTGTGGCTGGAACTGATGGTATTGACTGGCAATTTGTGCGCTTATCAATTTATAGGGGTTGGTTTACTCTTAGAGTAGGCGCTAAAAAGTCAGGAGTACCTCATATAGTAAAACGTCTTGAAGGATTTTGCTTGCCAGATTGCACTCCAGAAGATTTAGATTCTTGGGTAGAATATGAAACATTAGATAGGAGTTAAAACAATGACATTATCGGTGGAATGGCCCGAATGGAAACAAAGATTAGTGAAGAAAGTTTTTACTGAATTTGTAGAAAGTAAAGCAAAGGGTATTTGTCCTTTTTGTAGTGTTACTATAAATTTAGATTCCTTTAGTAATTTTGCATCACTAAAGGAATATAGTCTTTCAGGATTATGCCAACGTTGCCAAGATAATTTTTTTAAGGGAGATGAAAAATGACTGATGCTGCTGAAATTGCTGAATGGCTAACTAGATTTGAAAAGAAATTTGGCATAAATGAAACAAGAGAGTCCCTACGAAAACTCTCTGATGCTAGAGAATTATTTTTTTCAGAACTAGATTATAATATCTCTCGTAAGCAATTCGAAGCTCTAAAAGGAGAATCAGAAATAAGAGAGCTGATGAGCCTTGAGCAATTTGGTATTAAACGTGAGCAGGGCAGATTGTATAGAGATAAAGAGCATCGTGATTTAGTCCATCAAATAAACTATAGAGACTCCAAAACAGGCCGATTTCTGAAGCGTGAAAATGTTTCGAGCTTACTTGCTACTTATGATGAGCAGCGACAGGAGATACTGGTCAAGCAAATTTCACAACTGAGACAAAGACAAAGTTATCGGAAGAGAGGTTATGAGGACAGGAAAATCTAGATATAATCAGGTAAATCACTAGATATTTCATCAAATAGAGCATCTTGATTATCTTCAACAAGATGCTCTATTTTCTTTGCTTTTGTTTTTCGAGGCATATCTGCTAATTCTGTTAGCTCACGTCTGTTATAGATTAGCATTGCCTGTATCACATTATACGCTGTCCAGTCAGTGATTTGCTTATCTAACCGATTGATAATTGTAAAATCCATGCTGTCTGTTTCCCAATTTGGCTGATATGGAATTATTTTAAAATGTGTAGCAAGGTCAAAAATTAAATCAGTGGAGCGTCCTAGATGAGAGGACATTAAGATAACATTGTGGAGTTTACGAATATGCCACATACGGATAGCGATTTCTGTCTGCTCTCGATTAGGAAAAAACCTTGCTGGAAATTCACTGTCTATCTCATCAATAATAACTATTTTATGCTCATAGGGTTTATGAGTTAAATCAAATAGGTATTGATGTAAATTGTCTCCTTTGAGAGTAGTATAGCCATAACCATATTTGCCCTTAAAAGTAATATTGCCTACAGCTTCAGAGGGTGTATATCTGCCAGTGTCAATAAGCCATTTATAAAAACGCGCAATCCAAAGGGTCTTACCAGCATCTTCAGTTCCACGACAATGATAAACACCACCACCAGATGGCTGGTAAGACTGCGATAGCTCATCGGGGGAAAGCTGTAATTCTTTGATTTGAGCAGGCGTTAAATAATCTAGGGGATTAGGCATTTTGTCATATTTCCTTTACATAAAATCATTAAAAAACGACTACAATCAATTTCTAGGGCTTTCATTGACAAAAGTAATACAAGTGGTCAGGCTATCTTTTTCATAGGCTTAGTCTATTTTACATAATCTAAGCATAAAAATCATCACCACCACCCCTATTTTTAGCCATTATGTTACGCTTTAGAAGCACACTAACTCTTTCAGCAATAGAAATTTTAACATAATCTTTATGATATTCGCTATTGACTGATGCTTGATAGTTAGCTATTATTTTACTTAATTGAGTATCCCAGCCTAAGACACTCATTGCAATTTCGTATGCTGATAAAATGCGCGCTAACTGAGGGGAATTATTACCAGCAGACCCTTGCGCTCTAAAAGCGTTTTCTCCAGTATCAGCATTTTTCAGTCGGAAGTCATTCATTTCCTCAGCTTTTTGTCCCCAATCATCTGCCATTTTTTTCTCCTTAATACGCCGGACTTCTTAAATTATAGTTTGTTAATATTTCAGCAGGACTAAGTGCGTTGGAATATACCCGCACTTCATAAATATAGCCTACCATTCCCTGCCCATATGTTCCATTCCAATGCATCGAACCTACATAAACGTTATCTAGCGTGTTTGAATGGTCATTAAACCAAAGACCATTATCACTACCTGAACTCCACGTAAAAGCTGCTGCCGCGCCGTCAATATATAACTTTTTGTTTGTAGAATTAGAGGTAACAACAAATTGATGAACTAGACCATCGTTAAATGTAATATTTGATTCAGCAATATTTAACGACCCAGATGTAAGCTGAGAGGCAAATAGTTTTCCTCCAATAAGTCTCAACGTCCAGTATTGAGTTCCACCTACCTCATCACCGGCTGAAAAAAGGGTATAATCACCAGCGCCTAGAGTCGAAGCCCAAACTTCAACAGTCCCTGCATTGTCATTGCCTCTAAAATTGGCTTGAGGGTACTCAGCTCCATCTGTACCAGTTCCATTTAAGTACATTCCCTGATACCGCTCTTCAAAAACAAGTCCAGTTTGAGTTACTAAGCCACTTACTTCTTCACCGCTAACAATAACAACTTCCATTTTAGATGGTGTAACAATATTGCCATCTGCATCTATACAACTCGTTAAAAAAATAGATGAAAGTAGGGCAATTATTAAAAATAATCTTTTCATTTTTTATTTCCCCTCAATAATAATTTTAGGCTGTGGTCTTACTGGTGCTTGCTCACTGGTTGCAGGTTGCTGATTAGGTAATGGCTGAGTATCAGGCCGTTTAATCGCATAACCAACCACACCCGCAAAAATAGCAACAATAATTGCTACAATTATAATTAGCATACTAAATGAATTACGCGCTTTAATGGCTCTAACAGCATCAAAGCCAATTTTGCTTTCTACAAGTTCCTGAATGAGACTATCTTTATCATTATTAGTAAGAGGTTTATCTTGACTTGATGGTAAAGCAACTAAACTACCATTTGAATCTAGCCAAATTGTCCGCTTTAGGTAATGATATTCGACTTTGTAACTAGCTGGGACAAAAACCTTTTTTCTGCCTTTTGCGTAAGAAAAAATAGAACCTGTTTTGCTGGTATGAATTAAAAATCCCTCATACGGTTTACTAACACCATCTATATAAATACGTGCTCTATCAGGTTTATTACTGGGCTTAAAAAACCAATGATGAATTAAAAAACCGCCAAGTCCAAAAACTATACTAGTTAAGAGGGTAAAAACCAAAATAGTTAGCCAAAAAGTAGTCATTTAAGCCTCATTTTCCTTCTCGTATTTTTTAACACTCTCGACAATATAAATCAATACTGCTAATAACCCAATTACTAACCCAATTACTAACCCAAACGCAAAAATCCATATAACATTCATTTTATTTTATTTTACCTGCCTTACGTGCTTTTCTTGTTTGCAATCGCCATTGTCGCAACCAAACAACTTTTAACGCTCTTAATAATCTCATACCAATCTCCCTTCCAGACTGTCCTTAATAAATCCAATTATTGATATAATGAAAATACCCAAAATTGGCGCAAAGAAAATTGCCGCCCAATAGCCAGTTATAGCATTGTACGCCAGAAAAGTCGTTATAGCTAAAACTATACCCCACATTATACCCCTGCGAAGGAAACAAGCTATAACAAAAAAGATAATGAGAAATAAAATCCAAAGCAAATGGAATAAATTCATTTTTCTCCCCCTCTAGGGCAATATTGCCTCAAAGAAATCTATAATTGGACTAGTCAGCATATCAAATAATGATACTGATGAAATTTGCTCAATAACAGAACCATCATAAATAATAATTTTCGATGATATGAAACCAACTAAAGCAAAGAAAATTACTATTGTTAGCAGTATTCCAGCCCAGTTAGCCTGTGTCATTTTACCTACTCCCTAAAAGTATTGTCTGAGCAAGATAAAAAATAAATCCTACAGCAACAATAACTAGCAGTAAAACAGCCCACGCTCCCAGCAATCCAGTAAATAAAAAGGCACCAAAGGTTGTCACTGCTACTAATCCCCAAACTATGGCAACGATTTTTGATTCTAAGTTTTTATCTCCCTTTGTAGCCAACCAAGCCAGTAAGAAAATAAACGGAATTGAAAAAAGAAGCTCTAAGGCAAAAAGAGCTACCCAATAACCAGAAAAATTATCTAATCCTAAAGAGCTCAGCCAATTTTTAAAATTTGTAGCAATATCACCAATTATTGGTACGCCTGTCCCACTCTCAGAGTAATCATATGAGCTTTTACCCGCAATAAACATTACTTCGTAGCTATAAGCAATACCAGCCCCCGTCAGCGCATATGCTCTAGCAAAATAACGAGTATTAACGATACCAGCATCTTCGGCAACCACTTGCCAAAATTCTCCTTCAGCAGGTACAGCTAGTGGCTGAGCGTTATAATCAATTCCACCAGAAACAGTAGAAAAATAAACACCTGCCGATGTAATGGCTGAACCACCATCTGAATCTATTATAGCTTCCGCGCGTAAATCATTATCACTAATATTCATATAGGCTCGTGTAATACGAACAAGTGGCACACTACCCATTAAAAATGATTCTTCACCACCATAACCTATACCAGCCGAATTTTGACCTAATGCTCTCCAAAAATAAGTGATACCCGCAGTTAAATTAGTGGCAGTTCCATAAAATAAAGTTTGGTTAGCACTAATTGAAACAGTATCAGTCAGATTACTGGTGTAATTTGCTGACGGAGTTCCCCATTCAAACCCAGCCACAGTAACTGTTCCTGAGCCAATAGTATTTATTAGACCTGACAAACTCATTTCTACAGGGCTACCAGTTCCAGTAGCTATAACGCTTTCGACATTTGGCGCGCCACCGCCCGAAGTATAAGTATAAGAGTAATATAAATCGCCCCAAGTGGCATTGCCTTCCCATTCACTACTTGCGCTATGCCATCGCTGAAAATACTCATTTGCTTTTACGTCTGTTGATTGATACCACGCTACTATAGCGTTGGAACCAGTAGTCTGAGAATTAGAATAAGCACCGATACGATAAGTTCCATTCAGCCAAATTGGACTCGTCAATGTAATTGTGTACTCTTGACCACCTACTGCAATTGAAGAAACGTCCAGCCAAGTCTGAGTTAAAATAAGATTACCAATTTCTTCGTCCGTCCCATATTCCCAAATGCGGAAAAATAAAGTTCCAGTTGGCTCCCCAACCTTCTGCAAAAACATAGTAAATTGTGTTACTGTGCGATTAGTAACAGTAATTTTTTGCACAACATAGGGGTAATCTTTAGTCTCGCTATGTAAACCATCATGCACATAAGAATTAGCATTCTTAGCTCCCTGACTCTCCGTAGCTGCTTGGACAGAAACCGAAGGCAGAACAGCAAATATCAGAATAATCAAGCTCAAAAAGATATTAAAAATTTTCCTCATTTTTCCCCACCTCTAAAAAGTTTCCCTGTTTTTATCGCAGAACAAGCAACAATGACAACTATCGCTATGATAATTATCAACACAGGCCACAGCGATTTAATACTAAATTGTGTTACTGTGTCCATAGTCCCCACCTCTAAAAAGTCTCCCTGTTTTTATTGCAGAACAGGGAGTAAAAACTGCCGAGATTTTTCAATCCCTTAGCTGCTTTATTGCCCAAAAAATGAGAGCAACAATGACAACTATCGCTACGATAATTATCAACACAGGCCACAGCGATTTAAACATCGTTGTCCCTGCGTCAGTCCCACCCATTGCCGTAATGTTTCCCGAAACAACAGTTATGGTAGGCCAAAGATTAACTATCAAGTAGCCAGTTATCAGCAGAAGTACCACAGCGCCCACTACAAGAGCAACCATTTTCTCAATTCCACCCATTTCTTAATCACCCCCTTTTTGCTTGAATTTAAGCGTTTTTCTACGCTTTAAGCAGCTTACTCTTATTAGCTTAACCATAACACGTTTCCGTGTAAATGTCAAATATGAGCCTTTTGGCTCACATATACCCCCTTCTGTATATTTGGGCTTTTGGTAAAGTAGCCTCAAAAACTGTTATAACCCCCCCCTACCTGTTACCGTGTAAGATGAGGCTGATTTTTACATTTTCATTTTTCTTTTCTCGTAGGCCGCCGCCG
>Ga0209521_10005184_pt1 | contig 10338 bp, 8 predicted proteins | sample Rifsed19ft4_FD_184016 | JGI IMG/M metagenome (GOLD analysis project Ga0209521, IMG submission 184016) | Soil microbial communities from Rifle, Colorado, USA - sediment 19ft 4 (version 2) | ecosystem: Environmental > Terrestrial > Deep subsurface > Rock core/Sediment | place: Rifle, Colorado... | reverse complement strand
CCTCCTCATCGCTGGCTGTTGGGCGGCCAAAGCGGATGTTTTCCATCACGGATGCGCTGAACAGGAAGGTATCCTGCAGCACGATACCGATCTGCTTGCGCAGCGATTCTGCGCTTACCTCGCGCACGTCGTAGCCATCCACTTTCACCGAGCCGCCGGTGACGTCATAAAAGCGGGGGATGAGATTGATGATGGTAGTTTTGCCCGCCCCCGTGGGGCCGACGATAGCGATGGTTTGGCCGGGTTCTGCCACAAAAGAGAGATCCTTTAACACCGGTTCATCTTCCTTATATTCAGCATTCACATGGTCGAATTCAACCCGCCCCTGGATTTCGCCTAAGACCAGGGCGCCGAGTTTGTCCTGGAAGGCGGGCTGCTCATCCAGCAGGCCAAAAATACGTTCAGCGCCGGCCACCGCGCTTTGGATATTGCCCCACAGCACCGAGATCTGCTGGATGGGTTGGTTGAAACGTTGCACGTACCCCAGGAAGGTGATCACCAAACCCAGGGAGACCACGGTGCCAAACAACGAAGCCCCATTGAGTAAAGCCAAGCCACCTACGGCAGTGACAAGGGCCATGCCGAGGTAGCCCAGGGCCTCGAGCACGGGCGCCAGCGCCGAAGTGAAGGCCACGGCGCGCACGTTTGCATCCCGGTTGGCCGCATTGGCAGCGCGGAAATTCTCGATATTCTCTTCGGCGCGATTGAAGGCCTGCGATTCGCGCACGGCAGCGATGGTTTCCTGCAAGTTGGCGTTCACCGAGCCCATTTCCAGGCGGGTCTTGCGGAAGGCTTTGCGCGCCTGGTCCGAGAACCATAAGGTAGCGAGGAGCATCAAAGGCGTAACCACCATGCTGAGCAGGGCGAAAGGCAAGTTCTTGGTGAGCATGTTGTAGGCGATCCACAATAAGAGCAGGATGCCGCCGACCACGTTCACCAGGGCGAAGCTGAGGGCCTGCTGAATCGTGTCGCTGTCGTTGGTGATGCGGCTCATCAGATCGCCGGCCTCATGCTCCACAAAATAGCCGATGGGCAGCCGATGGAGGTGCTTGAAAATTGCCACGCGCAGGGTGCGCAGCACATGCTGCCCGGCCCAGCTCATGGCATAAAACGTCAGACCGGTAAGCACGGAGGTGAGGATAAATAAGGCGATCAGGATCACCAGCACCCCGCCCAAGCCGGCGATAAGTTGGCCGGTGCTCAGGCTGACCGAAGCGGATGGCAGCGGCACATTGAGCCAGCCAAGGATGGCTTTCACGGCAGCCTGGGTGGCGCCCTGGGCGGGTTGGTCGCTGGCCAGCCAGCAGCTACCTTGCGAAGCGGACTCAGCTTGGCCCACCAAGGGGAAACTCGAAAAGGCATCCGCGGCGGGCGGCGCCAGAAAGCAATCCACCACCTGGCCGGTCAGTTCTGGGTTGGTCACCTGAGCCCAGGTGGAAAACACCATGAATACCACAGCCAACAGAATCACGGCCCAATACGGTTTGAAATAACCGGCCAGGCGCGCCAGGGTCTGCCCGGCAGATTTGGGCTTTAATATGTCCCGGTCAAGAAGAAAACGTTGGTTCCCAAACATCCATTAATCTCCAATGGGTTATGCGTTATTTGACATCAGCCACGAGTTGCGAGTTATAAATCTCGGCGTAAATTTCACTGTCCTCCATCAAGTCGGCGTGACGGCCGCGCGCCACGATCTTGCCTTTATCCATTACCAGGATCTGGTCAGCATACATCACCGTGCTAATGCGTTGGGCAATGACAAACGAAGTGCGGCCCTTCATCAACTTGTCGAGGGCGGTCTGGATCTGGGTTTCGGTCTGCACGTCCACGCTGGAGGTGGAATCGTCCAAAATGAGGATGCGCGGGTCGAGCAACAGAGCGCGGGCGATGGCGATGCGCTGTTTCTGGCCGCCGCTGAGGGAAGCGCCGCGCTCGCCCACCGGGGTCTCGTAGCCCTGGGGGAAGGAGAGGATGAAATCGTGGGCGGCGGCCGCTTGCGCGGCGGCGGTCACCTCTTCCATCGTAGCATCCGGTTTGCCAAAGGCGATATTGTCGCGGATGGAACCGGTGAACAGGGTTGTCTCCTGCAGGACGATCCCAATCTGTTTGCGCAACGAGGCCAGGGTGAGGTCGCGCAGGTCATAACCGTCAATGGTCACGCGGCCTTCCGAGGGGTCGTAGAAGCGCGGCAGCAAATTGATGATGGAAGTCTTGCCCGAACCAGTGGCCCCCAGTAAAGCCACGGTCTGGCCGGGGAGAGCTTCGAAACTTACGTGGTCCAATACCGGGTCGCCGCTACCAAAGTAGCGGAAGGTGACGTCTTCAAAATTGATCACACCCTTAACCGCGGGCAGGTCGATGGCCCCGGGCTTATCGGTCACATCCGACTTGGCATCCAAAATCTCAAAAACGCGGTTGGCGGAGGCCATGGCCTGGCCGAATTGGGTGATGATGAACCCGAACTGCGCCAAGGGGAAGAACAGGTAAATCAGGTAGAGGCTGAATTCCTGCCACTGGCCGATGGTGAGCGTGCCGTTGATGATCTGCACCCCGCCGGCGTACAGGGTGGTGGCTTGGCCCAGGCTGGCCACCAGGATAATGAGCGGGAAGAGGAAGGTGAAGAGGCGCGAGATCCTGATCTGTTGATTCATCACCGCGTCAGCGGACAGATCGAACTTGTGCTGCTCCTCGCGTTCACGGGTGAACGCTTTGACCACTTTGATTCCTGCTAAGTTCTCCTGCAGGATGGTGTTCAGGGCGGACAGCTTTTTCTGGACCTGGGCAAACAAGGGTTGTGTAATGGCGCCAAAAACGCCAAAGAGGATAATGGCGACCGGCAGGATCCAAATGGTTACCAGGGCTAGTTGGCTGTTGGTGGTGAATAAGATAACCAGCGTGACCGTGACCAGCAACAGGGCACCGACCAATTGCACCAAGCCCTGGCCGAGGAAGAGGCGCACCTTTTCCACGTCATCAGTGGCGCGGATCATCAGTTGGCCGGTCTGGTTGCGATCGTGATAAGAGAAGGACAAACGCTGAATCTTGGCGTAGAGTTCGTTGCGCAGGTCGAAGGACACAGCCTGCGAATTGCGCTCGGACCAGAAGGCCTGCAGGAAAGCGAAGAGGCCGCGCAGCGCGGCAAACAAGACGATGGCCGCCGCCGCCCAGACCAGGACGGAGGGCGCCCCGCTTTGCTGAAGTGTGAGCCGGGATACCAATTCCGCCTGGCTTAAATCCGCTGGGTAATTCAGGGCTTCCATAATACGCGGCAGAGCTTGCGCCATCAGGGTTTCGGGAATCTGGGCCAGGGCATCCAACACCTGATGCGCCAGCACGCCCTGGGTGACCGCGTCGATAATATTGCGCAACAAACGCGGCACGGCCAACTGCGCCAGGCTGGCGATCAGCAGGAAAATATAGGGAAGCCAAGCCCTCCAGCCGAGGCGGAACAGGTAACGAATGGAACGCCTAAAAAGTCCCTTGGGCATGGGGGGCCGCCCGGCCTTGGTTCGGCCGCGGGGAATGGTTTGGGTTGCCTGCACTCGATGATCCTTTCGGTTTACGCGGTTCCGCAATACACAGGCAAAGAGGCGATGCCTGGAATGTTATTTAGCGACCGGGCTAATCTTCACGACTTTCTTCCACCAAATGGGGCAAGGTTTGAAGTTCCAGGGGCTCATCAAATAAACCGAGGAGCACCACCAGGCCGCGCTCGACTTCGGTGAGCTCAGCTGAAGTCAGCCTGCTTAGGCGGTTGGCCATCAGGCCGACCAAGCGCTTGTGCTCATTGGCCAGCACTTGCCGCCCCTTGCGAGTTAGCTTGATCTGCATCACCCTGCGATCGATGGATGAATTCGATCGTTCCAACCAGCCCCGCTCCACCAGGGTTTGCACCGTCTCTGACATACTTGGCAGGCTCACGTCCTGGTGTTGAGCCAGCTGGCTGATGCTGCAACGCTTCGCCGAGAGCACGTGCAGGATGCGGAAGTGAGCGGGGGTGAGGTTATTCGAGCCGCGCCGCGCTTCGGCGATGGTGGTGCGCATCACGGCAGGGAATACTTCCCAGAACTTACGAGCAGCAGCCAAGGCGTGTGGGTTCATTTGGCAAGGGTTCCTAATAGTTAGGATGGCTAAGTATATAGGCAGACTGGATGAAAGTCAATATCCAAAAATAGGCGAGCCTTGATCTCGCCCTCCAGTGAAAGTCGATGCAGGGTGCAGAACCGAACCAAAACCCCCGATGGCAAGCAGCTTGCAACTTCCATGGAGAAATGGCATACTAATTTTTCAGGAGAGATGTTGACAACCATCCCATTACGAGATTACCTAAGCGGGGTCGAAGAATTAATCGACGGCGGCCAGATCGACGACGCGCTGGCTCATTGCCGCCAAATCCTCAAGACCTTTCCCAAACATGTAGATACCTACCGCATGATGGGCAAGGCTTACCTGGAAGGCCATCGCTACAACGAGGCCAACGATATCTTCCAGCGGGTGCTGTCATCCTGCCCGGACGATTTCGTCGCCCACATCGGCATGAGCATCATCCGCGAAGAGGCCGGAGACCAGGATGGCGCTATTTGGAATATGGAACGGGCATTCGAAGCCCAGCCATCCAACCGGGCGGTGCAGGATGAGCTGCGCCGCCTCTACGGGAAGCGGGAGGGTTATGAGCCGCCCAAGGTGCGGCTGACCCGCGGGGCGCTGGCGCGTATGTATGCGCACGGCGGACTCTACAACCAGGCCATCAGCGAGCTGCTTGGCGCTCTGGCAGATGAGGGCCAGCGACCAGACCTGCAAGTTTTGCTGGCGGAGATGTACTTCAAAAACAACCACCAAACCGAGGCCATTGAGGTTTGCAGCAAGCTCATTGAAAAACTGCCTTATTGTCTGTACGCCAACCAGGTGATGGCAGAGATCTTAAAGAGCAACCAGCGCGAGGTAGAAGCCAGACCTTATTGGGAGCGCGTTGAAGAACTCGACCCCTATGCATCTCAGGTGAATTCGCTAACCCCACCGGAAAGTGTGCGCGCCGACAGCGTGAACGTCGAGCAATTAGTCCTGGAAAGCCCGGCAGCCCAGCATACACCCAAAGCCTGGACAGGTGCGCTGGACGCGGCAGACTTGAGGGCGGCAGGCAAAGAAGAATTACCCGATTGGCTCTCATTCGAGGAAGAAAGCCGGGTAGTCCCTGAGGAGGGGAAAGCTTCCGCGGCAGAAGTCGAGACTGGGCCGTCCGTGCTGGGCAGCCTGGAAAACCTGGAGCCGGCTTCCCCGGTAGAAGAACCGGCCGCTGAACAACCCAGCAGCGCTTCACCATTTAGCAAGATGCCATCCGCGGCGCTGAACAACGATCAAGTCCCCGATTGGTTGCGCGAATTGGGTCCAGCCACCGGCACGCTCTCCTCGGAGCATATTGAAGAAGAAAGCGGATCCACCGCCAAGACCGATGAACTAAAATCAGCGGCCGCACCGGCAGCGGAGACGGCGGCTGAAGCGGCTGCAGAAGAGATGCCCTCCGCTCAAGAAGACGCACAAGGATCAGTGGCTGACGGCGATGAAGGCCTGGGTTGGCTGGAACGCCTGGCCGCCGACGAGGGAGCCGCAGAAGAGGAATTGCTGACCTCTCCCGAGGACCGCGAGCAGGCAAACCCCGATTGGGCTCCCCCTGCCGAAACACCGCCGCAAAAGAGCGGAACCTTGGCTTGGCTGGATGAAATGGAAGCCGAGGATGAAGCCGAAAAGTTGGCCAAGTCCCAGCCAACGGCCAACGTGGAAAAAGAGCCGGAGCAAGAACCAAGCCAAGAACCTGAACAAGGGGTGACCACACCCACCTGGTTAAAAGATTTGACCCCAGCAACGAAAGAAGGCGCCAAAGAATCCGAGACCCTGGAGCCCGGCCCGGTGGAAGAAGCGCCCGATTGGCTGGACGAACTGCGGCCGGGCAGCAAACCATTGCCTATTGAAACCACGGAAGAAGTTCCTGCCGGGCAGGAAGAGGTCTGGCATAGCGGCGGCGATCTGAGCAAATTGGATTGGCTGGATGAACAGAACCCCAGCGAACAACCTAAAGAGAGCGCCTGGGTGCCGGAAGCCGAGCTGGCGGAAGGCGAAGATGTGGAAGCCCCGGCAGCCGAGCCTGCCCTAGCGCCCCCGGTAAGCCCACGGCAGACGGCGCGCCTGGCAGCCGTTGAGAGCGCCGAATCCTGGCTGGAGCAGGCGCGCCAGGCGCTTAATTTCGGCAAGCTGGATGATGCGGCTGACCAATACGGCCGCCTGCTGCGCCGCCGCCTGTTGCTGAGTGAAGTGATCGCAGACCTGGCAGCTGCTGTGCGGCGCAATCCAGGCGACGCCACCCTGTGGCAAACCCTGGGCGATGCTTATATGCGCAACAACCAATTGCGCGAAGCTCTCGATTGCTACACCAAGGCAGAAGGCCTGCTTTAGCAAATAGAAGCAACCCCGGAGGATCTTTGGAGCACAGCTTAGTTTTAGTGAAACCCGATGGCGTGCAGCGCGGCCTGATCGGCGAAGTTATCTCCCGGCTGGAGCGCCGCGGCCTGCGGTTGGTGGGCGCCAAATTCGTGCAGGTGAGTCGCGAACTGGCCGAGCAGCATTATGCAGAGCACAAAGGAAAAGGGTTTTATAACGGGCTGATCGAATACATCACCTCCAGCCCGGTGATGGCGATGGCCTGGGAGGGTCCCGACGCAGTGGCAGCTATCCGTCAGACCATGGGCAGCACCAAGCCTACCGAGGCGGCACCCGGCAGCCTGCGCCATGATTTTGGGCTGCAGGTGGGGCGCAACCTGACCCACGCCTCGGACAAACCTGAAACGGGGCAACGCGAGGTGGCGTTGTGGTTCGCACCGGCAGAGCTGGTGGCCTGGGAGCGGGAGATCGATCGCTGGATATTCGAGAAATAGAAGAGGCAGTGAGGCTGCATTGCTTAATAATCAAACCTCGGTGCAATGCACCGAGGTTTTTTTATTGCATGTGCAACAACACCCTGGCTTCAGACCACAGGTCTTCGAGGCGATAATAATCGCGCTGGGCGTTGGAAAACACATGCACCACCACCGAGCCATAATCAGCTAACAGCCAGCCGTCATCCGGCTGGCCTTCCAGGCGCGGTTTGATATCGAATTTTCCCCGGGTGGCTTCAACCACGGCGTCCATCAAGGCGCCGATGGTGCGGTCGCTGGTGCCGGAACAGACTACGAAATAATCTGTGAGCGGGGGCAAGTTATGCAAGTCCAACAAGAGGATGTCTTCCCCTTTTTTATCTTCGAGGGTATCCGCAATGCTGCGGGCTAGTTCTAGTGGTTCCAAACGAGAAAGATCCTCCTTATTGTGGACCAAGCAAAGGGCTGCGCGAAAGCGGATGGTAGACAGACCCGCCGGGTTGCAGATCGCTGCGAAACAGGGTGACCGATTCGAAAAGACCGGCGGCACCCGGCTCAATCCTGGCGGCAGCCATTATTTCGCCAATACGCTTGAGGTTGGCCAGCCGGTGTTCGCGGCGCACGCGCGCCAGGGTGAGGTGGGGCTTGAATTCACGCTGCTCGGTAGGATACCCCAGCTTAACCAATTCCGCCTCGATTCCCTGCTGCAACTGCTGCAGCTGCGCGGGAGCCTGCACTCCCACCCACAGCACCAGGGGTTTGCCTGGGTTGGGGAAAACGCCAAACTCGGAGAATTCGAAGGGGATGGGCGCTACCTTTTTAGCTTGTTCCTCGAGCACAGCCGAAATGCGCGGCAGGTCCGGTGCGTTGGTCCCTCCCAGGAATTTGAGGGTCAAGTGGATATGATCGGTTTTCACCCAACGCAGGGGCAGGCCGGCTAATTGCTTTTGCAAAGCGACACTTAGTTTGTCCAAGGCGCGTTGCATGGCCTCGGGAAGTTCTAATGCAATGAAGGCACGCACCACGGGCATAAGGGACGATTTTACCTGCTGGGCGTCTGCGAAGCGGCGCGCAGCAGGCGGTTGTAATCCTCGGGCTTGTCGACATCGATGGCTAACGAGGCGTCCAGCCAAGGCAGCCAAGTCACCGCGTGTTTGGAGAAGATGGCGCGGCCGCCCACATCGCCCTGCAATTCAAGGAAATCCGCAAAGGTGCTGCGATCAAAGAGCACCGGGTTGGTGCGCTGGCCATCGACCTGGGTGGCCACGATGGGCGCCAAACTGGCGGCATGCTGCGCGCAAAGCGCCTCCAGGAGCGCCACAGGCAATTGGGGCTGATCCACCACCAGGAACAAGGCCGCGCCTACATTGCGAGGCAGGGCAGCCAGGCCGGCTTTCACCGAACTGCTTTGGCCTTGTTCCCAGGCCGGGTTGCGCACGATGTGAACCTGCAGGCCGCTCAGGGCAGCCTCCACCGGTTCGGCATCGGAACCGGTGACTACGATGAGCGGGGATAAGCCCGCCGACAGGGCGGTCTCGGCCACCTGGCGCACAAAGGGTTTCCCCTTCCAATCGAGCAACTGCTTGGGTCGCCCCAACCTGCCCGAACCGCCAGCCGCCAGGAGGATGCCAGCCACAGGTTCATGCACCGCAATTGCATCAGGGGAGCGATGCAAAGCGGACACGAGCACGGCATCGAAGGTCGGAAGCAAGCGGGAGGCTAACCCCCGAGCTGCGCCTTCCAAGGCCGGCGTATCGGCCTGGTTCAGCAGCACAACCGTGCGCGCCCCGGTCGGGATACGCTTAAGCCCGCCTTCAGGATGGGCCAAGACTCGAGCGAGAGCGGCTGAGTCAACCAACGCCCCCGGCTTCAGGCCACTGAGCTCGGCGAAGCGTTCGGGGCGATGGATGAATTCACCGCTGAGGGCTTGTCCCAAGGCCGAAAGACCCGCAACGACAATTACTGTATCAACAAAGGGCGAGATGGCAGGTTCATGCCCGGCGGGGGCTTTAAGCGCCCGCTGGCGGGCGCCGTCCGCCTCGATGAGCAAGGGTAAGCCATGCTTATGAGCGAAGGCGGACAGGATGCCGAGCGCTTCCTCCCCCAACCCCACCAGGCGGCCTTCTTCATTTTCTTCCCCGGTAAGCATGGTCACAGCCGGCAGCCTGGCGGCGTCCAGGCGGGAAAGGTCCGCCGCCTGTTTGATGACCAAAAGCTGGTCGGCAAGTTTTGCCTGGCTAGCGGCGAAATGGGTACTGGCAGTCACCAATACAGGTCGAGTAAATTGGCGAGCCAGGATAAATAAAGCGGCGGTCTTGCCGCCCGCCCCGACAAAAGCCAGCTGGGGCGCGTCGCTTAGACGCAGGGCGCGCTTGAGCTGGATCATGCCCATAGCTTGGCACGCAGCTCCGGGCGGGTGAGCAGCGCTTCGAGCACGCCCCCGCCAATCGCCAACGCCTTGTCCGAAACGCGCCAACAATACGAAGGATCGTTGCGCGGATCGAGATCACCGATCTTCATCCCCGCGGAAACGTCCACAGAAGGATGGATCAGGCCGCGTAGCACGCCATCAAAGGGGGCGTGCAAAGAAGAGCCGGCAATCATGGCGATCAAGTCCCCTGTTTTGAGTTGCCGGCCGATCTCGGCGTGCGGTTCCACGCGGCCGGCGGCCGGGGCACGCAGCACGCGGTCTTTGCCGTGCAGCGCGACCGAACTGGGCACGCCGGTATCCGCCTGGGCGGCTCCCTGCCAAAATACGCGTCCCAGGTTGTGGCCGCGCACAGTTTCCACCACGGCGTGGCAATTTTCGCCGGCAATAAAACCGGGGCCAAGGCCGATGACCAACGAGGCGGCGTTGGCAATGACATCCGGAGCGCGTTTGGTCATGCGGGCATCCACCAGGGCCAGCGGGATCAGGCCAGCCAACGAGGTGAGCGCGGGGTCGGCCAGGACGGGAATGTGGTTAGCCTCAAGCGTGGGCGCTATCCCTGCAGGTTTGGAAATGCGGCGGCCAAGTATGCCTTCGATCTCGATCTCGCCGGCGTAAACAGCCTCTGCGAAGGCGACAGTACGGCGTACCGCCAGCGGCTTAGCCAGTTCCGTGATCAACAGGCGGATGCCGGCGCGGTGCAAGCGCACGGCGACACCGGAAGCCAGGTCGCCACCACCGCGCAGGATCACCAGGCTAGGCATGGGGTGATTATATATGCGTGGTCTGCGCGCTGGAAAGCGAGATCGCCTCGCGTCGCAGGCGTGCTGCGCACGACCTGCCCGCTCGCAATGACGGCTTAGCCGGCCCGCAGAAAGTTGATCAAGATTTGGTTTACTTCTAGCGCCGTCTCAAAGTGCGGGATGTGGCCGGCCTCCTGGATCGGATGGAACTGGGTTTGCGGCACCAATTGGCGAAAGGTCTCGCTGTGGCGGAAAGGAACCG
>Ga0209521_10005183_pt1 | contig 10338 bp, 12 predicted proteins | sample Rifsed19ft4_FD_184016 | JGI IMG/M metagenome (GOLD analysis project Ga0209521, IMG submission 184016) | Soil microbial communities from Rifle, Colorado, USA - sediment 19ft 4 (version 2) | ecosystem: Environmental > Terrestrial > Deep subsurface > Rock core/Sediment | place: Rifle, Colorado... | reverse complement strand
GAGGGCGACTCGTCGGGCGAGGGCGACTCGTCGGGCGAGGGCGACTCGTCGGGCGAGGGCGACTCGTCGAAGAAGGCGAGCGCGGCCAAGGATCCCACCTCGTGAGCACCGCCCAGATCGGGGTCTTCGGCGGATCGGGGTTCTACGCCTTCCTGGAAGATGCCGAGACCGTCGAGGTCGACACGCAGTTCGGCCCCCCCTCCGCTCCCCCGGTGGTTGGAACCATCGGAGAACGCCCGGTCGCGTTCATCCCTCGCCACGGCCTGAAGCACCAGTTCCCCCCGCACGCGATCAACTACCGAGCCAACCTGTTGGCGATGAAGGAGCTGGGGGTGGAGCGGATCGTCGGGCCGTGCGCCGCCGGATCGCTCCAGACCGATGTCAAGGTCGGAGAGTTCGTGGTCTGCGACCAGATCGTGGACCGGACGCGAACGCGGCCGCACACCCTCTACGACGGGCCGGTCACCACACACATCTCGTTCGCGGACCCGTACTGCGCCACGATGCGCGGTGCGCTCGTGGACAGCGGGCGCGAGCTCGGCGTCGGGATCCACGACGGCGGGACGATGGTCGTGATCGAGGGGCCGCGCTTCTCCACCCGCGCGGAGTCGGCTTGGTTCAACCGAGAGGGCTGGCAGACGATCAACATGACCGGCTACCCGGAGGCGCTCTTCGCCCGCGAGCTGGAGATCTGCTACGCGAACGTCTCGCTGATCACCGACTTCGACGTCGGCGTCCCCGGCGCGCCGCCCGTAAGTCACGAGGAGGTCGTTCGCGTGTTCAACGAGAACAACGCCCGTCTGCGCGAGCTCCTGTTCGCGGTGATACCGGCCCTGCCCGAGGAGCGCGACTGCGAGTGCGCGACCGCGCTCTCGAACGCCCGCTTCGAGGTCCAGTGATGGCGGAGCGGGTCCTGGTCACGGTGGAGCTTCGCTTCACCACCGAGGACGACCCCGGGCAGCTGGGTGAGCGCGTCCGGGAATCCGTAGCGATGATCGTCGGACGCGAGCACCTCGAGGAGTTCCGCGTCCGCGCGCTCCCGCTCGCGCCGCCGAAGAAACCTCGTCCGGTGTGACGCTCCTCACAGCGCGCACACGCTCGCGCGGCTAGCGTTCGACCGCCACCCCCTTCATTCCAGCTCGAGGAGGTGCCGCGTGGTCCTTCGGCGATGGTCGCCGCGCTCGAAGCTGCTCCTTGTGCTCGCGCTGGTGGCGGGCGCGGGCTCGTTCTCGATCGTCCGCGGCTACGCCGCCGAACTCGAGGCGCTTCGGCCCTCGACGGGCGAGCCCACCGCGGTCGTGGTCGCGGCCGTCGACCTGGTCCGCGGATCGGCCCTGGTCGAGGAGGACCTGCGCGTCGAACACGTCCCCTCCGCCTACGTCCCGCCGGGCGCGATCGGGTCGGTGCAGGACGCGATCGGCCAGACGCTCGTCGCAGACCTCGCCGAAGGCGAACCGCTCACGCGGACGCGCATCGGCTCGGCGGGTGGACCCGTGGCCTCGCTCGTGCCCTCTGGTCTCCGGGCGTTCGTGGTGCCCGCCGGCGTGCCGGCCGGAGTCGTGCGGGCCGGCGACCGGGTCGACGTGCTGGCGACGTTCGGCGGCCCTCACCCATACACGGACACCGTCGGCGCGGATCTCGAGGTCCTCTCGGTCATCGACGAGCCCGAGGGGACGTTCGAGGCCTCGGGTTCGGGAGGGCCCTCCCTCGTGCTGCTCGTGAGCCCCGAGACCGCAGAGCGCCTCGCCCACGCCAGGGCGTTCGCCACGCTGTCGATCACCATCGCGCCCATCGACGCGGCCGCGTGATCCTGAGCGAGCACGCCCGCCGTCGGATGCGGGAACGCGGGATCACCGAGGAGGAGGTCGCCGAGGCCCTCCGAGACGTCTTCGCCGAGACGAGCGCGAGGACCTGGAGCCGCGTGAACGTCTGGGGACGCACCGGCACCGGGCGTATCCTGAGGATCACGACGTATCGCGACGACCGTCCTTACGTCGTGACGGTCGTCGCCTCGTGGAAGGGACCCAGATGAGGATCGAGTACGACGACGAGGTCGACGCGATCTACGTTCACGTACGGGAGGGGGCTCCCGTCGCGCGTTCGGAGATCCTCGAGGACGGTCGCGTGGTCGATCTCGACGTCGACGGACACCTGATCGGGATCGAGATCCTCGAAGCCTCCTCGCACGGCGTCCGCCTGGCCGACCTAGCCGACCGCTTCGGGCTGCACGAGGGGCGACCCGGCCTCGAGGCACTCGAGCGCCTCTTCCGCTCCACGGAACCTGCCTGATCGGGGCCGGCCGACCGCTAGCATGGGCGCTCCGTACCCACCAGGGAGCCCGTCCTGACCATCCTGCAGGCGATCGTCCTCGGCATAACGCAGGGGATCACCGAGTTCGCGCCGATCTCGAGCTCGGGGCACCTGATCCTGGTCCCTTGGCTGTTCGACTGGCCGATCCTGGCCGACCCAGACCTGAACAAGACGTTCGACGTCGCGCTGCACATCGGGACGCTCGTCGGGGCCCTCGTCTACTTCCGGCACGACGTCTGGCGGTACCTCCGTGCGGCGGTCGCGTCGACCCGGATGCACCGGATCGAGACGACCGACGAGCGTCTCGCGTGGGCGCTCGTCGTGGGCACGATCCCCGGCGTGATCGCCGGCGCGACGCTCGAAGGGGTGATCCAGGACGAGCTCGGTCAGCCCTGGCTGATCGCCGTCATGCTCGCGGTGTTCGGCGTGGTGCTGTACACCGTCGACAAGCTGGCGTCGTCGACGCGCCAGCTCGAGGACCTGACCGTGCGGCATGGCCTATGGCTAGGCATCGCACAGGCGCTGGCGCTGCAGCCGGGGGTGTCGCGCTCGGGCGTGACGATCACCGCGGCGCGCGCGATGGGCTTCGACCGCGAGACCGCCGCGCGGTTCTCGTTCCTGCTGTCGCTCCCGATCATCGCGGGCGCGGCGCTCTACAAGGGCGCCGACCTGGCCTCGACAGGGATCCCACCCGGCATGAGGAGCCCGTTCATCGCGGGGATCGTTGCCTCGGCCCTGAGCGGGTTCTTCGTCATCGCGTTCCTGCTTAAGTACCTGCGGCGCCACGACTTCGCGCTGTTCATGTGGTACCGGATCGCCGTGGCGGCGCTGGTGCTCGGGGTCGCCGCCGGGGGGGCCCGCTCGGCGACGCTCTAGGACGCGGGCTCGAGCGGCGCCACGCCGAAGCCGACGCTGAAGCGCCGGCACCAGATCACCGCGGTCTCGAAGTCCTCGAGGTCTAGGTTCGTGGGGATCTCGTAGTTGGAGCTCCCGAGGTTCCCCTTCAGGCCGCCGAGATCCACGTACGCGCCGTCGTCCCAGACGTCCCAGTCCTCGGACACGGGCTGGTCGGTGAGTATCACACGTAGGTCGGGCCCGTTCGAGGTCTCGAGATCCTCGAGGCGCAGGAACCGCGAACCGTCCTCGAGCTCGACCAACAACACGGTCCCGGCGGTCTCGTGTTCGAGGCTGCTGAAGCCTCCCCGCGCGAGCGTTACCGGCCCCGCCTCCGCCGCGCCTTCGCTTCCCGAGGTCTTCCCTCCCGAGGCGGCCTCGTCCTCGGTGGCCTGGGAACCCGCCCCCGGCTCCGAGGCACCTGGCAGCGCCTCATCGACGGTCCGGTCGACGACCAGGTTCCACGGGGCGAACCACCAGAGGCCGAGCGCCACCAGCGCGACCAGCACGACGCCCACGACCGCGGTCCGCCGCGGGTGGCGCCTCATCGTCGCGCTGATCTGCATGGTCACCCTCCAGTCGAGCGTCTCCAGCAGCCGCCGGTGCGTTACGCACCGCCGACGCGACGAGGCTAACCGGGTCGTCCTTACCGGAACCTTTCGGACCGAGGTCCGGTCCCTGAAACCCTCGGCGGGCGGGCGAGGGTCCTCCGTAAGGTTCACGCAACATGAGTGGTGCAAGATGGGACCCATGAGCGCTCCCGCGACCCGTGTGCTGGTGGTCGACGACGAGCCGATGGTCCGCGAGGTTCTCGCGCGCTACCTGGAGAAGGAGGGGTTCTCCGTCCAGACAGCCGAGGATGGTGAGCAGGCGCTCGCCGCGTTCGAGGCCTCGCCGCCGGACCTCGTGCTCCTGGACCTGATGCTGCCCCGGATCGACGGGCTCGAGGTATTCAGGAGGATGCGCGAGAGGACCCGGTCGCCGGTGATCATGCTCACCGCCAAGGGCGAGGAGACCGACCGGGTCGTGGGTCTGGAGCTCGGCGCCGACGACTACGTGACCAAGCCCTTCTCCCCGCGCGAGGTCGTGGCCCGGGTGCGCGCGGTGCTCCGTCGGACCGCCGGGCAAGCCCAGGCGACGCCCGACGTCGTGACCTTCGGCAACCTGACGATCGACGGACCCCGGCGCGAGGTCCGTCGCGGCGACGGGCCGGTGCATCTGACGCGCAAGGAGTTCGACCTGCTCTCGTTGCTCGCCTCCAACCCGGGGCGCACGTTCACGCGCGCCGAGCTGCTGGACGAGGTGTGGGATTTCGCCTGGGACGGCGACACGGCGACGGTGACCGTCCACATCAGGCGGCTGCGCGAGAAGATCGAGGAGGACCCGTCGAACCCGGCACACCTCGTGACCGTGTGGGGCGTCGGGTACCGGTTCGAGCCATGAGCGGCTGGCGGACCATCGCCCTTGCCGGTGCGGTCGCCTTGGTCGGGGCCGTGGGCACGCTCCTCGCGGGCGCGCTCGTCGGCATGGACCCGGGGGAGCTCGCGCACCTAGCCGCGTTGATCGCTCCGGCGCTGCTGATGACCGTGGTCGCGATCGCGCTCGCCCGGGTGCTGCTTGCCAAGGCGTCGATGCGCCAAGGGATGGCCGCGATCGCCGTCGTGGGTGCCGTCGCCTCGATCGCGAACCTCGTGGTGCTCGCCCGCCAGATGGTGGTGGACCAGCACGACGCCACGACCCTGGTCGTCCTGTTCCTGTACTCAGCCGCGGCCGGCGTCGGGGCGGCGCTCGCGCTCGCGCGCTCGCGTTCGCGATCGGTCGAGCGGCTCGCCGAGGGCGCGCGCCGCCTGGGCGAGGGCGAGTCGGGGACGCGCATCGGCGAGCTTGGCGCAGGGCCCGAGCTCGACACACTTGCCCGCACGCTCGACGAGATGGCCGAACGCCTCGAGCGCGCGCAGGAGCGAGAACGCGACATCGAGCGGACGCGCCGCGACCTGGTCACCGCCGTCTCCCACGACCTGCGGACCCCGCTCGCGAGCTTGCGGGCGATGGTCGAGGCGATCGACGAGGGCGTGGTGGACGACCCGCCGACGATGCGTCGCTACGCCGAGGAGATGCGTCGCTCGATGGCCCAGCTCGTAGCGATGGTCGATGACCTGTTCGAGCTCGCGCAGCTTGACGCGGGCGCGATCGAGGCCGAGACGACGCGGGCGCGCCTGGGCGAGGTGGTGCGCTCGGCCGTCGCGACGGTCGAGTTGGCCGCGCACGACAAGGGCCTCTCGCTCGTCGCCGACCTGCACGGGACCGAGGACACCGCGTGTTCCCCGCGCCTGGTTCGGGTTATCCAGAACCTCCTGGTCAACGCCGTCCGGCACACGCCGGCCGACGGGAGCGTGCGGATCGAGGCCCAGCGTTCGGAGCGAGGACTCGAGCTGGTGGTGATCGACACCGGCGAGGGCATCGCGCCTCGGGACCTGGAGCGGGTCTTCGAGCCGTTCTTCCGCACAGACCCCGCCCGCCACGGCTCCGGGGCGGGGCTGGGTCTTGCCCTGGCGAAGCGGATCGTCGAGGCGCTCGGTGGGAGCATCCGGGCCGAGAGCGAGCCCGCGCACGGCTCGAGGTTCGCCGTCACGCTCCCCGCCGCGTAGCCCGCGGGAGATTCACCCTCGGGTAAGGGTGTCGTAAGGATCCCGCAAGCACCCCGTGTGCACCCTCGTGTAGTGAGGACCCAGGAGTTGCGAGCCCGGCGCGAGGGCGTGGTGGGAGCGGACGCCCGGACGCGAAGGCACCGGGAGATCCTCGACGGCACCGTGCTCGGACTGGTGTCCGCCGCCGTCGCGATCGGCGTGGCTCAGCTCGTGGCGGGGGTCGTGAACCCGCGCTCCTCGCCGATCCTCACGGTCGGGCAGAGCGCGATCGACGCGACGCCGGAGTGGATGAAGAGCTTCGCGATCCGGACCTTCGGCGAGAACGACAAGACCGTCCTGCTCGCGGGCATCGCCTCGACGCTCCTGCTGCTCGCGATCGTCCTGGGGATCGCCTCGGTCAGGCGGCTCGGCGCAGGGATCGTCGGTCTCGCCGTTTTCGGCGTGGTGGGGGTCGCCGCAGCGCTCACGCGGCCGACCTCGAACCCGTCGGACGCTCTCCCGGCGGTCGCGGGTGCCGTCGCTGCAGGTGTGACCCTCGTGGTGCTCCGCCGGTCGATCTCCCCGGCCGAAGGCGCCGCGACCCTCGCCGCGCCGAGGGGACGGGAGGAGCGGCCCTGGATGATGGACCGGCGAGGCTTCTTGCTGACCGGGGCGGCCGGCCTGGTCGCGGCCGTGGCCGCGGGCGGGGCGGGCAACCTGTTCGCCCGCCGGTTCCGCGCCGACGAGTCTCGGGCCGCTGTGTCCATCCCGGCTCCGTCCAGCCCCGCGCATGCCGCGGCGGGGGCCGAGATCTCGGCCTCCGGCCTCGGACCTTTCTTCACGCCCAACGACCGCTTCTACCGCGTGGACACCGCGCTGCTCGCGCCGGCCGTGATGGCCGAGGACTGGCGGCTGCGCATCCACGGGATGGTGGACCGCGAGATCGAGCTCGACTACGAGCAGCTCCTGGCCCGGCCGCTCATCGAACGCGACATCACGCTCACGTGCGTCTCGAACCCCGTCGGCGGTCGGTACGCGGGCAACGCCCGATGGATCGGCGCGCCGCTGCGCGATCTACTGGAAGAGGCGGGGGTCCACGCGGGTGCGGACCAGATCGTCTCCCGCTCGATCGACGGGTTCACCGTGGGGACGCCCACCGCCGTCGCGATGGACGGTCGCGACGCGATCCTCGCGGTCGCGATGAACGGCGAGCCGCTGCCGATAGACCACGGCTTCCCGGTCCGGATGGTCGTGCCCGGTCTCTACGGGTACGTCTCCGCGACGAAGTGGGTCGTCGACATCGAGCTCTCCACGTTCGATGCCTTCGACCCGTACTGGATCCAGCGCGGGTGGGCCGAACGGGCCCCGATCAAGACGATGTCACGCATCGACACCCCCTCGCCGTTCCTGGACCTGAGGGCGGGCGAGGTGCCGATCGCCGGCGTGGCCTGGGCCCAGCACGTGGGCATCGAGCGGGTCGAGGTCAGCGTCGACGACGGCCCCTGGCAGGTCGCGGAGCTGGCGGCCGAGGACACGATCGACACCTGGCGGCAGTGGGTCTACCGGTGGAACGCGACCTCGGGCGAGCACCGCCTGAAGGTGCGCGCCACCGATCGCAGCGGGCTGACGCAGCCCGCGGATCGCGCCGAGCCGTTCCCGGACGGCGCGACCGGGCACCACGAGATCGTCGTCCGCGTCGCCTGACGCGGTCGGGTAGCACAAAAGGGAGAGGAGGAGGCACATGAGGGGGATCACGAGACACCTGGCGATCGCGCCGGCGCTGCTCGCCGTGGTGCTGGTAGCCGCCGCATGCAGCGACGATGCCGGCAGCGGCTCCGGAGGAGACGGCGCGACGGCGGCACCGGCGGCGCCGTTCGGAACGGCATGCTCGGACGTCCCGGCCGAGGGCGCCGGCAGCTTCGAGGGCATGATGACCCAGCCGGTGGTCACGGCGGCGGCCGAGAACCCGCTGCTCACCGCCCTGGTCGCCGACGTCGAACTGGCGGGACTGACCGACACCCTGAACACCGCGGAGAACCTCACGGTGTTCGCGCCGACCGACGAGGCCTTCGCGGCCGCCGGCGAGGCCGATCCCGAGGGGATGGCCGAGATGATGGCCGATCCCACCGGCGACTTCGCCGGGCTGCTGTCCTACCACGTCGTGGAGGGTCAGCTCGCGCCGGACGAGCTGGCCGGGGAGCACGCGACGCTGGAGGGCTCGACCCTGACGGTGGAGGGCAGCGGCGAGTCCTTCACGGTGAACGGCAGCGCCATGGTCGTGTGCGGCGACATCCATACGGACAACGCCACCGTGTACCTGATCGACGAGGTGCTTCACCCGTAGGACGGCGAACGGGGCGCGGGAGGGACGCCTCCCGCGCCCCGGCGCGTGACGCTGCCTCCATCACCCGGGGATGACGTCGAGGAAGGACGACGCGCGCGTTTGCGGCGCGGAGGCAACAGAAGCGAAGATGCGCCCATGGACATCCCCGATACCCGCTATGCCAAGACGGCGGATGGCGTCCATATCGCCTACCAGGTCTTCGGGGAGGGCGCCATCGACCTCGTCTACGTAGCCGGATGGATCTCCAACGTGGACCTGAACTGGACGTCTCCGGACTACGCCCGTTTCCTGAGACGTCTCGGGTCCTTCTCCCGGCTCATCATCTTCGACAAGCGAGGCGTGGGATTGTCGGACCGGGTGCCCGACAAGGAACTCCCAGACCTCGAGACCCGGATGGATGACCTCGGCGCGGTGATGGACGCCGCCGGCTCCAGGAAGGCGATCGTGTTCGGTGAGTCCGATGGAGGCCCGCTGTGCGCGTTGTTCGCTGCGACCTACCCGGACCGCGTCCTGGGTTTGGTCATGCACGGTCCCGATGTGCGCGCCGCCTGGGCACCCGACGCGCCCTGGGGGATGACTTCTGAGGACTTCAGGGCCGAGGTCGAGAACATCGAAGGTGGCTGGGGTACCGGCCGATTCGAGCGCGGATTCCTCGAGGAGATGGCTCCGTCGATGGTCGGCGACGAGGACTTCCTGAACTGGACGACCACCTACTTCCGGCAGAGCGCCAGCCCGGGCGCAGCGATGGCCCTGAACCGCATGTGGTACGCGATCGACATCCGGGACGTGATATCCGCGGTGGGGGTTCCGACGCTGATCCTCAATCGCACCTCGGCCATCCTCAATCCGGTGGAGGAGACCCGCTACCTGGCCGAGAGGATGCCGGCCGCTGAGTACGTCGAGTTGCCGGGTGCAGACCACCTGCCGTGGGTGGGTGACCAGGATGCCCTGCTCCAGCACGTCGAGCGCTTCGTGAGCTCGACACGTGACGAGGAGGCCGAGCTCGATCGCGTGCTCGCGACCGTGCTGTTCACCGACATCGTGGACTCGACGGCGACCGCCGCGGTGATGGGCGATGCGAAGTGGCGCAAGCTCATCGACGAGCACGACCGCCTCACGAAGGCGATCGTCGCTCGCTACCGAGGCGAGTACGTCGAGAGCACCGGGGACGGGCTGCTCGCGACGTTCGACGGACCCGCGCGAGGGGTGCGCTGCGCCCAGGCCCTCGCCGAGGCCGTGAAGCCCCTGGGCGTCGAGATCCGCGCGGGCGCCCACACCGGCGAGATCACCCACGTGGAGCACGGGGTCGCCGGACTCGGCGTGCATGTGGCGGCTCGGGTCGCCGCGATGGCCGGGGCGAACGAGGTCTGGACCTCCTCCACCGTGAAGGATCTGACGGCAGGATCCGGCCTCACGTTCGAGGATGCGGGCGATCACGAACTGAAAGGGGTCCCCGACCGCTGGCGCCTGTACCGGGTGGTGCGGACAGTGACAGAAGTTCCGTAACGCCCACGCGCCCCGGCGCAAGCGGCCCCGATCTGGGCCTCCAAGTAACTGAACACATGGCGTCCGGTGTTCGCACCGTTGGGTGACCTTCATCTCTCGGGGGCGCGTGGTGAGGCGTTGAGTCCTAGTCGGTAAGCGCCCTCGTGAGCTGGATCTGGGTCGGGCTCCCTCGTCCTGATCGGGCCTCATCGCCCGTCACCCGGCTGGCCTTCGGCAGGTGTCCTGGCGCATACTCGGCCTCGACCGCGGTGGGGGATCGAGCCGTGACCGAGGAAGTGGCGCAGCGCGCTGGACCGGCCCGGCAGCTGTCCCCCGAGCCAGCCAGCGCTCATAAGAGATGGAACCTCCTCGTCCTGTGCGTGGCGACGGTGGTGCTCGCGGCCACCATGTTGGCGGCCCGGGCCGAGCTAACCTCGCTCGAAGTCGAGATGTTCCGGGCGGTGAACGAGCTGCCCCAGGGACTCCACTCGGTGGTGTGGCCCTTCATGCAGTACGGCACGTTCATCACGATCCCGGCCCTCGCAGTGATCGCGCTCCTGTTCCGCCGGTTCCGCCTGGCCCTCGCCATGGCGCTCGCCGGGGTCGGCGTGTACCTGGTGGCCCTCGTGGTCAAGGACGTCGTTCAACGCGGCCGCCCCAGTGCTCTCCTCACGGCTG
>Ga0209521_10005177_pt1 | contig 10347 bp, 7 predicted proteins | sample Rifsed19ft4_FD_184016 | JGI IMG/M metagenome (GOLD analysis project Ga0209521, IMG submission 184016) | Soil microbial communities from Rifle, Colorado, USA - sediment 19ft 4 (version 2) | ecosystem: Environmental > Terrestrial > Deep subsurface > Rock core/Sediment | place: Rifle, Colorado... | reverse complement strand
CGGGGGATCCTGGCATCGTTCGTCGGGCTCCTTTTCTATATGACAATCCGATTTGCGGTAGCGGTCCCCTGGGAACCGAGCAAGGTCTTGTTCGGGATTGCCGTCGTCTTCGCATTGGCAAGGAAGATGAACATCCTCCATGTCGTACTGATCGGTTCGGCCCTTTCCATTGTCATTTTTCGATGAAGGAGAACAACGGCGATGGTCCAAGAACAGTTTTCATGAACCAAAGGCAGCGTAGATCATGGCGGTCGCGCCGATAACTCGTTTGGGGAAAGGGGTGACTGACCAGCCCCCCTCGAATCGGTCCGAGATGTATTAATGCTTTAGACCGATTCGAGGAGGAGCGGAAGGTTTTATGGAAAGAGTCGGAACAGACTGCAAACCCCATGCAAAAAACGGTTTTTTTTGGGGTGAGAAATGGGTTTCGCGTGTAGGGTGTTGACGCGGGAAACCCCTTGCGCAGTTGGGGAGGTTTAAGGGAGGAAGGCCAGGGGGGCGCTTACACATTGCCTCCAAATGAAAAGGGCGCCACCCTGTTCCTGGGCGGCGCCCGATAACCTGCCGCGGAATCAGCGAACGATGACTTCCTTATGCATCAGCTTGAGGATCACGATGATGAGGATGATGAGGATCGCCAGGCCGATCAAGATCCCCAAACCGGAATCCGCCCCGGCGGCCGCCCGGTCGGTGAGGGAAGCCAGGCGGTGCACGTCGCTGTCGCTCATGGCGCGGATCTTCGCCATCGCCTCCTCGGCGGAAACCCCGTAGTCCGTAAGCTTCTGGAGGACGATCTTCTGCTCCAGGAATGTCTGGACCTTGATCATGTCCGCGTCCCGGGCCGCCACGCCGTCCGTCCCGCGTGACGCGATGACGCCCGCCACTGCCTCTCCCCGGATCGACCCGAGTACTCCCATTACGCACGCCATCATCAACGCCAGGGAGAAAAACCAGCCCGCCTTTCGGATCGCATTCATCGACCGACCTCCTTCGAGGATATTGCGCACGTTCCCGCTTCCGTTTTCCGTATATTCGCAAAAATCCGCAGAAAGGACAAGATGGATCCGTCCTTGTTTTGATCAACCCAAAGTGTTCAAACTTTGGGACCACCTCTCGTGCCCGTCGTAGGCCGCGTTCCCCCCGCAAACCAACGCCCATTAACATTCTATCTAAGATCCTATATTGTTACCTACAATGAGGGGGTGCATCCCATGGGAAGAGGGACGCGTCAGGCCAATTTCGTACTGCCCGAGGAGCTGTTGGAGGAACTGAAAGCCAACGTCTCGCCGAGACAGCAAAGCCGATTCGTTGCCGAGGCCTTGAAAAAGGAGCTGCGGCGCGTCTGCCTTGCCAAGGCGATCGAGACGAGCTTCGGGGCCTGGAAGGAAACAGACCACCCCGAGCTTGCGAGGGGCGCGGAGACGTTCGTCCGGCGCCTTCGGAAATCGACGCGTACCAGGCGGCGACGTTGACGAACACCCTCGTCGACAAGGATATCCTCATCAATTTCTTGAGGGGGAAGAGGAAGGCAAAGGATTTCCTCTCCATGCTCCTGGATGAATCGAACATCAGTTGCTCGGCGATCGCCGTGGCGGAAATTGCCGCCGGCATGCGCGCCGCCGAGGAGGAACGGACGAAAGCGCTCCAGGACCAGATAGAGGTCCTGGCCGTGACCCGGGACGTCGCAGAGAAGGCCGGGTCATACCAACGCAGCATCAGGGGGCACAGCCTGGAGCTTGACGATTGCCTGGTCGCAGCGACGGCCTTTGTGCACAGGGCGATTCTTGCCACGGGAAACGGGAAGCACTACCCGACGAAAGACATCAAGGTAACGGTTGTAGACACGGATTAACCCCTAAGTTTCGAACCAAGTTCCGTCGCGCAACGGGTCAGAATCCGATCCGGAGGTCGTTGGCGCCCGGGTCGTTCTGCTTCCCGGTACACCTGCCTGTTGCGGTCGGATATACTCAATGGTCAGTGGTGTTGTGTCGGAACCATCCCGCAATCAGCAGCTTTATGCGGAACGGCAGGGAGGATCATTCCGAAGAGATGGCGGCCGAAGGTGGAAACGGAGCCCTTTCGGGGAAACCGGATAGGCCCGCGGTAGCGGGCCCCGATTCCGGTTGGGAAGGGATTTCCGAGCTTCTCTCGGGGTTTCGCACCGACCAGGTCCCGTTCCTTGCGGAAGCCCGCGAACTGGAGCCGGCCTATCCGCTTCTCCACGCGCTGGCCCACGGGTCGCTTCGCGAGTTCATCATTCGTGTTGCGGCTCTCGAAGCGCTGATCGCCGACGGAAGGACCCCGTTCACGCCGGCGGAAGTCACGGAGTCGCTCTATTGGCTGAAGGACTCGGTGCGGGACAGCGTCCTCGCGGCGCTTCGGCGAAGCGGCTGGCTCTCCTTTCGACCCGATTCCGGATACCGGATTACCGATGCAGGCCGGTTCGTGGCCACGGTCCTGTCCTTCCTGCGCGCCCGGGTGCGGGAGGGGAGCGTCCTTCCGGCCGTCGAGGGGATCGACTACATGCTCAACCTCGGCGTCGATCCCACGATGCAGCTCAAGCTCCTCCGGTCCCAGCTCGAGAACCTGCGTACGGAGATGGAGAACGCGAGGAACTCCCATTCCGAGGTCATCCTGCACGGCGCCGCCGCGCGTCTTCGCGAAACCCTCGAGTGGTCGGAGCGGATCCGGGCCATCCTGGCCCGGGTCACGCTCGACATGGCAGACGCGCGCCGGTCGGCCCATGACGTCCACGACCTGTTGAGCCGCCTGCACGGCGTCGCCGGCGATCTGCACGCGGCGATCACCGAGGTGGGCCGCCAGCATCTGCCCCTTGTCGCCGGGATGACTACCACCGACATCATCGGGACGCTGATGCGCCTCCCTGTCGAAGAGCTCTCGGCGGTGGGGCGGGAGGCGCTCCGTCCCGCCGTGATGGCGCCGACCTTCGTCGTCCCCGAGCTGCTGGTCGCCGAAACCGAATCGTACCTTGCCCGGCGGCGGGAGCCGCCGCCGAAGGTCGACTGGACCGTCCCGCCGGAGCCGGAGCGGGCGGGCTCCGAGGTGGCTATGCCGCCCGATGTCGCGGCATGGCTGGACGACTTGGACCGGCTGGCCGAGGCGGGTAGGGTGCGGCCGCTGTCGGAGGTCGTTCCCAGGGGGAGCGCGGCGGAGAGCTTCCTGAGGGCCAGCCTGCTCCCCCTGCTTGGGGAGGCGATCGGCGGCGAGGGGGTCGCGGGGCGGATCGGCGCGCTGTCTCTTGCGATGACCCTCGAGGGCGACGGTTTCCCCGCGCCCGCCCCCTGGCCCCTCTCCGCGCTCACACCCGGGACGATCGGCCCTCCGGGGAACGGACCCTCCGATGGATGAAGCCGCCCGCATCTGCGCGCGCCTTCTCGTCGCCGGGGCCGTTCGAAGGCAGGAGCTCCCCGACCTGGATCATCCGGAGGTCCGTGCCGACGTCGAGCTGCGGCTTTCCCAATGCGGCCTCTCCCTGGCCACCAGCGCCTATAGCGACCACGTCGGTTTGAGACTCTCCTCCGAAGTGGCCGACGCGACGGTCCTCGACGCCGCTTCGAATCGGGGGCTCGGGGCGGACGCGTGCGCCCTGCTTACCGTCCTTTGGGCCCGGTTGGCGCTCCAGCGCCGCACGGCCGAGGATTCCCGGATGACCCCCGACTTGCAAGCCCCGCTCCTTCCCGAGGACCGCCGCGAGGCCGCCCGGCTCTTCGCTCCTTTCGTGCGCTTCGAGACCCTGGCCCGGGAGTTCGGGTCGCAGCTCGGCGGGCGCACCCGGATGAAATCGATCCTGGGTCAGCTGCGCCGGCTCGGTTTCGTGTCGTATCGGCGGCTCGATCAGATCGAGGCGGGCCCTCTCCTGGAGCTCGCCATCGACGGAGAGAAAATGGTGGCGTTCATCCGGTCCCGCGTGTTGAGCCGGCTGCTGGAGGCGCCCCCGGCCGGGGAGGAGCCGGCCCCTCCCGAACAGGTCCTCGAAGATCGGGTCATGGGGGTCCTCGCGGCGGCCGAGGAGCCGTGCGGGATCGCAGAGATCGAGCGGCGCAGCGGGATCCCGAGGCGGCGGCTCGGGAAGATCCTCAAGGTCCTCCGGGAGGACGGGAAGATCGAGATGATCGATGCCCGGGGGCAGGCCCGGTACCGCCCGGCCACTCCGGAGGAGGTCTGATGTTCCGTTTCCTGGAACTCGAGCTCCACGGCTGGGACTTCTGGCCGTCTCTCCGGGTACCCCTCGACGCGGACATCGTGGTTCTTTCCGGTCCGAACGGATCCGGGAAGACGACGCTGCTCGACGCCGTGAGGCAGATCCTGCACGCCCCGCGCTTAAGCCACGGCCGCCGCCTCGCGCACTATTTGAGGCGCCCCAATCAACCGGTCCTGCTCCGCGCCGTGGTCAGCAACCGCCCCGACGAAAAAGGGCGGCGCCCCTTCGATCGGAACCGCGTGTTTTCCGACGAAGCCACGCTGGCGTGCGCCCTGGTTCCGGACGGCGGCTCGCCCGAGAAACGGTACGTCGTCCTCCCCGGCCGCGTCGCCCCGCAGGAGCTGCAGGAGCGGCTCCTCGAAGGACGGGACTGGCTCAAGCCGGACGAGTACCGCCGCGTCCTGGACTACGCCGGCGTGAGCCGAAGCCTGATGCACATCCTCGCCATCGAGCAGGGCAGGGCCGACGAGCTGTCCCGGCAGGATCCGCGCAAGCTCTTCCGCTGGGTCATGGAGGCCCGGGGCTCCCAGCAGGTCCTCGACCGCTACAACGGGGCGAGGCGCCGGTACGAGGACTCCGCCCGCGAGGTCGACCGCCAGCGCCTTCAGCTCTCGAGCCGGCAGGCAGAGCTGACGGCCCTGGAACGGAAGATCCGGCGCCTCGACGAATACGTCGACAAGCGTGCCCGGGTCGAGGACGCGCAAAACCTGCTGACGGCGGCCCGCCTTCAGACCCTTCTTGACGAGCTGCGCAGCGTCGACGGGAAGATTCCGACGCTTCGGACCATGCTCGCCAACCTGGCTACGACCGTCGATCGCCTCACGCGCGAGATCGCGGATGAGGAAGGCGGTCTGGACAGACTCCGCGAGGCGGCCGGCGCGCGGAAGGTTCGGGCGGACGAGGCCACCGTCGCGTGCGACGACGCGGTGGGACGGCACGCCGTCCTCAAAAACGAGGTCGAGTTGCTCTGCGCGAAGGCGCAGGAGCTGGAAAGCCTTCCCGCGGAAGACGTCGTGGCCTTGAAGGCGGCCCTGGAGCGGGCTCGGGAGGAAGCCTTCGCCGCGACGAGCCGGCACGACGGACTCCTGCGCGACCTCCGGGACGTGAAGGATCGCCTCGTCGACCTCGAAAGGGGGGTCCCCCGGTTCCCGGCGGAGGTGGAGCGGATGATCAAGGCGCTGGCCGCGGTCGGAATCGAGGCGGTCCTGGCGGCCCCGCGGGTGGAGGTGACCGAGGAGATCTGGGCGCCGGCGATCGAATCGGCCCTCGGGCCGCTGCGGCTGGCGATCTGCGTACGGCGCGAGGACGAACGCCGCGCCGCCGAACTGGCCCGCGAGCACGGCTTCCCCGGGCCGATCGTCTGCGAGACGACCGGGGAGGCGTGCACCGAGGGTCCGCTCCGGATCGAATCCGGATCGCCGTCCTGGATGGTCCCCTGGGCCGGGGGCCTGACCTTGGCGCATGAGATCCACCCGCCCGAAGGCGGGCTCGTCCTTCTCCGGGATGGGACGCGCCGAGACCGCCATGGCGTCTGGGTCTCCCGGGCCGCCGATCGCGTCCTCGGGGGGAGCGCGGTGCGCGAGCAGCTTTCCGCCGCCCGTTCGGAACGCGAGAGGCTCCGGGACGAGCGAGGACGCGCCGCAAGCGAAAAGGAGGAGGCCTCCGCCCGGGTCTCCGGAATGGAAGAAAGGTTGACTGCCGAGCGGCGCCGGGCCGATCTGGCCGCGGCGGTCGCATCGCTGCCGGAGGTCGAAGGGCAACTTGCGGACGCCCTGGAGGAAGTCTCCCGTCAGAAGAACGACCGCGAGGGGGCGCTTTCGGCTTGGCACGAGGCGGAGCGGTCCGTCAACAGCGCGGAATCGTCGCTGAGTGCACGGAAGAACGACCTCGCCGCGCGGGAAAAGGAGCTGGAAGGCACCCGGGCCGCCCTCGGGGAAAATGAAAGACGCCGGGCGGGGATCGAACCGGAGATCGAGGCGCTCTCCAGGGAGCTCGATCCGGTCCTGGTGTCACGGGCCGGGGCGGGCGAGCTGTCCACACCCGAGATGGCCGAACGGGACCTGCGCCAGGCCAGGGAGTCCCTGGCGCGGTTCGAGGCGGAGGGTCCCATTCCGGAGGAGAGCGTCCGGGACGAGCGGAAGGTCCTCCTGCGAAACGTCGAGGAGCTCGAAAGTCATGTGCGGGAGCGCCAGGCGGAGGCCGATGCCGCGGCCCTCGAGCTCGAGCGGTGCCGCGCCGATTATCTCGAAGTGGTACGAAGCACCCTTCACGACTACAGCCGGCGGGCCCGGGCGCTCGCGGAGATGGCTGCGGCCCGGCTCGAGGTGGAGCTGCCCCGGCTCGAGAACGACGAGCGATCGATCGACGAGGCGGGCATCGTCGTGCGCATCGGATTCGACGGCAAGCCCCCGGTGGAGATCAGCGACACGTCGCACAGCGGCGGCCAGCAGGTGGTCACCGGGCTCATCCTCCTCATGGCGATGGCCGAGACGGAGGGAGAGAGCTGCTTCATCGTCGACGAGCCGTTCGCCCACCTCTCCCTCGACCGCGTGGACGACGTGGGGAAGTTCCTCCGGCGCAGCGGCTCCCAGTTCCTGATCACCGTGCCGACGACCCTGGACCGCGGCCAGCTCGACCCGGCCTCGCTGCTGATCGTCCTCAAGAAGAAGAAGCCGGGAGAGCCGTTCGCCCCCCGGCCGCTCGTCGCCAGGGAATGACCGGATTCGGCCATCGGTGCGTCCGCTTCCGTCACGAGAGAAGGGAAGGCCCGTGGCGCGATGCCGGGTTGCTGCGCGAGCGGGACGTGGAACGCGTCGCGGTCTGCGTCGAGTGCGGCCGCGGCCGCGCCGGCCGCTACCGGAAGGTCGTCGCAGTCGAGCGGGAGAGCAGGGGGCTCCCGGCGGTGCAGGAAACCTTCCTCCGGGAGCTGGCCGGGCGGTTGGAAGTCCTTTTCCGGGGCCGAAAAATGCTCCGCGCGGATCCCCTGCTTCGGCGCCTCGGGGGGGTCCGCAGCGAGTCCGACCTGGAGACGCTGGCCTCCTCCGCGCCGATTCGCCTCGTGTATCGTTCGAAGGGGGGCGCTCTGCTCCTCCAGGAGATCCATGCCCTCGACCCGGAGAAGCTCGGGGAGATCTCGCGCCCGGGGGCGGCGGCGCGGCGAAGGGCGGCGTTGGCGCAGGCCCGACTGGCGACCGAAGGATTGACCCATCCCGCAGCCCAAGCCATCGGCGAGATGGTGGCCGGGGAGGACGCGGCGGGATGGGACGAGCGGGTGCTGCGCGCACTCGCAGACCTGGCCCGGCTGATCGAAGCGGGAGAGACGCGATCCTCGCGGATCTTTTCCACGGAAGTGCTGGGCCACTCCAAGGCCCTCTCGTCGGTTCGCCCCCGCCTGGAGCGCCTCGTCGGTCCTCTGGAGCGGCTCGGGATCCGGGATTCGGGAGCCCATCTTCTCGTCGGAGGGAGAGGGCGGCTTCGCTTTCCCGGCGGCGACCTGGACGTGGAACGCTTTCGGTCCCTGGGGCTGGCGGAAGAGGATGTGTTGAGACTTACGGAGGTTCGCCTGCCCGCGGGAGGGCTTCTCGTCGTCGAGAACCTCACCCCTTTCCACGCGTGTCTGGGGCCGGAGCGGGACGATCACGATCTTCTGGTCGTCTGGTCCGCCGGCTATCCCGGGCGCGGTGTGACCCGTTTCGTGGAACTTGCGGCCGCCGGAGGGGGATGCATCCGGGTCTGGTGCGATGTCGATCTCGGAGGGGTGAGGATCGCGCGGTTGATCCACCGCGCATCGGCGGGGAGGGCTGTCCCGATCCTCATGGACGGCTCCGTCGTTCGGAATGCGCGGATCACCTGCCCGCTTACCCGGGGCCAGAGCGAGAGCATCGTGCGCGATCTTGCGTTGCATCCCGACGCGCTCCTGGCGGAGACCCTGAAGGCCCTCCTCGAAAGGGGGGTCTGGGTCGAACAGGAATCCCTGATCGACCGGCTGGCCGCCCTGTCGGGGTCACAAGGGGCGATCAAAACGGAAGTCCACAGGGGGTGAGGATGAGCATCGAAACGGAAAGGAACGTGCGCAGCGGAAGAACGACAAGGTCGGGAAACGTCGTAGTTTCGCCGGCCGGGCTGAAACTGTCCAGAACCCACAAGCCGGACGGCCTCGGCCTCGACGATTGGCAACGGCTTCTTCGAGTCCGATTCGGCGAACGGCAACGCTACCAACTGGAGAACCGGGGCGACCACCCTATCTTTTCGGAATTCCTGCTGACCAACCCCGAATCGGGGAAGACCTACAAAATCGCGATCCGGGGAAACGCTCCGTTCGACAACTATTGCTCCTGTCCGGATTACGACGTCAACGGTCTCGGAACCTGCAAGCATATCGCGTTTGCCTTGTCCGTGTTGATGAAGAGGAAAGGGGCGAAAAAAGCGTTCCGGGAAGGATACGCGCCCCCGTATTCCGAAGTCTACCTGGGCTACGGGCTCATGCGGGAGGTCCGGTTCAAGGCGGGCAAGGATGCCCCGCCGGGACTGCTCGCTCTCGCAGGCGACTATTTCGATCGAAGCGGGAGACTCAAGGAGAACCGGCTCCTCGGCTTCCATCGTTTTCTCAACGCCGTTCCGCAAGACAACGGGCACGAAGTGCGCTGCTACGACGACGTCATGGCCTACGTCGCCGAACATCAGGATGCGGAGCACCGGCGCGGCATCGTCAAGCTTCGAGCGAAAGACGGGATCGACAGCCCGATCTTCCGGAACCTTCTGAAGACCGATCTCTATCCGTATCAGCGGGAAGGGGCCCTCTTTGCGGTCGAGGCGGGCCGGTCCCTGATCGGGGACGACATGGGACTGGGAAAGACCCTCCAGGCCCTCGCCGCCGCCGAGTTGATGGCGAAATGGTTCGGCGTCCGGAAGGTCCTGATCGTTTCCCCGACCTCGCTGAAATATCAATGGCTGTCGGAAATCGAAAAATTCACCGGAAGGTCGGCGCTGGTCGTGGAAGGCCTCAGCCACCACCGGCGGCAATCGTATATGCAGGAGTCCTTCTACAAGCTGGTCAATTACGAGTTGGTCCCGCGGGATATGGACATGATCCGAAGGTGGTCCCCGGACCTCATCCTCCTGGACGAGGCGCAACGGATCAAGAACTGGAAAACGCGAACCGCGAAGTCCGTCAAACGGCTGGAATCGCCGTTCGCCATCGTGCTGACCGGCACTCCCCTCGAGAACCGGATCGAAGAGCTGCACTCCATCGTGGAATTCATCGACCGCCGCCGCCTCGGCCCCTTGTTCCGATTCGTCCATCACCACAGGATCGTCGACCGGGACGGCAAGGTCATCGGATACCGGAACCTGCAATCCGTAAAGGGATCCCTGAAGAACGTCATGATACGGCGGAAGAAGGAGGAGGTTCTCCGGCAGCTTCCGGGACGGATCGACCGGAACTTCTTCGTTCCCATGACGAAAGAGCAGCGGATGATCCACGACGAGAATCTCGAAATCGTGGCGAAGCTGGCCGCGAAGTGGCGCCGCTATAAATTCCTTTGCGAGGCCGATCAGCGGCGGCTGCGCATCGCCCTGAACTACATGCGGATGGCGGCCGACAACACGTACCTCGTGGACAGGAAGACGGTCCACGGGCCCAAGATCGACGAGTTGGACATCCTCCTCAAGGAGATCGTCATCGAGGGCGGAGAGAAGGCGGTCATCTTCAGCCAGTGGCTCCGGATGAACGAGCTGGTGGAACAGGTTCTTCGGAATAACGGGATCCGATATGTCCATTTGAACGGCGGCATCCCGTCCAGGGAACGGAAGGAGCTGATGTCCCGATTCAAGGAGGACCCGGACTGCATGGTCTTTCTGTCCACGGATGCAGGCGGCGTCGGCTTGAATCTTCAAAGCGGCTCCGTGGTGATGAACATGGACATTCCCTGGAACCCCGCCGTTCTGGAACAGCGCGTCGGCCGCGTCCACCGGCTCGGTCAGCGCAAGGCGGTCCGCATCATCAACTTCGTCACCGCATCCTCCATCGAGGAGAGGATTCTCGGACTCCTGAAATTCAAGAAATCGTTGTTTGCGGGAGCGCTGGACCATGACGGGGAAGACGTGGTCATGCTCGGCGGTTCCCT
>Ga0209521_10005170_pt1 | contig 10353 bp, 7 predicted proteins | sample Rifsed19ft4_FD_184016 | JGI IMG/M metagenome (GOLD analysis project Ga0209521, IMG submission 184016) | Soil microbial communities from Rifle, Colorado, USA - sediment 19ft 4 (version 2) | ecosystem: Environmental > Terrestrial > Deep subsurface > Rock core/Sediment | place: Rifle, Colorado... | reverse complement strand
CTCACGTACGAAGTGCCGCGGGCCGGGCTCGAACCGGCGACTTCGAGATCTTCAGTCTCGCACTCTCCCAAACTGAGTTACCGCGGCGCGACGCGCCCATCGTCGGACGGGAGATATAACTTTCCGTAACCCCCCGCGACCCGGAAGGATGCCCCCGCGGACCATGGCTCAGAGCGTGTAATCGACGGCTCCGATCTCCTGGAGGTCCGCGAGGTAGTTCGCCTTCACGATTGTGGGCGAGATGGTGTACAAGACGTCCCCGATGTACAGCGACCGCTGGATCATGTACGCCGGGTCGAGGCCCGCGTACGGGTCGACCGGAGATGGCGCAAGGTCCAGGTGGCTCACCGTGCCGTGGATCGACAAACCCGCGTCCGGGATAATCTGGAGCGCGTATGCGCCCTGCCAGATCGTCTCCCCCCACGCCCACGACGGGATCGGATCCGGCCAGTCCGCCGGGTCGATCCGCGCGAGGCTCACGGGCAGCACGACGAGGCTCCTCGCCGGGATCGAGAGGAACGCCTTGTGGTCCCGGAGGACCTCCGAGTCCGTCCCGCGGTCCCCGATGACGAGCTTCGATTCCTCGATGGGATGGGCAACGTCCGCGACATCGAAGAGGGACAGCTTGAGGCCCTCGAACCAGGAGAAGTTCCCGTCGCCCGGGGCCGTGTCCTTCCCGATCCCGAGGATGTGGGTCTCGTCCACCGGATGCAGATAGTCGGAGAAGCCGGGGATCTTCAGATATCCGAGAACCCGCGGGGACGTCGGGCTCGAGAGATCAATCACGAAGAACGGGTCGATCTTCTGGAACGTGACGAGGTACACCCGGTCACCGAGGAACCGTGCGGAATGGATCGTCTCGCCGGGCGCGAGCCCCTCGAGGCGTCCCACGATCTCCAGCGCCGGGTCGAGGACGTACACGCTGTTCGCATTCCCTCCGCCCTCCGGGGTCGACTCCCAGGAGGTCGTCGCGACGCGAAGGAAGCCCGCGTACTCGTCCATCGAGAACTGGTTGAGGAGGGTCCCGGGCACGTCGCCATGGGCCACGGGCGTCAGGGTGAGGCCCTCGACGTTGACCTTGTGAATCGTCGTCCATGTCGTCGACACGGAGGCGACCGGGAGGATCCCGCCGGAGGTCTCCCACTTCGCGAAGCTAAGGTAGAGCGCGGACGGGGACATGTAGAACGTCGAGGTATATCCCGTGACCACGGACAGGACGGTCGGCATCCCGCCCCCGATGTCGAAGGCCACGATGTTCGTGAAGACGCCCGCCTCCGGGGACAGGGGGTCGTAGTAGATCTGCGGGGCGTCGACGGCCGCGCAGGCACCGTCGCGACAGACCTCCGGCAGGACGTACCCCGTCTCGAGCTTCGCGATCCAGTCGTTCGTCGCGAGGTAGACGAAGGGCGCCGCCATCCGGCCCGTGAGGAGCGTCCCGGAGAACGAGTACGACGCCGTGAGGGCCGGCGCGGCAACGACGGAGACGTCGTAGACGGCGACGAGTGTCCACGACCGGGTCGGGACCCAGGCGAAGGACTCCCGCACGACGGGCACGTCCCCGGCCTCGAACGCGGAGGCGACGATCGCCACGCGGTCGGATTCGACGAACATCCCGACGACGCGGACATCGCTCACGTTTCCCAGCGCGGGGTCCACCGGAACGGGCAGGCGCGCGAGGACGGCCATGCCGTCCGGAGGCACCGCCTGGATGATGGCGACGGTCCCTCCCGACGCCGCGTACACGCGCATTCCGTCCGTCTTGACGACATCGAGCTCGTCGATCCCTTCGACTTGGACGTTCGTCCGTGAGTAGTCCCAGGAGACCGGCGTGCCGGCGCTCGGGCCTCCGAGCAGGCCGTCGCCGAAGAAACCCCGGCCCGCGCCCTCGAAGAGGGAGTAGCGGCTCGAGGACCCTTGCACGCGGTCGAGGTACGCGCTGAGTTCCGCGTACGAGTGGAACGGGGTCAGGTCGCTCGACGGCCGCAAGGTCGCCGCGAGGATCGCTGCGACCGCGACAAAAACGAGGAGGCCGGTGACGAGGTACACGAATCCGCGCTTGACTCCGGGCATCGAGAGGGTCAGCGGCCTGTGACTACTTCAACGGCTCGACATTGTTACCCGTGGACCTAACCGTCGACGCCCCCATGGACGCGCGTGGCACGGTCGACCGGGAACCTTAATGGCCTCCGCGCCATCCCGGGGCGCATGCCCACACCGCCGAAGGTCCACCAAGCGTTGACCCGCCGGTTCCCCGAGCACCTCGAACGCACACGCGCGTTCCTCCGCCAGCCGTCCGTGAGCGCGACGGGCGAGGGGATCACGGAGTGCGCGGAGCTCCTGCGGTCCATGATGGTCGAAATCGGCTGCAAGGCCCGCGTGTGGGGGGAGAAGGGCCATCCGATCGTCTATGGCGAGCTTGACGTCGGCGCGGACGTGACCCTCGTCGAGTACGAGATGTATGACGTCCAGCCCGTCGGGGACCTCGACGCGTGGATGTGCCCACCGTTCGCCGCGGAGGTCCGGGAGCTCGACGGCTTCGGCAAATGCGTCGTCGCGCGGGGGGTGTACAACTCGAAAGGCGCGCTCTGCGGGAACCTGATGACGTGGAAGACGATCCAGGACGTCGACGAGCTCCCGGTGAACCTCAAGATCGTCGCGGAGGGCGAGGAGGAGATCAGCAGCGAGAACTTCATCCGCTTCGTGCGGGGCAACCGCCGCGAGCTCAAGGCGGACGCGGGGATTGCGTGTGACTACGGGGAGGACCTCCGCGGCGTGCCCGGCATCACCCTCGGTGTGAAAGGCTGTCTGTACCTCACGATCTGGTCGCGGGGTTCAAAGGCGAAGGGGGGCCCCAAGAGGCCGGAGACCCACAGCTCCCAGGCGGTATGGATCACCTCGCCGGTCTGGCGCCTCCTGAAGGCGCTCGACAGCCTCGTCGACGCGGACCAGCGGCCCGCGATCGACGGGCTCTGGGCGGACGTCTCGAAGCCGACGAAGGCGGACCTGGCGCTCGTCCGGAAGCTCACGAGGACGCTCGACCTCAAGGTCCTGCTCGAGGAGATCGAGGCGTACAAGTTCAAGTACGACCTGCCCAAGGAGAAGCTCCTCGCGAAGTACTTCTTCGAGCCGACGGTGAACATCTGCGGGATCCGATCCGGGTACACGGACCACGGCGGCACGAAGACCGTCCTCCCCGGCGAGGCGTACGCGAAGGTCGACATCCGGCTCGTCCCGAACATGACCGTCGAGGGCACCCTCCGGAAGCTCAAGGCCCACCTCCGCAGGCGCGGCTTCGAGGACCTCGAGATCGAGGTCCACGGGCCCTACGGTCCCGCGCGGACGCCTTCGGACGCGTGGATCGTCGGCGCGGCGGAGGCCGCGTGCCGCGAACACGGCAAGGAGCCGGAGGTCTGGCCCTCGAGCGGTGGCACGATGCCCGCCTTCGTGTTCACGGAGTACCTCAAGGTGCCTTGGCTCGGCTACGGCCTCGGCTACGGCGCCCGCGCGCACGCACCGAACGAGTTCGCGACGATCGATGGGATGGAACGCTACATGCGCGGGCAGGCGAGCTTCGTGTACGCCGCCGCGGAGCGCGGGCGGACGCGCAAAACCTGATTCCCCGTCCCTCGCGCGGACGCGCGAAAACGGGCCGAGCTTCGAGGTCCCCGCGGTTCCGGTTTCTATGGAGGAAACAGGGTCATTCTCACTGCCCGACTTTTGCCGCGACACCTATAAATAGCGTATTTCAGGATGGCTCGCGCAGTGCCCACCGAGGATACTCTGGAGGCCACTCCATGCGTATGGTAGTTCGACCGATCCGGCGGGACGACCGAGGGGTCGCCTCGACCGTGGGTACGATCATGGCCATCCTCGTCTTCCTGACGTTCCTGAGCCTGATCGTGAACCAGTACGTGCCGGTCTGGATGAAGGACTCCGAGGCCGCTCACATGAACGCGGCCGTCGGCCAGTTCGGCGGCTTCAAGGGGACGATCGATCTCCAGGTCCTCGCAGCGCAGGTCGCCCAGCAGGTGGGCCTCCACTACATCCCGGTGACGTCCTCGACGCCCGTCACCCTCGGCCTTGATGGCGTCCCGATCTTCGCGGCCCCGACCGTCGGGGAGATGACCGTGAGGCCCGACGACGGACCGTGGTCGGTCGTGTTCTACTACGACATCCGCGGGGTTCCGACCCGGGTGACCGAGGCCGCGAGCGGCGCGGTCCTCCTCGACGTCGGGAACCGGTATTTCATCCCCCAGCGGATCGTTTACGAGAACGGCGCGGTCCTGAAGTGGCAGCTCGACGGGCAGACGATGCGGGCGCAGCCGGTCTTCGAGCCCAGCCGCGTGAACAACACCCTGGACCTGAGCTTCCAGCTCGTTTCGATCTACGGCCGCGGCGGGGTCACGGGCACCTCGACGGAGATCGTGAGCACGAAGCTGTTCGGCCTGGACCGGCAGGACTACGAGGACCTGTCCTCCTCGATCTGGATCAACCACACGTCCGCGTATGGGCTCGCCTGGTACAACTTCCTCAATGCGTCCCTCTCGCAGCGGACCGGGATCACGAGCGGGCAGTACGCGCGGTCGCCCGCGACGGGGACCCCCCTCACCGTCGACTACACCGGAAAGATCGGCGCGGAGATCGTGTACCGGATCCAGGCGAGCTACAACTCCTCCTCGCAGCGGTGGATCGTTTCCCTCGAGATCATGGACGCGTCCGCCCTGCCCCTCGGGATCTTCCGGCTCCAGCATGCGTACATCGAGGTGGGAGTGGGCAGCGAGACGGAGGATCTGCTGATCTGAGGTGAGTCCATGGCGAAACAGCGGAAAATCCTGATGCCCAAGGGTGCGCTGCAGGAGAAGGCCGAATGGTCCGGGACCCGCGGGTCGTACCTCACCCGGATCCCCGACCTCGAGCGGGAATCCCTCGAGGAGATCGAGACGGTCCCGGTCCGCGAGCCGTACACGTACGAGCGCGTCGTCTACGACCACGACCAGTCCGAGTACGTCTACGAGGTGTGGGAACCGCAGCTCGACGACCGGGAGCAGAAGCTCCTCGAGATGCTCAAGGACTCCCTGGCCCGCACGCTCGAGTACGAATGGGACAAGATGGCGGAGAAGGACAAGAAGGAGTACCTCGAGGAGGCCGTGGACTCGTTCATCAAGTCCCGCGGCCTGCGCCTGGAGCCCGCTTCGAAGGACAAGGTCGTCTACTACATCGTGCGGGATTTCGTGGGATACGGACCCATCGACGTCCTCATGTCGGACGTGAGGATCGAGGACGTCTCTTGCGACGGGACGGGGATCCCCCTCTTCATCTTCCACCAGAAGTTCGAGTCGATCAAGACAAACGTCACGTTCCACGACGACGACGTGCTCAACTCCTTTGCGGTGATGCTGGGGCAGCGCTGCGCGAAACAGCTGTCCGTCGCGAACCCCATCCTCGACGGCACGTCGTACGAGGGGCATCGCGTCCAGGCGACGTACAGTCGAGAGGTCACGACCCGTGGTTCCTCGTTCACGATCCGGCGATACAAGGAGAAACCGTTCACGCCCGTCGAGCTCATCAGGTTCGGGACCGCGAACGCGGACATGGTCGCCTACATCTGGATCGCGATCGAGAACGGGAAGTCGATGATGATCTGCGGTGGCACGGCGAGCGGGAAGACCGCGACGCTGAACAGCGCGGCCCTCTTCATCCGGCCGGGGGCGAAGATCGTCTCGATCGAGGACACGCGGGAGATCAACCTGCCGCACGAGAACTGGATCCCGGGAACGACGCGGTCCGGCATCGGAGAGCGCGGCCCGGACGGCAAGGCGGGCGGCGAGATCGACATGTACGACCTCGTGCGCGCGGCCCTCCGGCAGCGGCCGAACTACATCATCGTCGGTGAGGTCCGCGGGAAGGAGACGTACACGATGTTCCAGGCGATGGCGACGGGCCATCCCACGATGTCGACGATGCATGCGGACTCCGTGAAGTCGATGGTGAACCGCCTGGAGAACCCGCCGATCAACACGCCGAGGATTCTCCTGACCGCGCTGAACTTCGTGATCATCCAGACCCACGCTCGGATCGGGGACTCGATCGTCCGTCGGATCAAGCAGATCGTCGAGCTCGTCGGGTTCGAGCCCGAGACGAACGAGCTCATCACGAACACCGTGTATGAATGGGACTCCGCGACGGACACGTTCGTCTACAAGGGCCACTCGTTCCTCTTCGACGAGATCATGGAGATGAGGAACATGACCCACGAGGAGATGGAGCAGGAGTTCCAGCGGAGGGTCGACATCGTGAACTACATGTCCGAGAAGGGCGTACTCGATTTCCGCGAGATCGCCAAGATCGTGATCTCGTACTACCAGTACCCACAGGAGACCGCGAAGCGGATCCGGGACGAGATGGGCTGGCAGGAGAAGGCCACCAAAGCGATCGAAGCGGGAGGTGAGGCCGTTGGGTAGCACCGCCTTCGAAAAGCTCGAGACCCGTCGCACCCTCACGAAGACGAAGCGGTTCCGACCGGGCGAGGAGCAGGCGGAGAAGCGTCACCACCTCGTGAAGCTTCCCAAGGGCGCGAAGCCCGTTACCGTCGGGCTGACATCGCGGCAGCAGCTCGCATGGAAGACGTTCGGCGCGTTCATCCAGGCCCGCGGCAGCGAAGACCAAGAGCTCGAGGACAACCTGCTCAGGGCGCACATCCGCCTCCGGCCACAGGAGTACCTCGCGGTCGCGTGGATGAACACGACGATCGCCGCGATCGCCGCGGTGATCTCCGCGCTCATCGCCGTGCTCCTCCTGTCCCTCGTTCGCGTCGACATCGGCACGCTGATCACGATTTTCGGCCTCGTCGCCGCGCTCCCGGTCTTCGTCTCGTACATGTATTCCTTCGGGCTGCCCGTTCTCTACAAGGGAAAGCCCGCGGCGCTCGCGAAGAAGCGCGGCCGGCGGATCGACAAGCGAATCTCCGGAGCGATGTCCTTCATCTCCGCGATGGCGTCCGCGGACGTCCCCGTGGACGTGATCTTCAAGGAGCTCTCGAAGCAGTCCGTCTACGGCGAGGTCGCGAAGGAGGCGGAATGGATCACGCGGGACACGGAGCTCCTTGGCGTGGACATCCTCAACGCGATCCGGGGCGGCGCGCAGCGCTCCCCGAGCGCGAAGCTCCAGGACTTCCTCCAAGGCGTCGTGACGACGTCCACGAGCGGCGGCCAGCTCAAGCCGTACTTCCTCCTGAAGGCGGAGCAGTTCGAGAAGGAGGACCGCTTGGAGATGCGGCAGAAGATGGAGACCCTGGGGATGCTCGCGGAATCGTTCGTCACGGTCGTCGTCGCGTTCCCTCTCTTCCTCGTCGTGATCATGGCGATCATGGCGTTGATCAGCAAGACGGGTTCCGGGTTCGTCATCACGCTCCTCTACGTCGTCGTGGGGCTCATGATCCCGCTGAGCCAGTTCGGATTCATCTTCGTGATCTGGAACATGGAGCAGGAGGGCTGACATGGCGCGCCCGGAGCTCGAGAAGGCCCGCGTGCGGCTGTACCAGAAAGCAGACCGGAAGACCCTCCTCCTCGGCGTGAGCACCGCGCTCCTTATCCTGTTCGGCTTCATCGCATTCCTGAACCTGATCAACTCCGTGAACCTCAGCTTCCGTCCCGAACAGCGGCCCTTCGACCGGTTCCTGAACTTCCTCGTGATGGGCACCCTCGCTTTCATCGGGCCGTACGGGTTCTACCTCGCAGGCCGGAACCGCGATGTCAAGCAGATCGAACGCAGGCTCCCGGACTTCCTCCGGGACGTCGCGGAGGCCGGCCGATTCGGGATGACACTCGCGGATGCGATCGTTGTGTCCGCCGGAGGTCGATACGGGAAGCTGACACCGGAGATCAAGAAGATGGCCGCTCAGATCTCGTGGGGCGTGCCCGCAACGGAGGCGCTCCGCCTCTTCTCGGAGCGGGTGAAGACCCCGAAGGTCCAGAAGGTCGTCGCCATCGTCGTGAAGTCGAGCGACGCGGGAGGCGATGTGGCGGACGTCCTCACGATGGTCTCCCACGACACGAAGGAAGCCCAGCTCACGGAGGACGAGCGGAGGATCGTGATGTCCACGTACGTCGCGGTGATTTACATCTCGTTCCTCGTCTTCCTCGTGACGATCTGGATTCTGAACGCGACGTTCCTCCCGAAGATGCTCGAGGCGAGCGGGGCGCTCGGTGCGACGGCGGGGAGCATCCAGAGCCCCCTCGCGCAGAACCTCCCCGAGGTCGTCTACAACATCAGGCTCGCGTTCTACATTGCGACGATCGTCCACGGCCTCGGGGACGGGATCCTCGCCGGGGTCCTCGACAACGGGAAGATCCCGACGGGGCTCAAGCACAGCTTCGTCATGCTCGTGATCGCCCTGATCGGATTCCAGCTCATCTGAGGTGACCCGATGGCCCAGTCCACCGACAACGAATTCACAGAGCACATCGAGGAGCTCGAGAGCAAGAAAGCCGAGGTCTCCGCCCGCGTGGCTCGCCTCGACCGAGAGCGCACGGAGGCGAAGGAGATGCTCGACAAAATCGAAGCCTCCCGGAAGGCGGCGATCTTCCAAGCGCTCGACTCAATCAAGAGGAAGTACTTCCACCGCCTCCTTGGCGGGAAGGGCGTGAAGGTCAAGGCGCCCCGTCTGAGCGCCGTCGAGGAGTCGACCCTGGGCAAGATCACGACGATCCCGAAGATCGCCCAGCGGAACTTGAACGAGATCGAGATCCAGCCGACTCTGAAGAACTACTCCTACGTCCGCGTGCTGTACGACACCCTCTCGAACGAGTACTTCTACGAGGCGATCGAGCCGAAGCTCCTTGAGGAGGAGGCCGAGCTCCTCGAGGTCCTGAAGGAGATCCTCGTCGAGAACCTGGAACTCCTGGAGGAGGAGGGCCGCCAGGCGAAGGAGAACTACCTTCGCCGGATCGTGGACGGCCTCATCCGCGAGCTCGGCGTCGAGCTCCACCCGGTCTCGAAGGAGCGCATCCTGTACTACGTGTTCCGGGACTTCATGCGGTATGGCCCGATCGACGTCGTGATGACGGACCCGCAAGTCGAGGACGTCTCCTGCGACGGCGTCCGGGTACCGTTTTACATCTACCACCGGAAGTACGGATCGATCCCCTCGAACCTGAAGTTCGATTCTGCCGAGGAACTTGACTCGTTCGTTGTCTGGCTCGCGCAGAAGTGTGGGAAGCACATCTCCGTCGCCCGGCCCATGCTCGACGCAACGATCCCCGATGGCTCGCGTCTCCAGGCGACCCTCGGGATGCACGTGACGAAGCGCGGGTCCTCGTTCACGATCCGGCGGTTCCGGGAAAACCCGTTCACGCCGCTCGACCTCGTCCGGTTCAAGACGATGTCCCCGGAGATGATGGGATACCTGTGGCTCGCGATCGAGAACGGGCAGTCCATGCTCATCTGCGGAGGCACGGCGTCCGGGAAGACGACGACGCTCAATGCGATCCTCCTGTTCATCCCGCCACAGATGAAGATCGTCTCGATCGAGGACACCCGGGAGCTGAACCTGCCGCACGAGAACTGGGTGCCCCTCCTCACCCGCGCAGGCTTCGGCGGGAAGTCCGCATTCACGGGCAAGGCCGCGGGCGAGATCGACATGTTCGACCTCCTCATCGCGGCCCTCCGTCAGCGCCCGCAGTACATGATGGTCGGTGAGGTCCGAGGACCGGAGGCGTTCGTCGTGTTCCAGGCGATGGCGACGGGGAAGAGCGCGTACACGACGTTCCATGCGGACGACGTCCAGGCGATGGTCCACCGCCTCGAGAACGACCCGATCAACCTCCCGCGGGCGCTCGTCGCCGCCCTCGACATCGTTCTCCTCCAAGCCCAGGTCAAGGTGGGCACGGACATGACACGGCGCGTGAAGGCTCTCATCGAGGTCGTCGGCGTCGATCCGGAATCGAACGAGCTAATCACGAACTCTGCGTACACATGGAACCCCGCGGATGACGCGTTCAACTACTCCGGCCACTCGTACGTCTACGAGAAGATCTCCCTCGCGCGGAACTGGAACCAGCGGAGGATGGAACAGGAGGTGAAGCGCCGCCTGGACATCTTCGAGTACATGAAGCGGACGGAGATCAAGAACTACCGCGACGTCGCGCGGATCGTCTCCTCGTACTACAAGGACCCGGAGCGGATGATCAAGATCGTCCGGGAGACCTTGCAGGCACAGGGCGTCCCCGTCGCGGCGTAGTCTCACCCGCCTCAAGGATCGTGACGACGACACGGGCGCGTCACGTGGTCGCCCGCAGCGCGTCCACGGCATTCCGAATCACCCCCTGGAGCTCATCGACGGGGACGTCGACGCGG
>Ga0209521_10005165_pt1 | contig 10359 bp, 7 predicted proteins | sample Rifsed19ft4_FD_184016 | JGI IMG/M metagenome (GOLD analysis project Ga0209521, IMG submission 184016) | Soil microbial communities from Rifle, Colorado, USA - sediment 19ft 4 (version 2) | ecosystem: Environmental > Terrestrial > Deep subsurface > Rock core/Sediment | place: Rifle, Colorado... | reverse complement strand
ACTTTTTTTGAATAAATATTATTGATTCTATCAATTTGCCACAAAGATTCTTCATTAATTAAACTCAAGTTAGGAATTACACAGTTGTGGATGAGACGTCCGTTTGTTGATACAAATAGATGTTTTTGTGTATCAATAGAATACACTACTTGCTCTTCTTCTTCATGTAGTGTTTTTGTCGTTCTGATCATGAAGAGGTTTTCATGCAACATGTGCCATAGTTGTTTAGAGTGAGTCCTTTGGTTAAATTGTTCAAATCCTCCTATGTCTGCCAGTTCATTGTATTGACTCTGCATTTTTGATACGAGTGTATAAAAAAGACCTCCTTTGACGCTCCTACCACTTATGATACTTTGAGAGTGTATACTTTTTCCGCATGTCATGACATATCCCATGGACAGTAGCAAAATATCCAAGCCTGCAGCTAATATCTTTGAGGCAGTTCCTCCCTGAACCATTCCTAGTTGAGGCGAGAATGAACCGTCTCCTCTGAGATAGCCTGAAATAAATTCTTCTTTGTAGTTTCTTGGTGTAAAATAGATGAAATCTGGCAGTTGTTTTACGTTTGAAGATCTCCTACATCCCAAGGTGTCTGATACGAACAAAGCAAACGGGGTGGATTTGACACCTACATGCGTTACATTGTCCTGTGAATATGTATAATAGTTAAGACCAAGTTTTTCTAGGGTGGTACAAACATCTTTTATGTATTTGAGTTCTTTTTTGTTAAATGAGAATCTGACAGAGTATCCTTTTCCATAATTACTCACAGATCCCTCTGAAACATAATAACCAAGCAGTCTGCAAAAGTCTGGTGTAATTTGAATTGATTTGGGCATATTATACTTAAATCTCCAGTTTTTTGTTTCAAACTCGTATTGGTCTTTGATGTCATGATCAGGAAGACTTGAAATGAATGGGATTGTATCGTTTATCGTAACGTCCTTTGTGAATTTTGTAGATAAATCGTCAGAGCATAACATCAGGTGTTCGTCTGTTGTTTTGATAGAACGGTTTGTTCGCGAAGTCAGTGTAACCATTGTACCAGAAAAGGTGCGTTTCCACTTGTATGTGACTTTGTCAAAGATTGGTATCTTTTGTTGTATATCATACGACAAGATATCATTTTTCAGATCTTTTTCAATGTATTCTTGTATTGTTATAGGCCTCATTCCATTCTCTGTTTTGATATAGACTATTTCTTGGCCATCAAGACAATGCCCTCCAATAAATCCTGGAAACATTTTTGGTCTATTTCCTAAAAGTTTATGAATTTCGTCCGCAAAACTCCACATTTCATCATAGTCAACTTTGTTTTCAATTGCTATCATGTTGCTGAGTTGAGCATAATTTATCAACCAACCGTAGTAAGATGTATCGACTACAATTTTTGCAAGTTCTAAAGTAAGTGGATTAGACATTTTTTTACTTTTAACATCAGATTTTTTTAATAATTTTGAGTATTCCCTGGAAGCCCATTTTGCTTTAGGAGCATTATTTTCTATAGCAAAAAATTTTGTATATCTTTTTAAATCTGACAACATTCGTCTATGGACTCCTCTGGTCGCACTATAAATAACTGGGATCTTTAATTTTTCTTGAATAAATTTAGTTGTATTTGGACTAATGGTACTATGAATAACTATTATTTGTGGTTCAAATTTTTTATATAAGCTCAAAACATTAGGAATAAAATTTTTTGAAAAAGGAATACAGATGTGAAGAAAAGAAGTTGGAATGTTTTCATATTTGTTAAATCGTTTAATATCCATTAATTTCTGATTAATATCATATCCAATAACATGATTTGATTTTGATAACAATTGCAATATGGGTTTTCCAATTTCACCCAATCCTGCAACAATGATTTTTTTCATATAAACAAATCTTCTGCTCACACTTACTTATGGCTTGTTTTTGGAATGATCTGGTTATTTTTTTAACACAAAAAGATGAAAACAATTTCCCCTTCCAATAGATTTGATTTCATTATCTAATATAGAAACTAAAAGAGGTTTAAGTTCTTTAATTGCTCTTTTTTTAACTTCATTTCGTTTAACAGTACTGACTTGATTTGCTAATTCTATTAAATACGGACTATAGGGTCTTGTAATAACATTCCATAAATTTACAAAATTAGGTGATAGATAATTATAATGAAGATCTATGGATAAGCCTAATCTTGAAAAAATACATTCCCATTTGCGGCGTGTGTAACAGTGTTTAGTATTCCTGTATATCCCTCTATCTAAAATCCTCGCCCACTTGTAACCATGTTTTTTATACATAGTATAAATCAAATATTTCTTAAATTGAGAATCTGGAAGAAATAGAACTATTCTCCCATTTCTTTTACAAATTCTCGAAGATTCTAATAAAACATTTTCTATGTTTTTAATCCAGTAAAACACATTACTAAAAACTGTATTGAAGACCGCATTCCCAAAAGGTAAAGGTTTTTCAAGATCATGCTGAATTAGTTTTTCATAAATATCAAAAGCAGAAGCCTTTTCAATTAAGGATATTTTATGGTCTAATCCTACTTGAATTTTTTTAATAGGTTTTTTTATTATTGTTGGATTAATGATTTTCCTATGTGTGTGAATATCCTTGCCATCATAAAAACCCCTTGTATTCGATATGGTTTTATAGACATCGAAGTTACTTGTCGTTTTTCCATCAAATAATGTAAAAGCAAAACTCCCATCACCGCAACCTAGATCAATAATTGGTTCAGATAAATTAATTGATTTTAATAACATTACATCAAGAGTTCGCCATACTGCAATCTCTGGTCTGATCCAGTATAGATTTAAAAAATTTTCAAGAATAGATATGTTTGATTTCAACAATTTCATTAATATTCAAAACTGTTATAACAATTAGTTATTGATAAATAATCAGTAATCGAATTGGAAAAACCTTTGATTAAGAAAATCGCTGACTTTGCTTTATTACCTTTAAGAGTGATTCTGCCTCCTAAAAAAATTAGAAAAATAGGATTAACGCCCATAATTGATGAAAGGCATAACATTGTATTAGAACATGTAAAAGGTAAATTATTAGATGTTGGATGTGGTGATAATTTGTTAGTAAAACAATATGGAGATGGAATTGGAGTAGATGTATTTCCTTGGAAAGGTATTGATATTTTAATACATACTCCTTTTATGCCTTTTAGTGAAAAAAAATTTGATACAATAACATTCATGGCATCAATTAACCACATTCCAGAATCAATTAGGATCCAAGTATTACGCGAAGCAAAAAGAGTTCTAAAGGATGATGGACAAATTATAATCACTATGATTACTCCAAAAATTAGTTATCTAGGTCATAATTTTTTGTGGGGTTGGCGTGATCCAGATATCCAAGATAGAGGAATGAAGGAGGGAGAAGAATGGGGTTTTAGTCCAAAACAAATGATAGAAATATTAAAAAAAGCAGATTTGAAAATTGAATCGCATAAGAAATTTGTGTATGGGTTAAATCATCTATATATTGTCAAGAAATAATGGAGTTAAATTACATCAGATTTAGTAGAGATAAATTTTAAGGAAATTAATCCAACGAAGGTAGGAATCCAGAAAGTCAATAAGCGTATTAGAAGAACTAGAAGTGCTGCTGTTCCAAAATCAATTCCAAATTTAATTGAGAGTCCTAGAAGTCCTGCCTCAGTAACAATTATGCCTCCCGGAATAAAAGTTAAAATTCCTGCAACAAGACTAGTAAAGTAAATCTGAGTAGTTGTGAAAATATCAAGATCATAATCAAACAAATTAAAAATGAGGAAAACAGCTATCATTGGTAGAATTTTCGATAAAAATGTAATTGATAATAATTGTGATAATGTACTAAGTTTAGTTAATTCTATTGTAGTGGTCTTAAATTCTTTTATATCAATTGTATAATTTTGTAAGAATTTTAATCTAGCAATAATTTTATTTAGCCAAATTACTCCCAAAGAATTTTTAAACGCAAAGAAAATTACTGATGATAACGATATTCCTATTACAAATACAATTAAGGATTCAAAAATATTGACCCAAATTAAAAATATGCCTATAATTGAAACTATTGTAACTAATTCTAACCATTTTTCATAAATGATTATAGGAGAAGTATGTGAAAATGATTTTCCCGTTTTTAATTTAAGAATATGTGATTTAATAATTGAACCGGCTCCTCCAGGGGTAATACTCATTGACAAACCAGCTGCATAGACAAGAAAACTTTGTTTAAAACCCAGAGTTATTCCCAATTTTTCCAAGGTAATTTTAAAACGCCATCCTTGAACAAGTAGAGTCAATCCAGTTATCGGATAAATTGCAAGATAGTATAGAAGGTTAATTTGATTTAGAGTTAAAATAATTTTCTCCAAATCAAAAGCAAGCAGAATTCCTGTATAAAAGAAAATTATTATAATTACAAAAAAAATAAATTTAGTATAGTAAGATTTTTGTGATCCCATAAAATATATAAGAATTTTTAGATTATTACATTAATGGTGAATATAATTGTAAGTTTTACTTCAAGTTTGGTAGATATATTTTCATAATTGAGTTTTTTCATATTCTATGTACTCTGAAAGGCCATCAACTAAAGAGAATTTTGGGGAATAAGATAACTCTTTTTTTGCTTTCTTAATTGAAGAATAGGCATATTTAGATTCACCTTCTCTTGGTTCTACGTAGTTTCTTTGAAATTTGTAGTTAAGTGTATCTTCTAGTATATCAATTAATTTGTTAACAGATGTGTTTTTTCCAGTGGCAATATTATAAACGTCATTTGTATTCTTTTCAAGTGCAATATAACATGCATGAGCAACATCTTTTACAAAAACAAAATCACGTTCTTGTAAGCCATCACCAAAAATTGTTATTGGTTGATTTCTCAAACTTGCTCGTACAAATTTAGGAATTACATTTGCATATGGACCAAATGATTTTCTTGGGCCATAAACATTAGAAAAACGAAGAACAGCACAGAGTATTTGAAAAGTATTGCCATATGCTTTACAATAGTTTTCAGCTGAAACCTTTGAAGCAGCATATGGTGAGATAGGATCAGGAATCATATTTTCAGAAAATGGAGCTTTTTGATTTCCGTAAACTGCTCCAGTAGACGCTAATACAAATTTAGGAATATTGAATTTCCTACAAATTTCTAAGAGTTTGATAGTACCTATAACATTTACATCTGAAAATTCTAGTGGTTTTTCTAATGATTCAATCACTCCGGTTCGTGCAGCAAAATGAACAATAGCGTCAACTTCTGAAAAATTTAATTTTGAATTATCTAAATTCCTTATATCATCAATAACTAGTTCAACTGTACCATTATCCATTGCTTTTTTGATATTATCTTTATTTCCAACAAATAGATTATCTATTATGATAAGATGATCATTTTTTTCAACTGCAAGTTCGACAAAATGGCTTCCAATAAAGCCACATCCACCTGTAACAATTAATTTCAATTCTTTGAATTTGTTATGAAATTATTTAACTTTATTTTTTAACCAAGTAGTCATAATTACTCTAAACAAACCCCATGCAAACCCTAATCGAGGTTTTTTCGTCTGTCCTGCTACTCTCTTTTTAATTGTGGTTGGAATATTTTTTACCTTGAATCCTTTCATTAGGGTTTCAACTAAAATTTCAGGGGCGCTGAATTTCTTTTCTCGTAGTTTAATTGTATTTAGTATTTTGGGAGTAAATGCACGTAATCCATTTGTACAATCAGATATATTGGATTTACATAAAAAATTAATCAGATTCGTGAAAAATTGAATCCCAACTAATCTTTCTGTATTAACATATTCTTGATTTCCTATGAATCTAGATCCTACCGTCATTTCACATTCATTTGATAAAATTGGTTTTATGAGGTTCTGTAGATCTATTGAAGAGTGTTGACCATCTGCATCAAATGTAACGATTACTTTGGGAGAATTTTTGGATGCAAAATTAATTCCTGTAATTAATGCGGAACCTTGTCCTAGGTTTGTTTCATGTCTTAAACAATATGCATTATTTTTTATTGCAGCTTTGTATGTATCATCATCTGAACCATCATCTATAACTATTTTAGATATTTTATGTCCTAAGATGGTTTGAGGTATTTCTTCTAAAACTTTAGGAAGTGATTTAACTTCATTGAAAGCAGGAATAACAAGTACGATACTATCTTTAATTACATTTGCATCTTGTTTAAAATTTGAAATTGCGATCTCGCTAATAATTCGATTAATATCTAATGAAAGATTTTTGTTTTTTGAGATCTGAGTGTACAATGCATATATTAAAACGATTATTGTGATTATTAAAAGAAATTGTGCTCTATTTTCAAGACCTGAAACTTGTAAAAAGTTATCTAACAATGATGGCGCTAAAGAAATTATAAAAACGCTTATCCAGAATATTAAAAGAATTACAAAAAATTGATTAGTTAATTTATTTTCCCATCTTCTTTTTGAAGAATAAGAAATAATTATAATAGAAATAACCATTAATACAATTCTAGGAATTATGAATTCATCTACCATATTATATCGGAAGAAATTGATGGTTATTTACGTACTAGCTTCTCCACTTTATAGCTTTTACTATAGATTCTTTTTTCTTTTCTATTCTATCTTTATATTTTATTAAATCGTCCAGCATTGAATTAATTTCATCATCTATTTCTCTAGTTGCTTTGAAACCTAATTCTCGTAATTTATTGTGATCCGCTTTATAGTAATGTTTTTCTTTCTCTACTCGTGGATTTTCAAACGAGCCAATGTCAACTTGTAAACCTTTTTTATCACCTATAGTTTTAATTTTTTTGGCAAGTTCTGTAACATTATATTGTTGATCAAATTGATTAACTACCCTATACTCATGATTTTCTGCAGGTTTTTCTAATAGAATCGATATACACTGAATTGAATCAATCAAAGCTAAAAATCCTCTAGTTTGACCTCCTTCGCCATAGATGGTTATAGGATGCCCAATAACTGCTTGAGCACAAAATCTGTTAATTACAGTTCCAAAAGCTTCATCAAAATCAAATCTTGTGTGTAATTTTTCGTTTGTAATTTCACCGGTTCTGGTTCCATATACTATTCCTTGCATAATATCAGTAGAACGAATACCCCATAACTTGCATGCAAACATAATGTTATTACTATCATGAACTTTACTCCAGTGATACCAACTTCCAGCTTGTCGTGGGAAGGGAATTGTTGCTTTTTTTCCTCTAAATTCAATATCAAAAAATCCTTCGGTAATTTCTAATCCTGCCTCATAGCCGTATTCACCCATAGTTCCAAGTTTAATTAAATGAGTGTGAGGAACATGATTTTTTATAGCATAAAGAAGATTCAAGTTTCCAATTACGTTATTATGTTGTGTATAAACACAGTGAGCTTGATCAATCATGCTAAATGGAGCTGATGGTTGCTCGGCTAAATGCACAATAGATTCGGGTTGAAAATTCTTTACTATATCATTAATGAATTCTTTATTAAGCATGTCACCTTCTTTAAAATCGATTTTTTTTCCATAATCTTGTTTTAGAAGTTTTATTCTTTCTTTCATAGATAGTATTGGAATTGCTGACCATGATTTCATTTCCTCAACGTTTTTTCTTCGTGAAAAATTGTCAATACCCAATATTTCATTTCCTAAGGAAAGTTGTTTGAGTACAAGTGGCCAACCTATGTATCCATCCATTCCAAGGATTAAAATTTTCACATAGATTTCTAAATATAATCAATATAAAAACCATCTATTCTAATAGAATGAAAAATTTTCAGTTGCGGCATAGATACTATTTATCAAATAGTATATTCTCTGCAGGTTTAACAAAAAATTGTTGTTAAACTTTGAAAAATTTACTATGAGTGATAAGTTAATTGCGTTTGGTAAAATTTCTATCATTTTCGTTGTGGGACTTTTTCTTGTTGGGTTTTTTTTTCCTTTTTATGAATATCCAAATGACTCAAGCGTGTATGGTTTTCAATCTTTATGGATGTCTGAAGGTAAATATGATTATACAAATGATTTTCTTAAAACATCTGGAAAATGGGAATTTGTTCCTGCAGCCTTAATAAAAACACATTACAATACTGCTATTCCAAATATTCTCCCAGTATTTCCAGCACTAGGTTCAATTGTATACAATTTATTTGGAATGTCAGGACTTTTCTATCTAAACCCAATCCTATCTATATTTTTGTTAATTATTTCTGAAAGAATCGCTTCAAAATATTTTGGAAAATATGTAGGATTACTTACTCTAATTTTTTTGGCTACAAATGAAATGGTTTTTTGGATAGGCAGAGCATTGTTAACTGATACTTTATTTTCAATTCTTTTTTTATTAGGTAGCTATTTTTTAATTAATTATCTAAAAGAAAAAAAAATAATGACTATTGCCATAGCATCTTCCTTTTTTGCTGCAACATCATTCATACGACCAAATGGGGTAATTTTTGTTCCTATAGAGATTTTAATTATTATTGGGTTTTTTATCATTAAAAGTTTGTATAATAGAAATAGTGATGGATTAAACTCATTAAATTTTAATTATTTTAATCGAATTAAATTTAGAAAAGTTATCAGTTTATCTCTGGTCACAATATCTCCGTGGATAGTTTTTGTAATTTTTATGCTAGCTTTTAACTCATATTTCTTTGGAGATCCTACTATTACAATTTATAATGTTCCTGGTGCTCCCCAACATTTCATTTCTGAGCTATCGGTTGACAAGTTTGGCGTGGATATAGAAAGAATTGATAAGTATTCAAGACATTTTCTTCCCTATCCACTTAATCGTGCGAGTGATGTATTAAATTCAAAAATTGCAGAACAGAATGATTCTATAGTTTCTGATATAACAAAAATATTACCAAATGACATCAATTTACTTTTACCGTATCTTGGAATTTTTACTTTTATGGTTCTAGGATTATCTTTACTGATTTCTTTTAAAAATAAGTCTGATTTTGAGAAATGTGTAGTTTATTGTGTATTGATTCTTTCATTGATTCTGTTTTATTCATTAAATTTCATCGTGGTAGGAAGACAAGGTTCTCCAAGAGATATGCTACCAATATTTCCCATTTTCTATATGTTGCTAAGTTATCTCATCGTATCATTCTTGTCATCCAGTATCAAAAATGCCACTAATAAACGACTAATTTTGAAAAGTTCAAAAATTTTTCTAATAATGATTCTTATCATATTTATTCCAATTTCATTTTATTTTGCAGATTATTCTCAGATTATTAAAAAAGATGGATTTGTTTTTAAAGACCCTAACACTTATGCATTAAATTATCCTCATATCTCTGATTCTTTCGATGAAAAAGATATTGTTGTGACAATATTCAAATGGGATCAAGTTATTTTTCATGGTTCCATACCATTTACTCCAATTGGAATAGAAACTCAGATCAATCCAGATAATCCTGAATACATAAAAATGGTTGGTACATTAAAAGATATTATTTTAGAAGGTAATCCAGTTTACGTTTTTAAAGAGCCAGGGTTACCAGAAGAAAAGAATTTTCATCATGAATTAGTACAAAATGATTTTGTGTTAAAAAATTATTCTAGTACTTTTTGTAAAATAGAATTACAAACAGAAACAATGAAAAAAAGTGATATTGAATGCCTTTGAAATGAAATTAATTTAATTGATTATAATTAGTGTTCATGTCATAAATTATTTATTTTTAAGCAATATCTTCCACCATACACTAACGGATGTGTCCAAATTAACATGTTTATCAGATTCAAACTGGATAACATCAAAATATGATGATAAAGTATTTTCTAATATTTCACGTGGAAAGAAATATCTTATTATTCCATTATTTTTAAAAGAATATTCACTAATTTTTTCTCCAAAATTGTAATATTTATCACCTTCTTTTTTAGTTGAAAAAAGAACTAGTGAATCATTTTTTAATACTCTCGAAATTTCTTTAAAAATGGTATCAAGGCTTTCTAATTCAAAGAATTGTAATGCAAGATTAGAATAAACAAAATCAAATTGTTTTTTTTCAAAAACAAATTTTTTACTACAATCTTGAGTTATTACATTTAGATTGTCAAGATGTAGTTTTTCCTTTTGATTTTTTATAGATTTTATAGCATTACGAGATATATCAAAAGCATCAACATCATAGCCAAGTTGAGCAAAATGGAGAGCATCCCGACCTTGTCCACATCCTACTTCTAAGATTTTTTTTACATTAGATTTTGTTAGTATTGCTTCTGCATATTTTGCCAATTTTGTAGGACCTGAACCAAAGAAGAATTCTCTATTATAGAGGGATTCCCAATATTCTATATAATTATCAACTTG
>Ga0209521_10005160_pt1 | contig 10363 bp, 10 predicted proteins | sample Rifsed19ft4_FD_184016 | JGI IMG/M metagenome (GOLD analysis project Ga0209521, IMG submission 184016) | Soil microbial communities from Rifle, Colorado, USA - sediment 19ft 4 (version 2) | ecosystem: Environmental > Terrestrial > Deep subsurface > Rock core/Sediment | place: Rifle, Colorado... | reverse complement strand
AAACATCTCTGTATTCACAACCTCAAGCCCCCTCGGACGGCCGAAAGGGACACTGATCACATCGAGCAGGTGGCCCGGTCGACGGGAGAGAACGACAACGCGATCCGAAAGTAGCACCGCTTCCTGAATCGAATGAGTCACGAAAACCACTGTCTTCTGCTGCTCCAACCAGATGCGCTGGAGTTCCATGTTCATGACATCCCTTGTCATCGCATCCAGGGCGCCGAACGGTTCATCCATGAGCAGAATCCGAGGATCGTGCACGAGCGACCGAACGATCGCGTTCCGCTGCTGCATCCCCCCGGAGAGTTCCGCCGGGTACTTGTCCTCGAACCCCTTGAGCCCAACCAAGGCGATCAGGTGGGACGCGCGCTCGACGGATGCCTGTCTGTCTAGGCCCTGCACCCTCGCGGGGAGGAGACAGTTCTCCAACACTGTGAGCCAGGGTAAGAGCACAGGGTTCTGGAAGACCATGCCAATGTCGCGTCGCGGGCCGGTGACCTCGGCGCCGTCCAGGCGGACTCTCCCGGTTGACGGCGACACTAGGCCGCTGAGAATCTTCAGCAGCGTGCTTTTCCCACACCCGGAGGGTCCAACGACGGAGACAAATTCCTTGTCATGCACCACGAGGTGAATGTCGGTCAGGGCGACGACCTCGTCACCGCTCACGGTGAGATAGGTCTTGCCCAGCGACTCGATGTGGATCAGGACCTCGAGCTGATTCGGCGCTTCGGGCCACTGGCGGTAGGGTGCAGTCGTCACGTCAGCACCCGCCGGATAGCATCGACAATCTGTTCTCGACTGGGCATCCATGCCTTCTCTAGGCGCTCGTTGTAAGGAACCGGAGCGAACCGACCATGTACCCGGCACACGGGCGCGTCAAGGTCAAAAAACGCCTCCTCGCTGATCAAGGCGCTGATGTCACTCCCCACTCCGGCTCGGCCGACCGACTCGACCACCACTACAACGCGGTTGGTCTTGTGCACGGAGCTAAGGATGGTCTCCGTGTCCAACGGTAGGAGCGTGCGCGGATCGATCACTTCGACGTCGATATCCTCCGCGGCGAGTTGTTCGGCCGCTTCCAGGGCCCGCGGCACCATGCCGGAGGTCGCGACGACCGTAACATCTTGACCCATCCGTTTCACGTCGGCCCGGCCGAGAGGGACTAGGTAATCGCCTTCCGGCACCGGACCTTTCGTGAAGTAGAGCATCTTGTGCTCGATGAAGATGACGGGATTGTCATCGCGGATGGCGCTCTTGAGCAGCCCCTTCGCGTCCGCGGGCGTCGCGGGCATGACCACCTTCAGCCCCGGGACGTGCACGAACCACGATTCCAGGCTCTGTGAGTGCTGGGCGGCAAAGCCTCCCCCTGCCCCACCTTGCGTCCGGACCACCATCGGTACGGCGGCGTGCCCCCCCGAAAAGTAGCGAATCTTGGCGGCCTGATTAACCAGTTGGTCCATGCCCAGTGTTAGGAAATCCACGAACATGATCTCGACAACAGGACGCGCGCCGACCACCGCAGCGCCCACGGCAGCCCCGACGATGGCGCTCTCCGAAATGGGTGTATCGCGGACACGATCGCGGCCAAACCGTCCCAGGAGACCGTCGGTGACCTTGAAGATCCCGCCGTGGCTGGCAATGTCCTGGCCGAGCACGAAGACACGCGGGTCGCGCTCCATCTCCTCGACTAACGCCTCACGGAGCGCCTGTGCATACGTCAGCTGCCGCGGGGGGGCTCCGTCCGTCGCTTCTGTGCGCTCGGTCATGCGTAGATGTCCTCGAAGAGTTGCTCCACCTCGGGTTCAGGGCTGGAGAGGGCGAACTCGACGGCGGCCTCGACCGCCAGGTCGACCTCCTCCCGCACTTTCGTTAGCGCCTCCGTGCTCACGCCCTCCACGGCGTCCAGGAGTTGCTCGAACAGTCTGATTGGGTCTCGCGCTGTCCACGCCTCAACCTCTTCCGATGGGCGCCTAGGTACCGGCGAGACTGTGCTGTGTCCCTCAAACCGATAGGTCTTGCATTCAATGAGGGTAGGGCCCTCTCCGCGACGTGCTCGCTTCACGGCCATGCAGGCCGCACCGTACACCTCCAGCACCTGCTGGCCGTCGACCACTATCCCCGGTACACCGAATCCCCGCCCACGGATGGCCACATCGGGAAGCGGTAGCGTGAGCGCAGCGGGAATGGAGATCGCGTAGAGGTTGTTCTCGCAGACGAAAATGACCGGGAGCTTCCAGACCGACGCCAGGTTTAGGGACTCCAGGAAGACCCCCTGATTGGCGGCGCCTTCACCAAAGAATGTCACCGCCACCTTGCGAGTGCCAAGGATCTGGCTGGCAAGGGCCGCGCCGACAGCTACAGGTACGCCTCCAGCCGCGATGCCGTTGGCCCCGAGATTGCCGCGGGTGAAATCCGCGATGTGCATAGACCCGCCACGCCCCTTGCAGTAGCCATCCCGCCGCCCCGCCAACTCCGCAATCATCCTTCCGATGTCGGCTCCTTTGGCGATGGCATGCCCGTGGCCTCGATGTGTGCTGGCGATGAGGTCATCAGGCCCGAGGGCGGCGCACACGCCGACGGCAACGGCCTCCTGACCGATGTACGGATGAATCCCGGACCGGCGAAACGCCCCCTGCTTGTGAAGGTCGAGACTCCGTTGCTCGAACCTGCGAATCGTGTACATCGTCCGGTACATGCTAACCAAGGCAGCAGTACTCAGGTTAGTTCGTCCCTTGTCTCCGGAGATCGCTGGTCTCGCAGCACGCCCCACGTCGGGCCTCCCCTCACCATCCGACATCAGGCCCGTTCACAGTTATGACCGCCCAGGATTACCGAAAGCCCCGCCGCTCGTCAGAACCTACTGGCGGACTAGTGCTTGAACTGCCGGGCTTGCTTGATGATCGTGTTGTCATCAAATGCGTTGATCTCCTTAAGGAGGGAGGGATCGTAGAACAGGGATGCGTCCACACCCTTGTACCCATAGAAGTCGATGTACGCCTGAGCAACGCGAAGGTCGAAGTACCCCCACAGCGGCTGGGTGTAGCCGGCTTTGAGGAACTTGGGGATCCGTGCCTCCAACTGGGCGAGATTGTCCAACAACGCCTCTCGCTCCGAAACGCCGGTCGGCTTCGACTCCGGGAAGATCTTCCAGTGGATCCGGACCGCGGCCTCGGGGTTGACAGCCATGAACAGCATGCTCTTCGCCACTGCCCGGCCATAGCCCACGACCAAGTCGCGGCGGGTGCGGAGGAAGTCCTCCGAGGTCGTGATCATCACACCGATCCTGATATCCTTGAGGAACCCAGGTTGATCGAGAAACCGGAGCTCGCGGCCGAGTACCTTCTGCATCGTGGCATAGGTTAGATCCCATAGGGCTAGCGCGTCGACGTCGCCTCGGTTCAAGGCCTCGGCCGCGATCGCATCTTGCTGGACGGCAAGGAACCGAACTTCCGTGTCAGGGTTGATCCCCGCCTTCTGCAACACGGCGCGGGCGTATGCGTGGCTCCCGCTTCCAAACGAGTTAACCCCCACCGTCTTGCCTCGGAGGTCTTCGATCCTTGCAATCTTGCTGTCAGGCTTAACCGCGAATTGATAGATGGTGGTGTGCAGCGTGTTCATGACGAACTTGATGGGCAGCCTGGCGCCTGTGGTGGCCTCGGCCAGCACTGAGTCTTGATTGGCGCCAGCCAGCTGGATCCGTCGGGCAAGCATGCCCTGGGTGACCTGCGTCCCGCCCATAGCGGTTTGAACCTTGAGACGAATCCCTTCCTCGGCGAAATAGCCTAGATAGGATCCAATCCAGAAATAGGCCGTTCCCGGGGGCGGTACGGCGCTGGAGATTGAAAAGACCACCCCGGTAAGTGGGCGGACTGGAGCTCCGCTCGAAAGCCCGGGAGAGACTAGCACCAATACGGCCAGGAGTAGCAATCCCACCTGGATTCTGTTCATACCCGATCCACCTCCATTACTCCCACCAGGGAGTTTTTCGGTTGCCTTAGAATCCTCTCCATAGACCTGGGCCCACGTGAACAGCTCACCCCCTTGTTGGCCGGATCTCGGCGGTCACACTTCGGTCGAAATACAGGACCTCGCCTGGGTTGAGCAAGATCGCTCGAGTCCCCGGGACCAAGAGCTCCACACATGTCAGAAACAACTGTGCGTCCACTTTTTCCTGGTAATGCATCGGTACTGCGACGTCCGGGCGAAGCCACGACACGGCCCGCGCTGCCTCGCGTGGCAACAGCTCGGGGAAGAAGCCCGGTGCAGCCCCCACAGGTACAAGTGCTACAGCAGGACGGTAAAGCTCTCCGATGAGGTGGAGGTCAGAGAAGAGCGACGTGTCTCCCGCATGGTAGATCGAAAGCCCGGGTTCGACCTCAAGGATGAAGCTGAGTGGCATTCCGGTGAGGAAGCTGCCTTCAAGTAGCAAGTGCGAGATGTGCCTATTCTCGACCGCCCGGATCACCAGTCCACACCGTTGGATCGCGCCCCCCCAGACGATCAGGTCCACACGCTCCTCCGCGATTCCCTTTGCGATGGCCGCCCTGCGCACCTCAGGAGCGCAGATCAACCGTGCGCCCGTTCGCGCCACGATGGCAAACGCATCACCCAAATGGTCGAAGGCACCATGCGTTACCAGCACAGCGTGGGGAGGCGGCAGCTCCTCGATGCGCAGTGGGCAGAGCCTATTCTCCGAGATAAAGGGGTCGATCAGCACGACTGTTCCAGCCGCCGTTCTTAGCTGGAAAGCGGAATGCCCTAAGTAGAGGAGTTCGAATCCCACGGTTGCCCCTCCGATGCCCCCATCGGCTCACCCGAGCAACTTCCGGTCCCAGGGATAGAGGTCAAATGGCTGTATTCCGTCATCAGTGACGACGAAGTCCCTTTCCAGCCGGACACCCTGCATTCCGTCGGACGCATAAGTCTCTGCCGCCATGTACATGTTGGCCTCGATCATCATGGGGTATTCCAACGAGTAGCCGCGCGTGACCAGCGGCGGATCGTGCAGCGTCACGCCCAGGCCGTGGGCGAATTGCAGCATGCTTAGGGTCTTGTACCGATCATCGACGTCCACCTCAAGGGCGCGGGCGACATCTGCTGTGGTCGCGCCCGGACGCACGGTGCCGATGACCCGCTCTAGCATGTCTAAGCACTGCCTGTACAGGCGCCGCTGCTCAGCAGTGGGCTCGCCACAGATGAACGTGCGGCAGGAGTCCGTGTGGTAGCCGGCGTACTGACCCCAGATATCGATAATCACCAGGTCGCCGTAGCGGATCATCTTGTCCGTGCAGTCTCGAAGGTACGGAAAAGTATGACCACCCGAGGCGACCACGACGCCAGGAACATACTCTATCCCCATCGTGACCAGCGTCTGAGCCACGATGCCGTAAAGATCGCATTCGCGCACGCCAGGGGCGATGGCTTGCTCTGCCCGGTAGAAAGCGGCGTCCATGATGGCTGCCGCAGTCTTCAGCAGCTCCAGCTCATCACGGGTCTTTACCTTCGTGGCGCTGTTCACAATCGGCCATGCGTCGACGACCTCAATCTCCGCACGCTGGAGCGCCTGAAACATCGGCAGATCGATCCGGTCAACTGCGAGCTTCTTCCCCTGTACCCCCTCCTCTTGCAGGACAGCCTTCAGGTCGTCGACCCATCGCTGCGCAAGGGCTTCGGTGGCCGGCCCCGCATAGTTCCAGATGATGGCCGGACGAATCCGGCCCTTCAGCCAGGGTGCAGTCATGAGGCGATGGTCCATCTCCGCACCCGCGATCTCGAACAGGATGGGAGGCCGCCCTCTCGGGATGAGCGCGTAGCGGAAGAACCGGGGGTACCCGGCCAGCGTCAGGTATCGAGAGCTCGTGACGTACCGGATCAGATCGGGATGGTAAAGAAGCAACGCTCCGATGTCCGTGTCGGCATCCTGAATCGAGGCGTGGATCCGGTCGATCCTCTCTCGCCGGAGGCGGTCAAAGTCCACCCGCTTCTCGTAATCAATGTTCCACTGGCCAAACAAGTACTGGGGGTCATGGGCCGCGCCGCGGGCCCTCTCCTGAAGTAGGTCGCTCATCTAGATGCTCCTTCCGTAGTAGTCGCTGCACGGGGGAGTCTGTCAAGCAGGTCGCTAATCGCGCGGGGCAGGGGCCATTGCGGCTCAAAGCCCAGTTCACGGCGAGCCCGAGAGATATTCAGCACGCGGTAGATCTTGCCTTTCCCCAGGAAATCCAGGCCAGAGCCGATGCTAATTCTCCTAGCAGGGAAGATATCTTGTAGCACCCGACCGAAGGCCTTCAAGGACGTCGGCTGACCGGAGGCCAAGTTGTAGACGACATGGGACACGTGGGAGGTCGTAGCGGCCTTCAAGATCCCGTCCGCGATGTCGGCTGCGTACGAGAGGTCGATGCACTCGTCGCCACCGGCCGGCACCACTACATCTTCCCCCGCCAGAAGGGTGTCGACGATTTCCATAAAGGGGCGGATGAGGTCGTGCCCCTCCAGAGGACCCGGCCCGAAGGTAGGGCCGATGCGCAACGCAATGAAGATTAGTCCGTACCGATCGGCATAGGCCCGTCCCATCATTTCTCCTATGCGCTTGGTGGCAGCGTAAGTCCCCGCATAACCGGTCAGCTGTCCGGCGGGATAGTCCTCGTCGATGGGTTGATACACGGGGTAGCCGTAAGGTCCATGTGCCTCGCCGTAGACCGTGCTGGAACTGGCGAAGATCACACGCTGGACGCCCAGGAGGCGAGCCGTTTCGAGGACGTTCCATGTTCCACCGACGTTGACGGCGAACGCCTCGCTAGGATATCGCTCCGCCTGCGTCAAGAGACCGGCCAGATGGACCACAACGTTGACGTTGTATCGCTGGACAACCTCCAGGAGCCGCGGTAGGTCACGTACGTCGCCCGCCTCCGCCTCGACCGATGAGGCGAGAGAGATTGCCTCTGGCCACCGCCGGCGGGCGTAGACCACGGCCGACAGTCCTGCCTCGGCCGCACGCGCCGTCAAGTACCGACCGATCAGCCCTGTACCGCCCGTTATGAGAAGCCGCATTGGCTCTCCGCTAGTCGCCACGTCAAAACTCCGCTCGCGCCGCATCCCTGGCACCTAGCTTGGCCAAGGTGGCGACGGCCTGGAAGTATTCTTTTGATCCGTGCGCTATGTGCTCTCGCATGGCGACGGCCGCACGGCGTGGACTGTGGTCTGCCATGGCACGGATCACCGCTTCATGCTCCTGAAACGAGCGTTTAGCTCGCCCTGGTATGAACAAGGGGGTGAACACCGTGTGTCCCACCCAGAGTTGCGTGATGAGACGTGCAAGACCCGGTGTCCGTGCGCTCTCGTGGATCAGCCGGTGCCAGTGGGCATTCAGCTCCACAACTCTTGAGGCATCTCCCTCGGATGCGGCCTCCGCCATAGTCCGATTCAGAGCCTTGAGCTCCTCCAGCTCCTCCGATTGGATGCGTTCCGCAGCCAACGCGGCAGCTTCCGATTCCAGGAGCTTCCGAAGGTGGTAATTCTCTCGTATGTCCTCCTCCGTGTACTCTCGCACCACGTAACTCCGCCGTGCCAGTTGGGCGATGAGCCCCTCGTTGGCCAGTTGGTGAAGCGCCGCACGGACCGGCTGCCGGCTCACCTTGAGATCAACAGCCAGATGATCTTGGACCAACCGTTCGCCGGGCCGCATGTTGCCTCTTAGGATCGCCTCCCGCAGCGTCCTGGTCACGACCGTGCTGATTGACACGACCGCGTCTGAGGTCACCGGCTGAAGCCGAAAACTAGGTTCGGGATGCGTCATGCACCCTTTTCCGTACAATGCTCAATAGTCTGCCCCAGTGATGCGGTCCCAAGAAGGGACGCAACAGATCGCTTCTCCCTCCTTCACGGCAAAAGCGGGATCTATGGATCCTTGGATACAAATATTGCAACTTCGGCAAAGTATGCCAATCGGGTGAAGACCTGATTTCCTGGAGGGCCACGCCAAGAGGCAGAAGCAGCCAAGAAACCTGAACGTGCCGAGAAGGACCGCGAGCGGATGGATCGTGGTGAAGCAATGTGCAGGTAACCCCCCCCGGGTTGCAGCCATCAGTCTGATGAAGTCGGAGCCGCTCTGATTGGCCGTGTTAGGGTCATGATCGTGGTTGGAACGCCCACTGCAGTTTATTTTGAGGCTTCTTCAGCACACCGGTGGCGCAACCGTTCACCTGGGCCCCGTGGACACGGTCACCTCTCGCTTCCGCTTGTCATCAGAACCAGGATGGGTAGCTTTTGATCGGCCAGGTACACCGCCTCCGTCTGCTGGCCCCAGCGCACCAAGTGCGGCCGGCCATCGTCTCGCGCATAGCGGGGGCCGGCCAGAGCACTCACCTCTTGCTGCAGCGCCTCTGCGACAGCCTGGAGTCCCAGGGGGATCAAGGTCTGAATGAGCGCGATTCGTGTGTCGAGAGCCCCTAACCCGGCCACGCCCTGCTGATCTGCTGGTTTGACTGGTGCGATCTTGCCCCGTACCTCTTATGTCGCCGGAGGAATTGCTGCCCCAGCAGTCGCGCCCCACTGCATCTGCCAAGCTCCTGGTCGCCGGCGTGACCGCATACCCGCGGGACTTCCCCTGGCTTTGTCGAAGACGGCCTCCGCAACCCCTCCTGCCTTGAAGATTCGCACTGAAGGAGTCGGTCTTAGGATCCTGAAGGTCCCAATCAACAGGCCGCGTGCTCACTCCGAGTTTCTTTCGAGCTTCTGATGGTAAGAGGGGTTCGGCATACTAGAATCCGGAGCAGACCATGGACAGCAAGGCCCTTGCCGGAAAGCCACCAAGCACTGCCGCCAATCGCCACATTGGTCAGCATGTAGACATACATACACATGTCGTTCCTCTGCCCCACGCTCGCTGGCTCATGGAACAGGGTGACCGCGTGGGCGTTCAGATCTCACGGGACACGCAAGGACTCCTACGGATGCGAACCCGGTTCAATTCCGTCATCCTGGAGAAGCGCTACACCGACTCACCACTCCGCCTGGAGGAGATGGACGCTAAGGGCATTGACATACAACTCCTGTCTCTAATCACCCCACTTCTTATGTATTGGCTAAAAGCGGATATCGCCGCCGAAGTATGTCGCCTTCAGAACGAAGCGATAGCAGAGATGGTCAGATCGTACCCGACCCGATTCGCAGGCGCCGCCACAGTCCCCCTTCAGGCACCGGACATGGCGGCTCATGAGCTCGAGTACGCTGTGACGACGCTCGGGATGAAAGCTGTCCAGATCGCTACGAACGTTGACGGCCGGAATCTCGATTGGCAGGCGCTTGACCCTTTCTGGACAGAGGTGGAGAGGAATCAAACTCTGGTGTTCATTCACCCAGGGGGCGCTGTGATTGGAGCGAAGCGCATGAGCAGGTATTCCCTTCGCAATCTAGTAGGATTGTTAGCCGAAAGCACATTAGCCATTGCTAGCCTCATCTTTGGAGCCGTGCTGGAGCGGCATCCAGGGTTGAAGATCTGCATCGCGCATGGGGGCGGATTCGGCCCATACGCGCTCGGTCGATGGGAGCACGGTTACCGTGTACGCGCAGAGTGTCGGTCGGCGATTCCACACTCGCCCCGCACTTACGGTCGGCAACTCTTCTATGACACGGCCATTCACGACCAGCGCTTGCTCTCTTATCTTGTCGAAGCCGTCGGGGTACAGCAGTTGTTGCTCGGGAGCGACTATCCCGCAGATATGTCTGTGCCAGATCCCGCAGCAAATGTCGCCAGCTTATCCCGTTTGTCTACGGCAGAGCGGGCAAGTATCCTTGGACTAAACGCCATGAAACTGCTAGGAATCAGCTCAGTCCAATGAATGAAAACGAAGCGCCGCCATCATGTTCCTTCCGGTTCGACAGCTGGACCGGGTGCCCGATGTGCGCGCCGACCGGGGCTTCCAGTGCGGGTTCTGCGATGGTCCAAGATGCGCTGATCATGCTGCAGCGGCAAGTGAACAGACCGCCGGACGGGGGTGCATGGGCTTCTGCGTTTCCAGGGGGGACCCTGGGCGGGCCGGGGCGGTCTGTCGCGCGACACGCACCATCTACGCCATGTTATGAATCCCGCTATTCATGCAAAATCCCTAGCGCCAAGACCAAACGACTGATTGACGGGGATGGCGTGCTGCCTATCGTGGTGCTTGGAAGGGGGTTCCGGCGCGGCCAGGTCTGACGCATCCTGGCGCTGGGCATGTGTTCAGTTGGAAGGGCATGGACACACGGCAGGCCGCAGGGAATTGTTGGTGGAGACGAGGGGATTCGAACCCCTGACCCCCTGCGTGCAAAGCAGGTGCTCTCCCGCTGAGCTACGTCCCCACTGAGAGCACTCTACACCAGG
>Ga0209521_10005156_pt1 | contig 10367 bp, 12 predicted proteins | sample Rifsed19ft4_FD_184016 | JGI IMG/M metagenome (GOLD analysis project Ga0209521, IMG submission 184016) | Soil microbial communities from Rifle, Colorado, USA - sediment 19ft 4 (version 2) | ecosystem: Environmental > Terrestrial > Deep subsurface > Rock core/Sediment | place: Rifle, Colorado... | reverse complement strand
TGCAATGGAACGCTTTTCGTTTTCGTTCAGAGTATCCCATGTAATTTCTCCTGTTGCAAGACAATATACGGTCTTCGCCTCAATTCTATGAAACTTGACACCTTGAGTCATATTCGATGTTAAGTCATTAATCAATTTCAGGATCCATTGACATGAATCGGAATGTTTTTTCAAAAGTTTTATTCGCGTTTGTAGTTCTTCATCAATTAAAACATCCGAACATTCAAGAAGGATATTTGGCTCTATCTTTTCTGACATTGCAAGTTGCTTGAGGTCTCTTCGAAGTTTTTCCAGTGCTTCTTTTCGAAACTGGTTTTCCGTTTTTTGTCGTGATGCATTATCTGACTGCCGCATTCTTCCCTGTTCGTGTATCATCTCGTCAATGAAAAGATCCATACATTCAATAATATAGGCTGCCTGCAACTCAAAAAATAACCTTATTTGAGCCCCAATTTTCTGATTTGGATGTATCGAGGTAAGGATATTTTTTAGAAATCTATTCCTCGTCAATATTTGAGGATAAAATCGCATAGCTTTGACTTCATACATTGAAAACCATTCTTTGCTTTTGGTTAATCGTTCACAAATCGCATTTAGGTCAGCACCACCGTAGGTTTTGAGGTCTGAAAAAATGAATAGTGTTGATAAAGCATCACGGTTTTTTTCAACGGAATAATCTGAAGGTATGGTGATTTTCTGGGATTCGAACCAGCGGTATTCCTTTTCATAAGAATATTGTGAGAGAAGTGTTTGGTCAACTTTCCGATAATAGGTTGATTTTGATAATATTGCAAGATTTTCTACATCTCTTTTTGTTTGAATTTCGTCGTAAATACCTTTTTTTACTTGAATGGGATTTTCAACAAATTTGTGTTCTATTTCAAGGAATTCTGAGAGGGTGATGGAGGGTTTTTCTTTTCCAAGATAGATCAGTTGTTTGAACTCTTTGTCGTTATTTATCCAATTAGATATCCGTTTTCTAAGTCCACGTGCAGTGACACCCAATTGTTTTGCAAACACTGTAAGGTCGTTTCCTGTGTAACCACCTTCGGTTTCTTGTTTATCTTGAAGATATTTTAGAACATAATCCCGCTCTATCATGCGAGAAAATCATGCGAGCATTTGATATTAACATAATTATTTTACTTTGATTAATATATTGAAAAGTTCCGATGATGGGAATTTTAACGGTACAAGTTGAATTTTAATCAAAAAAATAGGCTTATTTCGATGCAGAATATATGAATTTCAAATAAAATAAGGAGGAAATCGTCTACTGATTTTAAAAATTTTTGTAACTGTCAAATAGATTTTTCTGATAAAAATTGAAGAAATTCCTGAGAGGAAATATTTCAAATGTCAAAGTCAGGTCAAAAGATTATCTTCAAAAAAAGCACCTATCTTTACTATGAAAAAAATAAAAAATAGAAGGGATTTTCACCCTTCAAATCTTTGCAATTACTTTCAGTGTTCCAAATAATCCTGCCATTACAATTAAAGCTGCAACCGTTGAGTTGACGCCGCTCGCGACGAATAAGCTGTATGCAACGACGAGGATTATTAGGAGTCCTATAAATTTATTCATTTTACCTCGCTATTCTAATTATTTCCTTTGCACTATACTCGCAAACAGCCCATAGGAGCAAAATTATTATATAGTTCATAAATGAACTATGTATTAAGTTAGATGTTGTTTCTCTGGGCAAATTTGCTCAACGGCAGTGTTTCTGGCACTGCCATATCTTTATTATCAGATTAGAATATAATAAGGGTTTTTCAAACCATATCTGAATACAATAATTAATTTTTGTTATCAGGTAAATTACCAGATTGGATAAAAGTGGAAAAAGCAAAATATCCAGAGCTTTATCCGAGGATTTATGAGAGATACGAGGCAATCCTAGAAAGCAATTCTTTTGGAAAAATGATATGATAGACCTAAAAGGTTACAATGTAACCATACAAAAAATTGCTTCCTGCATGAAGTTATAACAGCTTTCTCATTTTTATAGTAAGCTCTCTGATCTTTTCAAAGTCTTTCGGTGGCTTGTTCACTTTAAAGAACGCTTTGAGTATCGCATAACCACATTCAGATTTCGTCATCCCTAAGTCTTTTGATTCTTCTACTATCTCTTCTAATCTTTTGTACACTTAATCGTCTACTCGGATTAAAATTACATTTTCTCTTCCCATTACGGTTACATTGTAACTAGGGATTATAAGGCATTTCTTTTGTTCAATTCATGATTTATGGATGGGCTCTTGCGATTGAGAAACTATTTATAGTCATGAAATCCATTTCTTTCTAAATAAAGGTGGGAAATAAAATGTCTATAGATCCTGATTTCATGAAAAAACCTGTCGCTGGAGAACATAATAAACATAAAGTTAGAGGTGAGGTTAAACCTCCTGAGAAGCTGGGTGTACACGGGACTGCTGTTGCACTCGACCAGGATGTGTGCGATGGCGATGGGATCTGTATCTCTGTATGCCCTGTCAGTGTATTCGACTGGGTGGATACACCAGGTCATCCCACATCTGATCGCAAATCAGACCCGGTCAATGAGCCGGATTGCATCTTTTGCAGGGCATGTGAAGATCAGTGCCCTGTGCGTGCCATAAAGATCACTGAGGTCTGAACAATCAGAAAGAATAAAGTACTGAGAGGATATCTTAGGCTTCGCACCCTTTGATGAATAAGTTCACACGGGGCCGTAGGGTAGCCTGGTCCATCCTTCACGCTTGGGGTGCGTGAGACCTGAGTTCAAATCTCAGCGGCCCCATTTTCAAACGCTTCTGAGCCTGTGGGATACCTGCTTTCCCAGGTCTGTCAGCGCGTATTTTTCGCCTGACTGCGAGATCAGCTTTTTAACAGCAAGCTCTTCTATTGCTTTATCTGCCCCTGCGATTCGCGTTGTTTTTGCAATGGTTACGCTGTCCATCGGTCCCTTTGAGTCCAGCACAGCAAGAATCTTGCCTGCTTTATGGTTAGTTGCGACGAAACCTATCAGTTCTTCCATTACCATTTTTGTACCTCCGATTACTTTTTAAAATGACGCCAAATGACGCCCCACTTATTCCTAACTTGAACCATCATTAATTTTTTCTTCCTTCTTGTTGAATTCTTCATGTATTGCAATAGTGGGTACATTCTTCAGAAAATGCCCTATGATCATCTTTTTATGCGTTATAGCTCTCCCAAGATCATGAATCGTTCCGCGATATGGCAGTACAACCTGATTCTCAGTCTGATACTCTCTGATATCTTTGAGGTCACAGGATCATCTCCTTTTTTTTATTTTCGACTTCGATTTTTGGAGTGGCTCATCTTTGCTCACGGCATGATAGATGATCTGATTGTCTCCTCTCAGGTTTCCGTAATTCTCCTCTCTTGGAAATCCATATTCTGTTTCCAGTTCATAGAAAAGCTGCTGTTCTGCTGTTTTCATCCAGACACTTCTGAATTCGGTTTTTTTTTCGGGTTTATTGTCATGGCGACTTCCCAAATGCTGTATTCTATTTCTATACTTAAAGGGATAGCCATTTGGCGCAATGTAAATAGGACTTTAAGTGCAATATCCATATAATTATAATTACAATAATCAAAATATTTATATAGTGAAAAATGTTATATAATTGGAATACTATTTTATAATATAATATACTGAACCAATCATTCTAAAAGATACATTAATTAATTTAAAATATTTCTGGAGGCATTAATAATGCTCAAAGATATCAAGAAAAATCTTGAAACCATAAAAATCCCTTACCCATTTTTTAAGAAAACAGATGCTCCATCTCAGAAAAAAGAACCTATTGAGATAAAATCCTATGATGTAGGATTATACGGGAATATTGTTGATTTTAAGAATATTCCTGATTATATCGAGCTTGAACGTTACTGGGTTGATGAACCTTTTTCTTTCATCTCGATCCAATTCAATGCAAAGAATGACGATTATATTTATTACATAGTGGAACCAGAGTTGACTCCTTTTGAGATAACTCTGCTGCATGATGTCTATGAAAGATCACGCGATTTGCTATCATATAAAGATCTTATTGAAGGTGTTGACAAGAAAGTGATCCTTGCAAGCAAAGTTAAGGAGATCATAGACAAATATATTCAGAATTTTGATATGAAATCTTATCATAAAATCCTTTATTATATAATACGTAATAATATCGGATTCGGACGCATCAATCCGTTGATAAAGGACGATAGAATTGAAGATATTTCATGCAGCGGGCCAAATATTCCGGTGTATCTTTACCATCGAAAATATGAGAACATTAAAACGAACATCGTTTTTGAAGAAGAGGAACTAAACTCATTCGTCTTTCTTCTGGCACAACGATGCGGAAAGAATATCTCTATTGCAAAACCGTATCTTGATGCCACACTTTCTGATGGCTCCCGTCTTCAGGAGACACTCGGAAGAGAGATCACCACACGCGGGAGTTCGTTTACGATCAGGAAGTTCAAAGAAACGCCTATTACACCAGTGGACCTCATCAAATGGGGTACCTTCAGTGTTGAGATGATGGCATACCTGTGGCTCGCTATTGAAAATAATAAGAGCCTTATCCTGGCAGGAGGAACTGCATCAGGAAAGACTACCTCGCTTAATGCTTTTTCACTCTTTATCCCTCATAAGGCAAAGATAGTGACATTGGAGGACACACGAGAAATGCAACTATTCCATGAGAATTGGGTTGCAGGTTTGACCAGAGACCCGTTCACTGCCGGAGGAAAAGGAGCTGTCGATATGTATGAACTGCTGCGGCAAGGATTAAGGCAGCGTCCTGAATATCTGATAGTGGGAGAAGTAAGAGGTAAGGAAGCTCTCACTCTCTTCCAGGCCATGAGCACCGGGCATACGACATATTCAACAATGCATGCCGGGACGATCCAGGCTGCCATCAACAGACTTGAGAACGAACCCATCAATGTGCCAAGAGTTATGATCACGTCACTGGACATACTCTGCGTACAGGGAGCTATATATAAGGATGGAAAAAGGATCAGGCGCGTCCTCAATGTAATAGAGATCATTGATCTTGATCCAGAAACGAAGAGCCTTAATACTCTTGATACCTTCACTTGGAATCCCATTAATGATAATTATAATCCACTGAGGGAGTCCCATGTTTTAATGGAGATAAGGGAAAAGAGAGGATGGAGCAAACAACAATTGGATCTGGCATTAAAGAGACGCATGGAAATCCTTCAATATATGGTGGACTATAATGTGGCAGGCTATGATGCAGTTGTCGATATCATAAAAGATTTCCAGATCAATCAGGACAGGCTCATGAAGAAATTAAACCTTGAGGAAATCGCGAATGAATTTTAGCCAGTTTTCTATATCAAGGTTTGGCAATTTCGTAAAAAGGCATGATAGATACCTCGGGATGAGGAAAAAACTGAGAAGCGCGCATTTATTCAGACCTTATGAAGAATACGTTTCAGAAGCAATTCTTTTCTCATTGATCGCAGCGGCCCTTGGTTTACTCTTAGGTATATTAATTGGATTGATAATAATCACACAAGTTAAACTACCGACACTTGTCGTTTACGATCCTGCTCTTGCAGAGATATTCAGCATCCTGGCACCTTTTAAATATTTCAATATAGTTGCAATAATCAGCGTCCTATTTTTCATTCTTATTGGCGGTATGGTTTACACGATATTTATGATATACCCTTCTTTTCAGGCAAGCATCAGGAAAGTAAATATCGATACACAACTCCCGCATGCAGTCATGTATATGTATGCCCTGAGCAGAGGAGAAACGAATATTATCGAGATCATCCGTTCTGTTGCTGAATTACCGAACATATACGGGGAAATATCAAAAGAGTTCGCCATGATCTTGCGTGATATGGAACTCCTCGGGATAGATTTTATGACTGCACTGAGAAATGTCCAGAGTGAGACGCCATCCAAGGATCTCCACCAGTTCCTGGGGAATCTTATAACCCTTATAGATAATGGGGGAGACATCACGGATTTCTTTTCGATGCAGATAGATAATTACAGGATACAGGCTAAATCAACCCATACGCTTTTCCTGGACCTGCTGGGTATGATCGCTGAAGGTTATGTTACAGGTTTCGTAGCTGGGCCTCTCTTTCTGATCATCGTTGCAGTGACGCTTGGATCCATGAAGGGTTCTATGACAGGGCTGCTTCTGGGTATGACCTTCGGAATTCTGCCATTTGGCTCTATCGGTTTTATTTTCCTCATTGACCTGATGCTTCCCAAGGATGAGCAGATCATTGGGAGAATGGATTTGCGAAAGTTGAAGGAGTTCGTGGGGATCCGAAAAGTCGAAATGGAGCAAAATTCTGAAAAAAAGCTTTTTGATGAATATGAGAAGTCAAAGAAGCGAATACGAATTGAAACCATAATCAAGGACCCTCTTCATGCTTTTTTTGAAGAACCCGGACTCAGTCTTTATATTACTGTTCCTGTTGCAATACTAATACTATTACTGGTTATTATCTCAAACCCTACCGCACTTTTTGGAGGATATATTACAGCATCACAGTATCTCACAAATTATATATTATTATCCATTTTAGCACTGCTTATTCCGTATATTGTGTTCTATGAGAAGCGCTCGCGGAAATTATGGAAGATCGAGGATACGATTCCACAATTCTTGAGACATCTGTCTATCATCAACGAAACAGGACTTTCTCTTGCAGAATCCCTCAGGATCATGTTGAGGACTGACAAGGGGCCATTGAGAACACATATTGAAAATATGTACACAGACATCACGTGGGGTTCAAGCACCACACATGCTTTCGTGCGCTTTGCGAACAACGTGAGGATCAATATGCTTTCCCGTGTTGTAGCACTTGTCACCAAAGCAAGCGAATCAAGCGGGGATATCAGGCAGGTCCTGGATATTGCTGCTACGGATACGAATATGAATCTGCAGTTAAAAAAGGATAAGTCAACCAATATGCTGATTTATCTCATCATAATATATATGGCATTCCTTGTATTCCTGTACGTGGTATATTCACTTACGGCAACATTTCTGCCCCCTATGGCAAAGGGTGCCGCGGCAGGTGGAGGTGCGTTCATTAGGAACTTTGACCTTGAATTTTACAAAGTATATTTCTATCACACAGCACTTATCCAGGCGTTCTTCTCGGGTATGGTGGCAGGCGTCATGGGCGAAGGGAATTTCCGCTCTGGCTTTAAACATTCTGTTATATTGATGGTGATCGCATTTTTGTTGTTCAATTTTCTGGTGTAGGTATGATAAGGTCGGAAAAAGCAGTATCTGAAGTTATCGGGATGGTACTGATATTGGGCATTATGATGTTAGTCATAGGAGCTATTCTGCTCGTTGGAGTGCCGATGATAGAATCAGGCAAGGAGAGAGCAAGGATGGATGTGGCGATGGGTTCGTTCCTTTCGATGCAGAACGATATCGAAGAGGTGGTGCAGGGGCCGATATGGGTGAAAGATCCGATCAATGAGACGAATGTAAACATGCTTGGGCCTGCGAGAGAAACGGAGTTTGAATTGATGGGGGGCACACTTAGCGTTCGCCCGAATACGACAAATATTAGCCAGCAATTAAAAACACTAAACATAACAAATAATAAGAACTTCTCAATAAGAATCCCTCCCAGCAACATTATGTATACGGCAGGTCAGGAAACGATAATTTATGAGAATGGAGCAGTTATCAGAAAATACGAGGCTGGTGTGCCTATGATGGTATCAAATCCACTGATAAGCATCTATAAAATCGATGATAATAATATTACTATATCGATCCATGCGATAAGCCTGAATGGAACACTTTCATCCGTAGGGGGGGATGGAAAGGCATGGATTGAAACAAGAATTGTGAGTTACAACCAAACGATATCACCGAATTCAACAATACCAAATGCCAACAACACTTATATCAATATAACAAGCGCTTACCCGGAAGCGTGGAAGGCGTTTTTTGATGAGAAACTTAATATGAGCGCAGGACTTGCCCTCACTAACAAGAGTAGTACAACCGGTTACAATATCAGTGGGACAAGACCTCTGGAGGTAAGAATATTCGGAAAAAAAGATAATACTCCAGATATTTTACTTTCTTTCTACGAATCAAGACTTGATGTAAAAGTCAGGTAGGGAGGTAATGGCCATAGCATTCATCTCAGATGAAAATGCAGTGAGTATCGAGATAGGTTATATCCTGAATCTGATAATTCTTATCATAGTAACAACAAGCATCACCGGTACTTTTTATCTATATACGGACGCGTCCTCTGAAAAGGCGATGCGGATAAGTTTCACAGATCTTGGAAGCCAGATAGCCCGCGATATCACAAACATGTATCTAATATCTGAGAACTCGCAGGGAAATATAAGTTTAAATGTGACACGCAATATACCTCTCACGCTGGGGGGGAAAGGTTACAGAATAGAATTGAAAAATGCCACTCAATACAGAATGGCTTCAGTTGAAATAAGTGAAGGGGGTTTTGCGGGGTACAGGATAAGCACCAAGCTAAACTCAATAAATAATCCAGTAAACACAAGCGGGGTCCTTTATAGCGGTTCAGGAGAATTGAATATCATGCTAATAAAGAACAGTAGTGGGAAGTGGTTATGGATAAAATGAATGATATAGGAATGGTTGCCATTGACCTTATGGTGGCAATAGTACTTGTTTTTGCTGCAGTGATGCTGGCAATCCTGATCATGCCTTCATTGTCGCATGAAGACAGGGACTGGCGCATCAAGCAGTATATGGTTGCAACAAGGGCGACTGATAATCTAGTGCAAGATACGGGCGAGCCGGGGTGGGAAGAAAAATGGAAAACCAATTACTCTAATGTTTCGAAGATAGGTTTTCTCCACGCTGAAAATGGTATGGTAATGCAGAATGTACTTGCTGAGACGAAGATAGATGCTTTAATGATTATTCATATAGATGATGGAGGAACGGAATTACCATGGTGGGAGTTCCCTAATTCAAACTCAACTACTACATTGGCAGAGCGGGAGAATGCCACAAGGGCGTTAGGTCTGGAAGGATACAATTTTTATATACAATTGCATCCTGAATGGGTGAAATCATCAGATACAGCTGAGCTTGATAAATTCAATTCTGCGCGTCTTAAGTTAATTCTTACAAACCGGAGCAAAGTTCCGATAAATGATGATACTGTGACCGTGGTTGACAGGTATGTTTTCATAAAAAACAGTACGAGTTCATGTAGATCAGAGTTTATTTGCTATGGAAATCCAAATTCAACAGTTCATTACAGACTGAACCTGTGGGTGTGGTAGCGTGAGACGATTTAAGGATGATGAAACTGGACAGCTAATATTAATAGCCTGCGTGTCTGTTGCTGCCGCTCTTGTGTTGATCGCCACGTATGAGTATTCGACACTTGGTACAGGCGAGAACTCGATCAATCGTGAGACTATGAACTCATACTATTTCTATGATAGCATCAAAGATAGATATTCCCCGATTTACAATAACATTACTTACAAAAACAGTATTGATGTATATGAAAATGATATAAAAAAGTTTGCCCTTTTACATGGTTACAGTGTGGATTTTGTATGCAGTAATGACAGACATAAAACAATTATATTTATTGATAAAGACATAAAAATAGAAGAAAAAATGGGGGAGGTATCATGCCCATGAAAAGAATTGCAGAGAATGAATCCGGTTTTACATATACGTTAGAGGCTATCATAGGCATTTTACTTATCATCGGGACAATCATATATATTACAGGCAGCATGCCATATACTGCACAGAAGACGGGAGAACATTCCAAGGTGCAGTTGATGAATATTGGGAGGGATAGTTTAAATCTGATAGTGTTAACGCCTGCCTACGAAACAAATCCTGATGCTCTGAAAGGATTAGTCAACAGGACGTATTATCTTGAGGCAGATAAGACATTCGTAATGCCTGGCGAGAATGCAACTTTCAGGGTTTATTACCTGAACGGTACGATGGTAACTGAAACGCTTCAACTTTATCAAACGATTTCGGGATATTTTGTTAATACTTTTATGACAAATATAACAGGTACCACGAATTACTCGTGGAACGTTTCCTCAAACCTGAACGAATATAGTATTATGGCCTCTGGTCCCTCTGGTATTTCAAACTCCGTCACAATCAAGGTAGGTTATTATTTTCTTGATACTGACACCTTTGGAATATTCTTAGGTGCTGATGATACAAATGTCAGTGGCGTGGTTTATAATTCAAGTGGCGGTGTTTCTAACTTAACAATGCAAATTTTCAAAGAGGATTTAGCTCCAGTAAACCTGTTAGCTGGGAAAACAAAATATGGGAAAATT
>Ga0209521_10005153_pt1 | contig 10371 bp, 10 predicted proteins | sample Rifsed19ft4_FD_184016 | JGI IMG/M metagenome (GOLD analysis project Ga0209521, IMG submission 184016) | Soil microbial communities from Rifle, Colorado, USA - sediment 19ft 4 (version 2) | ecosystem: Environmental > Terrestrial > Deep subsurface > Rock core/Sediment | place: Rifle, Colorado... | reverse complement strand
GAGCTGCTTCGCCCGCCGCCGGAGATCTTCGGCCGTCGTCCTGAGGAAGGCGGCGAAGGGGACCGCCTTGTAGCGGAGCGGCGCCTCCGGGAGGATCTGGACGAGTCCCTTCTCGTGAAGCTGTTGCATCGTCGCGTAGATCCGCGTTCGCGGCACCTTCGACAGGGATGAGACCTCGCTCGCGGTCGCCGTCCCCAGGTCGAGCAGGGTCAGGTAGCCGCGGGCCTGGTACTCCGTGAGCCCGAAGTCCACGAGCTTCCGCAGGCGATCCGCGTTCACGGGCACGGTCCCCATCGAAGGCGCAATCGGCGATAAACGTTGTCCCCGGTGCGGGTGACACGTCCCGCCGAAGCCTAATACCGCAGGGACGCATCCCGCGGCTCTCATGGCCTCGCGCCGGCCTCTCGACCCGCAGTCCGACGGCCTGCGCGGAGCCCTCGAGGAGGCCCTGGGGGCCGACCGGGTCGCGACGGACGAGGCGAGCCGGCGCGCGTATGCAACGGACGCAAGCCCGTGCGTCGTCGACCCCTGGGGGATTGTGTTCGCCCGGTCGGAGGACGAGGTCCTCGCGACCCTCCGCGTGTGTCGCGCGTTCCGGGTGCCGGTGACGCCCCGCGCGTCGGGGACCTCGCTGTCCGGCGCCGCAATCGGGCCTGGTGTGATCCTCGACACGTCCGGGTTTGCGCGGATCCTGGAAGTCGACGCGGACCGCGGTTGGGTGAAGGTCGAACCGGGCGTCCTGCTCGCGGTGCTCAATGCCCGCCTGGCGCAGGAGGGCGTCCGGTTTGCGCCCGATCCCGGGAGCTACGATCTGTGCCGAATCGGCGGGATGATCGGCCACAACGCGTCCGGATACCGGAGCGTGAAATACGGCGTCACGAGGGATCACGTGCTCGGCTTGCGGGTCGCCCTCGTCGACGGGCGGGTCCTCGAGGCTCGGGACATGCGACTCGAGACCCCGGATTGGCAGGAGCTCGTCCGCCAGGTCCCCGCCCTCGATCGAATTCGCGTGGACATCCAGGACCATCGGGACGCGATACGCGCCGCCCGACGTCCGGTCCGCAAGTCATCTTGCGGCTACGCGCTCGAAGCGATCTCACAGTCCCTTGACTCGGGCATCTTTCCCCTCGCGTCCCTCTTCGTCGGGAGCGAAGGGACCCTCGGCATCGTCACGGAGGCGACCTTGCGCGTCCATCCCGTCCCCGGGGAACGGGTGACCGTCCTCGTCTACCTCGAGCGCTTCGAGGACCTCGGAGCCTGCGCGGCGGACCTTCTCGCCCTCGGTCCGAGCGCAATCGAGGCGATGGATGGTACCTCCCTCGACCTCGTGGATCGGGAGAGCCTTGGGATCCCGTCGAGCGCGAGGTCGATGGTGCTCCTCGAATTCGACGAGGGAGATCTCGATCGAATCGCTCGCACGGTCGCGGACGAGATCGGCCTCCGGTACGCCCTGAGCCGGCCCGTCGAAGTCGCGGACGACCCGGAGCGACAGGCGGCCCTCTGGACGGTCCGCCGGGCCGTCCTGCCGCGGATCATCCAGCGTCCCGGACCGCGGAGGGCGTGGGGCTTCGTTGAGGATCCCGTCGTGCCGCGGGAGCGCGTGGCGGAGTTCGTCGGATTTCTGTCCGACTTGGCGCGTAGGCATGGCACGGAGGCGGGGATCTACGGCCACGTGGGGGACGGGAACACGCACTTCCGGCCGTTCTTCGATCCGACCGACCCGGAGGACTTCGAGCGCATGCTCGCCTTGCGGGAGGAGTTCGATGCGGCGGTCCTCGAGCGCTTTCGAGGCGTCCCGTCCGGCGAGCACGGAGTCGGACGGATTCGCGCGGACATCCTCGAGCGGACCTGGGGGCCGGAGGTCTATGAGGTGATGCGACGGATCAAAGAGGCCCTCGACCCGGACGGACTCCTGAATCCCGGCGTCCTCTTCTCGCGAGATCCGTGGTGGTCTTCGTGGGCGGGCCTCGAATCGCGCACCCCCATGTGATCGAATATCGAACGCCCAACGTTTAAGCCCGCCCCGAGATACGTTCGTTGGGCACATGCCGCCGTCGTCCTCCCGAGGATTCGCGCGCTCAGGAAGGAAGGGTTAAGAACGACCCCGCCATTGGCGCGACTTGGGAGCGGCGGACGGCCAAGCGGAGTGCCCCGGTGAGCCCATGATCCAGCCCGCGGAGCAGGCGAACATCGTCGGCCTCCGATCCAAGGATTTCGTGAAGTGGGTCGAGGAGAACATCGACGCGCCGATGAAGCGCGGGCCGGGCGGCGCCCTCATCGAGAGGCTCAAGCAGGGCCTCGTGGGCGAGTTCTTCAACTGGGCGAAGCGGAACTCGACATGGCCGCTTCACTTCGGGATCATGTGCTGCGCGATCGAGATGGCCGCGACCTCGGACCCGCGGTACGACGTGGAGCGTTTCGGCGTGATTTACCGATCGTCCCCGAGGCAATGCGACGTCCTCCTGCTGAATGGGCCGATCTCCCTCAAGCTCCGGCCCGCTGTCCGTCGGCTCTACGAGCAGATGGCGGAGCCGAAGTGGGTCATCGCGATGGGCGAGTGCACGATTTGCGGCGGTCCGTACTACGATTCCTACAGCGTCGTGAAGGGTTCCTACACCTTCGTCCCGACGGACATCTTCATCCCCGGCTGCCCCGTGCGGCCCGAGGCCCTGATCGACGGCTTCCTGAAGCTCAGCGCGAAGATCAAGGCGGAGAGAAGCGGCTGGGTCCGGACGAAGAAGGGCCGCCTCGTGAGCGCACGCGAGGGCCAGCTGATGGATATGCAGAAAGGAGAGTATACCTATGAAGTCCCCCAGGTCCGAAGCTGAGCCGCGGCCCCGCAAGAAGGTCGGCACGATCGGCGGGACGATCCGGCCGATGATCGCGACACTCAAGCAGGCGCTCGTCACGATGCCCGGCCTGAGCCGGGTCATCCCCGGCGGCCGCAAGCCCGTGACCCACCTGTACCCGTACCAGAAGGTCGAGCTGCCCCTCGCGTATCGGGGCCAGCACAGCATCGACTGGTTCAAGTGCATCGGTTGCGAACTCTGCGCGAAGGTGTGCCCGAACGAGTGCATCTACTTCGAGTTCTACGAAGTCACCCCGACGTCGGAGTACCTCCATCCGAGCCGGGCGATGCTCGATGAGATGAAGAAGACGATCCGCCGGCCCGCGGTAGACGTCGGACATTGCCTGTTCTGTGGGAACTGCATGGAGTACTGCCCCACGGACGCCTGGAACTTCACCCAGGAGTTCGAGCTCGCGGACTACGCCCGCGAGGATCTCTACTACAAAGCCGACGAGCTCCGGATGCCGAAGGAGAACTCGGACAAGGAGATTGTCTTGGTCAACCGGATCGGGGAGCATCCGATCCTCGAGGTGGATGTCTGCATCGGCTGCCGCAAGTGCGAGCGGGAGTGCCCGACGCGCTGCATCGACATGCTCGACGGGCCGAACGATCGGAAGGGCAAGCCGATCGTCATCCCGGAGTTCGACTACACGAAGTGCATCGGGTGCCAGCAATGTGTCGACGTGTGCCCCGTCGACTGCCTCCACATGGAGGAGATCGGCTACAAGGACCTCGAGGGGTTCTACCACATCAACCTTCCCGGCGAGGTCAAGCTCCTCGAAGAGCAGGTCGAGAAGTAGTCGGTCCTGGCTCCCCCGATTATTCGCATCGGAATTGCAAACCTTTTATCCTATTCCCAACATCCATAAGGGCCCGCACCACCCGGGGGCATCCTTCATGGTCCGCACGACCGTCGTCGGGACGTATCCGAGGATCGGGGACACGTTCGAGGAGCAGTCCCTCCGCCGCGCCATCGGGCGCTTCGACAAGGGAGAGATCGATGCTTCCCAGCTTCAGGCGGCCGAGCGAGAGGTGACGAAGGCGGTCCTCCGGGAACAGAACGATGCGGGCATCGACGTCGTGACGGACGGTCAGATTAGCTGGTACGACAGCCAGAGCCACATTGCACGTAAGATTCGATCCGTCGAGATCACGGGTCTCGCCCGATACTTCGACACGAACACATACTACCGCCAGCCCTTGGTGAGCGGTCCCGTGGCCTGGGACGGGCCGATCCTTGAGGACGAATGGACCTTCGCTCAATCCGTTTCCACGGCGCCCGTGAAGGCGGTCCTCACGGGGCCTTTCACCCTTGCGTCCCTCGCCCTCGACACGCACTACGGGAACAAGGAAAAACTCGCGGCCGATCTGGCCTCGGCTCTCGCAGAGGAGACCTCGGCGCTCGTGAAGGCCGGAGCGAGGCACATCCAGATTGACGAGCCCGCGCTGACCCTCCATCCGAAGGAGGTTCGTCTCGCATTGGAGGGCCTCGAGACCATCGCGGCCCGCAGGGGATCCGCCACGCTCACCCTCTTCACATACTTCGGAGAGGTCTCGAAGATCCTCAAGGACCTCGAATCTTCGCCGGCCGACCTCCTCGGGTTGGACCTCGTGCAAGGGGCGAAGACCTGGGACGTCCTCGCGAAATCCGGTTCGGACAAGCCTCTTGTCCTGGGAGTCATCGACGCGCGGAACACGGGGCGGGAGGATCCGAAGGACGTAGCGAAGCGCGTCCTCACGCTGGACGGGAAGGTCGACCTCCGGTCGTCGTATCTGTCGCCCTCGAACGGCCTGGAGTTCCTCCCGCGCGACAAGGCCCGCGAGAAGCTGCGGATCCTGGTCGACGCAGCGAAGCACGCGGGGGTGGGTCCATGACCGCCTTGCTGACGACGAGCGTAGGCTCGCTCCCGAAGCCGGAGTACTTGATTCGCGCGCGAGCGAAGGCCTCGAAGGGCGACCTGTCCCGCGACGAACTGCGGACCCTGGAGGAGAAGGCCACGGCGGACTGGATCCGATTCCAGGACGAGATCGGGATCGACATCCCCGTGGACGGAGAGCAGTACCGGGGGGACATGGCCACGTACTTTGCGGAGAACATCCGGGGGACCGTGATCTCTGGACTGGTCCGCTCGTACGGGAACCGGTACTACAAGAAGCCCATCATCACGGACGAACTCCGCTTGAACGGGCCGATCAGCGTCGACTGGTTCCGGTTCGCACAGCGGCTCACGGCGAAGCCCGTGAAGGGGATGATCACAGGCCCGTACACGATGATGGACTGGTCCTTCGACGAATACTACGGCTCGCGCGAGGAGACGTGTCTCGCGTTCGCGCGGCTCCTCCACGAGGAGGCTGTCGCCCTGCGTCAGGCCGGGGCGAAAATCATCCAGGTGGACGAACCCGCCCTCTCGACGCGGTTCGAGGAACTGCCCCTGCTCGTGAAGGCCGTGGGGATCGTCACGAAGGGCCTCGGGACGAAGACGATCCTCCACACATGCTACGGGAACTACGACGCGATCTTCGAGTACTTCAACAAGCTGCCCGTGGACCAGCTCGATCTTGAGATGTCGAACTCGGGGCTCGACCTCCTGGAGCGCTTCAAGCGGGAGCCGCTGACGAAGGAAATCGCGTTCGGCGTGGTCGACGTCCACAGCCATGTCGTGGAGCCCGTCGACCTAATCCGGGAGCGGATCGAGAAAGCCCTCACGATCTTCGAGCCCGACCGGTTGTACATCGACCCGGATTGCGGCCTCAAGACCCGCACGGTCGAGGAGGCCCAGGCGAAGCTCCGGAACATGGTCGCGGCGGCGAAGGCCGTGCGGCAGGCCCATCGGCTGACGTAGGGAAAAGAGTAAAGTGCCGCGCCATCTATGATTGAGGCGAGGAATCCGATGGGTGGTCCCGTCGATCTCCGGTTGCACTCGGACATGCCCGTGCGCTTGTTTACGATCGAGGAAGCGAACGCGCTCGTCCCTCGACTCGATCAGATCTTCCTGCGTCTCGATCCGAAGCTCGCGCGGCTGCGGGAACTGAAGGACCTCATCGAGGACGCGGAGACGTACTACGGGGACGGCCTCATGTCGGCGTCGGCGCGGGAACAGGAGGCGTACGCCGGGATGCTGCAGGAGCAGGCGGACCTCGAGGGGTCCGTCCAGGGGGACATCGACGAGGTGCGATCCCTCGGTTGCGAACTGAAGGACCTGCAGCGGGGCCTCGTCGACTTCCCCGCGCCTGTCAGCGGAGAGGTCGCGTACCTGTGCTGGCAGCGCGGGGAGCCCCACGTCGGATGGTGGCACACGCTCGAGGGGGGCTTCGCCGGCCGGAAACCGCTCGCCTCGGAAGCGGAACGTTAATATGGAGCGGTTCCCGTAGGAACGGCGAGGCGCATCATGGCGACGAAGGAAGAGGTGATCTCCGTCCTCAAGAAGTGCTACGACCCGGAGATCCCGATCAACATCTACGACCTCGGGCTCGTCTACAACATCGACCTGACGCCGGAGGAGGGAAAGGTCGGAGTGCGCATGACGCTCACCGCACCCGGATGCCCGGCGTCCGCGTACATCCACCAGGATGTGAAGCGGAAGCTCGAGCAGATCCCCGGCGTCAAGGAAGCCCAGGTCGAGATCGTCTGGGAGCCTCCGTGGACTCCGGAGATGATGTCGGAGGCCGCGAAGAAGCAGTTCGGCTGGGGCATCTGAGGGAATCGCGGAGCGCGCACCGCCCGAGTGGCAAACGTTGATATCCCTTCCATCGCATCCAGCAACCCCGTAGGGTTCTGGGGGTGGCCGGAGACCGTGACCTCAAAGGGCGGGAGCGAGCCGGGCGCCCTCGCGCGGGCGTTCGGGACCGTGCTCGAGGGCCTGACGTTCTACGACCTCGCGAACGCCGTCACAGCGGAGGTTCGCGTGAAGGTGGCCTTCGAGGAGTTCGGTCGGGTGAAGCGGGCGCAGCTCGCGAAGCTTGAGGCCGTCGCGCCGCCGGGCACGAAGGACGCTGCGAAGTGGCCTGGGATCTTCCCCCTCGACGCGGTCTCGAAGGTCGACTGTTACGTCTGCGGCTACACGGTGGACGCGAAGGCCCTGCCGAATCAGTGTCCGAAGTGCGGCGCCGCGCGATATGCATTCGAGAAGGAGATCGCCCTCTCGAAGGTCTGGGAGATCGCCGTGGACGCAGGCCGAAAGTCGGCCGCCCTGTTCCGGGAGGCCGCGGCCCAGACCCAGCGTCGCGCGAGGGCGGTCCTCGAGGAACTCGCCCGTGAAGAGGAGGAGCACGCCTCGGACGCGGACAGGCAGCTCGCGGAACTCCGCACCTGATCGTTTGGTGACTCCATGCCCCGGCTTGCAAAGATGCCCCCCATTCAGGAAGATATCCACGCGTGCACGATGTGCGGGTACTGCGTGGCCGTCTGCCCGGCGTACCAGGAGGCGGGCTGGGAGGGCGCCTCGCCCCGCGGTCGGGTATTCGCCCTCCGTCAGTATGAGATGCGCGGCCCCCTCGACCTCCTCCTCCGCCGAAAGGTGAAGCCCGGCGAGGCATTCGCGAAGAGCGCTTGGGAATGCACCGGGTGCGGGGCGTGTGAGGAAATCTGCCCCGTCGACATCCCCTTCGACGAGCTCTGGGACGACGTGAAGGAGTGGATGGTGAAGTCCGGGATGGCGAGGCCAAGCACGTTGACCTGGTTGAAGCCGGCGCTCAACGTGAGGAGGCTCATGGCTATGAGCACCAGTCCGCCGATGATCAGCCGCCGGTAGCTGACCCGCTTGAGAAGGAAGAAGCTGGTCAGGCTGGAGACGACGATCATAGCGAGAGCGCGGCCCGTAAGAACGTTGCCGCTCTGGAGCGTGGTGAAACCGTACACGGCCACCGTAAACATCGGGATAAACGAGAAGAAGCCGAACGCGATCGCCCCAAAGAAGGTGTTGAACAAGTTCGCCGCCACAAACGGCCGCAGGTTCAGCAGTTCCAGGTCCACTATCGGCTCCGGATGGTGGAGCTCGTGCCGCCAGAACAGGAGGAGCAGGGCTACGCTCGATGCCAGGAGCGCGATAATCGCGCCCAGCGGGATGTCGTACTTGCCGCCCAGGAGCGCCAGCGCCAGCATGAAGCTCACTATGCCCAGGCCCAGGAACGCCGCACCGCTAAAGTCGAAACGGTGCTCCACAGGACGTTTGCTCTCCTTCAGCAGGAACCACGCGAGGACAAACACTGTCGCCGCGATTGGCACGTTTATGTAAAATGCCCAGCGCCAGGAGAAGTGCTCCACCAGAAAGCCGCCCAGATTGGGCCCCAAAATGCCGCCGATTGGGAAGATGCTGGAGAATAGCCCGATAGCCTGTTGCCTCTGGCGCGGAAACTGGTCGCTCACGATGCCCGCCGCTGAAGGCATAAATGCCCCACCCCCAACGGCCATCAGCGTGCGGCACGCGATTAGCATCACGATGTTATTCGAAGCGCCCGCGCCGAAGGAGCTGAGCGTGAAAATGGCCACCGCGATCATGAAGATGCGCTTGCGTCCGAACTTGTCGCTCAACCGGCCGACCAGCGGCATTGTGACGCACTGTGCGAGTTGATAGCTGGTGATGACCCATCCAACCCAGATGAAGCTAGCGCCGATGCCCTTGGCGATCTGCGGCAGGGCAACGACCGCGGTGGTCTGGTTTAGCGCGGCCAGGAGAAGCGCGAGGGCCACCACGCCGAAAACGATGAAGCGCTCAATGCCTTCGGGCGCGCTAGCTTCCGATTGAGTAGGTTGACGCATAGGTGTTGTGCCTCGCCTGAGAGCCTGTGAACTTATCTCGGATTGCACCAGGAAAGATCCTGTGTAATGGCGATGAAGGCCGCCGTCGCTGCTGGCGGCCTAGCTGCCGCTCACCCCCGCCCTATGCCTTTCGGCTTGCCAGGCCGGGCTTGGTCGCTTTTGCCGCCTCTTTCAGCCTCTCAGGGCTATCCAGCGCAGCAGATCATGAGTGATCGCCACCAATAGCAGCACGCTGAGAACCTTCTCTACACCCCTCACCGTCAATTGGCGCAGTCCGTAGGCCCGCGCCCGGGCGTTCACGCACTCCGCGGTCGCCGCCCTCTCTTTGTACACTTCCTTGGCTTCCTCTGTCTCCATCCGCCTCCGCCAGCCAGCGACCTCGGGCGTATCGCCCGGACGCGCATCACCCTGCGTTCGCCCGCTGGTCTCGCTGCGCGGCACCCGGGCTGGGGCGTAGACCGCGATGCCCTGACGCTCCAGCGTGGTGATGTCTTCTCGGGTCGTGAAGCCGCCGTCCATCAAGTAGCCCTTCGGGGAGTGCCCTGTTCGCTCATTCACCTGCCGCACCATCGGCACCGCCTCGCCCCTGTCGCTACCCTTCGTCTCTACCCCCACACCCAAGATCACCTGGCTATCCACGTCGGTGCCTATCTCCAGATTGAAAGCTGGCCGGTAGCCGCCATCCGGCATCTTCATCACTCGGGTTTCGGCGTCCGTGGTGGAGACCCGCGGCTTGCTCACCTGCGCCCGTTTCTCCTTGCTCAGGGTCTTGGCTTGCCGTTCCTTCGCTGCCTCCATCATCGGCATTCGCTCCAGCGCCTGCTCGACCCGAAGTTGGCGCTCCCTCGCCGCCCGCTCTCGTGCCGCCAGTTGCCGACGACTCACGCCAGGATCCGGATGCTCGCGCTCCTTAGCCAGGCGTTCCACCTGTTCCTTCGCCTTCACCAGACACTCATCGAGGGTTTCCCTGCGACGGAACGAGGCTGCCCCCGCACTGGCCCGCGTGCGCATCCCGTCCTGGGCCACATGCCGTACCGTCAACAATTCCTCCGCCATCATGCAGCCCAGGATTTTCGTCAGCAAATCGTCCATCTCCTGCTGGTGCGCAACACGAAAGTCAGCCAGCATATGGTAGTTGATGGGCACCCCGCCCCGTAGCCAGCGGTAGGCGTCGTGCTCCTCGGACAGCCGGGCGAGCTGCCGAGCGCTGCCGATGCCTTCTGCGGTAGCGAAAACCCAAAGGGCCAACAGCACCTGAGGGTCCGTCGTCGGATGCCCCGCGTGGCCCAGCACCGCCTTGATCGATCCGTAGAAGCCCGACAATGGCAAGCCTTGCACAAACTTCCAAATGTCACGCGCAGCGTGTTCCTGCGGTAGACACGCATCCAGACTCCGAGGCGCCCACTCCACCTGGTCCCGGACCGCCTGAAAGAGCCGTGCGTCCTCGGGACGCGTTGGCGGCACTGGCTTCGGGGCTACCGGCTCTGGCAGATCGAACAAGGTCTCTTCGCACATGGCTCCCTCCCGGCTCGTTTCGCCTATTCTTCCCTCCTTGCCCCATGTTGGCAAGCCCCAAGGTTGATTTGTTCACAGGCTCTGAGAAAACTGTAAGTTTGCGTAACTACTCAGGTAGGGGGATGGAGAGCTGATATTTGCCTTCCAAAAGCGTCCCTGGCGGCAAAATGGGCGCAATCGCGGGTTCGCTGACTGCTTCCAGACCGCTCTAGGCCATTGATTGGCACGAAAAGCCTCCAGATGCCGGTTT
>Ga0209521_10005150_pt1 | contig 10372 bp, 7 predicted proteins | sample Rifsed19ft4_FD_184016 | JGI IMG/M metagenome (GOLD analysis project Ga0209521, IMG submission 184016) | Soil microbial communities from Rifle, Colorado, USA - sediment 19ft 4 (version 2) | ecosystem: Environmental > Terrestrial > Deep subsurface > Rock core/Sediment | place: Rifle, Colorado... | reverse complement strand
GATATATCGTAAAAATTAATACCATATTCAAAAGCTTTATGCAGCGTTCTTATAGATTCTCCATCATCACGTTGAAATAAGCCTCCTCCTAATGATTGACATCCTAATCCGAGTTCGGATACTTTTAAATTCGTATTACCAAAAATTCTATATTTCATTAAAATCTTTCTTCTTGAATTTTTTATTTTACATTTAATTATCTAAAAGTTCGGTTATGACTCGGCCCTCAAAGTCACCTGGAATTTTTTGATTCAATAGATTAAGCCATGTTGGAGTCATATCAATTATTCGCGCACCTTCGATCCTTTTGCTTTTTTTTATGCCGGCTCCTTTGGCTAAAAGTATTCCTTCTACTCTATGGCTTCCGGAAGTCGGCCAGTTCATATTTTCTCTCCATCTCTCCACAAAGATAGAATCTTTATCTTTATCGCTTTCAGTTGGCATGTAAGCAGAATCAGTCCAATCTATTAATAAATCAGGTGCGAATTCAATGAAAGGCCCAGAGTACAATTCTTCCCTTTTATAAACTTTATTAACGGCTTTTTTCCTGGTTGAAGGATCAATTAAAGCCGAAAGCTTTTCAATAACATCATCTCTCACTTTTTCATATTGTTCGGGCTCTACAATTCCATGGGGGTCTCTTCCTTTAAGATTGATAAAGATATCTCCTTCTTTCCCCCTCGAGAATGCATAAGTTTTAGTCCAATCAATATCAGAACCGGCAAGAAAAGTTTGAATCCCGCTTTTTAGCCAATGCATATTTTTATTTGCAAAGAAGTACAATGATTTTGGAATATGACCCTGAATATTTTTCCTAAAGCTGGCAACCTTTGATCGTAAAAAAGATTTATCCTGCTTTATGGAAACTTGTTTTGAACTTCCATTTGACTTGTTGAAAAACAGAAATCCTTCTTTCTGGAGCCATGTATTTATTTGAATTCCGGAAATCAGCGGTCCTGCACCACACTCGGAAATTATAAATACATTTGTGTCCTCACCTGCAGCTTTAACTAAACGATCAATTGCAGAATCCAAAGATTTATATGCTTTTTTGATTATATCTCTATATTCATTATTTCCCTGCTGCATATCCTTCCAAAAATAATGCTGTGTAATTGCAGTAGCGCTGTAAAAAGTTAAAAAGAAATCCCATTTTTTTGTTGAAATTAAATAAGATAAAACTTCTGTTTGCTTCTCAATATCTTCTTTGACCAAAGTTAGATAATCTTCCTTTTTTCTGCCGCCAGGAAAAATATCTTTTAACCGATACCTGCCAAATTTTTCCACAATCTCATTATAAATTTTGTTTGGATAAGCAATTGAAGGATGAGCACCGGGTGCATCTTCTCCCGAAATCATAAAACCATTTATTTTTTGAGGAGGATACGTAAATGGAACATTAACGACGCCTGAATTTAATCCGTTTTCACTTAATATTTTCCAAATCGGCTTAACTTTTACCTGCGAGCCATTTATTTCCTTAAATCGGCCGTCATTTCCTCTCTGCCAGAAATCAAATAAACCATGATGCCCCGGATTTTTTCCAGTAACTATATTGCCCCACATTTGAGGAGTTATCATCGGCACCGATGACTTGAGATTTCCTGTGGTTCCTTCTTTATAAAATTTTTTAAATGTTGGCAATTCACCTTCTTCTATCCAGGGAATAATCAAATCAAAAGTCGCTTCACCAAGAGCAATTACAAGGACGCGTTTATTATTTATTAAAGACATACTGTGTACCAATCTTGTTTAGTAAATGTTCATAGATGTTAATATGATGTTCAATAGATTTGTTTAATTCATAATTTTCCTTCACATAGGTTTGCCCAAGTTCTCCTTTAATTCTCCAATTATCATTTTCTAATAATTTTATCAATCCTTCTTTAAAATTATCATTCTTTACATAATAACCGAATCGCTGTGTAACATCTTCAGGATTTAATGAACTAAGTATCGCACATTTGTGAGCCAGCGCTTCCAGAAAAGAATTAGGCAGTCCTTCTCTTGTTGCAGTATTAACCAATATCCAGCTTGCATCTAAAATTCTATCTAATTCATTGTTCTCAAATTGATTGATAAACCCTGTCATGGTCAAGTTTTTTAAATTTGAATACCTCTTTCTCAAATAATTATCATAACTTTTATTTCGTCCTATTCCAATAGCAATAAATTTTATTTTAGGAAAGGATTTTGCCAACTGAAGAAATAACTCAGGCTTCTTTCTTTTGTCCCATCTTGCCAGATAACATATTGCAGGTTCTTTTGATTTCTCAATTTTTATTATCGGAATTTCGATTGGGGTCGGTAAAAATGTCACTTCATTTTTTAATGAATATTTCTTCGCAATTTTTTTACTTAGAAATTTTGCTGTACTAAAAACCCTGTCTGCTTTTTGCACTGACTTTTTTACTAGGAAATTATCTTCATATAAAAAATTAGCGATTACCTGAAATTTATTATAGGAGGGATTAATAAATTCTCTAATCCAATCATTCCAAAACTTTGGGTCTCTTGAAGTTACAATATGAATTTTCTTGGGCATTGCCTTCATAGCAAGGTATGTACTGAATGAAGGTTCTTCAGAATGATAGATATCAGCATTGATATTATTAAATATTCGTTTTGCAAGGAATGGATTATAATTAGGAAAACTGAACACCTTTATGCCGTCAAGAATTTCAAATTCTTTTTGATCATTTCTTCTTGGAATAACTGCAAATACTTCAACCCCTTTTTTAACTAGCTCCCTTCCAATTAACCTGGTAGCTTTCCCAAAACCTCCATACTTATTCCAGGCAAAAATCTCCATGCATATAAAACAAATTTTCATTTTGGTATAGAGGGATTAGATAAATCTTAAAATAACATCGGAATTAGATATAGCTTTTTCTTTAAATGTTTCTGCATTTCCATCTAATATCCCTTTAATATTCTCCTTCCCCAGAAGAATTTCTTCGATTGAATTCTTTAATTCCGTATAATTTAATTTTCTCCACTCGAACACGTAATTTCCCAAACCGCATCTTTTCATGTGATCAACCATCCTTGGCTCATAAGAAATAGCAATTATGGGAGTTCTAGTCACAGTTGCAAAAACTGCTGAACCAACACGTGAAGCTAAAATCATTTCAGCATAATTAATAATTCCAAGAATTTCCAAGGCTCTGTATCTTTTACTTAGAAGAATTAATTTAGACGGATCTTTCATATTTTTTCTCAGAGTATTCGCCATCTGCTGATCTTCTTCATACTCAGGATGCATTGGAATTAGAACAACTTGTTTAATTTCACTTAAATAAGCTATTATTTTAGAAATACAGGTATTTGAGTCTTGAACAATTTTTTCAGTATAATGATGACTCTTCTTGACCCATTTGGGAATTTTATCATGCATAAACCTTGTAGTTATACATACATAAGGTTTAGAAATATCTACATTTTCTTTTTTTAAAATTTCATTTATATAATCTTGATTTAAAGGGGAAAGTATAAAACGTGGATCAGCAAATAATTCAACCTCATTCTTAATTTTAAGATCATTTAATATTTCTTTTCCGATAGATTCACGAACTGTTACTGCGTCCATTCGATTAAAAATATTTCTGTAGATAGTACACCCCCACCAAGTTCTGAAATGGAAGGCTGTAGCAGCATAGGCAACAACCGGTTTTTTGAATAGTTTGCTGATCGAAAGAAGTCCCCAACAGACTAAAGCTTGCTGTAGTTGCTCATAAAAGGGTCCTCCCTCAAAGATGAATATATCAGTTTTATATAGCGCAAATATAACCTTAGGAATATTAATGGTCCTAATTGTTCTAATTTTATAGTCTTCATTTTTAAATAATTCTATCATTAAAGTACCATACCTTGATAGTAAAGTAATTTCAGAACCAGGTAGGCGATCATTAATAATTTTTATGAAGGCAATTACCTGAGCTTCATCAGCAATTTTTTTCAAGGAGGTGCCCCAAATACAGATCTTTTTCATTTGGTTGTTCTTTTGTTAATTGAAGAAAAGTGTTATTTTCATTATAAAAATTGTTATGAATTACTATCTGATTTCATGAACATTTTACTCAACAGACTTATAAAATGTCTACTAGCTCAGCATGTTTTTTGCTCTGAATCGTTGAGTATAATTTAATATGTTTTTTTGCAACAGTTTCCCAACTGAAGAAATCTTCCGCTCTTTTCCTGGCAATTTTTCCTAATTTAGTGCACAGATCTGGACCATCAATTAATTTTATCAGCGCTTCCTTAATTGCCGAAGAGTCTTTTGATTTTACTAAAATCGCTCCATCACCCACAACTTCCGCACACCCGGTATCATTGGTTGTAATTATTGCTAAACCGGCAATCATTGCCTCTAAAAGTACTACCGGAAAATTTTCTGCTTCGGATGTGAATACAAAAATCTTCGAGGTTTCATACAATTCACGTAATTCTTGTGATTCGTTATCCAGATTTCCCACAAAATTAATATTTGATTTTGATTCTGCAGCAAGAATTTTTAAAGTTTTTAAATATGGTCCTTCTCCGACAATATTGACTATAAAATTATGATTAAAACCCGAAAGAGCCTGTATAAAATACTGCACTCCTTTTCTCTCAAACATTCTTGTAACAACCAGTATTTTATTTTCCCTCTCTTTATGAGGGGAGAATTTATTAAGATTGATGCCATTAGGAATTATAGTAGTATGATTATTCGTAGATACTTTTTTAACTAATCGGTTCAGATTTTCGCTCGGAATTATCAATTGTTCCGCATTTGATGTTATTAGACGCCATAAGGGAATTAAAAGCTTGTGGAGAATTTTAAACCTATCAGGGTTGTAGCCAGGAACATCTGAACCATGTGCAGTAATTATATAAGGTATTTTTTTTATCTTTTTTAATAAATATGCTAAGATACCATCGGGAAAAATGAAATGAGTATGGTTAATACAATAATCATTCTGCCTGCAAAGTTTTATTATAACAGGCATAGCTAAGAATATATAGATTATCATTTCAGGCCATGTGCAGATTGATGTCCTTAATCGCGCACTTTTTACCCTCAATACTCTAAGAGTATTTTTATGCTCAAAATTAGGAAGATCTTTAAAGCCCATTGTAACTAAATCGACCTGTTGTCCTTGATTTATTAGTTCACGGGTGAGACCGTCGACTACTTTTGCACCACCTCCTCCAAGAGGCGGATATTCATAGCATAACATTAAAATCTTGATTTTTAGCCCTCCAGCGGTGAGATTAAAAAATATCAGAAATGATATATTTTGTGAATTAAGATAGTAAATAATAATTGATAATTAAAGTTTATAGATCACATCATTATTTTAAGGCAGATGAAATTTGGGCTTTATAGATCTGGATACTAAATATTTTCATTTTATTCTGAGTCAATTTAGTAAGTCTGAAAAAAGATTTAACGCATTTAAGGACTTGCAATGATTTTAAGTATTTTATTCCTTAAAGCATAGGCTCTTAGTTCTAAGTGGATTTATACACTTATTGTTATAGGAACATTCTAAAAAGGGTGCCTCCTACTTTTATTCCGAAATTACCTGATTACCATAAACACAAGCGGGTTCTTCATGGCAAAATGTGTGTCTGTAACTTTATTGACAATAATCAGAATTAATTGCTTATTACAGTTAGTGATTTCTAAGCTTTTTACTATGAATATATCTTTTTTGAATTAGAGTTACGTTCCGATCTTAGTTAATAATTAACTGGAATGATCTTGATCTTCTAGATTTTAGGAGATTAAAATGAATAAACTGAATTTTTTGTTTTGTGTACTGATCTTTGCTGGCTGCTCAATATTTCAACCAGAAGAATCATCTATAATCCAGCCAAAGCTATTAAAACAGTCGGCACTTCCACCGATTAAACAATCCGCTTTTAGCGACAGTTATGAATTTTATTGTCAATTGGTTATAAACGAAGATGGCAATGTTGAAAAAGCAAATCTATTAACCAGCAGCGGTGAAAAAACATGGGATTCACTTACGACCACCTCTCTTCTTGCCTGGAAATTTTCACCCGCAATTGTGGATGGTAAACCAATTAGATTAACAATTCGCCGAAAATTTATCGTCATGTATGAAAGACCTATACTTATTTCTCTAGCTGAAATACAAGTCAAAGATATTTCATTAGCAGATTCCATTTATAAAGCTTTGGTTGACGGCTCAGACTTTTCTATGCTTGCATTGAAATATTCGATAAGCTCTTCTCGTGAGTTAAAAGGATATTTAGGAGTTGTTGATGTTAATCATTTTTCAAAAGATATCTGTGATGTTCTCTCTAGACTTGAGGAAAGTGAATTTACTTCACCGATAAAATATGGCGAAAATTTTATCATCCTTAAGAGACTCAAAGAATGAATTATCCTGCCGCTACTCTAATAACCAGATTCTAAAGATGATTCCATTTTATCTAATCCAATTTCTTTTATCAAGTCATTATAATTAATTAATGTGATCTTATTTTTTTCGAAAATATTTTCGTTCTTTCCGCTAAGCAAAGCATTTAATTCAGCTTCTCTATGTTTGCTCATACCTTTTAATCCAAATGAGTTCATATCAATCATTGCTCTTAATTCCTCATTATCTTTCCCGATATGACAGACAAGTAAATTAATTTTACCAGCTTCAAGCATTTTAACTCTATTGAATAAAGAATCTTTCTTTTCGTCGATAGGAACAGAGTACATACTTTCCAAATCAATCTCTCCGAAGTAGCGTGATATCCCCAATTTGTATTCAGCAGCAAGCTTTTCAACTATCTTTCTTAATTCAGGTTTATCAACTGCAGTGCTCATGTGATAATCCAAGTAAGAAATTTTCAGCCTACTATTAATTGCTCTATCTATCTGAGCGCGCAATTCAATTTCAACTTCTTCCGGTTTTGGATGATTGGCAAAAAATAATGCACGTGAAGGAAAGAAATATCCGTTTGAATCAACAAGAGTTGGAACTCGATCTCTGCCAGCAATAGGACCCCATCTATAATTTTTCCATTCGGAATTTAGTGTTAGGTGAATCCCGGTTGCTATTTCTGGATGATCTTTCAATAATTCAACACCTTCTTGATACCAAGCACAGGGAAACATTATTGAAGTGGAGAATACAAGTCCGGATTCAATCAACTCCTTTGCTGCCATATTTACAGAATGCGACATTCCAATATCATCGCATCGTATGAGAAGTGTTTTGGTATTAGAACTTGTTTGGCTAAAAGTTGTCAGTGATAAGAAACAAATTAATGATAACGAGATAATATAAGTTTTCATAAAGCTTCCTTTTTCTTAATTTTAAAATAGTAAAATTAGAGGAGGAATTTTATCAGCTTAAATTTCATTCTCGAATAATATTTACCGGCTTCCTACATCAATTAAGTTTTACTCGAATACAAAATTCAAGAAATATCGTATTGATAATTTTCAGTCTAAATTATCTTTCATGAATAGCTCCCAGAAAAAAAATTAGAAATAAAAAAATATATTAATTGCTTTTTGATATATTCCTGCTGCCAATAATTATGAAAGTTAACTTCATGAAAAAGATCATTTTTATAATTTTTACATTCTATCTGTATGGATGTGCATCTTCAAGATTTAGCAGTAATGAAGTCGAGCTGATCGACATAAATAACATTCGAGCAAATTTGCAATTTTTAGCATCCGATGAACTTGAGGGTAGAGAAGCAACTACAAGAGGTGAAAAATTAGCTTCGTTATATCTTACAACTGAGTTAGAGAAATATGGCATTAAACCTTTCGTTGGTGACTCATCATATTTACAACCCTTTAAATTGAAAATTTCAGAAGTAAATACATCAAGCAAATTGATATTTACCACGGACATCGGAGAAATCAATTTAAGATATGGAGAAGATTTCATAATTAGAGGCAAATTAAAAAATCTAAATGAAGATTGTGCCATATTCGTGTTCGCTGGTTTTGGAATTAGTGCCCCGGAATTTAATTATGATAATTATGACGGAATTGATGTCACTAATAAATATGTTTTAATCTTCGATGGGGAACCTCAAAATGGTGATTCGCTTTTCTTTGATGGAATTAAAAAGACAAAATATTCGAAGCATGATTATAAAATGTCACTTGCTAAAGACAATGGTGCATTAGGATGTTTTTTTGTAGCTGATGACAGGACTGAAAGTTACTGGCCATTTATTAAACAATATTCTACAAAACCTAAATTTAATTTGCCTGATTCAAGCGATTCACAGTATGAGACTCCCTTCTTTGGCCTATTAAATCAAGCAGTATTAAGTCATTTACAGCATTCAAAAAATGATGTCTATCACGATATATTAGAAAAAATTTCTAATAACGGAAGAGTTGACTCTTTTGGACTTTCCGGAAACTTAAGCTTTTCAGTAGATCAAAAAGAAGAAACACGAACATCATATAATGTTGTTGGTGTAATTCCGGGAAATGATCCAAAACTAAGAAATGAATATGTAGCTATTGGCGCACACTATGATCATGAAGGGATTGTTGATGGACAAGTTTTTAATGGTGCAGATGACGATGCTTCAGGCACAGTAACAGTTTTGGAGGTTGCTAAAGCATTTGCAAGAGAAAAAACCAATAAGAGATCTATTCTCGTCGTATTTCATACTGCTGAGGAAAAAGGATTGTTTGGCTCGGAGTTCCTGACGGACAACATTGATATCATGAATGAAATAGTCGTTCAAGTAAATATAGATATGGTTGGACGTGAACACATTGATACTCTTTACTCGGTGGGTTCAGATAAGTTGAGCAGCGAACTAAAACAGATAGTGGAATCTGTAAATAATGAAACCACTGAATTTGTATTCAACTATCAGTTCGATGATCCAAATGATCCTGAAAAAATTTTTTATAGAAGCGATCACTACAATTATGCTAAGCATGGAATACCAATAGTTTTTTTCACAGATAACATGAATGAGGATTATCACAAGCCCACAGATGACTATGAAAAAATTGATTTCAATAAAATCAAAAAAACTGCGCAGCTTGTTTATGGTGTAGCCGAAAGATTAGCTAATCTTGATCATAGATTGATTGTAGATAAGCAGAAATAACAATGGTAACTTTTGCTTCCTCCAAATAGAAACTAATTACTTTATTTTGCTTAAAATTATATTTGGACTGAACCAAAACTTTAATTGTCAGATATATAAAAAATAAAAATGCCCGCGCTCAATGGGGGGCAAAGCGCAGGCATAGCTTATTTTCTCTACTCCGATAGAGCGAAAGCTGTTGCAACAATATAAAATTTTCAGAATAAAATCAATTTACTTCAAGAGAATCATTTTTTTGGTTGAAATAAAATCTCCGGCTGTTATTTTATACAGATAAACACCACTGGTTAAATTTGCCTCATTAAAAACTACGTCATAAACACCTGCTTCCTTTGTCCCATCAACCAGTGTCAGTATCTCATTACCAATAATGTCATAAATCTTTAAGCTGACTTTAGATGATTTTGGTAGTGAATATGTAATTTTTGTTGTTGCATTAAATGGGTTCGGGTAATTTTGTTTTAAAGCGTAATCAATCGGCACTTGATTTATCGTATTCTCTTTAATACCGACGACAACTGTTCCTTTCATCACCAGTCCGGATACTAATGAAAATCCGGTTGGTCCAATCACTGTTCCGGTTCCATTTAATGTATCTATACTAATCAGATCACTTATTTTGCTGCCTGAAAAATTTGTAGTTCCGAAAAACTTTCCTTCTGAATCAAATGCAATGGAAGGTGTTTGTGAAAACCCGGTATTGCCAACAAGAGTTGAAGAACCATCAACTTTATTGATTTTATAGATTGCGCCTCCAAGCGGTGTAGCCCACAATTGACGATCAACGGGATTTACGGCCAAGCTTGATAGGGTGGTAATTCCTGTTGAACCTATTAAAGTTAGGTTGCCGCTCACTAAATCAATTTTATAAAGATTCCCACCATATGAAGCACCATAAAGATCATCATTAATGTCGAAAGCTATTGCCCTGATATTGGCTAAAGGAATGTCCACAACTTTATAAGCATTTCCCGTTTCAGAATCAACTTTGAGTAGAGGTGTAATGTCTGCGGTAACAAGCGTGGAATAAATCTTTCCGTTTGAAGGTTGAACTGCGATACCATAAATTCTTGTAAATCCGGTAAGACCAATATTTGTTCCGGTCCCACTATTAGGATTAAGCGACAAGAAGGTACTATTTGTTTGATATGTAATAGCATAAATCTTTCCATCTTGCGCCGGGTGAACTGTAAAAGCATCACCTTGTAATATTAAGGTTTTACTCGGATTGACAGGATCGTTACTTGTTATGGTTAGTGTTCCA
>Ga0209521_10005147_pt1 | contig 10372 bp, 10 predicted proteins | sample Rifsed19ft4_FD_184016 | JGI IMG/M metagenome (GOLD analysis project Ga0209521, IMG submission 184016) | Soil microbial communities from Rifle, Colorado, USA - sediment 19ft 4 (version 2) | ecosystem: Environmental > Terrestrial > Deep subsurface > Rock core/Sediment | place: Rifle, Colorado... | reverse complement strand
TCTGCTTGCAGCCAATGAGCGAATATAGATGTATTAATTGCGTCATTATATGCTCGCCAGAACGTGCTTGGAGTTGCCTCTTGCCAACTTCTGGCAACCTCATCCCAATAACGAGTATTTTTTTCAGCCAAAGGTTTTTTTCTCTCCATGGCTCCTCTGCGAGAGATAATTCACAGAAAATTGCCATGTTTTAAGGTAAGCAAGGAAGATTTTACCTACAGTATTCATATAATCTTTTAAAATCATCCAAATTTTTAAGATAACTTTAAGAAAACCGACTTAGTTTCTTGTGGATATGTCACAAAACCTTTCCTACTTATTTCTTGGCTAATAGTGTTTTAAAGTCTTCATACATTTCAATGACTTCATCTCTGGATTTCCCAAAAACAGCCGAGGTGAATTTGCCATATCTAAGGCAACGTATATTGTAAGGAACTAATCCCTTTCCAGTTTTAGGATTGAAAAATAAGTGGCCGTACCATTCACGGAATTGTGAATTGATCTTGCATTTGTCTTTATATTTGTTGAGAAAAAAGCTTCTATGCGCGGCGTACTATCTTTTTCCGGCTTTCTATTAAGGTGTTCCATTAGGGATTTAGAATAGGTCGCTGCATTAATTCTTGGGTTTATCTCAGCAAGAAAGTGATCTTTCTCTCCGGTATTAGGATTTACATACTCGACAAGATCAAAGCCTACTAATCCAGTGTACCCCTGACCCTGTAACCACTCTGAGCTGACTCATCAGACTAACGACTTCACTGGAATCAATCCCACCGCTTAGCCGCGCCCCAACGGGGACATCGCTTCGGAGGTGGATCCGCACGGACTCTTCAAGTTTCGATCTGAGTAATTCGGCGCATTCTTGTGCACTTCGTTTAGGTTGGTCCTCCCCGGATGCTGGAAAGCGGAGGTCCCAGTATTGGTGAATAGAGAGGGTCCCGTCCTGATAAAGTAGATAGTGTCCTGGCAGTAGCCGGCGAATCTTACTAAATAGTGTTTTCGGTGCTTGTACAAACCCTATTGTAAAAAGGTCTTTTAGCGCGTAAACATCGATTTCTCGCTCAATCTCGCCGCTCATAAGTATAGACTTCAATTCTGATCCGAGGAAAAGACCATTATCTTCTAATGCGTACAACAAGGGTTTAATACCAAGGCGATCCCGAGCAAGCATGAGCTTGCGATGGCGTGAGTCCCACAAAGCAAAACCGAACATACCTCGAAGATAATTTACACATTCGACACCGTAGTCTTCATAGAGGTGAACGATGACTTCTATGTCCGAGTGGGTTCGAAATCGGGGGCCAGCAGCCAGTAGTTCATGCCGTAATTCCTAGAAATTATAAATCTCCCCGTTGCAGACGACACTGATTGTTCCATCCTCGTTGGAAATTGGTTGGTCGCCTGTCTCTAGGTCAATTATGCTGAGACGCCTGACGCCTAACCCAATTCCCGGCGCTATGTAGAAACCGTGGCTGTCAGGTCCGCGATGGTGCATAATATCTGTCATTTGACGCAGCATTTCCCTGTTGACTGGTCTTTCATGATCTGAATAAACAACACCGCAAATTCCGCACATTTTTATAGTCTTCCTATTTCATTATAGAATGAATATGTAGCATTTACTCAAGCCTCTGGAGTTGGTTGCAGATAGCAAGTAATGTTGATGGGTCACAATTTCTAACAGTTGTAGCGTCGAGCAAGTGTGTTTGTGGTGGGCTGCTAATGTCTGGATGCCATCCAGAGGTAGAGACTATATTGAGTTGCTGAAGCCCTGGTATCCACACGGAACGGTGAATTTCTGTAACCATGCTCTGCGTCACAGGCTCGTTATGGTCAATGATGTATATCGCTGATAACTCGTGGTTATTTCGAAAAATGAGGGGAGCACGAGACAGAAACGAGGTTACTGGTACATTTAAGTGGTTCCAGTATAGCATAAATTCATAGTAGTTATCATTCTTGTTAATCAGGCTCATCCCCCATTTTCGCTTATAGCGAAGCAAGCCGTCGTTGAGGGAGGGACGGCAACCGCCGAAGTCAACGAGTCTACAACCTAGTTTCTTTGCATGCTCAATGCTAAATATGTATAGCGCAGCTATGGTGCCTGCTTTTACCAGTGTCCATTCGCCATCCATTGTTCCTAGGATGAATAACCGAAGAATCTGATTACTTTGCTCAAAGATAATACCGGCAATTGGGCGACCGTATTGCCTTATCCAGAGTAGTCCACCCTTGTTGAAGATTCGACGGATTCGGTAAATATCCTTGACAACTGCTTGTCTCCCATGTCGTTTGAGAGTGAAAGGAACATACATTTTATAGTAAAACAGATCGAAGTCATCCTCGGCATGAGTAACTTCGGATGTCAGGCCGCTACGGCGCACGTTCCGAAGATCCGTTTTTAAGCTGGGGTTTCCACGGGCCAGTTTTTCGACATCTTCAGGCACTTTCAGGGTTGATCCCACGAATTCTGGAACAGCCATATAATCTGCACCAAAGAACAATCGAGAAGAAAAACGATCTACACGGGCAATTGTCAGATCGGCTGAGGTCCGCAAACGTTTCAAGGTAAGAGGTAGTGTCCACAAAGGTACCTTACCTATTGTCTCTGTTTGATACTTGTCCTCAAAGAAATTATGAATCAGATAGTCAAAATTATTTTCAGCACCAGCAACAAGCATAGTTCCTGGATGCCCGTCGAGGCGAGTAGGGCCTCGCAAAATTGCGATAGGAATGCGGAGGGTTTTAAATGGCAATATATATGGATATCGCCATTTTAGAATATCATCCACCAGGCCTGGCAAACAGAAATATAGACGCCAGGCCAATTCTGTCCACCATCTAGGTTTCTGACCGGAGTGAATCATATTTCATTTAGACCCCTATTATATGGACATCTGAATAAAAAACCGAGATTAATCAATGGAAGTTAGTAAGAATTTTAGTGCTGAGCACCTAGCTTGGCTTTGAAGCATTGTTGGAGTGAAATAAGCCACTATACTTATGAACATTATTTTCACGCACTTATAAGACAAGAGCTAAATTCATCAAAGTACTTTTAATCCGGAGGCACGGAACCTTTTTACATCTTCAACAGAAGCGATGTAATAAGGGGCGTCCTTTTGAACCAAAGGAAAATCAGAGATTTCTTTTTTCTCAATCAGCTCTAACGATTCAAGTATGACGTCTGAATAAAGTTCGTGGGCTAATGAATTATTATCCATTAGACTATTTTCTTTTGAGATTGCAAACTCCTTCTGACATATAATAGCACCATTGTCAATCTCCTTGGTCATGGTGTGTACTGTTACACCAATAGTATCTTCCCTATTGATCATAGCTGCGAATACAGGCCATAATCCTCGATATTTCGGCAATTTTGAGCGATGGCAATTTATACAAGCAATTTTAGCAACCTTAAGGAGCTCCTCAGAAAATATCTGACTTTGGCACGAGAGAATAATATCGGGCTCTAAGGATGAGAGACGGCTAATGAATTGTGGGTCATTCACATCATAAATATATTCATAAGGCACTTTGAAAAAAGAACAAACACATTTATTACTCAGTCTACTTTTAATGAATGATGGGAGTGGAAAGCGCTTAAGAATTCTCAAAAAATAATTATAAAACCCTAAAATGAGATAAGCTTTTATGCCTAGAAACTGAACATCTGTTGGTTGGATATTTTTTTTATTCTTTTTTGCCTTCCTGTTTCTGACTTCAGCTACACCGCAAATATCTTTACCCCTTCTCAGCAGTATTCGGTAGAGAACCCTTGGCTTAAATACGACATCATCCGACACCATGATATATATCTTCATTTACAATTCCTCCGATCCTCAAATTACCTAAGCATAGGGAAAGAAATTCACTGAAAAAAACTTCATAGTTTCTAGAATGTTTTTGTGATTATAAATCTTCGTTTTAATGATAAGATCAGTCATTTAGTATTAAAATAACCTCTTTTCAATCTGGGCTCTTTTATTATCGCCCCTCAGAGCTTGTAGTGTCCGTGGATTACATTCTCTTCCCGCTGTCAGATCAATCAAGACCGTTTTTGACGGAATATCTTGAACGGCCTTCCAGCCAGAAGCAGAAACAAGATAAAGACACCTCAGACCTGGCATCCACATGGAACGATAAATATTCTGCACTTCGCCCCGTGTTTTTGCGTCGTTATGGTCAATTGCATATATAGCTGATAAACCGTCATGGTCTCGAAAAATCAGCGGTGTACGAGATAAAAAAGAGGCAACCACCCCATTGAAGCTATTCCAATGGACTAGAAAGTCATACCAGATGTCAGGCTTCTCAATCAGGTTTATACCCCATTTGCGCTTATACCTTAACACACCGTCGTTGAGGGACGGACGGGAACCGCCAAAGTCAATGAATTTACAGCCGAGTTTTTTAGCATGCTTGACTATAAACAAGTCTGTTGCAATATCGGCGCCTGCTTTTAAAAGCGCCCATTCCCCATTAGCCGTGCCCATGGCCAGAGATTGAAGAACCTGACCCCGCCTTCGGAAGAGGACGCCGGAGATACGCTGGCTGTCCTGCAGGACCCAGATGAGTCCACCCTGACTGAAAGCACGGCGCATCCAGTAAACATTGCGAATGACAGCTTGCTTTCCATAGCGCTTACGAATAAAAGGAACATACATTGTGTAGTAAAACTCGTCGAAGTCCTCTTCGGCTTTAGAGACCTCGGGCGTCAGTTTATTGCGACGCACAATCCGCAAATCCGATTTTAAACTGGTGTTCCCGCGAGTCAGCTTTGCGAGATCTTCTGGCACAGCCAGAGTTGAGCCGACCCATTCAGGAACAGCCAAGTAATCTGCATCAAAGAACAGCCGGGCAGAAAGCCGATCTAGACGGACAATTGTCAGCTCGGCTGATGTTCGCAGGTGTTTCAAGGTACGAGCGAGGTTCCACAACGGCACCTTATCTACTATCTCCCGTTGATAGTCGCCATCAAAGAAGCGGCTAGTCATATAGTCAAGCCCTTGCTCAGCACCAGCAACAAGAAGAGTTCCCGGATGGCCGTCCGGACGAGTTGGGCCACGCAGGATCACTATGGGGATGCGGAGACCTTTAAACGGCAAGATATACCGAGAGCACCATTTTAAGACATCCTCCGCCCCCATTGGCAAATAGCCATAAGACTGCCAAGCCAGCTTGGCCCACCATCCTAGTTTCGGATTAGATTGAATCATAATTTATTTGTTCTATAGAAGTTCCAGCGCCATGTCCCTATCTTGATATAGCCTATCAAGCCGAAAGGTTGGAAACCGACTTTTCGGACGGCACGTAAGTTTAAATTGTTTTCTGGCAAAGTTCCCAAAATCATACGTCGGTAGCCAATTGAACGGAAGTACCGAATCATCTCTGCTCGTATTGCAGGTGAGACAGCCAGACCGCGAAAATCCGTTCTAGTAAACGGATCATAAACATAGATTTCACCAGGCATCAGAGGGATTTCAGAGGCCATATAAGAATAAGATGCTCGGGTCGGATGGGTAGTTACCCAAGAGAAAGAGATCAGTTCTCTCTCATGTCGAGCCACGAAACACAAATCCCCAGCGCTAAGACTATGAATTATTCTGGATACATCATGATTGTCTGGTATAAAATAATTTTTAAAGCTGAACAAGACATATTCATCCAGCTCCGTTTTCTTGAGCAGGTCTATGGTTACTGGAAAATGTGGTTTTATTTCTGGTATAGGTTCTTCTAGTGATCGCTCAAGCAGAAGTAATCTTCGGTAGCAACCTATTTCGCTGAGTAATTTAAACCAAAAGCTCTTGATGCCTTCTTCCCGAAATACTACAACAGCTCGCTTCAGTTTCTGCTGCCATGACCAAGTGCTTTTTATCTGATTTGAGCCTGTCATAATCTCTCTTTAATTATCCCAGCTATCCTCCATGATAATAGTGGCAATTCGGATTTTCTGTGGAACACGCATGTCTAAAACTCGCCTCATAATCTTCAAGATGCTGGTATCAATTCCAGTTAATCAGTGCATCCTCTCGGTTCTGTAGGAGTGGCTTCTAGCCGCGATAGATCGCGCCAAGCCAGTCCTGAGTTAATCGAAGGGATGGCGCTCCTACATAATATTTATTCGTATAGCAATTATCCGGATTTGATATGACATGAAAATTTATAAATCGGTTTTATCTAGCATTGAAATAAAAGTTTTAAATTTCGAGTTCTCATCCTTGATGAAATTTACAACGTAAATGTCAAAACTCACTGGCTCGCCTAGGTAATTTAAACACTGGAGTCGTATTCTTTCAAGCAATTCCTGTTTTGGTATTTCTTTGAAAACAAGTTGAAATGTAAATTGATCGTAGCTTTTTTGTATAATGCGGAACTGATCAATATTGCTGATGTTTTGTAGGATTGATTGGAATGGTAAGGGGGATAAGACTCTGCCACTTGGAAGCCTTACCATATCCAATTCCCTTCCTTGGGGTGGGCTGATGAGAGGAAAGGATGAGCCGCATGAGCATCTTTTATCAATAAAAGTACAGATGTCACCTAGATGATAGCGGATGAATGGCATAGTAAATACGTTCAATGTGGTGAGGATGGCGGTACCTGAGCTTCCCAATTCGGCAGTCTTATGACCATTAAGGATTTCCAGAATCACGTGGTCAGCATTTACATGAAGCCCTTCATGTGTACGGCACTCCTCGGCTATTATCCGGGCTTCAGTTGCCCCATAAAGGCTGAATAGCTCAATGTTTAGGTCAGCCAGGATCCTCTCCCTCATCACTTCATCAAAGACCTCCCCTACAGTGATTAATATCCTAGGACGTATGAACTTACTAAGTCTATAGTCAATCTTATGTAGCAGAGCCCTAAGCACGGTCGGGTAGATCCAGAGAACTGTGGGCTGAATGCTTTGCAGGCACTGGATTTGATCCTCTACCGGAAGAAAGCGGGAGATTTTCGCACTCTGATATAACCCAAGGTGTTGGTGTAAGCGAGTTTTGTGAGGCTCCTCGGATCCAAGCACCACAAATCGGTCCCTAGGCTTCAACCCCATCGAGAGAAGCGCCCGAAATTGAACTAGCCGCCGGGTTCTTTCTTCATCTTGGGTAAGGTAAATGATAAAAGGCTTTCCGGTAGCACCGCTTGTATTTGTTGTGATACAGGAAGAAAGATTGATTTCCTTCGAGGTAACTTTATCTAACCCTGCAGCTCTCAGATCATCTTTTGTGGTTATTGGTAGATATTTCAGATCATCCGTAGTACGAATATCTTCAGGGGTAAGCCCAGTTGAACTGAAAAGTAAGTGATAATAGGGCACATTCTCATAGGCATGCCGAATTACAGTGTGAAGCTTTCGATTTTGGAGTTCTAGGATAGCATCGGAGGAAAGTTTTTGGTATTTAAGTAGTCTCCTAAGCTCCAGGATCTCGCCAATCATACAGACACCCCACATAGCGATATGACGGGTCTAAACTCGCCGCCTTCTTCTCTTTCTAACTCCTGATAGTAACCGGATTCAATGATAGCTGATTCCCCAAGCAGATACTGTAAACCGGTAAGAATCCCATTTAAGACGCTCTGATAGGTTTTGCTATCAACTGTGACGAGCCTGAGCTCAAAGCGCTCCGGCTCATGTTGGATTAACTGATATTGCATGATCTCATTTCTTCCTTTAAGGATTCTCCAAACGGCTCTCGGATGTACAAACTGCCCGTTTGAGAGAAATATTATATCTTCGACTCTTCCCTCAAGCTCCATTAGCAGGGGAAGCGTTCTGCCGCAAGAGCATTTCTGGCTCGAAATGGATGCAATGTCTCCAAGACGATAATTGAGAAGAATAGTTCCTCGATTTACAAGATTGGAAATTACGACTTCTCCTTCTTTACCATTTGCCACTCTTTGCCCGTTTGCATCAACGATCTTTACATGACATAGATCCTCATGGAGGTGAAAGCCTTCTCGCTCCTCACAAAAGAAACCGAGTTTGAAGACCTCTACTGCGTTATATGTTGACAGAACAGGAATACCGAATTCTTTCTCGATAAGATTTCTCCCTTCCCTTGTCATTGAATCTGCGCCGTAAATAAGCGTTCTGGGAAGATGCATCTCGATTCCCCGCGACTTGAGAGTCCTGAAAAACGTTTCCAGATATGAGCCGTAACTCGCTATTATATCTGGGCATAAGCGGTTAACCTCTTTAACGATGCGACCGACCGGCTCAAGAACTGAAATAACAAACTGTTTTGGGCGAACGGGGATAATAGTCATCCGTTGGTAAAAATCCCAAACTTTACTTCCGGTGTTTCCGGGATAGCCGATAGTGAGTTTCCTGTACCCGAAATTTCTACCGTATATTTTTGTTATTACTTCCCTTTCCCTCTCGCCAAAGGCGATGTTGGCAAGCAGGGAGTTTGGGTCATGATAGATCTCCAAAGGCATACCGGTCGTGCCGCTTGTGACAAAGGGGATGGACTTTCGCCCATTTCCTGATGTGGAGACGAAAAGATGAGGGTTCTTTCGGACTGTATCCTTATCAAGGAGAGGAAGACGGTCAAGGTCCTCAACTGTCTTAATTACGTGAGGATCGATCCCTCTTTCCCTAAAAAGGCTGCGGTAATAAGGGACCGTTTTTGCCGCATACGTCACAATCCGTCTGAGCCGAGCGTTGCGAAGTTCCCATACCTTCTCTTGGGAAAGATAGGGAATCCGGCGTTGACCCCGCAAATTAGCTAGGACCACAGCGTTTCCATAGAGTTTGTTGAGAAAACCTCTAATCATTTCATCACCTGTTGGTGGCGCTTAACCAAGGCTTCGAGAGTGAGCTCATTACTTGGAGAAGTGATCAACATAATGCCAACCTCTCCGGTAGTGTCTTCATGAGGACTTACCTCCTACTTAGTAGTTTTTCTAGTCTGTAATCTTTTGCAAAACGTACTCAGCCAATGTGCCAATATTCTTGAAAAGATCCACTGTTAAATCATCATCTTTAATTTCAATATCAAACTCTTTCTCAATTGCCGCCACGAGCACCAGAGCCTCTATTGAATCCAGGCCGATGCCGTGTCCTAGAAGGGGTGTAGTTGAACTGCTGAGATGTTCATGAGGTCTCCTCTCCCCTTTTCAATGGTGACGGTTATGAACCGGCTCCAACGCACTAATCCATGGGGGAATCGCTCTTCCAGAGCGGACAATACAGCTAGTAGGATGGATCCTATTTTGTTGTTAGGTATCAGCAGGTTTGAGAACGGTTTCTCCATGACCCGATGGCACCGTACATCGACGACGAAAGCGCTCGGTTCCAACTGTTGCTTAAACCACCCTGGAGGCAAGACATAAATCTGTCTCGGAAGAAGCGCTCCTTTGTTGTCATGAAATCCGCCTATCCGTTTTAGCACATTGATGACAATTCCGGGAAGAAAAGTCTTCATCAATGTCACGATGCCTGCACGTGCGGAGAGCAGCTTGCGCTGGAAGCCTTGGGTTAGGTAGACGATAACGCAGCAGGAGTGGGATTTAAGCACTCGGCACAATTCGTTTACAGCCTTGTGCTGCTCATCCCGTGACATCAAATACAGCGTGTGACTACACAAGACCCCGTCGAACACGCCATCTCTGAAGGGCAATCTCGCAGTGTCTCCGAGTACATATAGGCCATTCTCTCCGATCTTTTCACGTGACTCCCTCAGTCCGGCAAAGGTGAGGTCGATACAGACGTGGTATTGGTGATACTTAGAGTAATCCTGAGCCGGTCGCGCCCCGCACCCAGCGTCGAGGAAATATCTTCCCCCAGACTGGAATACTTTTCCATCTCTCCTTCTAGCTCGATACCTGTACTCCAACATAACTTTTCTATAATCATAAAAGATTGCGGTAGCTCCATAGACTCCGCCCTCGACTTTATTCCAACCAAACGACTCGTAGAACTTTCGTATCAGCTCTTGGCTTTTATTCACTTTGTCTCCGCTATCGCGTAGAGCGCCTGTCCCAATGAGACAGGTCTCGGCCTAATATCTTTTTTTAACTCGCGGTTGTGTTGATAGTAATGCCCGACCAGCCATTGCCCGATGGAGTAGTTTGGGCATTTTGTTCTCCCTACCGGTATTCAGTCGGTCTTCGGGTAGAGGTTCCAATGTAAGTTCCCTGTCGTTTACTCACCGCTTTGGGTTTTACCGCCCTGGCTATAATTCAGACGTCATAATCAAGGTCAGACCGATCGAGTTTTCCCAGCTTAGTGCTTCAGCCGCTAGCCTATGCAGAGGGCCTACATGGTTTGCTTAACGCATAGGAATCCGGCAAAGTTGTACCATTGGAAAAAGGTCTCGACAATCTCGAAGCCATTTAGTCGAAATAGCTTAAGATTTTCATCAATGCG
>Ga0209521_10005142_pt1 | contig 10378 bp, 9 predicted proteins | sample Rifsed19ft4_FD_184016 | JGI IMG/M metagenome (GOLD analysis project Ga0209521, IMG submission 184016) | Soil microbial communities from Rifle, Colorado, USA - sediment 19ft 4 (version 2) | ecosystem: Environmental > Terrestrial > Deep subsurface > Rock core/Sediment | place: Rifle, Colorado... | reverse complement strand
CTCCGACGACGGCGGGGCCAGCTGGAAGCGCACCAACGAGGAGCGAAAACTGCGCCAGCGCGCCTTCTACTACTCGCGGATTTACGCCGACCCTCTCGACCGTGAGACGGTCTACGCTCTCAACACCGGCTTCTACAAGTCGACGGACGGCGGCGTCACCTTCGCGACCGAGATCGAACCGCCCCACGGCGACAACCACGACCTCTGGATCGACCCCAACAACCCCCAAAGGATGTGCAACTCCAACGACGGAGGAGGGAACGTCTCCTTGAACGGGGGTGAGACCTGGACGGAGCAGGACTACGGCACCACCCAGCTCTACCACGTCACCACCACGAACGACGTCCCCTATCACGTCTGCGGAGCGCAGCAGGACAACACCACGGTGTGCGTTCCCAGCGACGGTTGGGACAACATGCTCGTTCCCTTCGGCGCCAATCACGGGTGGAGGTACGAGGTCGGAGGCGGCGAGAGCGGCTACATCACCCAGCACCCGACGAAGCTCGATATCTTCTACGCCGGAAGCCAGGGCGCTCTTCTGACCCGCTACGATCGATCGAACGGTCAGATCCGCGACATCCAGATCTCTCCGCGATTCTTCTCGGGCGAGCCCGCGAGCGCTCTTCCCGAGAGATGGCAGTGGACCTTTCCCATCGTCTTCTCTCCCCTCGACTCGAACGCGCTCTTCACCTGCTCCCAGCACGTCTGGAAGACGACGAACGACGGACAGAGCTGGGAGAGGATCAGCCCCGACCTGACGTACGCCGACCCCGAGACCCTGGGCGAGACCGGGGGCCTCATCACCATGGACATGAACGGCCCGGAGATCTACGCCACCGTTTTCGCCTTAGCACCTTCCTTTCACGACATCGGCACGATATGGGCGGGCTCCGACGACGGCAGGATTCACGTCACAAGGGACGGGGGAAAGAACTGGCAGGACGTCACTCCGCGCGATCTTCCCAAGTTCTCGCGGGTCGAGATCATCGACGAATCGCGCCATCAGGCGGGAACGGCCTACTTCGCCGCGAGCCGCTACCAGGTGGACGACCGCGAGCCCTACGTCTTCCGCACCCGCGACTATGGGAAGACCTGGACCAAGATCGTGACCGGGATCGCTCCCGGACACTTCGCCCGCGCGGTCCGCGAGGACCACGTCAAGAGGGACCTTCTGTACCTCGGGACGGAGCACGGGGTCTACGTCTCGTTCGACGCAGGAGACCATTGGCAATCGCTCCAGTTGAACCTCCCCGACACCCCGATTCGCGACCTCGTGGTGAAAGACGCCGATGTGGTCCTCGGGACCCACGGCCGCGGCTTCTGGATCCTGGACGACATCGAGCCGCTGCGCGAGCTCTCGCCCGCGGTCGAAACCAGGGCGCTCACGGTGTTCGAGCCCGACGAGCCCGCGATCCGCGGCATTGGAAACGCCGCGATCCAGTACTTCCTCGCCGAAAAAGCGGAGAAGCTCACGGTCGAGATCCTGGACGGCGCCGGGGACATCGTCGACACGTTCGAGGGGGCCGATGAAGTCAAGAAAGCGTCGGCAGACTTCTGGAGCACGCAGGGCTCGACCACGCCCACCAAGGCGGCGGGTCTGAATCGATTCGAATGGAACCTTCGCTACAAGGGCGCTACGAAGTTCGAGGGAATGATCATCTGGGGCGCCGAGCCGGAGCACGGCCCCAAAGCGCCCCCGGGACGATACCAGGCGCGGGTGACCGCGGGCGGAGTCAGCGAGACGGTGGGCTTCCAGGTGGTGATGGACCCGCGCCTAAAGGGAGTCACCCAGGCGGACCTCGAAGAGCAGTTCCGCTTCGCGAGCCAGATCAACGAGAAGACCAGCGCCGCGAACGACGCGGTGGTCGAGATCCGGAACGTGCGGAAGGAATTGGAGCAGCGCCTCGAGGGAACTTCGAACGGGAACCTCCAACAGCAGGGACGCGATCTCGTCGAGAAGATCTCGGAGATCGAACGGGAGCTCTATCAGGTGAAAAACCAGAGCGGCCAGGACCCGCTCAACTTTCCCATCCGGCTCAATAACCGGCTCGCAGCCCTGCGGAGGAGCGTCGAGACCGGGGACGCGAAGCCGACCGACGGCGCCTACAAAGTCTTCCAGGAGCTCACGGCGGAGCTCGAAGGACATCTGAAGAAGCTCGACGCGCTTCTGGGCTCGGGACTCGACGGCGTCAATCGGGAGCTCACGAGCGAAGGCATGGAGCCCGTCGTTCGGAAACCGAACTGATGCCCGAGCTGACCGTCGACACCCTGACGCTGGGCCTCATCTGGTTCGTGGTCTTTTTGTTCTCGACCACCTGCCACGAGGGAGCGCACGCCCTCGTGGCCAAGCTCGGTGGCGACCCGACGGCGAGCGGGCAGGTGACGCTCAACCCGATTCCCCATATCCAACGGGAGAAATTCGGCATGGTGGTGATGCCGATTCTTTCCTACCTTCTCGGCGGATACATGATGGGCTGGGCGAGCGCCCCCTACGACCCGCTCTGGGCTTATCGCCATCCCCATCGGGCGGCGCGTATGGCCCTCGCCGGCCCGGCGGCGAACTTCACCCTCATGGCGCTGGCGGCGATCGCGATCCGCGCCGGAGTCGCCGTCGACTTCTTTCAGCCGCCCTCAACGGTGAGCTTCGCCCGGATCACCGAGGCCGCGGATCCGGCGGGCATCGGCTCGCTTTTGGCGACGGTGGTGAGCGTTCTTTTCATGCTCAACCTAATCCTGGGCACGTTCAATCTCCTCCCGATCCCACCCCTCGATGGAAACGTCGGCGTCACCATCTTCATGACGGAAGACCGCGCCCGCCACTTCCTCGAGATCTTGAGGAGCCCGAACTTCGCCTTCATGGGGCTCTTCATCGCCTGGGCGCTCTTCGGAAGAGTCTTCGGGTACCTCTTCACTCACGCGCTGAACCTGCTCTACTACCCTCTCGTGAGCTACGGCTAGCTGCTATCCCGCGCGCTTGAGGTGGTCCTCGATGCACTGCCAGATGGGGAAGTAGGCGCGGGGCGAGAGCATTTCGGGAGGGTAGGCGCCCTGGAGCTCCTCGGCGATGCGCACCCGGATCCTGCGGGTGTTGCCGGAGTCTTCCTCGCTTCGGTAGATAGCGAGCACTTCGTCGGTGAACCTTCGTCGCCTCAGGGTCGAGAGACCCGCGATCCCCTCGAGCCGATCGCGCGAGCGATCGAAGCGAAAGCCCTCGCGGCTCAGCATCGCCACCGCCCACTCCGCCTGCGCGCGAAGCTTCGTAAGGTGCTCCCGCATGATGGTCATCGTCTCGCGGACGAAGAAGCGCTGCTCCTCGGTCAAGGCGTCGGGAGGGACGGTGCGGAGGATCTCGCTGAACTCGAACACCAGCCGGTCCTCGCGGAGCCTCAGCTCTTCCGGAGTTCCTGCCTCCCGGAGAAACGTCTCGAGCTCGTCGTTGAGGTCGTGCCGATCCCAGGCCGGATGATGGACGACGATCGGCGCCTCCGCGAGGCCGAGATCGTTCTGGTTCGTCATCGGTAGTCGGTGCCCCCTCCTTCGAGGGTACCGGTGAGCGTCGGGGCCTGTCAACTTGCGGGACAATAGTAAACGTCGACGGGCGCATCGGCGGGTTCAACTTCCAGTGGGCGTGGTCGACGGCCTGGGTCGCGGGCGCGGCAGTGGCGGCGTAGCCGCAGCCTTCGCGGCGATACCTTGATAGAATCCATGTCGGCAAAGCGAAAATGGGCGGAAGAACCCCTGACGGCACGGCACCGCGGCTGGAGTGGCCGATGCTCTTGCTATACGCGGGTGAGGCAGAGGTCGGGGTGGTCCGCGACCAGGACGAGTGGGAGCTCGACCCCGAGCTTCACGCGCGTCGATACCAGCCGGAGGACCGTCTGATCGACTCCGCTGGAGTGGAGTACCGTCCCGAGTTCACCCAAGGACGGAACGCGATCGTACCGACAGGGCGTCGCTACGGCCCCAAAGAGGTGGAGTCGATTGCCGAGCGCCACATCGCCGGCGCCGGAGCGCAGCCGGAGTGGCTCGGCGCGCACCTGCGAGACGTCGCGGAGAGCCAGAGGATCCGGGCTTCCATTCTCTACTTGTCCAAGCTTGCGGCAGCAGACGTCTCAGAAGCCGCCGAAGACGACGAGTAAAATCGTTCGAACTTTGCAGATGCGGGCGACATTGGTGCTCCTCTTCGTCCTCGCCGTCGGTGCTCGGGGATGGAGTGACGCCCCTGAAGGCAACTTCCGCCACCTCTCCATCGAGCAGGGGCTTTCCGACGGGCACCTCCGGACCATCGTTCAGGACCCGCGAGGGTTCCTGTGGTTCGGTACGATCGATGGCCTGAACCGCTATGACGGATACGAGATCCGGATCTTTCGGCACGATCCGGAAAACCCGCGAAGCCTGGGCGCAAACTTCGTCCGAGCGCTCCACGTCGATCGCGGCGGCCGCCTCTGGGTCGCGACTATCGGAGGGGGTCTCAACCTCTTCGATCCGCGGACCGAGGACTTCGTCCGGTACGAGCACGATCCCGCCGATCCCCAAAGCCTCGGATCGAACGAGGTTCGTTCCCTCTGGGAAGGTCGGGCGGGCGAGCTCTGGATCGCGACGTCGAACGGGCTCGATCGGATGGACCCTTCGGGACGATTTCGCCACTACCGGCACGACCCGAACGATCCGAATAGCCTGAGCCACGATGACGTTTACTCGGTCCTCGAAGATCGGAGGGGGAGCCTCTGGGTGGCGACCTACGGAGGCGGGCTCGACCGTTTGAACCCCGCGGCCGGTCGCGAGGAGTTCGTTCACTACCGACACGATCCGAAGGACCCGGAAAGCCTCGCGAGCGATCTCATCCATGTTTTGCATGAGGACCGGGCCGGAGTGCTCTGGGTCGGAACGTGGGGGGGCGGGCTCGCGAGGTTCGACCGGGAGCGAGGAACCTTCGCGCGGGAGGCGAATCGCTTTCTCTCGAGCCCCTTCATCTGGACGATACGGGAAGACCGTAGTGGCGGCCTCTGGATTGGAACGTGGGGCGGCGGACTCAGCTGGATCGAGCCCGAGAGAAATGGCTTCGAGACCTACCGAGGGGATTCCGCAAGACCCTCGAGCTTGAGCCATGACAACGTGGTCTCGGTATACGAGGATCGAGAGGGGCTGCTCTGGATCGGAACCGGTGGCGGCGGCGTGAGCGTGCTCGACCCCTCCCGAAAGCCCTTCGCCACCCTTCCCCTCGGCCTCTCGGGTGGCGGGAGCGACGTGCGTGCGATTCACGAGGACCGTCAGGGGACTTTGTGGATCGGAACGCTCGGCGACGGCCTCTACGCCACGGAGACCAAGGCGGGTCGCCTTCGCAACTATCGCAGCGACCCGAAGGATCCCGCGAGCCTGAGCGACGACAGCATCTCTTCGCTAGCCGAGGACTCCCGCGGAGTCCTCTGGGTCGGCACAACGAAAGGTCTCGACGAGCACGATCCCGCGGCTTCCCGATTCCGCCGTCACGCCCATGTCTCGACCGACTCGAGATCTCTCAGCGATGATATGGTCACTTCACTCCTCGCGGAACCGGACACCGGCAATCTATGGGTCGGTACGTCGAAAGGACTGAATCTCTTCGATCCTTGGACGGCGACGTCCACTCCGCTCCCATCGGAGTTCAATAGGGACGACGGCTCGCTCATCCTCGAGCGGGATCGGGAAGGCGCTTTGTGGTTGTCGCGTCTCCCCGGGCTCGAGCGGTTTGATCCCACGACTGGCGTGTCGCGGCAGTACGAGCTGCGGTTGGGAGAGGGGTCGGGTGAAATCGTCGTGGCTGCGGCCCACGAGGACGAGAGTGGCCGGCTCTGGCTCGGGACCGCGATCGGGCTCCTCTCGCTCGACCCCGCGACCGGGAGCTTCACGCGCTTCAACCAGGACACCGAGGCGCCCCAGGGAATGGTGATGTCGATTCTGGAGGACGATGAGGGCCGGCTCTGGCTCTCCGCATCGCAGGGGCTTTACCGGTTCGAACCCGGAGCGAATGAGTTCAAGCACTACGGGCCCGAGGAGATCGGCCTCCGGCAGGGATTCTCGCTGGGCGCCATGAAGAGCCGCGCGGGCCGTCTCTACTTCGGGAGTGCCGACGGCCTCGTTTGGTTCGACCCCTCCGCCATCAAGGACGACGACTACGTTCCGCCGGTCGTGCTCACGAATCTCCAATTGGCGAATCGGCCGGTTCCCATCGGGAGCGAATCGGTCTTGCGGCAGTCGATCACCGAGACCACAAAGGTCGAGCTCCTTCCTCGCGATCGCGTCATCTCGCTCGAATTCGCGGCTCTCAGCTACCGCGCGCCGTGGAAGAACCGCTACCGATACCGGCTCGATGGCTTCGACGCCGACTGGACCGAAGTCGACAGTGGGCGACGACTCGTCACCTACACCAACCTCCCCCCCGGCCACTATGTGTTCCGGGTGGCGGGGTCGAACAACGACGGCTTCTGGAACGAGGAAGGCGCGGCCCTCACGATCGCCGTTCTTCCGTCGTGGTGGCAGACCTGGTGGTTTCGTCTCGGAAGCCTCGTGGGGGCTGGCCTCGTCGTGTTCGGGGCCCACCGCTTGCGAATGCGCTCGCTCGAGACGCGGGCACTGGCGTTGGGAAAGGAAATCGACGCCCGCAAGAAAATCGAGGCCGTGCTTCGGGAGCGAGAGGAAACGAACCGGGGAGTGCTGGAGTCTCTCGAAAGCGCCATCGCGCTCCTCGACGGAGAAGGGCGGTTGACCGCGGTGAACGAGAGCTGGAAGACCCCTTTTCCGCAGAGTGTCGTGGGCTCCAACTATCTCGAGCTGCGCCAGGGCGAGGAGCTCGTCGCGGGCATCCAGTCGGTTTTGCGAGGGAGGCGGGAACCGTGGGAGGCCGAGGTTCTGCGTGGAACCGCTTCGGGCGAGCGCTGGTACTCGGTGAGCATCGTGCCCTTTCGGGGCCCGACCGCCGGGGCCGTCGTCTCGTTCACGGATATCGAGGCTCGAAAGCGGGCGGAGGAGGAAGTTTCTCGTCATCGGGAGGAGCTGGCTCACGTCGGGCGGATTTCGACGATGGGAGAGCTCGTGGCATCGATCGCGCACGAGATCAACCAGCCCCTCGCGTCCATCGTCACTAATGCCAACGCGGGCCGCCGGTTTCTCGATCGGGAAGATCCGGATCGCGGTGAAGTCCGAGGGGTGCTCGCCGCCATCTCCGAGCAAGGCCAGCGAGCCTCCGACATCATCCGCGGATTGCGGAAGCTCGCGAAAAAAGGCGCCATCGAGCAGAAGACCCTCGACGTGAACGAGCAGGTTCGAGACGTCACCACGCTCGTTCGGAACGCCGCGGTTACCCAAAGGGTCTCGATGAGGCTGTCTCTCGCCGACGGGCTCCCTCGAGTGCTGGGAGACCCGATTCAGTTGCAGCAGGTGTTATTGAACCTTCTGGTGAACAGCTTCGATGCCATGAGCCAGGATGGGACCGGCCCCCGGGATCTGACCCTGCGTACGTGGAGCGACGAGACGTCGAGCGTGGAGGTCGCCGTGAGCGACTCCGGGCCCCCCGTTCCCGAGGAAGCTCTCAGGAACCTGTTCACGAGGTTCTACACCACGAAATCGACGGGCCTGGGCATCGGTCTCTCGACCAGCAAGTCGATCGTCGAGGCCCATGGCGGGAAGCTCTGGGCGGAGCCAAATCCCGATCGCGGGCTTACGCTCCGGGTTCGACTTCCCGCGGAGGTTCTGACGTGATGAATCAGGAATCCTGCTCGATGGCCCGGAAGACGGCGGCCAGGAGCGTTTCGTCGTCGAAGGGCTTGTAGAAGAAATCCACGGCGCCCGCCGCGAGCGTTCGAAGGCGGAGCTCCTCGTTCTCCTCACCGGTAATGAAGATCACCGGGAGCTCGCGATCGGTTCCGCCGACCTTCTTCTGGAGCTCGGGCCCGTCCATCTCCGGCATGCGCACGTCGAGGATGAGGCAGGCCGGATGCGAGAGCGCGGCGTCGAGATAATCGGCCGCGCGCGCGAACGTCTCGACCTTCAGTCCGACCGCGCGCATCAACGTCTCGAACGAGCTTCGAACGGCGTGGTCATCGTCCACCACGTAGACGGTTGCGACAGTCTCGATTCCCATGGCGTTCCCAGGCAGGCCTCGATTCGCAGTTCAACACGGTTCGGAGGCCCCGTAAATACCACTTTGGTGCTACGCCTCGCGGAGGATGCCCAGCTCCCCGAGGAGATCGCAGGCCGTTGTGACGAGTACGGTCGAACGCAGGGTTGGCCGTCTTCAAGGGACCTCGACTTCCACGTAGCTCCCCGGGGTAGCGCCATCCACAGCGGTCACAACTGCACTCACCGAACGCTGGATCCTCGGCCAGCTCGTGGTTGTGAGGACAACTATGGCAATCGTCCGGGACGAGAGATTCTGTTGATACCTGAGATTCGCGTCAGTCGTAACAAGTACTGCGAACCCTTCTTTCTCGGCGACGTCGAGCAACGCCCCGTTTTCGAGCTTCGACCAGCCGCGCTCGTGAGCCGTCACGACCTCGTGCTGCGTCAGCATTTTCCGCAGCGGAACCGGCGTACCTTGGTCGAAGAGTACTCGCACTCAGGCTGGAGCCAAAGCGCTGCGCGCCGCGTGCTCCAGCACGGCGCGAACCTGGTCGAGGGTGACGCCTGGAAACCACTCCACGAACTGCGACACCAGGGCGCCATCTTCGAGGTTCTCAAAGAGCGCCGCCACCGGAGCTCGAGTGCCGCGAAACACCCACGCACCACTCACGCGCTCGGGATGACGCTCAACAGCAGCGCAGGTGGACCAATCGATCACGTTCAACATGATATCACGCGAAAGAAGCCGCCGAAGTCAGACTGCTCTCAGCCCACGGCGCTCGCTCACGCCTTGGACTACTCCTGGGGGACAATGCGGAGTTTTCGGGCCATGCCCACCAGATCGGGGACGGACGCGGCCTCCATCTTCGCCATCACCCGGCCGCGATGGACCTTGACCGTGCCCTCGGTCGAGCCGAGCTCGCCTCCGATCTGCTTGTTGAGGAGGCCCTTGACGACGAGAGCCATGACCTCCCGCTCGCGCGGTGTCAGCCTCTCGAACCGCTCTCGAATCGCCGCCACCTCGGCCCGCCCGGCGCGAGCCCTCCGATCCCCCTCGAGCGCGGCATGAATCGCCCGGAGCAGATCGTCGTCGGAGAAGGGCTTCTCCAGAAAGTCGAGGGCTCCGGCCTTCATGGCGCGGACAGTGCTGGGAACGTCCCCGTGGCCGGTGATGAAAACGATGGGGATCTCCCGCCCCTGCCGCAGCAAGGTCTCCTGGACATCGAGCCCGCTCGGGCCCGGGAGGCTCAGGTCCAGCACCAGGCAGGAGGGAGCGTCTTCGAGCGCTTCGTCGAGAAACGCCCGCGCCGACGAGAAGCATCGAGAGGTCAGGCCCGCGGACCGCATCAATCGAGAAAGCGCGTCGAGAACCGCGGGATCGTCGTCGATGATGTAAACTCCCTCTTCGCTCCGGACTGACGGCGCTCTCCGCTTCATGACTCCGGGGATTCTAGCCGAGAAGTCTCTATCACGAAGGTGCAATAGACCTTTCCGAGCTTCCCGCCTAGATTAGTCGCCGTATAGAATCACGCGGGAGGGAAACATGTCACAAAGAGGATTTTGGATGGCAGCTCTTTTCGCGCTGACCGCTTTCGGTTCGGCGGCAGCGGCCCAAGAGGACAAGCTTCGGGAAGAGTACCGGGCGTTTGGCGTCGCCATGGGACCCGGCGCGGCGGGAGTGCTCGACATCGTCATCACCCGATGGTCGACGGAAGAGGAGCGAAAGCTCCTCATCGACACCCTGGTCCAGAAGGACCAGGAGGAAACGGTGAAACTGCTGCGGAAGCAGGAGGAGACGGGCTTCGTCCGGACCCAGAGCGGCGTCGGGCGCTACCCCAGCGTCCGCCTGCACTACGCCTATCAGCGCCAACTGGAGGGCAAACGCCGGGTGGTTCTGGTGACCGATCGGCCGATCGGAATGGGCGAGGCGATGCGCAACCCTCGATCGACGGAGTACGACATTTCCGCCGTCATCATGGAGTTCTATCAGGAGGACGGAAAAGACAAGGGAGAAGGGACGCTCCTCGTGGGCGCGAAGCTCGCCTTCGACAAAGAGGAGAACAAGCTCGAGGTGGAGAGCCTCGGCAGCCAGCCGGTCCGGCTCACCAACATCAAACGCGAGAAGTAAGAAACAGAAGAGGAAAGGACGACCATGTCACGAGCGGGATACTGCAGTTGTTTGTTGGCTTCGATGATGCTCTCTTCGGCGGTATCGGCGCAACAGCTCGACCGCACCGTGCTCCCCATCCAGGAGCCCGACTACCCTCCGATTACCGAGCTC
>Ga0209521_10005139_pt1 | contig 10381 bp, 7 predicted proteins | sample Rifsed19ft4_FD_184016 | JGI IMG/M metagenome (GOLD analysis project Ga0209521, IMG submission 184016) | Soil microbial communities from Rifle, Colorado, USA - sediment 19ft 4 (version 2) | ecosystem: Environmental > Terrestrial > Deep subsurface > Rock core/Sediment | place: Rifle, Colorado... | reverse complement strand
TGGCGTCAGCGGCCCTGATGAGCCTGTCAGAGGGAATACTGCCCAGAGCGCCGGCCGTGAAATTCCTGAACCGCCTCGGCATGAGTCGAGTTATCCCGTATGCCGCGCCCGTGCGCCTGTAACGGCCGTAGCCGCCGAAGAGCTCATCGCCCCCTGCGCCGTTGAGCACGACCTTTATTCCCTTGAGCGCCGCCCTCTTTGAAAGGACGAGCGTTGGTATGGCAGCATTGTCCGAGATCGGCTCGTCCATGCACCTGACAGCTTCTTGTATGAGTCCAACAACATCGCCTGCGGCGATGACGGACTCTTCATGGATTGTCCCGTATCTCCTTGAGACAAGGCCCGCAAGCGGCAGCTCGTTAAGCCCGCCCTCGAAGCCCGCTGAAAATGTGTTGATGGGCCGCGCTGCCTCCATTGCGGCGACCCCTACAATAAAGGAGCTGTCCAGGCCGCCGGAGAGGAACGCGCCCACGGGCACATCGCTTCGCATCTGCTGCCTTATGGAATCCCTGAGGAGCCCGAGCGCCATTTCAGAATAGTCCTCCTCTCTGGAAAGTACGAGCGTCTCAAAATCCCTTACGTCCCAGTACTGCCTTACCGAGACCCCTTCCCTGCCTATCTTCATATAGTGGCCCGGCTCGAGCTTTGATATCCCCTTGAAGATAGTCCTGGGGCAGGGTACGTACGAGAGGCCGAGGTAAGAAAGGAAAGAGTAAGTGTCTATTGCGGTCGAGCCTCTTATCGAGTTGATGGCACGGAGGTCAGAAGAGAAGACAAACGCGCCGTTATGCTGCGCGTAGAAGAGCGGCTTTATCCCTGCCCTGTCCCTGAAGAGAAAGAGCTTGCCGGAGCGGCTGTCATGAAGCGCTATGGCGAACATGCCGTTGATCTCTTCGACGAAATGCTCTCCCTTCTCCTCGTAGAGGTGCGCTATCACCTCGGTATCCGAAGAGCTTGCAAACCTGTGGCCCGATTTGATGAGCCTCTCCCTGAGCTCGAGGTAGTTGAATATCTCGCCGTTCATTACGACCGCTATGGCGCCGTTCTCGTTCAGCATGGGCTGCTGCCCGCCTTTTATATCGATAACCGAGAGCCGCCGCATGGAGAGCCCCACGTGCCCCTTCAAATAAAAGCCCTCGTCGTCAGGGCCCCGGTGTATCACCTTGCCGTTCATCCTTTCGAGGTCGCCCCGCTCCGCGGGCCTCTTATCGAAATTGAATATGCCGTTAATCCCGCACATGGCCGGCGCGCTCCTCCCACGATATCTCGTATACGGCCTCAAAAGGCATTGCCGCCCTTGCGGATATCTCAAGCGAGCCGGCCTTGACAGCGGAGCCGTACCCCTCCACCATCCACCCGAAGAAGCCCTCGCCTCCGCGCTCATGCCTAATGCTCGATGATTGCGGATCGATTACGCGGAACCTGCCTCTTACCGCCCCCGATGAAATGTCCCATTCGCCTTTTTTTATCTGAGAAAGGGCCAGGGCCTTGTCCCAGTGAAAAAAGGTCTTTATTTCATGCTCGCCGGTCCCGCTGAAGCTGTCTGTTATTCGAAAGAGCGGCCTGGAGATGAAAAAAGTCCTTCTGGCCTCAACGGGCCTCTCCATCCTGCTGAACGCGTTCGAGGTCAGGAGAATCCATATGCCGTCTCTGTCCGTTTCAATCTCGACCCTGTTTTTGAACCGCGAGTATGCCTGCGGGTATAGATGCCAGCCGGAAGGCGCGGCGCCAAGGCCGTCTAAGGTAAAGGCATTGTGGGCCTCAGGCCGCAATCCATAGCTGCCCCGGGCGTCCGAGAGCATGTAGTTGAGCCTGCCTGCGTCAATCAGCACAGGTTCCCCGTTATAAAAAAGGCAAAAATGAAAGAGGTCATTATGATGGTGTCCGGCGTGCATTGGCGGCCCGGACTCATCGAGCCTGAAGAAGAGTGTATGCCCGGCTGCGTCGAGTCTGTACCAGCCGCTCCCTGGGAACGCCTGTATCGCGTCTTCTTTTCTTCCGTTCTCCGTTCCATTGCCTTCCGCGAAGCCGAAAAGCCCTGCCCAGGTATCACTCCCTGATGTCGGCGCCTCTCTCTGCGGCTCCAGAAAGCGCGCGGCAGGCTTTGACCATACGAGGTCGACAAGCCACCCTGGCCTGAAGTCAGGCGAGATATCACCGAACCTGGGGAAATCCCAGCTGCCATCGGCGCCCTTGACCAAAAAGAAGGAGCATCGTTTTATGAGGAGCCCGGCAGCAGGCCTTATCATTTCAATAAGCTCTTCATCGCCGGCGAGCTCCGCGAACCACGCGACCTCAAGGACCCATCTTGTAAAAAGAAACTGGTAATGGGATGAGCCTTCACGCAGGAAGCCATCCGCCGTGACGAGTACCGGCAGCTCGCGGCGCATTATGAGGGACGCGAACTGACGCCACGCAGGCGCGTCGAAGGCGACTCCCGCCAGATAGACGGCCCTTGCATTGTTCAAGATATGATTGCCGGTGCGCATTCCATTGTACTCAAGCCTCTGCACAAGGAACCGGGCCTGTTCCGTCAACGATTCCATCACAGCCTTTGGCGGCTCTTTTTTCATAAAATAATAGAAAAGGACCGAATTGGAAATCCGTTCGCCAACGGTGTAGCTCTCCCATATTAGAGACGCTCGCCGGGCCTCTCGCTCTATTTCATGCGAAAAGAGCCTTACCCATTCAATCAATTGCAGATCGACCCAGCGCGTGATTGCGCCTTCGTTCGACGTTCTATCGGGCAGAAGCGCCAGGAGCCAGTTCCACCTGTGCAAGGCTTCAGTCTCTTCCGGGTCGTCGTGCTCCCTCTGCCAGTCGATATGAAACCCGTCCAGCTTGCGTGCCGATGCTGAGTTCTCCTGTTTCGATGCACTTCCGAAGGCCCAGCGGAGCCGTTCCGGTTTGAACGAAAAGGGCGCGGCAGCCCTTATCTCCGGAGGATAGAAGACGCAGGTCTCCCTGAGAAGGTCTCTTTTCATTTTGTGCACGGCCCTTTTAAGGGTAAACCCGGCGAACCTGAGATAACCGTTCTTTCTTAAGACCCAGTTATAAAAAAGCCTCTTCTCCATCAGGGCACACTGCCTTGTCTCTTTTCGCGCTTCCATATATCGCGAGCATCTCATGGTAATTCTTTGCCATTACCGCTGCTGTAAAGCGGCTCTTATACTTTCGGAAGCCGCTTTCCGCCACGCCTTCGCACAGCTCCTTTGATGAAAAAAGCCGGACGATCATCACTGCAAGTTCGGCGTGACAATCCTTTTGAAATAAAAAACCGTCTACTCCATCCTCGATGAGCTCAGGCACGCCGCCGACCCTTGAGGCCACGACAGGCCTTTTGAATGCAAAAGCCTCGACCACGACCCTTCCGAAGCTTTCATATTCGCGGGAGGCGAGAGCAACTACATCGAGCGCGCTGTAGACCTTGCCTATGTTACGCTCGAATTCGAGCCACGCAATTGAGCGCTCTATGCCGAGGGCGCGCGCGAATTCAACGAGCCCGCCCTTGTCGCCGCTCTTGCTCGACCCGACCACATAGAGCGTTGCTTCGGGGAATGTCTTGAGGACTTCCCTCCACGCCATGAAAAGGACCCTGTGCCCTTTTCTCTCTTCGAGAGTGCCGATTATCCCGGCACACGGGCCGTTTTTGCGGACAAGGACAGGGGGCGCATTATCTCCATTTTTACCCTCGACAGATATTCCGTTGTATATCCTTTTCACCCTTTCGGCGCCTATGCCAGCCTCATCGATAAGTGACCTTTTCAATGACTCTGAGACGGCAATGACCGTGCCTATTACGCCCGAATTGCACAAGCCTCTTGCCATTGAAAGAAACCTGCTCTCCTGGTGCGGGTAGTTCCTTATTATCATCACTCTCCCGGCGATGCCCTTTAACATAGCTGCGACTGCGGCAAGATAGTTCGAAAGCCCGCCCGGAAAGCCGCCGTTGTTGAAGACTATCGCGTCGCAGGTCCTTCTTTTCACGAGGGGCCAATATCTTATGAAGGAGAGGGCTATAGCCGCCGGGAACAGGAGCGCCCTGGCGGGTCTTTTAAGCCTGTCCGGAAAAACTCGCGTGATGCCGGATAAAAACTCGGCCACGCTCGTGAATGTACGCACCTCGGCGCGGCCCGCTGTCTTTGCCCTTATAAGGTCAAGGCCCTCGTGCGTTCGATTTACATATATTACAAAAACATCCATCTCATCAGGCCACGAAGTGACGAGGTCAATGAGCGACCAGTCTGCTCCGCCCGAAATATAACATTCATTCCACACGACTATCCTCACGAGGGCCTCATTTTGTAGCATTTACCTCCATGTACCAGCCCCATCTTCTCGCGAGCCCCCTCTCAAGGGCCGCCATGAGGCGTGGAAAAGGCTTCAGGAGCTTGTGAAATTTTCCGACCAGATAGGTGAAGGTGGAAATGGACTCGTCTGAAAAGCTGAAGTCTATCCTGGAGAAAGGGGATGCGAGTTCCCTGAACTCCCTTTTGGTGAGGTGCCTTGCAATGAAGCCATCGGTAATGCTGCCAGCTATCTCATCGATATTATTGTTGACGAGCCTCATCCCTATGACCCCGAGCCAGAAACGGCAGTAGACCTGATATCTGAGGCTCCTTCTGTTATAGACCATGATATGTGCCCTGCCTCCAGGCTTGAGCACCCTGTGTATTTCCCTTAAGATGGCTGCCATATCTCCGCTATGGTGTATCACTCCCCACGAGACCACGAAATCGAAGGAGCTGTCCTTTAGCGCAAGGCTCTCGCCTTCCATCTGCATAAGGGCGCCCTTAAGGCCAGCCAGCCTGAACCTTTCGCGCGTAATGCCGATGGCGTTTGCGGTTATATCGACTGCAACGAGCCTTGCTCCGTTCCTGGCAAGGTGGCTCGCGACGAGGCCGGCGCCGCAGCCTATCTCCAGCACATCTTTTCCGACGACCTCCTGGTAAGGGATGAACCTTTCGAGTATGTCGCCCCTGGGCCAGTCAGGATTGTTGAGGAGTTTGTGCCCTTCTCCGAAGATGCGGTCTATCTTTTCGAAGTATCCGGCGTTGAGCGCGGGAGCGCCGTGGACGCCGTTCCAGTCGTAGAGCATGGGATTTTTTTCCCACCAGCCCCTGTTCCCGACATTGTCAAAACTATCCCTGGCTCCAGCGAGCCGCGCACTGAATTCCATACTCCTCCAAAACAGGCTGCTGAAAAAGTCCATCTGTTTTGTTGTCATCGTCGCTCGTCACTGCGACGTACATGAAGAGTACGCCTCATTCCTCGCTCCTCGACGCCTCGCATATGGAACTTTTTGAACAGCCTGAAAAATTTGAATTTTTTAGCAACCTGCTAATGATTTCAATCAGCTAGATACGCACGCCTTGTCTGGTGCCATTGCTCGAATACGGCAAAGCTCCATAGGAGGTGCTTGAGCCGCGTTGGCCCGGGCTCCTGGAGTGCCCTTTCGAAAAGTGAGAGCACTCTGTCTTTTCTGAAGACCCTTTCATAATAAGCGTTGTTTGAACTGAGCATGTCAAAGACATAGTCCCTGCATTTTTTCGCTTTCAGCTCATAGGCAGGCACCGGGAAACCCAGTTTTTTTCTCGTCAAGACCCCGTCAGGCACCTTGCCTTTTAAATGCCTTCTCAAGAGGATCTTGGATGCGAAGCTCTTTCCAAAAAAACCGACCTTGCGCCTGCCGGGCAAAGCAAACAGGAACTCCACCAGACCGTGGTCGAGGAACGGGCACCTGACTTCAATGGAAGAGCTCATCGAGACCTTGTCCGATTTCATCAGCACGTTCTCTATAAGCCAGTCGCCGGAGATGACCCTGAGCGTCTGGTTGAGAGGGTCCTCGTTTTTTGCCGCGCCGTATGCGGCGCCGATAAAGCGCGATGAATCGAGATACGGGGCTGCGCCGCAGAGCCGGGCCTTTAAGGCCTGCCCTGCCTGAAATGTTATGTTGTAATTTGTGCTCGCGCCCCATTGGCTTACAGGTATCCTGACCTCGTCGATGAGGGCGGCCTTTCCGGGGAAGAGGCTTTTGCCGACACTTGACGCCGCGCCCTGCAACCCGAGCTTCTGTATCAGGCCGAACAGCCGGAGCCGTTTATATATATGCTGAGAGCCGTAGCCTGCCAGGACCTCATCGCTGCCCTCTCCTGACAGAACGACCTTTACATCCCTGGCAGCGAGGTCGCAGACCATCTTGAACGGGACTGCGGCAAGGTCTGAGAGCGGCTCGTCAGTCAGCCCGGGCAGGCCTGTTATCGCGTCAAGGAATGCTTCTTCTGTAATTTTGACGGCAGTGAATTCAGAGCCGAACTCTCGGGCAATGCCGCGCGCGCTTTCAAGCTCGTTGTATTCCTTATCCGCTTCGTCGAAGAAGACATGGTACGAGCTTATCTTCATCGTCTTTGCCGCCTCATGGAGCACCGCGCACGAATCAATGCCGCCGCTTATGACGGCGCCGACGGGAACGTCCGCCACAAGCCTTTTTTTAACCGACTCCTCAAAAAGCCTGCTGAACTCCGCTCCCGGGCTTTTAGATGCAGAAGCCATTGACCCGGCCGGTATCTGCCAGTATTTTGATATCTTCGCGCCCTCCCCGGTGACTCTCATATAATGACCGGCGGGGAGTTTACGCACGCCTTCTATGGAGGTCTCTTCCCCGGGTATGTAGCGGAATGTCAGATAGTCCCAGTAGGCCTGAGCATTTATCCGTGCCCTTATCATGCCGCTTTTTATCAACGCCTGTACTTCGGAAGAGAATATGAGCCGCTGCCCGTCATTGAAGTAATAGAGCGGCTTTTTACCGAGCCGGTCCCGCGCGATAAAGAGTTCATGGCCGGAGGAATCATATATGGCGAAAGCGAACATGCCTTCGAGGCTCTCCAGTATGGCAGGCCCCCTCGCCGCGTATCCCAGGAGTACCGCTTCAGTGTCGGATGACGTGCGGAATATGGCGCCGCGGGACTGAAGCTCTCTTCTAAGCTCTCTGTAGTTGTATATCTCGCCGTTGAATACTATCGAGTACCTTCCCGTATCCTCCTGCATGGGCTGAGAGCCGCCGGCGATATCGATGATGCTCAGGCGGTTCATGCCCATTACAAGGGACGGCTGAGTGATAATGCCGCTGTCGTCAGGCCCGCGGTGGCGCAGATCCCTGAGCATCGCCTCGACCCCGTTAAACAGGATCTGCGGGGCCGTCTGCCCTTTTGTGAACTCATATACCCCGGCTATACCGCACATCTCACGCTTCTCATGAAAAGGTTGTCGGCCGGCTCCGCCGAGATCTCGAAGAGCACCGTATCCGACCTGCGTGCCGCCCTTGTGGCAGCCCCTGAAAATGCCGTTACTGCAGAAAAGAAGAGCAGATGCAGCGGGTACTTCCATGTCCTCGGCATATCAAGCCTTGCCGGATAGAACTTCCTGTCTGCCCTGAGGCCGGTCTTTCTCAAGTGCTCTTCAAACAGCCAGTCGGTCATGATGGTGCAGTGCCTGGTATTCCGGTACTGCCAGACGTTCCAGTTGACGAAGGTCCCGTCCTTGACAAAGGTCCTCACGGCCTGCCACATGTGGATGTTGGGGAAAGATATGAATATTTTCGTTCCCGCGGAGGACAACTGCCTGACCTGCCTCAGAAAGTGAAGCGGGTTTTCAAGATGCTCGATGAGTTCGAGCGCGACTATGTAGTCGTATTTCCTGTAGATAAGCTCCCTGGCGAAATCGCTGTTCAGGTCTATTTTTATGAAGTCCCCCGCACCGTGAAAGCTCTCACCCCCTATGTCGCACGACGTAGTCTTGAAGCGCGCGTCAGAGAGGCGCTGGGTCAGAGCCCCTGAGCCGCAGCCGAGGTCAAGTACCCGCCGCTTTTCAGGCGCGGCCCCTGCCTCGCGGGCCAGACCGGCAATCCTTTCAAAGGTAAGCTCGTGCACTCCCTTTGCGGTCCTTATCTTGAGCCCTTTGTAGGCGTATTCAGCTGTCCTGTCAGCATCCAAATGTGTTTCCAAGCCCGTCCCCCTTCAGATCATCTTTATGAGCCTTTTTACCTGCTCGATATCGAGGTGATAATCCAACTCCCGCCAGTTCCTCTCCCCGTCTATCTCATAGGGCCGGATGTCGGCCCCGTTCTGCCGCATGAAGTTGAAGACCTCGAGCCAGAATTTGTTCATGTTCTCCTTTCGCTTCACGAGCCCTTCGAGGCTGTCTGCGAAGAGGGCGGCATAGCGGGCGCCTGATACGAGCGAGAGCCCGACAGACTCTGCGTGCGCCGCTCCTCCGTCTATGTCCTTACCTATGCGGGCCACCTTGCCGTCTTCAAGAGTTACCTTCATGTCATCGAAGTCGTACCTGTCCTTTCTGCTGATAGTTATGTAGACCCCGTCGGCCGCCGATTCGGCAAGGCTCCTGTATACCGATGAATTGAAGAGGTTGTCGCCGTTGCTGACCATGAAGCCGCCTTCCATCTCCCCCCTCGCGAACCATAGCGATACGAGGTTGTTCGATAGCTCGTAAAAGGGGTTAAAGATGGTCTTCACCTTTATGCCGTTGCCGCCGTATGCCCTGACCTTCTCCTCGATCTGCTCGGCCATGAAGCCCACGACCAGGATGACCTCGTCTATGACGCCGGACCTCTTTATGTTCTCGAACTGCTCGTCAAGGAGCGTCTTTCCGTTTCCCATATCGAGCAGCAGCTTGGACCTTTCTTTTGTCAGAGGCAGCAGCCTCTCCCCTTTACCCGCAGCCAGCAAGATAAGCTTCATTCAGCCAGTCCTTCCTGTTCATAAAATCAAAGGGCTACCATGCCCCTTTCACTGTCTTTGGCCCCCGTGAGTTCCATCAGGTTGAATTCGAGCCACGCGTCCATCGGGGTGGCGGCTTTTGCCGAGTTGAACGACATGCTCCCGAGCGGCACCGGAAAGCCGACCTTTTTACGCAATATTATCTCATCCGGCACTATGCCCCGCGCTATGCGCTTGAGCTGCGCCTTCGGGACATTGTCCTCTATCCTGTATTCGAAAGGCACTCCCGCCATCCTTTCGATAAGCCTGTAGTCGACAAACGGCGCCCTGGCCTCTACGGAGCAGAGCATCGTTGAGCTGTCGAGCCTTCTTAATAGCCCGTGCAGGTGGGCCGACTGAAAGAAGGCCGCGACTATATCGATGGCCTTTCCCCGGCACAGGAATGGAGATACTGCGTCCTCGACTATGTCAAGGTCATCTATAGTGCCGTATGAGTAGAGCCTGGAGAATTCCCTTAGATCCCAATGATTGCCCGCGGCCCACCTGAATATCCTGTCGTAGCCGAAAAAGAGCTCGTCAGCGCCTTCGCCCGAGAGCACCACCGTATTCTTCTTCTTTACCTCCCGCGTCATGGCGTAAAGGAGCACCTCGTTCGGGACCGAAAGCGGCTCCATGCGCTCTCTTATGAGCCCTCTTGCCATCTCCGCAAAGTCTTCCTGATCGATCAATACCTCCGCATGGTCGCTTTCCAGCGCGAGTGAAGCGAGCCTGGCCCATTCGAATTCGTTCATCTCCTCGAATCCGACCGTCCATGTATTCTTTAGTCCGGAGAGCGCGGCTACGAGCGTGCTGTCCAGGCCGCCGCTGAGATAAGCTCCCGCGGGCACGTCAGAGACGCACCTCATCTTTACCGCCGATTTGAGGAGGTCCAGAAGCTCCTCGTTTCCCGGCGGGGATTGCGGCCCGGCCGGAATATCCCAATATTTTTTCATGACGCCGTTCAACATATAATGGCCGGCAGGGAACATTTCGATGCCCTTATAAGCTGTCCGGCCATTGAAAAAGGCCCTGAGCTTTCTGTACTGCCTGAGGCCGAACTCATCGAAGACGGATTTTCCGGTAAGCTCAATTACGGGCGCTATTTCAGAGGCCAGGACAATGCCATTTCCGCTCTGCGCATAATAGAGAGGCTTCACCCCGAGCCTGTCGCGGGCAGCGAAGACCGCGCCGGTATCCGTATCGAGTATCACCATCGAGAACATGCCGTTGAGTTCTTTCAGCATTTCCGGGCCGAGGAGCCGGAAGAGCTCGACAATCACCTCCGTATCAGATGAAGTCTTCCGGGCTATTCCATGCTTCCGGGCCAGATCCCCGTGGTTGTAGACCTCGCCGTTATAGATGAGCGCATACCTGCCGTCTCTTGAAAAAAAGGGCTGCGCCGCGCGGTCGTCGAGGTCGATGACTTTAAGCCTGTTATGCCCCAGCTTTACCGAGCCGCGCTCCAGGTATCCGGGCTCTCCGTCAGGCCCGCGGTGGCGCATGCGTCCCAGGGCCTTCATAAATCGCTCTCTCGACAGGTTATGGCTCGTATAAAGTATTCCGCACATTTCTCAGCCCCTATTGCGCCCGTTTATGAGACGGTAATT
>Ga0209521_10005137_pt1 | contig 10385 bp, 7 predicted proteins | sample Rifsed19ft4_FD_184016 | JGI IMG/M metagenome (GOLD analysis project Ga0209521, IMG submission 184016) | Soil microbial communities from Rifle, Colorado, USA - sediment 19ft 4 (version 2) | ecosystem: Environmental > Terrestrial > Deep subsurface > Rock core/Sediment | place: Rifle, Colorado... | reverse complement strand
CCCGTTTTTTCTAAACCCAGTTTCGCTACCAAAGCTTCCAACCTTTCCCTTTCTGGGCCGTCGCCAACTAAAACCAACCGAGCGAGAGGAAATTCTTTCGCTGCCAAGGCAAAACTTTGGATCAGAAAATCCAGGTTTTTTTCTTTCCCAAGTCTTGAAGCAGTTAAAAGGATCATGGACTCTCTAGGTAATTTGAGCTTATGGCGTAAAAAGCCTTTTTCCCTTTTTTTAAATTTAGTTAAATCAATTGGGTTGGGTATTACTTGAATCTCCTTTTTCACTCCATATTTTTCAAGTACTTTTTTCATTTTCGCTGTTGGAACCACCACAATGTCGCTCAAGTTGCACATAAACTTACTTCCTTGCCTGGCAATAGCGCTAGTAACGAGCGAGTTTTTTACAAAAAAATAGTGAGTGTATTTCTCAATATAGGTGTGGTAAGTCAAAACAAACGGGTAACCCTTAAGTAAGGCTAATTGATAACCAACCAAACTCGAGAATCCTCCTCCGTGAGAGTGGATCACATCAAACTTCAGGGACATCATTTTCCTAAAAGTTGCGTTGGGAATCGGCAATACTAAACGTTGCTTAGGCTCGGAGTTGATAACCCGAACCGTACTTAAATGAATAACATGATCATCAAAATTTTGATAGCCGCGAACTTTTGGAGCAAAAATAAAGACTTCGTGCCCTTTCCTCTCGAGCTGTTTTTTGACGAAGTCGAGGCTAACTGAAACTCCATTGAGTTCAGGATAGTAAGTTTCGGTAAAAAAAGCAATTTTCATAACAGCTCCTCAAGTTCGAATGAAAACGTCGTCCAAAGGACGCCATTTTCATCTAATATTTTCAAACCCCTCAGGATCTTTTTTTAAAATCATAAAGCGGATAATATTTTTTATATGATGCCAAAAAAACCCAAGACGAGACTTTTCAATTCTTCTTGCCGAGGTGGCTGCTTTTAAATCAGGTACAAATAGCACTTTGCCCTCCTTTGAGGCCCGGATACCCAAATCCACATCCTCAGCCGATTTTAGGGAAATATTGAATCCACCTATTTTATCAAAAATCGTCCTTTTTATAGCAAAATTAAATCCGTTTAGCCCAGGTTTTCCCAAGATAAACTGAATTCTGACAAGTAGTGGGAAAAATCCCGCCAAAAATCTGTTGAACCAACCAGTAGAGTGAAACTGCGCTCCTCCGGTGATAGCTACAACTTGCGGATCTTGAAAATATTTATTTATCGTCGACAGCCAATTTTTTGAAACTATTGTATCCGCGTCTGTACCAGCAATTATTTCCCCCTTTGCCGCTTGGCTTCCGGCTTGTCTGGCAGGCGAAACTCCTTGATGAGTTTGTAACCCCACTAGGCGAGCACCGTAGCTTTCGGCGATTTCTCCAGTTTTGTCTGTTGAATTGTTGTCAACCACAATTACTTCAAACCTTTCCTTTGGATAATCTTGCTCCTTTAATGAGGCTAAGCAATTTGGTAAATATTTTTCTTCGTTGTACCCTGGAATAACAACGGATATAAATTTGTGGCGGGAATTAGGTTCTGGTCCCATGGATTTGAGTTTAGTGTAATTTAATCTGACAACTTGGACAAAAGTGAGTGCCGCGACCCCCGACTCGAATCTTCTTAATAATGGTTCCACAACGAGGGCAAGGCTCACCGTTTAGACGAAAAACTTTTAGGTTCTTAGCGTGCCCGCCTTTATGGGCATGCGTATCCAAATATTGATCAACACTTGTACCCCGATCTTCTATTCCTTGTTTAAGGACAAACAAAATTGCGTCAAACAATTCTTTCAAGTTTTTATCACTAAGTCCATTTGCTGGTGTTTCTGGATGTATCTTAGCTCTCCAAAGAGCCTCGTCGGCATAGATATTGCCTACCCCGGCTATTTTCGTCTGGTCCATGATTACAGTTTTAACCGCTCGAGAACTTTTGGTTACCATTTCTCTAAACTTCTCAAAAGTAAACTCTCGCGTAAAAGGCTCTGGCCCAAACTCTGAAAGTAGGCTGTCCAGTTCTGCCTTATCTTTAACTACTTTCATAAATCCGAATTTTCTCAGATCATTAAAACGGAGCTCCTCACCCTTATCAAGCTCCACCACTATGTGGGTAAATCTGTCCGGCGAATCGCTTGATTTTCTCACAAAAAGTTGCCCGGAGAGCTTTAGGTGAATTGCGATCGTGGTGCCGTGATCGTCTAGGTGCATTAAAAGTAGTTTCGCGCGGCGATCAAAACCCTTAATTTTTTTGCCTTCAATTGCCTTTGCGACTGAGTCCGGATCAGGTTTCAACATTTTCGCCCAATCGTAAAATTTTAGCCGTAATATCTTGCGGCCCTTTAACTCTTTACTTAAATCTCTTCGTATGGTCTCAACCTCAGGAAGCTCTGGCATCGCAAAAAATTATAACAGAAAGGGATATACAAGCGGGCGGTTCGTCTCAAAGAGCCGCCGCCCAGCTAATCTTCTAGCCAACCTCTCCATTCTCCAATTACGGCACTTAGCGTAGCTTTGAGAGTTCTCACCGCTTCTTGATCGTCCAACTGCTCACCGCAAGCGTGGGGAGATTTGGTCATCCACACCTCCACCTCATCTTCTTTCCTAGCAGCCCAGATTCTCAACGAATTATTGAAGAACCCTTCACTACGAGGAGTATCGGTTGGGGTCCAAAGTCCCTGGCCAAAGATTGAGCTTAGTGCCATCCTAGTAGCAACTTCTTTTCCTTTTTCGAGAAGTGCCCAAGCTTCGCCATCGTACATCGCTCGAACTACGGTAGTGTCCAACAGTTAACCTCTCCTTTGCTTACTTCAACAACGAATTATAGGTTGTATCTCTTCATTTATCAAGTTAAAAAAAGCTGAGCTGATCCTTTGGTTGGCAAGTAGGACAAAAGTGTGTTCGCCGACTTTTTATTTCTGTGTATTCGATAGCTGTTGCACACCTTTTGCAAGGTTTTCCTGTTTTTCCGTAGACTAAAAGGTGAAATTGGTGAGTTCCAGGACGACCATCAGTGTCTCTAAACGAATCGATAGTAGTACCCCGATGTTTTATTCCTTCCCTCAAAACAGCCTTTATAGCTCCGAGTAATCTGCTTTTTGCATCCGGGCTCAAGCTTCCAGGTGGTCGAAATGGATTAATTTTCGCCAAATACAGAGCCTCGTCAGCGTAGATATTTCCAATACCAGAAACTAACGATTGGTCCAAAAGTGCTTCTTTAATCGTAGCTTTACTGCTTTTTCCTAATATAATATGAATTTGCTTGTTATTTACTTCAAACGGATCTGGCCCAAGCCCGGGTCCTATATCATCAACATTTGCAGAAAGAAAAACCTCACCAAACCCATTTCTATCTGCAAATCTTATCTGTCTGCCGTCATCCAGCTTTAATACTAGTCTGGTAAACTCATCTGCGGGGTGGGTACCATCTCTTACTAAGACCCTTCCGGTTAATTTCAGGTGGAAAATAAGGAATTTATTTTCACCACCAAGATCTAAAATGAGGTATTTTGCCTTTCTTTTTACCCCGTTGATTTTCTCTCCTGCCAACACATTTGTCAGATCCTGACCAGTTTTACTGATCAATTTCTGCCCTTCACCGGTATAATATACTTCGACTATCTGTCTCCCAGTGATCTTCTTTTTCAAGTCTTCTGCAATTGTGTGAACTTCAGGTAGTTCAGGCATTTTTAGTTTAGTTTCGTAATGACACCACTTTGTATATCGACTTGTACCACGTCTCCATCTTTAAGAACCTTAGTAGAGATACCCGTGCCCACTATGCAAGGTACTCCAAGTTCTCTCGAAACGATCGCTGCATGAGAGGTCACACCACCTTGATCAGTTATGATTGCAGCTGCTTTTTTCATAAGGTGAACAAAATCTGGTCTGGTCATCGGAGTTACTAAAATCGAACCTGATGGAATATCTACTCCTACCGGATTAAAAACTACCCTTACCTCCCCCTTTACAATTTTTTCTTTTCCCACTGAAGCGGTCATACCTTTTAGTCCCTGAAACCGTTTTTCGATTTTTTTATCGATTATTGCTTTCAATCTTCTCGCTTCATCGCCAGTTAAAAATATCTCTTTTAAATTCTTATCAGTGGCTTGAAAACAAAGATCAAATCTTTCTTGCAACTCAGTTTTATTAAGCTTAATTTTCCCTGAAAGTACGTCTTCTATTTCAGATGGGAAGGCGTGGGCAACTAGATCAGCGTCCAGATTAAATCTTTTCCCAACCTCGTTTAGTAGTAAAAATATGTGGTGGTTGCCGTAGATATTCATTTCTTTTCTCTTATCTTGCCAATCGCCAAGTAACCTCATCATTTCAAATCTTTTTTGATCATCAGTTGATACTTTATACTTTTTAATCAAATCCTTGCGTTTGTTTATCACGTTTTCTGGGGTCTCTTTTAACTCCTTTAATTCTCTTTCGGTGTGTTTTCTACCTTTTTTGATCTCCGTAGTAATTAGTTTTTGTATTTCAGAAACTGAGTAATCCCCCATTCTTCTGTATGAAGTTTTAATCCAATAATACTTTTCTCTGTGTTGTTTGACTCCCGTGTCAGAAAAATTCAAAGCTAGGTTGAGGAGATCTATCCTTTCCTCTGCTAAATAAGAAGGGGCGGATGGTTGAGAAAGAGTAGCAAAAATCTCATTGAACTCACCACCAGACAAACTTAGCTCATCCTTTATTCTTGGGGCGAGTACTTGTTCCACGTACACAGTGTTCATTTCTAAAATCAGGGGAATGGTCCAAGCAGTGTAAAAGCTTGCCATAAACTCACGATAAAGTTTCGCCAGCTGTTGATTAGCTAATTTTGATAAACCACTGTGGTAAACTTGGGACGCTTTTTTATGAAAAGGCCCTAAGTCTTTTTTCCATTCTTCTTTTTTTGAATAAATAAATTTTTCATTTTCCAGAAACCCTTGGTAAAGAAACCTGCCTACCTCAAGACTATCTGCCTCGTTGGCATAAAACCAAAAATACCCTTTACCGTTAAAAAGTAGCACAGTGTTGTAAACTTTTGGCCAGTGATTTCTTAAAAGGCCAAAGCCGACTTGAAAAGGATAACCTGTTTGAAAAACCGCGGGGGTTTCAGCCACATACCAAAAATTATCATTAATAATCTTCTTTATTTCTTCCTTACCTATGTTACCCGTAATAAACTCGCTTGTATATTTCATTTTTTGAGAGGTTGCATCTGGCCCCAATTCTTCCCCGCTTTTAGTTCAACAACGAGAGGCACATCCAGTTTAAAACAAGTCTCCATAGTATTTTTGACCATTTTTGCAACTTCGTTCAATTCTTTCTCTAGCACTTCAAACACGAGTTCATCGTGAACTTGAAGAATCATTTTGGTCTTAAAATTTCCTGATTTCAATTTTTTATCAATTTCAACCATGGCTTTTTTAATTATGTCAGCAGCAGTTCCTTGTATAGGAGAGTTTACAGCGATCCGCTCGCCTAGTTTGCGGACCGTTTGATTATTGCTCCTTAGTTCCAAAACATACCGTTTGAAACCGCCAAGAGTAGTCACAAACCCTTTTTCATAAGCATCACGAAGAGTATTGCCAACCCATTCCTTCACTTTAGGAAACCGCTCAAAATACTTGTCGATAATTTCCCTTGCCGCTTTTGGTTCTATCTTCAACTGCTGAGCAAGTCCATATGGAGAAATACCGTACATTATGCCAAAATTTATTATCTTTGCGATTCTTCTATCTTCCCTGGTTACTTCATTTTCTTTTTTGCCCAAAACAGCCATAGCTGCCTCAGTGTGAATATCCTCACCATTAATAAAAACCCTCTCTAGCTCTTTATCACTGCTTACATGGGCCATCACCCGAAGCTCAATTTGGTTGTAATCAGCTGACACTAGCACAGAACCAGTAGGCGCGACAAACGTGCTTCTCACCTTTTCACCCCATTCACCTCTATTTGGGATGTTTTGAAGATTAGGATTTTTGGAAGAAAGCCTACCAGTGCGAGTTGAATCAGCGTGGTAAGTAGTGTGGATCCGTCCATCCGAGCCAATCTGCGTCGGCAAAGCGTCAATATAGGTGGACTTAAGTTTAAAAAGTTCCCGGTACCTCAGTACTGGCTCAATTGCTGGATGAGCCCCAATTAAAGTTGAAAGCGTCGCCTCATCGGTTGATTTATGAGTTTTTATTCTAGTTGAGCGCTCTGGAACTAGGCAGAGCTCATCATACAAAACTTCAGATAGCTGCTTGGGAGAATTTAGATTAAATTCATGACCCACTTCTTCGAAAATTTCCTTTTCTAAAAGGATAAGCTTGTCTCCAATTTCTTTGGAAAGTTCGGCTAGTTTTTTCTCGTCAACCAGTATTCCCACTCTCTCCATTTCTCTCAAAACTTTATCCAGTTCTTGATTTGTGCCTGTCTTTTCTTCCTTTTCCCCATCGAATAACCCACCCTGGTCTTCTAGTTCGTTAGGATGCGAGCTCTGCCTATTTTTCATTTTCTCTTCGTGTCCCGGTAATTTGGGGATTAAACTTCTAAATTCTAGGCTCAAAAAAAGTTTTTCCGCCCCCTTTTTGTCATAATCTGACAACACGCATTTGGCCAGTTCCAATTTAATAGGGGTTTCTAGATCAATTGTGGCCAATTTTTTCGACATTACGGCTTGTTCGGCAGATTCTTCTAGAAGTTTCCTTGTTTTTTCCGGAATTTTATCCAGATTTTTGTAAACTTCTTCAACGCTTCCGTATTCTTTAATTAATTTAACTGCCCCCACCTCACCAATCCCCCTCACACCTGGAATATTGTCCGACTTGTCCCCGGCAATAGCCTTGAAATCGATTAGTTGTTTTGGATCAAAGCCATATTTATCTTTGACTATTTTTTCATCGTAGTAAACTGCCTGGGAAAAGCTTTTGCCTGGGGTGTATATTTTGACGAGTGGCCTCACCAGTTGCAGAGTATCTCGATCCCCAGTCACAATAATTACTTCTAGCCCTTTCACCCCATTTTCGGTAGCCTGCTTGACCAAAGTACCAATGATATCGTCAGCTTCGTATCCAGCAAGCTCAAATATTGGAATATTTAATGTTTCCAGGACTTCCTTGACTCTAGGCAGTTGTTCGTGAAGCTCGTCAGGAGCTGCGATACGATGAGCCTTGTAAGCGGTGTATTCTTGGTGGCGAAAGGTTGGTTCGGCTCTATCAAAAGCTACAGCTATATAATCTGGTTTTATGTCAGCAATAGCCCGCAAAAGCATACTGGTAAAACCAAAGACTGCGTTTACCAGTTCGCCTCTGCTCGTAGTTAGCGGTGGCAGCGCATGGTAAGCCCTGTGGAAAACAGCGTGACCATCTACAAGAACTAATTTAGACATAGCAAAGGAATTCTAACTTAAATTCAAAAAAGGTGAAAGTAATTGATTCTATTGAAAAGAAGTTGTGGTATTGACCCAATTAAACTCTGAGATATTAAACTTTAGCTAGCTTTGTTCTCTTTGTCTTGTTCAGATTTAGCTCCGACCATATGCTCTTTCACTTGATGTAGTTTTTCTCCCCGCTCAACAAGTAGACTAAACTCGTCACCTTCTAAGGTTTCTCTCTTCATTAGCTCGCTTGCAACCAAATCCAGCTTTTCTTTATTTTCCCTGATTATTTTTTTGGCTCGATCAAAACAGGTGTCAATGATTTTTTTCACTTCATCATCCACTTTAGCACCCAAGTGCTCTGAAAGGGGCTTGGGATCACCAATTTCTCTAGCGAGCCATGGGTTTTCCCCGCGTACACCGGTTGTCATTGGACCAAGGCTACTCATACCAAACTCCGTCACCATTTTACGGGCAATATCAGTCGCTCTGGCAATATCAGAAGAAGCCCCAACCGTAAATTCGTTAAATTCAATTTCCTCGGCAGCGCGACCACCAAGAAGTGAGGTGATAGTTTCCAGCAGCCTTGTTTTAGTCTCATTGTATCGATCTATCGCCGGGGGTATAAGTGTATGTCCGCCAGTAGGACCGCGGGCTACTATGGAAATGCGGTGCACTGGGTCCATGTGAGGAAGCATTTTGGTAACCAGAGCGTGGCCGGCCTCATGATAAGCTGTTATCCTTTTTTCCTCTTCGTCGGTCAGTCTCTTTCTCTCTGGGCCAAGCTGTACTTTCAAGGCAGCTTCTTCTATATCATTTGGTTCTATTTGCTTTTTATTTAACCTAGCCGCGAGGATAGCAGACTCATTCAACACATTTTCAATGTCAGCTCCAGAAAAGCCGACCGTTCTTCTAGCTATTTTTTCCAAGTCAACGCTGGAAGAAAGGGGTTTGTTGCGGGAGTGTATCTTTATAATTGCTTTCCTCCCCTCAATATCCGGCAGGTCTAGGGTGACTCTCCGATCAAACCTACCTGGCCGCACCAACGCCGGATCAAGCATATCTGGCCTGTTGGTAGCCGCCATCACAATTACGTTATCATTAGGCTCGAAACCATCCATCTCTACCAATATTTGGTTCAAAGTTTGTTCTCTCTCATCATGACCACCACCAATACCCAAGCCCCTCTGCCTACCAATAGAGTCTACCTCATCTATAAATATGATTGCCGGGGCATTTTTCTTAGCGTTATCAAAAAGATCCCTCACTCTAGAGGCGCCAACCCCAACAAGCATTTCCATAAACTCACTTCCGGCAATAGAGAAAAATGGTACTTCAGCTTCTCCGGCCACTGCTCTCGCCATTAGTGTCTTACCCACACCTGAAGGGCCAACCAACAAAACCCCTTTTGGTATTTTGGCGCCAAGAGAGCGGAATTTTTCAGGACTTTTCAAAAATTCGACCACTTCTTTGAGCTCTTGTTTTGCTTCATCCACTCCAGCAACATCACCAAACCGGGTTGTTGGTTTATCTTTATTGAAAAGTTTGGCTCTACTACGAGCAAAGGACATGATGCTATCTCCTTGCATTCTCGCTTGACGAAGGAAGAAAATAAAAAATCCAACTATTATTAAGACAGGTAGAAAAGCTGCGGCCAAACCAAGCAGTGCCTCAGATGTTGAATTGTCTTTTACCTTTAGCGGGACACTCTTTGGGTCTATACCCGCATCTTTCAGTGTTTCCACAAAGCTAGAGGATTCTTCCTTAATGGTTTTTATCTGCTTGTCGTCTTCCTTTAATATTGCAACTACCTGGTTTTTTTCTACAGTAACTTCCTTTACCCTCTCTTCCTTTATCAGAGTTAGAAACTCGGAAAGGTTTTTTTCCTCCGCTCCGGTTTTGGGTTCAAAAAGAGAAAGAATTACAAAGGTTGCTGCCAAGGCTAATATCACGTATAAAGCGACCGTCCGCAGCAGGTTCTTGCTTTTACTTTTCTTTTTTAGATCTTCCATTGGGTTCATCTTAAGTTAAAGAAGGACGCTACAATTTGCAACTCACAGGTTCGGAGATTATACCTTGGACGTAATTTCCTCGCAAGCTCGAAAATTATACTCACAGTGTAATCTCCTCGCAAGTTCGGAAATTATAACATGCTGTTTTTTGGTTAGCAATTAGGTGAAGATAAGGCGAAAAAATGGTTAAACCAGGTTCATAGTTTTTTTAACCTGTTCGAGAGTCCTTTGAGCCTCTTTTCTCGTTTTTTCAGTTCCTCTGTCAAGAATTTTTTCCACTAGACCGCCCCTCTTTTCCAAGTCGGCTTTGCGCTTTCTAATTGGATCCAAAAAATTATTTAAAACTTGGACCAAAAATTGCTTTACCTCTACGTCCCCGACCTTCCCTTTTTTATATTTTTCCTTGTAACTTGCGACTTGCGACTTGTCTCTGCTTGGAGCGAACGCGTCTAGATAGATGAATACTGGGTTACCTTCGATATTGCCAGGGTCAGTTGGGTGGATACGAGTAGGATCTGTGAACATTTTCATCACTTTTTCCGCTACCGTTCTTTCATCATCAGAAAGAAAAATTGCGTTACCTAAAGACTTACTCATTTTCATCTTTCCATCAATGCCAGGTAGTACCCCCAAATCTGTAGGGATAAGCGCCTCGGGTATATTTAATATTTCCCTCTTGTAGGTGGAATTGAATTTTTGAGCTATTTCTCTGGTTATTTCCACGTGACTTGCTTGGTCCTTGCCCACCGGCACCAAATCTGCCCCAACCATTAAAATATCGGCTGCTTGCAGTACTGGGTATGATAATAGACCTAGTGATGGATTCTCAATCTTCAAATCCCGAAGCATATCTTTAAGGGTGGGGATCCTCTCCAACCTACTTTTTGAAACAAACATAGACAAAATTGTGGCGAGTTCTGCGTCCTCTGGGATTCTGCTTTGGACGCAAAAGGTAACTTTTTCACTGTCAATACCAACCGAAAGTTGATCCAAAACAAGATCTTTTACGTTTTGTT
>Ga0209521_10005131_pt1 | contig 10390 bp, 9 predicted proteins | sample Rifsed19ft4_FD_184016 | JGI IMG/M metagenome (GOLD analysis project Ga0209521, IMG submission 184016) | Soil microbial communities from Rifle, Colorado, USA - sediment 19ft 4 (version 2) | ecosystem: Environmental > Terrestrial > Deep subsurface > Rock core/Sediment | place: Rifle, Colorado... | reverse complement strand
GTGGGCTCGTTGCTCGGGACCGTCTCCATGCCGGTCATCTGCGCCGGATCGATCGACTCGGAGGCGCGCATCGGGGCCATGCGCCGCCTGGGCGTGTGGGGCTTCACGATTGGCACGGCCGTCCTCGACAGGGCGATCGTGCCGGGCAGACCGCTGTCCGATCAGCTCCGCCGCGTCCTCGAGCTCGCGGGGCCGGCGCCGGCCTGAGTCTCCGCGCGCAGGTCGCGGAGCGCGGGGTAGAGGAGGCGGTAGCGGGCGAACGCTTCCTTATACCGAGCGACCATGTCTGGTCGCGGCTCGACGGTCCGGAGAGGCCGCACGAATCGACGGGCAGCCTCGTCGGCCGCAGGGAAGAGCCCGATCGCCTGGCCGGCCAGGCAGGCCGCGCCGAAGGCCCCGTTCTCGGTCACGTCCACGAGCACCATCGGTCGGCCGAGGACATCGGCCTTGAGCTGGACCCAGGCGCCGGAGCGGGCCCCGCCGCCCGTACATCGCACCTCTGCGACCCGGATGCCCGCCGCGTCGAGCCGTTCGACGTTGAGCCGCAACTCGAAGGTGATGCCCTCCACGGTCGCGCGCACCATCTGGCCGCGGCCCGTCTCGAGGGAGAGGCCGGCGATCGCGGTCCGCGAGGCGGGATCCATCCAGGGGCTGTACGAGCCCTCGACATGGGGCAGGACGAGGAGATCGGTGACCCGGTCGGGCGCGAGGCGCAGGAACCGCCCGATCGGCATGCCCGGCGCCAGGAGATCCCGCAACCAGGCGATCAGCGACCCGCCTCCCACCTGGGTCGCGAGCGCGGCGAGGCGGGCTGGGACGACGAACGGCCCGAGGGCCATCCCGCTCGTCCGGAGCGCAGTGGTGTCCCGCGGCGGCAAGGCGGTGAGGGCCGTCAGCGCCTCCCAGCTGCCTGTCCCCACCATGGCGTGGCCGGGTTCCGTGACCCCGGCGCCGAGGGTCGCGACGGCCTGGTCGAGGCCGCCGGTGGCGAGCACGACGCCAGCCGGGAGCGAGAGAGCCTGCGCGAGCGGGGCCGGGACCTCGCCGACCGCCTGTCCCGAAGGGCGCACATCCGGGAAGAGACCGACCGGCAGGCCGGCGAGGGTGAGGAGCTCGCCCGACCAGCGCCCTGCGTCGATGTCCCAGGCCATGGTGCGCGCCGCGACGGACGGGTCGCTGACGGGCGGCAGACCCAGGCGAAGGGCGAGGTACTCCTCCCAGCACAGGACGCGCGCGATGCGCCTGAAGCGGTCCGGCTCGTGCTCGCGCAGCCAGAGCAGCCGGACGAGCGGGTGGGCGGGATGGACGGGCAGTCCGGTGATCCGGTAGATGCGCTCGCCGGCGGCGGTCGCCGCCCAGCGCCGGGCGGTGTCCGCGGAGCGGGTATCGAGGGCCATGATGGTCGGGCCCACCGGGCGCTCGTCGCTGTCCAGCATGACCGCCTCGTCGCCGGACACCGAGGCGGCCAGGGCGGCGACGCGCAATCCCCGGCGGCGTGCCCGCCGGCCAAGGACGACGATGACCGTCGAGGCGGCGGCCCACACGTCGTCCGCGTCGAGCTCGACTCTTCCCGGCGCCGGCATGGACAGGCGATACCCGCGTCTCGAGAGGGCGACCACGCGCCCCTCGCCGTCGACCAGGATCCCCTTGCAGGCGCTCGTCCCGACGTCGAGGCCGAGAACGGCCCGAGATCCCGCCGTCGCGTTCAGCTCGGTCGCCCGGCCAGCTTGTCGGCCACGCGAGCCATGCGCCGAAGCGCCTCGTCGACCATCTCGTCCGTGACCTGGAGGTGGGTCACGAGACGGATCTGGCGCGGTGGACGGTTCGACACGACCAGTCCCTCCGTCCGGAGCGCCGCGACCACCTCGTCCGAGGCCCCCAGCGCCGACACGTCGGCGTAGACCATGTTGGTCTCGACCCCGCCGACGTCCACCGTGTAGCCGGGGATGTCTGCGAGGCGTTCCGCGAGAGCGCGGGCGCGGCGGTGGTCGTCGGCGAGTCGTTCGGTGAGCTCTTCGAAGGCGACGATGCCGCAGGCGGCGATCACGCCCGCCTGGCGCATGCCCCCGCCGAGGATCCGTTTGCGGAAACGCGCCTCGGCGATGAACTCGCGGCTGCCGAGGACGAGGGCGCCGAGGGGACAGGCGAGGCCCTTGGAAAGGTCGACGATGGCGGTATCGACCCCCCGCGTGAGCTCGGTGGCCGGGAGTCCTTGGGCGACCGCCGCGTTGAAGAGTCGCGCGCCGTCGAGGTGGATGGCCAGGCCTCGCTCGCGCGCGACCTGCTCCACCGCCCGCTGCCGGTCGACGGGCATCACGGAGCCGCCGCCCCGGTTGTGCGTGTTCTCCAGCCACACGAGCCGTGGCCGCGGGTAGTGGATGTTGGGCGGCCGGACGGCCGCATCGAGGGCATCTGGCAGGATGTGGCCGCGCTGGCTGGCCACGACGGTCGGGACGACTCCGGCCACGCTGCACAGGCCGCCCGACTCGTACCAGAGGACGTGGGCCTCGCGGTCGAGGAAGACCTCGTCGCTGGGGCGGCAGTGGGTCATCAGGGCGACGAGGTTGGCCATCGTGCCGCTGATGACGAGGAGGGCCGCCTCCATGCCCAGACGCTCTGCGGCCATCGCCTCGAGGCGGAGCACGGTGGGGTCCTCGCCGTAGGTCTCGTCGCCGAGCTCGGCCTCCGCCATGGCCCTGCGCATCCGGTCGGTCGGCAGGGTCTGCGTGTCGCTCCGCAGATTGATGGTCGGGTCGGTCATGGTCACTCCCTAGGTCGCGGTCGGGGCCGCGGACTGCGGCGCTCCGCCCAGCGAGCGGGGCAGCCGATGCAGGGCACGGTAGCGCCGGAACGCCTGGTCCAGGGCGACGTTCGCAGCGGCGCCCGTCGGTGTGGCCGTCTGGACCACCGGGTTGAGAACGACCAGCCGTCGCGGGTCGTGCGCGAAGGCGGCCCCGATGCCGGCTGCCAGTCCGTGCCGCATCACGCCGACCGGCCGCCCCAGGACGTCGGCGAGGATGGCTCGGAAGAGTGAAGACGTGGCGAGGCCCCCGGTGATCACGACCTCGTCCGGGCGGAGCGGCAGCGCGGCCCACCGGGCGCCGAAGGCGACCGCCTCCAGGACGGAACGATAGAGATGGCCGGGCCCGGTGGCCAGGGCCAGCCCGTCCCACATGGCGCGCAGCCCGGCCTCTGGCTCGGGCGTCCGCCGGTCGAGGAAGGTCTCGCGGAAGACCACCCCATCGCTGCCGGGCGGGACCCCGCTCGCGAGCGCCTCCAGCTCCCCCCGGGGACGGCCGAGAAGGCGGATCACCCACTCGACGGCCAGCCCGGCCGTGCTCTGGCCGCCGTGCCAGTAGCCGCCGGCCGGTCCCGGGAGGATGCGTCGGAACGGTCCGTAGAGGTGGCCCGCCGCGTCGCCCGTGTCCGCGCGCGCGAGCAGGCTCGAGGAGCTGCCGAAGGACGCGGTGAGGCGCCCATCGCGGACGACGCCCAGCCCGAGGGCGGCGAGGTACGAGTCCATGCCGCCCATGGTGACGGTCGCCCCGCGGAGCAGCGGATGGTGCCGGGCGAGCTCGGTCCGGACCGGGCCGAGCGCGACCCCGGTCGGGGCACTTTCCGGCGGCACCAGCTGGAGCGCCTCGGCAAGCCCGACCCGCTCGACCAGATCGGCCGGCCAGCGCCCGTCGTCGTCGACGCACCAGCCCCACTCCCGGATCCCCGCGTTGGCGACGAGACGCCCGGTGAGCTTCCAGTCCAGCCAGTCGAGGAGCTCCAGGACGTAGCGGATCGGCCGGTGCGATCCTGCCCGGTGGTGCCCTTGTCGCGCACGTGCGCCGGTGGGCCCATCGCCCTGCCAGCCCCGCCAGAGGTGCAGCAGCTTGGGTAGTCCCCACTCCGGCGAGACGTGCCCGAGCGTCCGCCGGAGGACGGGATGAGCGGTGGCCCGGATCTCCGCCGCCTCGCGGGTCGCGCGGTGATCGGCCCACATGATCCCTCGCCCGAGGGGGCGGAGGTCCTCGTCGAACGGGGCCACCGTCGAGGCCGTCGCGGCGATGGCCACGTGACGGACCGCCGCGCGATCCTCGCCGGCCGGACGGCCGCCGACCGCCTGCCCGAGGCGCCCCAGGACGGCATCGATGCGCTGCCAGGCCGCGTCGAAGTCGAGCTCACGGGTCCCGCCCCGGTCGTAGACGTCGATCGGCTCGATCGCCTCGGCCACGAGGGCCCCGCTGCCCTCGTCGTGGAGTGCGCCCCGGACCGACGCCGTGCCCACGTCAAGGCCGAGCACGAGCGTCGGTCCCGCGGCGCGGGTTGGCACGGCTCCGTCCACTGGGGCTCCCGAAGGCTGTACCGGGGCGGGGAACGACGGTCGCGCGGCAGGCGCGTGCGACGGCGCGAAGTGTACGCTTCGGCCGTGGGCTGGAGCCGTCGGCAGTGAGCGGCCGTCTGACAGGAAGGGTGGGCCTGATCACCGGGGCGAGCACGGGCATCGGGGCCGCCACGGCGCGGCTCTTCGTCGCGGAAGGCGCCCACGTCGCACTGATGGCCCGGGGCGAGGACCGCCTCGCCGAGACGGCTGCCGCGCTCGCGGCACCCGAACGTGTCTTCGCGATCGCCGGGGACGTCTCGAAACGCGGCGACGTGGAGAGGGTCCTGGCCTCGACGGTCGAGCGGTTCGGCGGCCTCGACGTCCTCGTGGCAAACGCGGGCATCCAACGGGTCACCCCATTCGCCGCCATCGAGGACGAGGAATGGGACGAGCTGCTCGCGATCAACCTGCGGGGCACGTTCCTTGCCTGCCGGGCGGCGGCGAGGCGGATGATCGAGCAGGGCCGCGGAGGGGCGATCGTTGTCGTCGCCTCGACGAACGGCTTCGTGGCCGAACCCGGGATGGCCCACTACAACGCCTCGAAGGGCGCGCTCATCATGCTCACCCGCTCGATGGCGGTCGACCTGGCGCCCTACCGCATCCGTGCGAACGCCGTGGCCCCAGGGACGATCCTCTCGGAGATCACGCGCCCGATGGTCGCCGCCGGGTTCGGCTTCGGGTCCATCCCCGCCGGCCGCATCGGCGACGCGGCCGAGGTCGCCGCGCCGATCGTCTTCCTTGCCTCCGACGAGGCGTCGTACATCACCGGGGAGGTCCTCGTCGTCGACGGCGGCCAGTCTGCCCTCAACGGCGTCACCGCGGAGGAGGCGTTCGGGCTCGCCCGATGAGCGCGCGCGAGCCTGCCGGGGCGCGGCCTCTCCGGTCACCAGCGCTGTCGCATCTCGGGCCGGCGGCGGTCCTCGCGGCGGCCCCACTCATCCGCGACGGGCGGGTCTGGGACCTCGCCGTCGAACTCGATCCGGCCGTCCTGCCGCCGGCCGATCCGCGGTTCGCGTGGCCGGTGCGCAGGGTGGACCTGATGGCCCCGGCTGCCTATCGCGAGGCCTTCGCTTCGGGGGAGAGCGGCTTCCATCTGGACGCCGTCTCGGGGAGCATCCACCAGGGCACCCACATCGACGGCCTGGCCCACGTCGTCCACGACGGCCGGATCTTCGGCGGGACCACCGAGGAGGCCGCCCGGACGGAGGCCGGCTGGACCGTCCACGGCGCCGAGACCATCGCGCCCATCGTCGGCCGTGCCGTGCTCATCGACCTCGTCGCGGCCAGGCAGGGACGCCACCTCGAGGGGAGCCACGAGATCGTCCCGGACGAGCTGGCAGAGGCTCTCGGCAGCCAGCGGGTCGAGCTACGGGAGGGCGACGTCGTGCTCGTGCACACCGGCAAGATGGCGGAGCTGCGCAGCGATCGGGAGCGATTCCTCGAGCGACAACCCGGGATCGGCGTGCGTGCCGCCCAGTGGCTGGCCGAGCGCGGGATGGCGGCGTACGGATCCGACACGGCCGGCACGGAGCCGCAACCGGTCACCGACTGGTCTCGCACCGTGCACGTCGAGCTTCTCGCGGAGCGGGGGATCCACCTGCTCGAATGGCTCGATCTCGAGGCGCTCGCGGCTAGTGGACGCGGGGAGTTCTTCTTCGTCGGCGCGCCACTCAAGATCCGCGGGGCCACGGGCTCATGGCTGCGGCCACTCGCGATCACGTGAGCGGCACGCGCCTCACGTGACCGCTCGGCACCCGCGATCGGGCCCTCCGTGTCGCCTTGACAGCGGCTTGTAAGATGCCTGACATCAATCAACCGGGCCGCGAGGCCGGGCTCCCGGTCCGGGCCCAGCGAGAGGGTGATGCGATCCCGCCACTGGCCATGCCGCCGCGCGCCGTGAGTGGGGTAGGGACCCCGTGAGCGTCGAAGCACTGCCCGGCGAGCCGGCGCGCGACGTCGCCATCGAGGCGACCGGCATCGTCAAGCGCTTCGGCCACCTCGAGGCGCTGCGTGGGGCGAACGTTCGGCTCCGGCAGGGAGAGATCCTGGCCCTGGTCGGGGACAACGGCGCCGGGAAGTCCACGCTCGCCAAGATCCTGTGCGGCGCCCTCGCGCCGGACGAAGGGGCGTTGTCCTACTGGGGCGAGCCCGTCGAGGTCCAGTCCATCGCCCACGCCTACGAGCTCGGTCTGGGGGTCGTGTACCAGGACCTCAGCCTCGCGCTCGACCTGTCCGTGGCGGACAACCTCTATCTCGGCCGGGAACCGACGACGGACGGGTGGCGGAAGTGGTTGGGCATCCTCCACCGCGATCGGATGCGCCAGGATGCGCGCGAGGCGCTGGCCCGCCTGGGCATCAACGTCAAGTCCCTGAACGTGCCTGCCCGGAACCTCTCGGGCGGGCAGCGTCAGGCTCTCGCGGTGGCCCGGGCGATGATGTGGGCCAGGCGGGCGGTGCTGATGGACGAGCCGACCGCGGCGCTCGGTCCCAAGCAGACCGGCATCGTGTTCGACACGGTCCAGCGGGCCGCCGCGGACGGACTCGCGGTCCTGGTCATCTCCCACGACATCCCGCGCATGTTGAGTGTCGCCCACCGGATCGCCGTGATGCGCCACGGCGTGATCGTCGCCGAGCGGCGGGCGAGCGACCTCCATCTCAACGAGGTCATCGGGATGATGCTCGGGGCCGAGGTGCCGGCCGCGTGACCGACGAGCCGCTGGACGTCCCCGCCGTGCGCAGCGGGGTCGAGGAGGCGGTCGACGCCGTCGCCGCCGCCAACGAGGCCCCCCGCGAGGACAGCTGGCTCGATCTGGCGCGCCGGTCGACGGCGTTCTGGATCGGCCTGGCCATCGTCCTGCTCGCGATCACCTTCGGGGTTACCAGCGGGGGCGCTTTCACCCGGCCCAGCAACCTCTTCTCGATCGGGCTGAATTCGTCCCAGATCATGCTGCTGGCCGTCGGCATGACCTTCCTCATCGGGGCCGGGCAGCTCGACCTGTCGGTCGGCTTCAACCTCATCATGAGCTCGGCCATCGCGGCCAAGGTGATGGTCGCCCTGGGCGGAACGACGGAACAGGTCGCGGCCGGCGAATATCCCAACCTCGTCCTCGCCATCACCGCCGGCGTGCTCACCGCGATTCTCATCGGGGCTCTGGGGGGGTTGCTCAACGGGCTCCTGGTGACGCGGCTGCGGATCAACTCGTTCATCGTCACGCTGGCCACGTCGGGGATGTTCTACGGCGTGGCCCTGATCCTGACGAGCGCGGCGAACGTGCCTTTCCTTCCGCAACAGATCCAGGCCTACTTCGGGGCCGCCCGGGACCCTGTCACGAACCTCATCCCGCTGCCCCTCATCCTCGCGCTGCTCATCGCCGCCCTCTTCTGGTGGGTGATGCGGCGCACCAGGTTCGGGCTTCATACCCTCGCCATCGGGTCATCCAGGGAGGCCGCTCTCCGCGCCGGCATCGACGTCGACCGGCATCTCCTCAAGCTCTTCATCCTGATGGGCGCGCTTGTGGGGGCGGCCGGACTGTACGACCTGATGCGCTACGCAAGCACGAATGTGGTCGGCCACCAGACCGACAACCTGCAGGCCATCGCTGCCGTCGTCATCGGCGGAACCAGTCTCTTCGGTGGGGTCGCCTCGATCGGAGGGTCATTGCTCGGGACGCTCATTCCGGTGATGATGGGCAACGGTCTGATCATCCTGCGCGTCCAGCCGTTCTATCAGCTCATCGCCGTCGGGGTCATCCTCGTCATCGCGGTCTATCTCGACCAGCGCCGTCGCGGGGGGATGGCCTAGCGAAGAGGAGGAGGGTTCGGATGGCCGACATGGAGCGTCAGAGACATGGGCAGCGAATCAGCGTAGGAGGAGGGAACACCCCGTGATGAACATGCAGAGCATCCGCCGCCTGGCGGTCGTGGCCGTGGCGGTGGCCATCGTCGCCGGCGCCTGCCAGGGCCAGACAGGCACCGGTAAGGTCAAGATCGCCTTCATCGCCGGTCAGATCGGCATCACGTTCTACACCGGCATGGAGTGCGGCGCGAAGCAGGCGGCCAAGGAATTCAACGTCGATCTCAACTGGACCGGGTCGCACAACTGGGACATCGCCGAGCAGAAGCCGATCTTCGACGCTGCTCTGGCCACCGATCCGGATGGCTGGGTGATCGCGCCGACCGACTCGAAGGTGATGGTCCAGCCGATCAAGGACCTCATGACCGCGGGGACGCCCGTGGCGACCGTGGACGCCCCGCTCGATGAGGGGGTCGAGCTCCAGAACCTCCAGTCGAATCACTACGCGGGCGGTCAGGAGGCGGCCAAGGCCATGCTCAGCCTGACCAACGGCGCGGGCTCGTACCTCGTCCTCCACCTATCGCCCGGTCTGCCCGATATCGGGGGCCGAGCCGATGGCTTCAAGGACGACATGGAGACGGCCGGTGCCACCGTGCTCGATTACCAGTATCCCGGCACCGACACCGCCAAGGCGACCGAACAGGTGAACGCCGCGATCCAGGCGTATCCCGATCTGGCGGGTGTGTATGCCACCCACGAGTCGGCCGCCCTTGGCGCCTCCGCGGCGCTCCAGGCCGCGGGGAAGAAGGGCGTGATCAAGCTCGTGGCATTCGACGCCGCGCCGAGCCAGATCGCCGACCTCAAGAACGGCGTCTACGACGCCCTCATCGCGCAGAAGCCCTTCAACATGGGCTACTACTCGGTGAAGCTCGTGGCCGAAGTCGTGCGCGGAACGGTCGACAAGTCGACCGTCGTGCACGACAACCCGCAGGGCCTCGCGGTCATCACCCGCGACAACGCGGACAACGCGGACATCAAGCCCCTCGTCTACCCGTCGGACCTCAACGCCTGCCCGACCAAGCCGAACTGAGCGGCTGAGCCGGGCGCTGAGCCCGGGCGTCAAGCGCGGCGCCGGGAGCCGGGAAACCGGCCCCGGCGCCGTTCGTTTCCGGGCATCCTTGGGCCGTGATCGTCATTCCGAGTCTCGGTACCTCGCGCGACGTCATCCTGGATGCTCCGGGCTGGCGCCGCGGGGCCGTGGGGCGGGCCGAGCGGCAGTTCGTCCTGCCCGGTGGGAAGCCACTCAACGTCGCCCGCTTCCTGGGAGCGATGGGCGTTCCGTGCCGGCTTGTCCTCCTGGCCGACGCAGCGCTGGCGACCGATGCGGCCGCGATGCTCCCGCCGCGTGTGTCAGCGGACCTGCTCGTCACCGCGGCGCCGTCGCGCACCGACGTGGCCATCGTCGACGGGCGGAGAGGCCTCACCATTCTCAACGGGCCCCCGGCGTCCATCGAGCCGGGCGAGCTGCACGCTGCCGTGGAGGCGACCGAGGCCGCCCTCGCGGAGCGGGACGTGCTCGTACTCGCGGGGAGCCAGCCCGCTGGCGCGGTGCGGCGGCTGCTCGAGGTGGCCCGGCGCGTCTCCGCACGCGTCCTCGTCGACATGTCCGGCGCCGACCTGCTCACCGGGCTGGCGGGGCGGCCCGAGCTGGTCAAGGTGAACGCAGCCGAACTGGCCGCCGCCCGCGGCGGCTACATCGAGCGGGCGTGGCGCGACGGCCCGGGCTTGATCCCTGAGGCGGGGACCCTGGTGGTGACCCGGGGCGGGCGGGGTTTGCGGGCGTGGCTCCCCAGCGGGGAGGTCGTGCGCGTGCCGGCGCTCCGTGCCCCGGTGGTGAACCCGTTCGGCGCGGGCGACGCGGTCACGGCCGCCCTGGCGGCCGCCCTGTTCGTCGGGGAAGTGACCGTGGACGCTCTCCTCGACGGGGCCGCGTGGGCGGCGGCGGTGGTGGGCGAGTTCGGGCTGGACCTCGACCCGGTGCGAGCCGCGACCCTGCGCGGGGCCGCCGTCGCGGTCAACGAAGGGGCCTGGGCCCGCTAACTGTCCTTCCCAATGACGTTGTGACAGTGAGCGCCCGCGTGGCCGCCGGACGTAGCCGGTTCCGGTCACCTACGCATGGCCATAGTGCTATCCCAGAAGGCGCCCGGGCGAGGCGCTCCAGGGCC
>Ga0209521_10005124_pt1 | contig 10395 bp, 9 predicted proteins | sample Rifsed19ft4_FD_184016 | JGI IMG/M metagenome (GOLD analysis project Ga0209521, IMG submission 184016) | Soil microbial communities from Rifle, Colorado, USA - sediment 19ft 4 (version 2) | ecosystem: Environmental > Terrestrial > Deep subsurface > Rock core/Sediment | place: Rifle, Colorado... | reverse complement strand
CACAGGACAATATCGGCAATACCATGAACAGCGGCAAGGTTATTATCCACGGCAACGCAGGCGATGTGCTTGGCTATGGTATGCGCGGAGGAAAACTGCATATCCGAGGCAATGTCGGCTACCGGGTCGGCATTCATATGAAGGGTTACAAAAAGCAGAACCCGGTTATCATTGCAGGGGGCAAGGCAGGCGACTTCTTCGGTGAATATATGGCAGGCGGAGTATTGATACTGTTAAACCTGGATAGTAAAAACGATAGCAGGCCTATGGTTGGAGATTATGTTGGCACTGGTATGCACGGCGGAACAATATTCATAAGAGGAGATGTGGATAAGAAACTCTGCGGCGCTGAGGTTGGAATCGCGGATTTAAATGAAGAGGATACAAAATTTCTAAAAGAACATCTGGAAGATTACTGCAAGGATTTTGGTCTTGACCTGAACGAGATTATGAAAGGCTCCTTTAAAAAATTAATCCCTGCCTCCCTTCGACCCTATGGAAATTTGTATGCGTATTGAAATACCGGCAATGGGTGATAGGGAAAACCTATCGCCTATTGCGCCGTGCCTATCGCCTGTCTTTATATTTTCGTAATATCCACAGGAAGTCTGAAGGTAAAATCACTCCCTTTGCCATATTCACTTTCAACCCTGATATTGCCGCCCTGCATTTCTACATACCTTTTCACAAGAACAAGGCCAAGACCGGTCCCTTCCTGCTTTCCCATATTGATTTTCTTAAACTCCTTGAAGATCTGTTTCATATCTTCTTTTTTTATACCTATTCCATTATCCACAACAGAAACCTGAAGAAAATAATTGTTTGATACCACTCTGATTTTTACGCACCCGCCTTCATTGGTAAATTTTATGGCATTACTGAGAAGATTATACATGATCTGCCGGAACATCTTATCATCAGCCACAATGGTAGAGACACCGTTACCTATATCAACCTCTACAGAGATCTTCTTTCGTATGGACAGGGGGCTGACAATCGAGTGAACCTCTTTTATGGTACTCTCTACCGAAAATTCCTCTGGTTTCACTTCCATCTTGCCTGCCTCAACCTTTGCTAAATCAAGGATATCGTTAATCAATTCAAGAAGATGTTTACCGCTTGTGTGGATATAGTTTACATATTCAAACTGTTTCTCATTTAAATCTCCGTAGGTTTTATCATGGAGCAGTTCTGAAAAACCCAGGATGGAGTTTAGTGGGGTTCTCAGTTCATGCGATATACTGGCAAGAAATTCTGATTTAAGTCGGCTTATCACCTCCATCTCCTGATAGCCTTTTCTCAACCCTTCTGTTCTCTCAGCAATGCGCTGCTCCAGTTCAGAGTACGACTTGTTAATCTTTTCTACCATCTGATTAAACTGATTTGCGAGATCTTCTATCTCATCATTTGTTTTGATATGAATCCGGTGGGTTAAATTGCCTTCGCCAATGATTTCAGCGCCTTGCTGCAGAATACGAATCGGTTCTATAATCCTTCCAGCAGCCCAGAACCCCATAGCAGAAAGGATAACAACCGAGAAGATGAAAAGAACTATGAGCCTTTTTAAGAGGGTATAAATAGTGGCATAGCTCTCCTCAGGCGACTGACTGACAAATATATACCATTTATTCCCATCAAAGACATTTTCTATCATACCTGTAGATGCTATGGGAGCAAACCCTGCAACAGCATTGCTTCCTCCATGGGCATTATCCTTGACTACTGCCCAGCCCAGCGAAGACATGGTAATATTATTCATGAGCTCGCTGGTAATCCTGTGAACCTGAGGCGGAAATATGGGACAGAGGAGGATAACACCTGCGGAGTTTATCAGCATGGCATGGCCTGTCTCTCCAATCCGTATCTTCTGCACCATCTGGGAAATTCTCTCTGTTGTGCTGACAGCACGAATAACACCTGCGACAGCTTCATTCTTTTCATCCATGATTGGTACCGCAACAGTCTGCAGATATTGATTATAATCAGGGTCGAGATAGATTTCACTTATATAAATATTTCCCTTGCCATTATTGTAGGCTGCCTGCCACCACCTCTCATTGCCAAAATAGAGGTATTTTGTTTTCTCTGCCGAGGCAACCAATACCCCTTTTGTATCAGTCACAAAAAGTTCTATATACACTGCCGTTTGCCCCTTAATTTCAGCAAGATATCTGGCAGCAGGATTGTTCAGATAAACCTCCAGATTTTTTGCCTTCTCTTGAGCCTGCACCCACTGCATATCCAGCTTTTTGATGTGCTCCTCTACGGTCATATCATCTTGATTGAGATAAAATTTACTTGCCGATGCAGTTGCATTTCTTAAAATAGGCGAAAGGGCAAGGCTCTTCACATTATATGCTGATTGCTCTATAATAATTTCAATATTATGGGCAATCTCCTTGGCTACCCTCGCGAAATTCCCTCCCACCGATTCTGTAAGTTCTTTTCTCCCTTGCCAGTAGACCAGAGATATCCCTATCATGATAGGGAACATCCCAATCACTAATATGAAAAGCGCAATCCTTCGCTGAATACCTTTTTTCTTTATTTCCATAAAAAAAAGAGTTGAATAACCCCGCAGCAAGCTGCAGGGGTTCTCCGCGGTAAGGAATTTTATTATTTACCCCCACACCAAAATCTTTGGTGTGGGGGTTTACATAGCTCGCCTTGACCCCGCTCCAAAGAGCGGAGATTGCGGCGAGCATTCCGTTCAGGCTCTTAGGATGATGTATGGCGGGGTTTACTACCGGCAATATCTCTGCCGATACCAATTAACCCTATGATATTGCCGTTCTTATCTTTAAGCCGTGAGAGGGTAAGATTGACATAGGCAATACCCCCGTTCTGTTGCATTAATTTAGTTTCACAGCCATATATCTCACCGTCTTCAATTACCTTCTTTCGTATCCGTCTGTATTCATTCTTGTCAACAAAGAGATATTCGATCTTACTTCCCGCTATATTTTCCTTGCTATACCCAAGTATATTTCCAGCCTCCCGGTTAAACTGGACAATTTCATCAAAAAGCGTAGTGGTAACAATCATATCACCTGAATACTCAAGGATATTCTCAAGGTACTCTTTTGTCTTTTCCAACTCCGCAGTCCTCTCCTCCACCATTGTCTTCAGCGCTTTATTGTACTTCTCAATCTGTTCCCGGGAGGTCTTTAATTCAACCAGCATCTGATTAAATGAGGTAACCAACTCTCCTATCTCATCCTCTGACACCTTTTCCACCGTTTGATTCAAATCGCCCCTGGCAACACCGCCAGCAGCAACAGATAAGGCCCGTATCGGTGTAATAATCCTCTGTGAAATATAGATAGATATTCCTATGCCTGCTATAATCGCAATTACTGAAAAGATGACAATCTGCCACACACCCCGCTCCATATTCTTATCCGCAAGAATGGTAACAACATCCAGCGACCGCCATGCCTCATCATACAGTCCGTCCACGTTGCTGGCCAAGATTGGCTTGGCCTTGTCCATTTCCCTGAGCGCAGTAGCAAGATTTGTATTTCGCGTCGAAGCAGTCCATTGAAGAGACTGTTCTGTCAATCTTCGCATAGAGTCAAACTCGGTATTTATCTTCTTCAGAGAATCCTTTTCATTGTCTTTGAGCCTCAATTTCCCTACATATAAGATCTTCTTCTCTACATCCCGAGCGATAGATTGATAATACCCAATATTCTGCATCTGCCCCCTGATCAATGAATCGCTCACCTCAATAAATTGCTTTGCAGAATGTCTGAGGCTATCCACCATATCATATTTATGGGCATACACCAGAATCTGGTTCATTGATTTCTTAACACTGACCAGAGTGATATAGGCAAAAATGCTTACCATGATCATAAAGACAAGAATTGCAATATATCCTATCATCAATTTTGTCCGTATTGTAACCCTCAACCCTTTTTCCCTCCTTTGCTGAATCGTTCGGCGATGTCCTCGGGTCTCTCCTAAAATCCTCAACCTGACTTTGGGGCCCTATTGGCTTATTTAAAGTCCACTACAGTTTCCTTCCCCTTTTCAACGGTTATGGTGTACGCGGGGCTAATCTTTCTTTTATACCACATCTTTAAATTATATATACCGGGCGGCACATTATGAATCTGATATTTTCCATCCTTATCCGGAACGACAAAATATGGATTCTGAAGCACCAGAATATAGCTTTCCATCTCAGGGTGAATATTGCACAAAAGCACCACCTCTCCCACACGATCAAAGGTAAAAGATCTGACCACGCCTTTAGGGTAGGTGCCAAGATTAAACTTACGCCCTGCCCATGACGGAGTAAAGATATTATTGAGCACATCGTCACTATTATGAAAATCAACCGTAGTCCCGACGAGAACAGGCAGAATAAACGGAACAAAGGTCAAATCAATCTGGTCCATAATCGGATGCTTCTCTGGCGGTATAAATGCGCCCTCTGCCTTTTCGATATACACAACTACCTTCCCTGTGTCTTCCTCGCTTTTCAGGTTAACAGTCCCTCTGACGGTCTCCGCATAGGATACGGCACTCAGTATGAAGATCATTACAAACAAAGCCGTGTACAATAACCCCGGGTACGCCCTTAACACAAGAGATGTAAAAGTAATGCCATAAAATTTGTTATGCTGCTTCTCCATCATGTATAACACAAGTACTAAAACCTCCTCAATAATTTATGTAGTCCGTAAAATAGCGATTGAAAACCTCGCTATTTTACAAACCGGCGATTTGCCTGCCATACTTCGTTGTCAGCGCATTTTTGCTCTTCACCGTATTGGTTACATACGGCTCATTGCAAAAATGGCCTCGGCCTCGTCTGGCACCCAACTTGCCGGTTTCCCCAAAAATCAAAGTCTATTTTTGGGTGTTGACGGACTTCCTGAAAAGAAGTATAAGAATATCGGGAAGGAGTTGATATGGCAGTGGTTCTTTCCAGCCAAGACATTGACGCTTGTCCCGGAGGCAGGTGAATATAGGAGATATAATCTTCATAAAAGCCATATGAATTGGGACAGCGCAAAGATTTTGATTCATATCTAATAATGATGAACACAAAGATAAAATGCCCTGTATGCGGCAAGGAGAGCAAGTGTGAAGGCAATCCCTACAGACCGTTCTGCTCAGAACGGTGCAGCCTTATTGATCTTGGCAAATGGGCAGATGGAAAGTATTCTGTGGAAGCTGAAGAAGGAAAAGAAGAGGGAGAAGAGGGGAGTAAAAATGAATGAGCTGGATGTTATAGAGTCTTTAAAGCAGAAGGAAGAGGAACTGGATAACCTATTGAAGGAGGCCAGGGAGCAGGCATCACAGATTAAAGAAGACGCGCTGCGCAAAGCTAAAGAGATAAGATTATCCATGTCAAAAGAAATTGATAGGATAGTGGATGAATATAAAAAAGACGAGATGGAGAAGATTGCTAAAGAGGCAGAAGCCATAATGACAGAGGCAGTAACAAAGGCGGGAGAATTTAAAATAATGGCAGAGAAGAAACAAGAGAAGGGCATTGGCATGGCGGTGCAATATATAATAGAAGGCAAACAAAAGGAATAGCCGCGAAACGCAAATTGCAAATATTAAAGTGTAAGGCAATGAGAATTTTCAATTTAAAATTTGCACTTTGCATTTTGCAATGGAGCAAAGCGACATGATAAAGGTAATGAGCAAGGTACAGCTTATCGGTTCCAAAGGACTGCTGGATGAAGTAATAAAGATGCTTCATAACCTTGGGATTGTGCATATAGAGAGCATACCTGCACAGATTATCCTTGAAGATTCATATATCCAGAGAATGCCTGTCGAGAAAGAAAAGGCCATGCTTAAGGAAAGGCTTGAAAGGATAGTGGAGAGATTGAAGGGAATATATCTTCTTCTTCCTGCATCAGAGGTAGAAAGGGAAGATATGTTAATGCTTGCAGATGTTACCTCTAATGGCTTTTTGGAAGAGGTGGACAGGTTGGAACAGAAGGTTAAAGGGCTGCATGCTGAAAAGGCTGGGCTTTCAGAAGAAATTTCATCTATTGCGCGGTATGAAAAGATATTAAAAGGAATTGCACCTCTTGTAGCAAAATTAAAGGGGCTCAATAATTTTGAGACAATCGGCATTACCATCGACAGAACTAAGGTAGATATTATCCCTTTACTGGAAAATGAAATAAGCCGTATTGTGGAGGGAAAATATCAGTTTTTTGTAAAGGAAATAGATAAAGATATAATAGGTATTGTCATTACCTATCCACAACAATACGATGCGAGGGTAAAGGCGCTCATATCCACTGAGGCGATATCAGAGATAAAGCTCCCGCAGAGATATGCTGACATGACGCTTTTGGATGCGCTTAAAATAATGGTAAAAAGGAAGACAGAGACGCCTCTCTTGATAGGCGATATTGATAATAAATTGAATATGTTATCGCTGGAATGGTATAAAAGACTTGAAGGATTGATGAGGCTTTTGCGCGACACAATTGATGAATTAAAGGCGTTAGTATACTGTGCACACACAAGGTTTACATTTGTTATAGCGGGGTGGATTCCTAAGGATAAATTTCAAGTCCTTTCCAGCGCTATCATGGATAAGTTTGGTGATAAGGTAATGGTGCGGGAGATGGAGATAAGAGAAGATGAGATAGATTTAATCCCTGTCTATATCAAGAACCCCAGAATTTTAAAGCCATTTGAGGTTTTTTTGAATATCTTGCCGCCGCCTAAATACGGTTCTGTAGATCCGACCCCCTATCTTGCATTGTTCTTTCCAACATTCTTCGGCCTTATGTTAGGCGATGTGGGTTATGCTAGTATACTTTTTATTATCAGTCTTTATATGAAAAGGAGATTCAAGGGACGAGATTTGATCAGCAACCTTGCCTCTGTTTTAACTATTTCAAGCCTTTTCGCAGCGGCATTTGGCATACTGTTCGGAGAATTCTTCGGAGATTTGGGAGAGAGACTTGGCATTATTCATCCAATAATTTTTGATCGGTTGAAGGCCATGAAGGTTTTTCTGGTATTGGCGATTGGAATAGGCATAGGGCATATAGCCCTTGGATTTATGATTGCGATAGTTAATTATATTCACCGGGGCAAGAGGAAAGAGGCTTTAGCTAAGGCATCTATGCTGATAGTTATATTAACCATGATTGCTATCCTGGCGATACTGACGGAATATCTGCCAAGGCATTTGCTTACACATGGTGTAATACTTATGGTGGCGGCATTTGTTGCCTTAATATTATTGGAAGGAATTATTGGTCCCTTGGAAGTGTTGCAATCAATCGGCAATATCCTCTCGTATGCCCGTATCATGGCCATAGGAACTGCATCAGTGGTTCTGGCGCTTGTGGCAAATAAACTGGGCGGATTGATCGGCAATGTAATCCTGGGTATATTTATAGCAGGTATGATCCATATCATTAACATATTCCTTGGTATCCTTAGCCCAACCATTCATTCATTGAGGCTCCACTATGTGGAGTTTTTCAGTAAGTTTTATCAGGCGGGTGGAAGGAGATACGAACCGTTTAAAAAAGGCAAATAAATTACGGTTTACGATTTACGAATTCCTCCCCCTTTATCCCCCTCTGGAGGGGGACAGGGGGAGGAAAATCGACAATCGAAAATCGCAAATAATAAAACGGAGGTGCTGTATGGAAAGAGCTCTAATCGTTCTGGCAGCGGCAATTGCAGTAGCAATTCCTGCACTCGCCACTGCATGGGCGCAAAGCAAGATAGGTTCGGCCGGAGCCGGGGCAATGGCAGAAAAACCTGAATTGGGTGGTATCGTCATGATATTAGTGGCCATTCCAGAAACCATGGTAATACTTGGTTTTGTGGTAGCCATTGTTATCCTCCTTGTTTAGCTGAGCGCCAATTTTTCTGGTGGGGTTTTTGCCACTTTCGGTAAGTGCAGTAGGAACTAAACCGGGTTCCATGATATTAAAAAGGATTGACGCAAATGAGTGAAAAAGAACTTTTAAAGGCGCTTGAGGATGATGCCAGAAGTGAATGCACTGCTATACTTGAAAACGCTAGGAGAGATGCAGATGCGGTTACCAAGGAAGCAATAAACGAGTTGGAAAAGGTGAAACAAAGGAGGCTTGAACAAGCAAAAACCTCTATGCAGGCAGAAAGGGTGAGAAGGCTGGCTAATGCAAAATTGTATGCCAGAGAGGTTATAATTAGGGAAAGGCAGTTTGCTGCAGCTAAGATACTGGATGAGGTGAACAATAGGCTTAAGGAACTCCGTAAAGATAAAGATTACCCGGAAATATTGAAAAGGCTTTGCAAAGAGGCAATGGATGGATGGCATGCCATGGGGACAGATTTTAAATCTGTCCCCACAGAGAAGGCTTTGATTATGGTATCAAAACAGGATATTTCATATCTAAAGCACATCCTCGGCTATGAAATTGTTTCTGACGAATCAGAAGATATATCGCCTGGCGTTGTTATTATGAGCAGGGATAAAAGATTTAAGATAATAAACACCTTGCATTCAAGATTGGAAAAGAAAAGGACTGAGCTTGTTTCAATGATAGATAAGATGTTGTTTGGTGAAATTCCTAAATCCTAATGCCTAATTTCTAAAGAAATGTCCAATGACTAAATGTCCAATGTTTTTAATTTTTATTGGAAATTAGGATTTAGAAATTAGAATTTTTTATGATGGACTTAAGTTATTTAAACGCTAGAATACGGGCATGGAAGGGTGAACTCTTGACCAGGGGGGCGTATGACGGACTTATTGCTGCGGAAGGCGTTCAGAGTTTGATAAATCGCTTGAAAGAAACCAACTATGCAAGAGATATAGAAATAGCCGCTGCAAGATATGAAGATGCGAGAGAGATTGTTGAAGGCGGGCTCAAGGGAAGTCTTGCAAAAGCATTTAATGAGTTGTGGAAATATGCGCAACCCCAGACAAGGGTTTTACTCCGGGCCATATTTTCTCTATGGGAAGTGTATAATTTAAAGGCTATCGTGAGGGCCCGGATAAATGGGATTCCACCTGACGACAGTATATCAGTTCTTATTCCAGCTGGTGAGATGGATGAGTCTGCATTAAAGGAATTGAATCAGCAGAAGGATGTGCAGGAGGTTATAAAACTCCTGCATACATGGGGAAGCCCCTATGCAAGACCGATCAAAGACGTCATAGAACAGTATCTGCGCGAAAGACAGCTTATAATCATTGAGCTTGCGCTGGACCGCTTTGTTCATGCGTACTGTCTTTCTCTTGCAGTAGGAAATAGTATAAACGGGGAAATAATTAAGCGGTTTATCAGAGATAGGATAGACAGCATAAATATATCTATGCTCTTAAAACTGTCTGGTGAAAATATATCCCCTACCAATACCGTTGATTATTTTCTTGAAGGCGGGGAGAGGATTGGTAAAGATAAATTTTTAAAGCTTGCGAGAAGCAAGAATAGGCATGAACTTCTGCGAAACCTTGTTGGTTCATTAAAAGACAAACATTGGAAAGAACTTATAGGAGCTACAGAACCTGAGAATGCTTTTTTTATGGAAGAACAACTTGAGGAACTCCTGAGCCAGCAGGCTTGTAGGCTCGCTATCATAGAGCCGCTCAGTATTGCGCTTGCCCTGTGCTTTATCTATAAAAAGATACGGGAGATTAAAAATTTAAGGCTTATTTTAAGGGCAAAGATTTTTGAGATACCGGCAATAGAGGTGAAGAGGTTCCTTATAGTTTAGCCAATTCTATGGATTGGCTAAGCTTTATTGCAAATTGAAGATTTTAAAATGTAAATTTAAAATTTACATTTTTCATTTTGCAATTTTCAATGGAGCGAAGCGACTTGTCCAAACTCCTTGTAATTACATACCCGGACACATCTTTAGGTTTTAACCTTGCAGGTGTTGAGGTTAAAGAGGCCTTGGATGGCGAGGATATTACTCCCATTTTACAAGACATTGTAGAAAAAGGCGAATATGGCCTTCTGGTTGTTGAGGAGAAGCTTCTTGTAAAGGTTGACGAAGGGGTTTTAAAAAGGATTAGAAAGACAGGCATACCTGTGATAGTTCCTATAGACACTCCAAAGTCATGGCAAACTGAGGAAGAGATGGAGTCATATATAGCCAGGCTTATACGAAGGGCAATAGGGTATCAGGTAAAGATAAAGAGATAAGAAGATTTTCGATTGACGATTTACGATTTCCGAATAAAAAAACGAAATTTGACATTTTAATTAGCTATGCAAACCATAAAAGGTGTCATCTCCGGAATTTCTGGGCCGACCGTTACTGCAAAGGGTATGAACGGTGTAAAAATGCATACTACGGCCTTTGTGGGTAAGGAAGGCCTTTTAGGAGAAATTGTAAGGATTCAGGGCGAGCAGTCCATAGTGCAGGTCTACGAAGATACCACGGGGCTTT
>Ga0209521_10005122_pt1 | contig 10398 bp, 7 predicted proteins | sample Rifsed19ft4_FD_184016 | JGI IMG/M metagenome (GOLD analysis project Ga0209521, IMG submission 184016) | Soil microbial communities from Rifle, Colorado, USA - sediment 19ft 4 (version 2) | ecosystem: Environmental > Terrestrial > Deep subsurface > Rock core/Sediment | place: Rifle, Colorado... | reverse complement strand
GGCGGGACATGCCACTGGGCACGATATTGGTGAACACGAACTGGTCGCCCACCGACTCGGCGATGAGCCGCCCCGCCGCCCGCAGGCGCTCGTGCAGCGGGGTCTTCGGCACCGCGTTCAGCATGCCCGTCATCGAGATCGGGATCCGCGCCTGCTGGATGAACCGGAACTGCTCCTCGAAGATGGACGGGTCGTCGTGGTCGAAGCCCACGATCATGCCCGCCATCACCTCGATGCCGGCGGCCTGGATGCGATGGACGGAGGTGACGATGTCCTCCCGCGTGTTCTGCGTCTTGTTCGTCTCCGCCAGGCTCGCCGCCCGCGGGGACTCGATGCCGACGAAGATCGTCGTGAAGTGGGCCTGCGTCATCAGGCGCAGGAGCTCGTCGTCCTGGGCCACGTTGAGGCTGACCTCGGTCATGAACTCGATGGGGTACCCGCGCGCCGCCTGCCAGGTGGCGAGCGCCATCAGCAGCGCCTTCGCCTCCTTCTTGTTGCCGATGAAGTTGTCGTCCACGACGAAGATGTTGCCCACCCCCAGCGCGTGGATGGCCTCCACCTCGGCCAGCACCTGGGCCACCGACTTCGTCCGCGGCCGGCGGCCGTACATGACGATGATGTCGCAGAACTCGCAGTTATAGGGGCAGCCGCGCGCGAACTGGATGGCCATGCTGCGGTACCGGGCGGCCTTGAGGAGCTCGAAGCGCGGCCGCGGGGAGTCCAGCATGCTGGGTTTCTCTTCCTGCCGGTACTCGGCCTGCCAGGCGCCGGCCTCGTAGTCGCGCACGAACTGCGGCCAGGTGTACTCGGCCTCGCCGACCACGAGCACGTCCACCTTGCCGCGCAGCTCCTCCGGGCACAGCGTCGCGAAGGGGCCGCCCGCCACGACCAGCTTCCCGCGGCGCCGGAAGGCCTCGGCCAGCTCGAACATCCGCCGCTTGTGAACCACGAAGCCCGTGATCCCGACGACGTCGGCGTCCGTGTCGAAATCGACCGGCTCGACGTTCTCGTCGCAGAGCACGACCTCGTGGGACGGCGGCGTCAGCCCCGCGACCGTCGGCAATGCGAGGTTGGGGAACACGCACCGCTTCCCGAGGCTCGGCAGAACGCGGTCGAAGGTCCAGAACGACTCGGGGTTCTTCGGGGCGATCAAGTAGATCTTCACTCCATCCTCCCGCGACGGTCCACCGCGCATGTCACCGCGAAGCCTCCGTGGACTTCAGGAGGGCGACGAGATCGTCCCGGCCCACGACCTCCTTTTCGATCAGCAGCTTGGCCAGCGATGTGAGCACCTCGCGCTTGGCCGCCAGGGTCTCGCGGACTCGCCCGTGGGCCGTCTCGAGCATCGTCCGGATCTCGTCGTCGATTCGCCGGGCGGTCTCCTCGCTGTACTCGCGCTGCGCCATCGACGGGACGTTGAGGAAGAGCGCCTGGCGCGGCGGCTCGAACGTCGCGAGCCCCAGCGCCTCGCTCATCCCATAGCGGGCGACCATGTGGCGCGCCATGTCGGTGGCCCGCTGGAGATCGTCCTGCGCGCCCGTCGAGACGTCGCCGAAGATGAGCTCTTCCGCCACGCGGCCGCCGAGCAACACGTCGAGCCGATCGAGCAGCTCGGCCCGCGTCATGAGGTACCGGTCCTCGGTTGGTTGCTGCTGCGTGTACCCGAGCGCGGCGACGCCGCGAGGGATCACGGAGATCTTCGCCACGTGGTCCGCGTGCTCCCGCGATTCGGCGACCAGCGCATGGCCCGCTTCATGGTAGGCGACGATCTCCTTTTCCTTCGGGTTGATCACGCGCGATCGGCGCTCGAGCCCGCCCACCACGCGGTCGATGGCCTCGTCGAAGTCTACCGCATCCACGGCCGCCTTGTCCTCGCGGGCGGCGTGGAGCGCGGCCTCGTTGACGAGATTGGCGAGATCGGCGCCGACGAAGCCGGGCGTCCGTGCCGCCACCAGGGAGAGATCGAGATCCGGGGCCAGCGTGACGTCGCGGACGTGGACCTTCAGAATCTTCTCCCGTCCTCGAAGGTCGGGACGGTCGAGGACCACCTGCCGGTCGAAGCGGCCGGGCCGGAGCAACGCGGGGTCGAGGATTTCCGGCCGGTTCGTGGCCGCCAGAATCATGACACCCTTCTGGGTGTCGAAGCCGTCGAGCTCCGCGAGCAGCTGATTCAGGGTTTGCTCCCGCTCGTCGTGGCCGCCCACGATCGGGCTGACGCCGCGCGCCTTCCCCAGGGCGTCCAGCTCGTCGATGAAGATGATGCTCGGGGCCTTCTCCTGCGCCTGGGCGAAGAGGTCGCGCACGCGCGCGGCCCCTACGCCGACGAACATCTCCACGAAGTCCGAGCCGCTCAAGCTGAAGAACGGCACGCCGGCCTCGCCGGCGACGGCCTTGGCCAGCAGCGTCTTCCCGGTGCCGGGCGCGCCGACGATGAGCACGCCTTTGGGGATCTTCCCGCCGAGGCGCCGGTAGCGATTGGGGTTCTTGAGGAAGTCCACGACCTCCATCAACTCGCCGCGCGCCTCGTCGATGCCGGCGACGTCGTCGAACGTCACGCCGGTCTTGTGCTCGACGTACACCCTGGCCTTGTTCTTGCCGATGGCCATGAGCCCTTGCTGCGGGCCGAAGCGCCGCATGACCAGAACCCAAACGCCGACAAACACGAGTGCAGGGAGGGTCCAGGAGAGCAGGGTCGAGAGCCAGGTATTCTCCACGTGCCCCGCGAACTTCACGTTCGCCAGCTCGAGCTCGCCGACCAGCCCTGGATCGTCCACGCGCGCCGTGACGAACGGGCGCGTTCCGCCACCCAGGCGTTTCAGCTCCTCGACGCTCTCTTTCGGGAGCAGACCCTCGAGTCCGTCGGTCGACAGCGTGCCGCCGATCGTCTCCTTGCCGAGGGTGAGATTGGCGACCTTGCCCTTCTTCACGAGCGCCTTGAACTCGCTGTACGACACGTTCGCGGCGCGGGGCGCAAAGAACGGGAGCTGAGGGGCGAACATCGCGATGAGGGCGATCACGAAAAGCCCGATCGCGAACTTCCGCTGTCTGGGTTCCATGCCGTGGGCGGCTATGCCGCGTGCGCCTGGGCGACGCCGGGGAATCCTTGCTCGCCGTCCTTCACGATCCGGTAGAGGACCCACCCGCTGGCGTCCTGACCGCCGATGCGCTCAGCCCGCTCGAACAAGCTCAGCCGGCGCTTTCGCGGCGGCGCTGGATGCTCCGCGAGCACCGCCTTCCAACCGAGCTCTACAGCCTCCCCTGGTAGCGGAGCCTCGATGCCGTAACGCGTCAGGATGCCTCGCCTCTCGTTGTAGAACTCCATCAGCCACTTCATCGCCGACCTCCTCCCATGTCAACTTTCGCCGCCGGCTTCCATGTACGGATCGGGCTCGAGGTCGAGGATGGGGCAGAGCTCGACCGACTCCCCGTCGATCGTGATGAACACGATGGTTTGGGCCAGCGATGGGCGATCCTTCCAGATGGTGGACGCCACGGAACCCGTGCGCCTGTTGACTCCCTGCCACACACCACCGGCCGGCCGCAGGTCCCGACGGCTCGTCGTCGTCGCACGCTTGCACTCTTCGAACCCATCATTCGCGAGGGCAGCGACGATATCCTCCGGCGCGCCGACCCATCCGTGCTCCGCGTCGATCCAGATCATCTTGCCCTGCTCGCGAAGTTCATCGAGGCCATGCATGGCCGGCGTCCTCTTCTCTCACAGCGACCGTTCGAGGCTCCGAAAGTTGAATCGGAGGTGGCTCCGCGGGGAGCCACCTCCCGGGGCTCACTTGCCCGCGCCGATCGAGACGGTGAAGTTGACCGTCTCCTCCCGGTACGGTGACGGGATATACGCGAGCGCGAGTCGGATCTCCTTCAGCTTCTTCGCCTTCAACGCCTCGGCGGGAAACTCCACGTCCACGGACTGGGTCGCCTCCTGTCCGGGATCGAGCCGCTCGTTGCCGTACGTGGAAAACTTCAGGGCCGGTTCGGTCCGCGCGTTCTCGAGCGCGATCGGCTGTCCGTGGACATCGATGTACAGGATCTTGCCCGCGACCAGCCGGACCGTCTGATCGGCCGACGTGTTCTTCAGCCTGAGCGTCGCGGTGAGCTTCGCGGGGGTGACGACCCGGTCGGACCCCTTCTCCACCCGCTCCATGACCTTCAGCTCCGTGACCTCGCCCGTGACGATGCCGGCCTTCAGGTGCATCGCGGCCGGCGTCACCGTGTACGTCTTGTCCTCGATCACCGCTGCCGTCGCGGCCGGCTGCGGCACCGGGCCCAGGGTCATCCAGGCCACCGTGGCTACGACCGCCGCGCCGAGTCCCCACCGCCACCACATGTCGGCCTTCTCCTCGCCAAGCCGCTCGGTGGGCCACATCTTGCGTTGGGCGATGATCGGGACGACCGTCCCGATGGACGCAACGACGGTCATCGCGCCGATCCCGGCCTCCGGAAACACCCCGACGGCCCGAAAGATCCAGCTCGCCCCGATGCTCCCGACGAGACCGAGCGTGATGTCCTTGCCCAGCCCGTAGCCACCGCGTTTCATGACCACGCCAGCCAGCACTCCGGCCAGCACTCCCACGAGCACCCACGTCACGAACATGACGAGACTCATGACTCTTTCTCCTTCACCCGGTGTTACGGGTGACCCGCAGGCACGTTTCTGCCCGATTTCCGCGTTCCCCCACGTTCGGTCTGCTTTTGACGAGCCGCGCTCCGGATCTGGCGGACCGCCTTGGCCTGGCTCTCGATGTTGGCGAGGAGGGCCCGAGCGCCCCTCCGCTTCAACCCTTCCCCGATCAGCGCGCGCAGGACGATCTGCAGGCTCACCGGCAGCTTGAGCGTGGCCGTCGCCGTCCCCGCAAAGACGCGGGCCCGGTCCAGCATGTCCTGGGAGACAACGAGGAGAACTTTCGTCTCGTTCGAGAACATCACGCCTCCTGGCCTGGCCGGCCCCGCCGCGCGCCTGCGGCGGTGAGAACTTTTTATATTTGACATATATCTAACATATGTTATATAAGTTGTCAACCGCGATCGCGAGCCCAGGAAAGATCCAACTCCGACCACGTCCAAGACGAGTTCTTGGCCTCGGCTCGCAACACCGGCAAGAAGGAGGCACCCGCACCATGGCTCACACAACGACGCTGGCTCACGGAACGAAGACGGCGCTGCGCCCGCTCCATGACCGCGTGCTCGTCAAGCGCCTCGAGGAGGCGAACGCGAGGCACGGCAGCCTCTTCATCCCAGACACCGCCAAGGAGAAGCCGCACGAGGGTCAGGTGATCGCCGTGGGCACCGGCAAAGTCACCGACGCCGGCAAGACCATTCCCCTTGCCGTCAAGGCCGGCGACCGAATTCTCTTCGGCAAGTATTCCGGCAACGAGGTCTCGCTCGACGGCGAGGAGTACCTCGTCATGAAGGAGGACGACGTCCTCGGCATCCTCGGCGCGTAAACGAGCGGATCGGCCCCGATCAACCATTCGAGCACACTCGGGAGGAAGGTACTCATGCCCAAGCAGCTTCTGTTCGACGAGGAAGCCCGCGCGGCGCTCTTGCGCGGAGTCAACATCATGGCCCGGGCCGTCAAGATGACGCTCGGGCCGAAGGGGCGGAACGTCGTCATCGACAAGAAGTACGGCAGCCCCTCGATCACCAAGGACGGCGTGACGGTCGCCAAGGAGATCGAGCTCAAGGACCCCTGTGAAAACATGGGGGCGCAGATGCTGAAGGAAGTCGCCGCCAAGACCTCCGATATCGCGGGTGACGGCACGACGACCGCGACGGTCCTCGCCCAGGCGATCTACCGCGGGGGCCTCAGGAACGTCACCGCCGGCGCGAACCCGATGGCCCTGAAGCGGGGGATCGAGCAGGCGGTCGATACGGTGGTCGAGGAGCTGAAGCACATGTCCAAGGCCACGAAGGATAAGAAGGAGATCGCCCAGGTCGCCAGGATCGCCGCCAACAACGACAAGACGATCGGCGACTTGATCGGCGAGGCCATGGAGAAGGTCGGCAAGGACGGCGTCATCACCGTCGAAGAGGCCAAGGCGATGGAGACCACCCTCGAAGTCGTCGAGGGCATGCAGTTCGACCGCGGGTATCTCTCGCCTTACTTCGTGACCAATCCCGAGCGCATGGAGGTCGTCCTCGAGGACGCCCTGATCCTGATCCACGAGAAGAAGCTCAGCGTAATGAAGGACATGCTGCCGCTGCTCGAACAGGTTGCCCGGGCGGGCAAACCGCTCCTCATCATCGCCGAGGACCTGGAAGGCGAGGCCCTGGCAACCCTCGTGGTGAACAAGCTGCGCGGGACGCTCGCCTGCTGCGCCGTCAAGGCGCCGGGCTTCGGCGATCGCCGCAAGGCCATGCTCGAGGACATCGCGACCGTGAGCGGCGGCAAGGCGATTACGGAGGACCTCGGGATCAAGCTCGAGAATCTCAAGCTCGACGATCTCGGCCGCGCCAAGAAAGTAGTCGTGGACAAGGACAACACCACGATCATCGAGGGCGCCGGCAACACCAAGGACATCCAGGGCCGCATCAAGCAGATCCGGGCGCAGATCGAGGAGACGACCTCGGACTACGACCGGGAGAAGCTCCAGGAGCGGCTCGCGAAACTCGCGGGCGGCGTCGCCCTCATCAAGGTCGGGGCGGCCACCGAGACCGAGATGAAGGAGAAGAAGGCGCGGGTCGAGGATGCGCTCAACGCCACGCGGGCGGCCGTCGAGGAAGGGATCGTGCCCGGCGGCGGGGTGGCGCTGCTGCGCGCGGCGGAGGCCCTCGACAGCCTGAAGCTCTCGGGCGACGAGGGCACCGGTGTCAGCATCGTGCGGCGCGCGCTCGAGGAGCCGATCCGGCAGATCGTGGAGAACGCCGGGCTCGAGGGCTCCGTGGTCGTCGAGAAGGTCAGGACCATGGTTCCGGGCACGCGCGGCTTCGACGCCGAAACCAACGAGTATGTCGACATGATGCGCGCGGGGATCATCGACCCCACCAAGGTCGAGCGGGTCGCGCTGCAGCATGCGGCGTCGATCGCGTCGCCGTACGCGAAAGCACTCTTCGAGCTCGCGACGGCGCGCAATCAGACCGAGCTCGTCGGCCGCGAGCTCGGCGACCTGGCGGACCGAGGAGGAAGCGCTCCGGCGGGGATGGGGCCAGCTCCACGTGATCCGCAGGTGCTGGAGGGAATTGGCTCCCCGTAGTCAACACGCTTCGAACTCTCTGCCTGGCTCCACCTCCTGAGATCAGGCGACTTTTCGAAAGCTTGCAGCATCTCCGTCAAGCCGGATAGCTTCGACCGCGGCCGTGGACCCGATGGCAGCCTTCCAGACCCTCCACGGCCCGACGAGCGACGATATGACGATATGTCGTATCGTTCGGAGTCAACCGATAGGCAGTACGCGGGTTAGATTCTGCGCACTCGCTCGAGATCCTCGAGGGCCGTCTGGACCGGCGTCCAGGCGAGGAAGGTCTCCCGCAAGGCGGCCTCGGGCGCCCGGTCGGCGATCGAGCGGATCGTCCCGGCGGCCAGCGCTGCTACAGTCTGGGCCTCGTCGCCCTTGCTCCGGGCGGCGCGCTCCCGCTCCGCCCGTGCTGCCAGGGCGACGGCCAAGCCGTGGGCCGCGGGCCAGACGAGGTTGGGGTACTCGATGCGCCGCGCGATGTCGAGGGCCTCGCGCAGCTCGGTCTCTCCGCTCGCCCGGTCTCCGCCGACCAGCGCGATCCGGCCGCGCAGCAGGTGGGCCTTCCCCGCGTACTTGAGCGAGCCTGTCGCGCGTGCGCCGAGCAGCGCCTTGTCGGCCTGCGCGAGCGCCTGTTCCGGCCGGCCCAGCGCCAGCAGGACCTCCGCGAGGTAGGCCGCCAGGTGCATGGCCCAGCGCCAGGTGTGGGCGCCGAAGGCGGACTTCTCCACGCGGACGAGGCTGTCCCGGAGCACCGCGAGCGCCTTGTCGGTCTCGCCCAGGTGGAAGTGGTCGTAGCCGATGTTGATGAGGGCGCTCACCTCCACGTTCTGGTTCTTGATCCGGTGCCCCAGCTCCTGGCTCTCGCGGTCGAGCTCGGTCGCGCGACGGTAGTCGCCCAGTTCCTGGTAGAGCCATCCCAGCGAATTGGTCAGGCGCGCGTTCACCCAGACCGTCTCCCGGTCCCGCGCCTTGGTCAGCCCCTCGTTGATGACGGCCAGTCCCTGGGCGTGCTCGCCCAGGCCGATCAGCGCGAGGCAACGGAAGGCCAGCGCGATCAGCTCGGTGAGGCCGTCATGGTTCTCTCGGGCCGTCTCCTCGGCCCGGCGGCAAAGCGGGATCGCCTTGTGGAAATCTCCGCGCCAGTCGGCGTGGGCGCCGAGCCAGGTGAGGTCCAGCGCGATGGCGTCCTTGAAGCCGCGGGCCTCGCTGATGCGGAGCGACTCCTCGAGCTTCTCATCTCCCTTCACGAGATCGCCTTCCATCTGATAGACGAGCCCGAGTTGGCTCAGGCTCTTGGCCACCGCCTCCTCGTCGCCGATCTCGCTGCCGAGGCGGAAAGCTTCTTCGGCGAAGGCCTTGGTCTGCGGCACGTGCTCGGCAGAAAGGGTCAGCCAGTGAGCCAGGGAAAGGTCCACGAGGGCCTGGGCTTCGGCATGGCGGTCGCCCGCCTCCCGGGCCATCGCGAGCATTCTGTTGAACTCCGCGATGGCCTCTGGGGCTCGGCTCATGAGCCGCCAGACCTGCCCGCGCCGTTGATGGATGTTGATGATCCGCCGCGGCGCCAGCGGTGGCGAGACGCGCGAGGCGACCTCGAGGGCCTTGGCGTACGCGTCGAGCGCCGTCTGGTTCGCGAACGCGTCCTTGGCGCGATCCCCCGAGCGGAGCAGGTACTCGAAGGCCTTGGGCCAGTCCTCGCCGTTGACGAAGTGGTGGGCCAGCTCCTGATAGTGGTCGGCCAGCCGGTCCGGGTACAGCTCCTCGATGGCGCCGCCGACAGCCCTGTGCAGCTCCCTGCGGCGCTCTTTCAAAAGACTGTTGTAGGCCACGTCCTGGATCACCGCGTGCTTGAAGATGTAGGCGGGCTCGGGCAGGAGCCCCTGCTCGTAGATGATCTCCAGCGCTTTCAGCTCCTGGAGGAGGCCCTCGAGCTTCCCGGACAGCCCTGCGATGCGCTCCAACAATCGCTGGAGGAACTGGCGGCCGATGACCGACGCGAGCTGGACGGTGCGCTTGCCATCGTCCCCCAGCCGATCGAGGCGGGCCATGATGATGCCGTGGATGGTTTCGGGCACGCTCACCTCTCCCATCCCCTTGACCATCCGGAGGCCGCCGTTCTCGCGCCTGAGGACGCCGAGATCGAGGAGCGTCTTCGCCACCTCCTCGACGAAGAGCGGCACGCCCTCGGCCTTGTCCAGGAGAGCGGCCTTGAGCTCCACGGGGAACTGGTCCGTGCCCAGCACCAGGCCAGCCATGTCCAGGGCCTCGGCCTCGGACAGCGTGTGCAGGGCGAGCGTGGTGTAGAAGCTGCGGCTCCCGAAGGGGGGAGTGTACCCGACGCGGTAGGTCATGACGACCATGATCGGCGCGCCGGCCACCGAGCCCATGAGCGCGTCGAGATACTCCTCCGTGCTGGCGTCGATCCAGTGCATGTCCTCGAACACAAAGACGATAGGCCGAATGGACGCTCCCCGCAGCGCCAGCGCGCGCACGGCGTCCAGCACCGCCTTCCGCCTGGCGGGCGCGTCCATCGCGGCGACAGCCGGATCGCCCGGGTCCACGGACAGCAGGTACCGGACGTACGGGATATACGCCTCGAGCTGCCCCATGCGCCGCATGCCGTGCTCGACCTTGGCGATGATCTCGGGCTCGCCGTCGAACTCCTCGATGCTGAAGTTCTCGCGGAGCTGGTCGAGGAGCGGCAGAAACGGGATGGACTGGCCGAAGGAGATGCACTGGCCCTCCAGCCACGTGACGGCCTCGCCCGCCTCGGCCAGCTTCCGGCGGACCTCGAGCAGCAGCCGCGACTTGCCGATACCGGCGTCGCCCGAGATGAAGACCACCTGCCCCCGCCCGGCCTTGACCTCGGTGAAGCGCTCGATCAGCGTGGCGACTTCGTGAACCCGGCCGACCAGAGGCGTGAGCCCGCGCTCCACGGATGCGTCGAAGCGCGAGCGCCGCAGCCGCGGGCGCAGCACCTCCCAGGCCCGGACCGGCACGTGGCCCTTGACCGGGACCTCGCCGAGGTCGAGGGTCTCGAAGAACGACGAGATCACCCGGTGGGTCGCCTCGGTGACGACCACGCTCCCCGGCCGGGCGATCTGCTGCATCCGCGCCGCCAGGTTCGTCGTGTCGCCGACCGCCGTGTAGTCCATGCGCAGGTCGTCGCCGATCCGGCCCACCACCACGAGCCCGGGGTTGATTCCGATCCGCA
>Ga0209521_10005120_pt1 | contig 10400 bp, 10 predicted proteins | sample Rifsed19ft4_FD_184016 | JGI IMG/M metagenome (GOLD analysis project Ga0209521, IMG submission 184016) | Soil microbial communities from Rifle, Colorado, USA - sediment 19ft 4 (version 2) | ecosystem: Environmental > Terrestrial > Deep subsurface > Rock core/Sediment | place: Rifle, Colorado... | reverse complement strand
CGCGCTTGCGTTCAGATTTCTGTGCAGCGAGCCCGAAGCGCGGGATATTGTTCAGGAAGCATTTGTGAGAGTGTGGCAGCATCTGGGCGAGTACGACAAGTCGAGAAAATTCACAACCTGGCTCTATACCATCGTCAGCAACCTCAGCATGGATCACATTCGGTCAAGAAAGCGGCGGCTGGGATTGTTTGTCTCGAACTCGGAGGAAGAACCCGTTGATCCCGTGGAGTTTGAGACAATTCACTCTAATGCCGAACTCGCGTCCATCGTGCAAAACCTCACCGGGCAACTCCCGCCCACTCAAAGGCTCGTTTTTGTCCTGCGGGATCTTCAGGATCTGTCAGTAGGCGAGGTTGTGAAAGCAAGCAGATTGTCGGAGGCGAGCGTCAAGACAAACCTGCATCTGGCGCGGAAGCGCATCCGGGAACTGCTTGTCAGGTACGAATATCTGAAGGAGCCATCGCGATGACATGTGCCGAATCGAGAGATCTGATGTTGATGAGGAAAAGCGAGTTGACGAGGGAGCAGGAAAACCAGCTGCGCGGTCATTTCAAGACCTGCGCAGACTGTGCGGCGTATTTGCAGGAGAACAAGGACGCGATGCGCAGAATGGAGGCCCTTCGTGCATTTGAACCGGTTCTGAAGAACGCGCAAGACCTGACGTCTGATATTCTGAATGCGGTGGAAAGCGCACGACGCGGTGCAACTCAGGCCGCTGCCTCGAGCTCCGGCCGCGTGTTTCAAATTCTGTCGTATCGCACCATGCGAATTCTTTATGGAACCTTCGTCCTTGGCTCGGTCGGGCTGTTCCTGGCTCAGCAACTCGCTGTGGCGACGGACGTCCAATCGCTCGAGGAGAAATTGGCACAGAGACGGGGCGGAAAGGCCGGGATTCAGGTGATGTATTCGGTGCCTTCGAACCTTGTCAACCGTTTACCGAAATCAAAACAGATACTCTCGTATCTCGGGACGGCGGATGCCGGGGAGCGGGATGGACTCTTTGTCATCGACGGGAGCAGCCTTTCGAGGGCCGTCGACGTGGTGGGGAGTGTCATATTCCGTTCCACCGATGCCTTCTCAGATGATGTGAGCCGAAAAAAACTTGAGGCCCTCGCTGAAACCATTCAACGTTCGGTATCGGCACGAGTCACAATCCGTTCAAAGGAGCGATCATGAAGAACCATCCGAATATTCTGAGTGTCACACTGATGATGCTCGCGGGCCTGGCGTTCTCGGGCTGTCTGGATGTGGAGACAAAGACGACGGTGAATCGGGACGGAACACTGGCCCGCACGATCACCTTCACCGGCGATTCCGCCAGAGTGTATCGCGGAGACTTTCCGCTGACGATCGACTCTCTCTGGTCTACATCGATACGGAAAGTGGATGACAAGAAATTCGAATACTCTGCTTCGCGGACGTTTGCAGATGCCGAGGCGCTGAACGAGGCAATCAAGAATGTTCCCTACAAGACTCTCCCCGTGCGGGTGGAACTTGAAGAGAGCTTCTGGTGGTTTGTGACGGATTACCACTACAAGGAGACCTACAAGCGATGGAACCCGTTTGATAATGTTGCTCTGACGGACTTTATCTCGCCAGCCGAGCTCGAACTTGCGATAAGGCATGAAATGGAAGACGAGCCGTACAACACGAAGGGCGACAGTCTTGCCCTGACGGATGCGGGAGAACGGTTTGAGAAATGGGACGCACGGAATATTTTTGAATCCTACTTTTTGGTAGTTCTTGAGGGAGTTCGGAATCTCAATGATCCCACGCTGAAGCAGGAGACCATGGTTTCCCGTAAAGAAGACCTCTTCAATGCAATGCAGATCCCGCTTCAAGAGGGAAAGTTTGATACTCTGACGGTGATCCTCAACAGGGTCCTGAAAACACGGATTGCTTCAAGGGCCATGGCGGCCAACAAGGAGGGATTCAGCCTCTTTGACGAACAACTGGACTTCAAGGGAGCAATCTCCGCCAACTCCTACAAAGTCAGCATCGAGATGCCGGGGATCATCACGGAGACAAATGCGAAAGAAATCGAGGGAAACACGGTCCGATTCGACGACTTCAAGCAGATTGCCTACATTATGGATCACGAAATGCGGGTTGCCTCGAGGGCGATCAATTGGTGGGCTGTCATCGTTACGGCTCTTCTGATTGTGTTCGGAGCAGTTTCGTTGGTGGTAGGGAGGAGAGGAAAGGGGAGATGAACAGGGACGAAACAACGAGTCGATGAGTCAACGAAGCAGGAAGTCCGACTTCCCGCGGCAGCGATACCTCAGCCAGAAGTCGGACTTTTGTCGACTTGGAACCTGAAACTCGAAACCCGGAACTGTTCTACTTAAACGGCGAGCCGATGAGATTCGTCACCCGTTTCCTCAGCTCGTCGTGGTTAACGGGTTTCGTTAGAAAATCCGTCGCTCCGCTTATTCTTCCCTCCTGCGCATCCGTTTCCCCGTGAAGTCCCGTGACCATGATGACTGGAAGCTTCTTCCACGCAGGATTCGCCCGAATTGCCCGGCAAACCGCGAACCCGTTCATTTCGGGCATCATGACATCCAAGAAGACCAGATCGGGATTCTCTTTTTCCATTGTCGCCAGCCCCGCCTTGCCCGACGAGGCGGTAACCACGTCGTATCCGGCAGCGTTCAGGTGGGTTTTAAAGATAAAGAGAACAGTCTCTTCGTCATCGATGATGAGAATCTTTTTTCTTTTCTCTTCCATAGCAGGTACCTCCGTAACGACAACAATAAGCTATCGAAGTGAGAAGAGAGAAACAAGGTCAACGTGTGAGGTCGAGGGCAGGTTTCAATTGCCCCCGGTGGCATGTTGTGCAGTTGACGATGGGATTCTCGCTCTTGAGATCCGCAATGGAACGAAGGAGGTCCTTGTTGATGGTCGTGACCATTTGCGACATGGCCCTTGCCGTCCGTTTCGCCGGCTTCTCGTCGATTTCCCAACGATCGGGAACGTGGCAATGAGTACAGGAAACACCAAGCGATTGGCTGAATCCCATGTTCATGACACCCAACAACCGCCCTGCGGTTGACCTGGTCATGATGCGAATATTCTCAAAAACCTCTGATGCCGGCAGGTTTTCCTTTCCGGCAATCGATGACCTCAAGGCTTGCAGGTATTGATTGTTCTCGGCCTGAATACTGTCTGCGCGCGATTGCGGCTGCTCTTGACCAAGAGAAACCTCGCCTGGAGCAAGACCAAGCAGGAGGAAGAAAAGGATGAGGGGAGATTTCTTCATAAGGAGTCCTCGAATGGTTAGGGGTTTTCTGGCGGAATCGGGCTGAGGATCTCTGCGACGAGTTTCCACTTGCCGCCTTCATTTCGTTTCCATACATGGCCGAAGTAACCGTTTTCCTTTGCCGGTTTCCCTTTGCCGCTTTCGTAGCTTCCATAACTGAAACCAAGATCATTGGAGCGCGAAACACCCGCGTGAAGCAGCTTCCCCTTGTCAAATGTTGACCTGACACCGAGAAACGCAACAATCTCTGTCTTACCCAGAATCGGTTGTCTGCCGTCGAGGTGCAATCTGCAGTCGGCTGCAATGTTCTCCTTGTATGCTGCCACAGAGCCTTTCGTAAGCACAAGGAAAAGAAAATCCTCTTCTGCCTGCTTCAGTTCATTTTTCGCGGGCTCAGCACTTTTGCCCGTCTTCCCCCATGACTGTGCCTGTCGGAAATCGAGGCCGCCCTCATAGTCTGTTGGTGTTCTTATTCCAATATCGAGTGCGACCTGCCATTGACCTGACACTTTCTTCCATACCGAAAAATAAAAACCATACCGGGTCGGCTGCTTCCCTGAATTGTCGACCAACGAATAAGGTCCTGTTGTGTATCCGAGGTCGCCGCTTTCCGAGACATCACCAAAGACAGGCTTCCAGTCGAGCGTGAATGCTTTGGGATTGGCCGGAAGGGGTCGGTTCTTCATTGCTTCCTTGTATACAACCGGATGCGGCTGGAAAGCGATCCCGTCGTCGGCAAAATTCGCGGTGAATGCTTCCCTCGCTCCTTTTTCGACGCTTGCCGCGGCGAATGCCCGCTCGGCCTCTACCAGAGACCTCATTTCCGGCCGGTCTTGAGGAATGATGGCGGCCAGGAAAATGAAAAACATGGCATGATGCATGAAGGTACCTTTCCGAATTCTTCGACTGCTGCTTCTATTATACGCGCAGGATTGCTCGGACGAAAGAGCTTATGGTAGTGTATCAGTTTGATTGAAAGTTTCAACGCAAAGGCCTGCCTGCCGGCAGGCAGGCGCAGAGGTCGCAGAGAAAACGCAGAGGATTTCCGGATTCTGTTGTTCTCTGCGAACCCCTGCCTGCGTGCCGACCATTCCGCTATATTGAAATGGTGAATGAATCACTTCGGCAGGCAGGTCTGCGTCCTTTGCGACTCTGCGTTGTAGTCTAAAAAGGCGAAACTGATACACTACCGAGCTTATCGATCCCTTGACAAACCGCGCATTTGTTGCGATACTGCCAACACCGATGGATACCTCTCGCAGGATTTACGTATTTTGCCTCCTGGTGGTTGCACTGTGGTGCAGCCTCATTCTTCTTGCCCCTCTCTCCAAACTCGCCGGTTTTCCTTCGGCCATCACATCTGTGCTGTACGGGTCATTCGCCCACGTTTGCCATCAATTTCCCGACAGGACTCTCTTCCTGGGTAGGGAACCGCTCGGGGTGTGTGCAAGGTGCACGGCCATCTACTTCAGTTTCCTCGTGTCGATGGTTTTTCTCCTGTTTCGGAACCTGCAGAGGGGAATAGTGCCTCCGAGATGGGTTCTTCTGATCGCCGCAGTTCCGATGGCGGTCGATGTCGCTCTTTCGGTGGCCGGAATCCATACAAGCACGACCGAAACAAGGCTCGTCACCGGAATTCTTGCCGGGGGTGTTCTTCCGTTCTATATTCTTCCGCCGTTTCTCGAAGCGGTTCGACAACTCACGGTTCATCGCGGAGATGCTGTTCATGAAAACCAAGCCTGACAAATTACGAGTTTCATTGATCTGCGGAACAGTCATTGGCGCGGTATGGGCGATCCCCGGACTCAACCTCATCAACTGTTGCTGTTGTGCGGGAGTCATACTGGGCGGAGTGCTGGCAGTGTACCTGTACCAACAGGAATTCACCGAAGAGATGCAACCGATGGAATCCTCTGATGCCGTGATCCTGGGTATCATGACGGGCGGGGTGGCGGCTGTGTCCGCACTAGTTTTCAACTTACTCCTTATGGCCCTCTTTGGCGATGTTGCGGGAGAGATGGCTCGCGAGTTGGCCGGGAGCCTTATCGAACGACTGGAGGAAAGCGGAAGCTTGCCTTCCGAGGCATTGGATCAATTGAAGGAGGAATTCGGGCGATCAGTCACACAGTCAAGGACCTTCATCGGCATTTTGGCGGATCTGTTCCTGAACCTCATTATCAATCCGTTGTTTGCCATGTTGGGGGCGCTCATCGGCTTCTCGATGTTTAAACGGAAGAGAATCGACAACACACAGCAGCCTCAGGCATGAAAACACTCACAACTCTCGCAGTCCTCGCTCTTTCTATCTCCGCCGTCCTCGCTCAAACGGACGAACAGGCAGTCCGATCCGTTTTGGATGATCAGGTGAAAGCCTGGAATAACGGCGACATTGAAGGATACATGAAGGGGTACTGGAACTCGGAAGAAACAGCATTTGTCAGTGGCGGCACGGTCACAAGAGGATACGCGGGGGTACTTGCGCGTTACAGGAAATTGTACGACTCGCGCGAAAAGATGGGCTCACTCACGTTCGATGATCTTCAAATACGGGTGATGTCTTCCGCCTCGGCTGTGGTCACCGGCGTTTGGGGTCTGATGCGGGCGAACGACAAACCTTGGGGGAGGTTCACGCTGATTCTCGAGAAGAAATCCGTGGGGTGGCGCATCGTGTACGATCACACCTCTTCAGCTCCTTGAAAAAGGTTGTTTTCTTTTCGTTTTCGGCAATCCTCTGACGTTTGGCCCATCCTTGATTCTCACTCTTCAACTCAGTACCATATCGCCGTATTTCCTACTTGAAGGAGTCGATGATGCGAAAAGTGACTCCGACCTTCGCAGCGTTCCTGGTTTTTGACATTGTTCTCCTCGTTGTCTGCCTCTTCCATCTCACTTCGGTTCTTGACCGTCCGGACAGTCCGTTTGAAGTGAATGCACCCGACGATCGCGTCGTCATTACTACAATTACAGACTCAACTTCCAGCGGCACGCTGAGATCCGGAGACATTTTGCTCCGGTGGAACACTCTGGACGTCTCAATCCCCGAAGAGATCGAATTCCTCGCCGATCTTGACGTCATTGGAAATACGGTGGCCGTCACGTTCGAACGCGACGGTGAGAGCAGGTCAACACTCATCAGGCTGACTCCCTACTATCCCTCCCCGCGATTCCTCATTATTTCTTTCGTTGTGGGAATCATCATATGGGCTACAGGAGTGTTCATTCTCTGGAATGCGCCGCCCGGTCTCAATGCAACTGTCCTGCACTGGACCATGATTGCGTTCGGCGTCACGGTTCTCATTACATTAGGTCCCGTTTCCGGCGGCTGGTTGAGTTACGTGACCCGGTTTCTTTTCTTCGTCGCGTACATGGGTGTCGTGAGTCTTTTTTGCTTTTTCACGTTTCTTTTCCCGAAACCGTTGTTTCCCAACCGGCTGCTGGCAGCCCTCCTCACTCTTCTTCCAGCGCTCGTTCTGATCCTGGGCATGAGCTATTTTCATTTGCTCGACATTCAATCGCGATCGCTGGAGCATTTCCAACAGTTCCAGGCTTTTTTTGATGCTTTTCATGTCTCTCTCTTTCTTTACCTCGGGGGCGCGGTCTTCAATATTGTTCATTCGTTCAGTACGTCGAAGCTCCGCGAGGAGAAGAAGCAGCTTCAGTGGCTCGTGTGGGGCCTCTGCATAGGGTCGGCACCTTTCCTCTTTCTTCAGATCCTGCCCCAATTGCTTTTTTCTCAATATCTCATCGCTGAGGAATACGCGACGATCTTCTTTCTCGTCATCCCGTTCTCGTGGTCAATGTCGTTCCTGAAGTACCGGTTCCTCGATATCGAAATACTCATCAACCGGAGCATTGTTTATTCGGTTCTGACGATTTTCATAGTGCTTGTATTTGGACTGGTCTTCTTTCTTGTCACAACGGCTTTTGGCAGGCAGATGGCAGTGGCAGAGTATCTGATTGTGGCAGGAGTCGCCCTGCTGATGGCATTCCTGTTCGTGCCGGTCCGTGACTGGCTGCAGAGGATTACCGACGAAACCCTCTTCACCGCGCGAGTGCATTTTCGTTCGGCCGTGAACAGCATTTCGGAAGAGCTTCACCGCTCTCCAACGGTCGATGCCCTCTTCGCAGGATTGGCAGAACGATTGGCCGCGTTTGTTCCTTCAAGATGCGTCAGTGTTTATGTCTTCGAGAACAGTGTGTTCATTCGCAGAACTTTTCGGGGCGAGCCAATGTCGGATTGGATTCAGGTTCCCCGTGATGTTCGCGAAATCCTTATGCACTCTCCCTTGCTTGCGGCAGGAGGCTCGTCGAAATTGAACAGCGGGGAAGCTGAACGCTGGTTGGAACAAACAGGCTATGCTCTGTGCAGGGCGATGACGGATGAGCAGGGGGAGCTGCGGGGGGCCCTCTTCCTTTCTCCGAGAGCAAAAGCGGACAGATTCCGCGAAGAAGAGATTGACCTTGTCTCAACGCTTGGAGCCCAGGCGGCGGAGGTTCTCCAGAGGCTGTACGTTCAGGAACGCATGATCCTGGAACAGGCCGAGAAGAAGCGCTTGAATGAGCTGAGCGAGCTGAAATCGTATTTTGTCTCGAGCGTCTCTCATGAATTGAGGATGCCCCTGACGTCGATCAGAATGTTCGCTGAAACGCTGCGGCTGGGGCGGGTAACACAGAAACGCCGCCGAAAAGAATACCTTGCAATCATTGAAGGGGAGAGCGCCCGTCTCGATCGGTTGATTCAGAATGTTCTGAACTTTGCCAGAATCGAGAGGGGGGCAAAAGAGTATCAGTTCGGACCTGCCGACATCCGGCGTGTGACCATGAATGCCGTTGCCAGTCTTCAGTACGAGTACAAAGCGGTGCGGGCGAAACTGGAAACGATAATTCCCAAGAAACTCCCGACCATTCGGGCCGATGCGGATGCTCTCGAGGAGGTCCTTATCAATCTCCTTTCGAATGCGCTCAAGTACTCCACGATGAAAAAACACATTCGGTTCACCGTGACGGCGAAACCGAGGTTTGTTCAGTTTGAAGTTGCCGATTCGGGGATTGGGATATCCGCTGAAGAATTACCAAACATCTTCGAGAAGTTCTATCGGGTGAGGGATCGGCGTACTCAGCAGGTCGGCGGCACGGGCCTCGGTCTCCCGGTTGTCAAACATATTGTGGACGCGCACGGAGGCGCCATCTCCGTCCGAAGCACACCGGGCAAAGGCTCGACATTCACAGTGAAGATTCCCATTCGGCATGAAAACAATACTTCTGGTTGAAGACGATCCGGCTGTTCAGCTGGGAATCCGTGAAAACCTTGAGCGCGAGCGCTTCAAGGTGCTTGTTGAAAGTGACGGCAAGAAAGGGCTTCTCCGCGCAAGACGGGAAATGCCTGATCTGCTCATCCTCGATGTCATGCTTCCGTCGATGACAGGATTCGAGGTCTGTGCCCGGTTGAAAAAGGAGGGTTTCCCCGCGCCCGTGTTCATGTTGACGGCCCTTGGAGACGAGGATTCACGGCTGCGAGGGCTTGGCCTTGGGGCGGATGACTACCTGTCAAAGCCGTTCAGCGTTCGGGAGCTTCTTCTTCGCGTACGAAACCTCTTTGAGCGAACCGAGCGCACACTGGGAAACGCGCGGGCATATGAGGAAGAGCTCAAAAAAGCGAGGGAGATTCAACGCCATTCCCTCCCCGCAAACCCGCCGTCCTGTGAGAAACTGGATATATGGGGAATGACGATCCCTGCCACTCATGTGGGCGGCGATTACTATGACTATGTGTGGCTCAATCAGACAAAGCTCTGTGTGATTGTGGCTGACGTCTGTGGAAAGGGAATGCCGGCTGCGCTGTACGTGCAAAAAATGCAGGGCGTGGTGCATGCTTCAAGCGGAGCTGTCAACTCCGCTGCAGAAGTCCTCCTGAAACTGCAGGAGCACATCGGTTCGTCGATGGAGGTGGCCTCGTTCGTCACGGCCACGGTGGCAGCATTCGACTTGACCGAAAACAGGGTCGAGATCGCGTCGGCCGGACATCCGCCCGCGATCATGAAACGCGGAAATAGCCTGGACACCATCGACGCTTCGGGAATGTGGATTGGCCAGACTCTCAACTATTCGTTTGCCGATCAGTTGAAGACCGTGGCAATCCAGTGTCGGAAAGGTGATACGTTTCTTTTCTATACCGACGGGGTAACGGAGAGCATGAACGCCCGGGAAGAGGAGTTCGGCTTCGACCGGCTTCGTCGGGCGTTGGGATCCGGAAAAGGAGGGAGCAAGAGTCTTGTCAACCGGTGTCTCGCCAGGGTCAGAGTGTTCTCGGCAAAAGAGCCCCAGGCGGATGATATTACGATGGTGGCGGTGGAATTCACCTAGTGAGTTCCCGCGTCCGTTAAAACGCCTGCCTGCCGGAATGCTGGCATGCAGGCAGGGACGCCTAGAAGCCCTTAGGTTGTTGCTCAATCCCGCAAAGTGGGATTGTGATTCGCCGCGGGCCTGCTAGCCGTCGCCTGCCTGCCGAAGTGAATGCGACAAGCTTCGTCGAAAACGAAATGGTCGGCACGCAGGCAGGGTTTTCAACCGATGGCGTGGAATCCGATCGCGTGGAACCCGATGGCGAATACCAAAGATCCTTAATCAGAGGACCCCATGAAACGCATTCTGCTCATTGAAGACGATCCGGCGATTGTTCGCGGACTTGTCGATAATCTTCGCGATGAACACTACCATGTTGAAACCGAGTCGGACGGGGGGAAAGCGCTTCAGAAGGCGCAGAAATCCCAGTGGGATCTCCTGATCCTTGATGTCATGCTTCCGGGCATGAACGGTTTTGAGATCTGCAAAGCGTTGAGAGCGGGCGGTTCGCAAGTGCCCATTATGATGCTTACGGCAAAAAGCGAAGAGACCGACAAAGTGCTGGGCCTCGAATTCGGAGCCGATGACTATCTGACCAAGCCATTCTCCGTTCGTGAGCTGCTCGCCCGGATCAAGGCCCTGCTGCGGAGGCAATCAGGTCTTGTCAACAAGATTGAGGAAACGGACATTGGAGATGTGCATGTTGATTTCAAGAAGCAGGAGGCATTTCGGGGCAAGAAGAATCTGGACATGAGTGCGAAAGAATTTGAATTGTTGAAATACTTTGTGGAACATGAGG
>Ga0209521_10005118_pt1 | contig 10404 bp, 10 predicted proteins | sample Rifsed19ft4_FD_184016 | JGI IMG/M metagenome (GOLD analysis project Ga0209521, IMG submission 184016) | Soil microbial communities from Rifle, Colorado, USA - sediment 19ft 4 (version 2) | ecosystem: Environmental > Terrestrial > Deep subsurface > Rock core/Sediment | place: Rifle, Colorado... | reverse complement strand
CAAAGCAAGCGATGAGCAAATTGCACTTGGTCAAGCACTTTTCGAGAGAGGAATTTTTACGAACGGAGGAACCGCATGCATTTCCTGTCACAATGTAAATTCAAAAAGAGTAATTCCGGGTGGGTTATTAGCAAAAGATTTAACAACATCATTTAGTCGCATGGGGGGAGATGCGGGTATCACAGGAATTTTAAACGCTCCCCCTTTTCCTGCAATGACAGAAGCGTATAAAAACAGACCAATGACACCAAAAGAAATTGCGGCTATTGCTGCATTCTTAAATACTGTAGAAAAAGAAAATGCAACACAGCCTCAAGCAGAAGCTGCAAATCCGTTAATCGTGTGGGGATTTGCAGGGTTGATGGCTTGGGTAATTCTCGTTTTAATAATCTGGATGAAGAGAAAGAAAAATACCGTGAAGCTCGACATCTACGAACGTCAAGTGAAATCATATTAATTACACATATATATAAGTACAAAAACAAAAATTTATGAGCTGGATTGAAGACATTATATCACCGAAAACCCGCAAATGGGAAGAGTTTTACCGCAATCGCTGGCAGTACGACAAAGTTGTGCGAAGCACACACGGAGTAAACTGCACAGGGGGGTGTTCCTGGATGATTCACGTAAAAGACGGAATCGTAGTTTGGGAAACTCAGGCATTAGATTATCCTTTGCTTGAAGCTGGTCTTCCCCCGTACGAACCACGCGGATGCCAGAGAGGTATTTCCTACTCTTGGTATTTATATTCTCCCATCCGAGTAAAATATCCGTTGATGCGTGGTGCATTAATGGATTTATTCAAAGCAGAAAAAAAAGCTGCTGGTGGCGATCCAATTAAAGCTTGGGAAAATCTTCAGAACGATCCTGCAAAAAGAAAACGCTACCAACGTGCAAGAGGAAAAGGTGGTTTCCGCAGAGCGAAATGGGACGAAGTGGTTGAACTTATCGCAGCGGCAAATCTTTACACAGTAAAAAAATACGGACCTGACAGAATCATCGGCTTCTCACCAATACCTGCAATGAGCATGATGAGTTATGCGGCAGGCGCCCGATACCTTCAATTAATGGGCGGAGTGAATTTAAGTTTTTATGATTGGTATTGTGATTTGCCGTGTGCATATCCCGAAGTGTGGGGCGAACAAACCGATGTGTGCGAAAGTGCCGATTGGTTTAATTCAAAGTTTTGTGTTTCTATGGGAGCAAATTTAGGAATGACGCGTACACCTGATATTCACTTCTTTTCAGAATCCAAACACAACGGAACAAAAACAGTAGTGATGTCGCCAGACTTTTCGATGGTTGCAAAGCATGCCGACCAATGGATTCCGTGCCACGCAGGAACTGACGGAGCTTTTTGGATGGCTGTTACACATGTTATCCTAAAAGAATATCATGTTGACAGACAGGTTCCATATTTTATGGAGTATGTGAAACGTTATACCGATTGTCCTTTCCTTGTTGAACTCACAAAAGATGGTGACCATTATTTGCCGGGAAGATTGCTTCGTGCAAACAGGCTATCAAAATATAAAAATGTAGAGAATGGTGACTGGAAGTTTTTAAATCTCGATACAAAAACAGGAAAACCTGTGATGGCGAAAGGCGGAATGGGTCAGCGTTGGGATAAAGAAAAAGATAATATTGGCAAATGGAATTTGCTTTATCAAGATGGAATGGACAACTCAGAATTTAATCCTGAGCTCACATTCGTTAACAAAAATGATGATGTGTTACAGGTTGAGTACACTGAATTCGGTTTGAAGAAAAAATCAAATCGCGGAGTGCCCGTAAAATATATTGAAACCACTGATGCAGGAAAAGTTCCGGTTGCTACCATCTATGATATCATGATGGGACATTACGGAGTTCCGCGTGGACTTGCCGGTGATTACCCTAAAGATTACAACGACACTCAAGCAGCTTATACACCTGCATGGAACGAAATCTTTACAGGAATTGGACGTGCAACAGTAATAAAATTTGCACGCGAGTGGGCGGATACTGCTGAAGCCACAAAAGGAAAATGCATGGTTATCGTTGGTGCTGCAATCAATCACTGGTTCCATGGAAACTTAATGTATCGTTCAGCAATACAAGCGCAGCTATTTACAGGCTGTAACGGTGTGAATGGTGGGGGAATGAATCACTATGTGGGACAAGAAAAACTTGCACCTGTAGATTCTTGGGGAACAATTATGGCAGCGAAAGATTGGCAAACTGCAAACCGTTTACAACAAGCTCCAATCTGGCATTACATTAATTCCGACCAATGGAGATACGATGCAAATCAGGCGCAGTACAATTCCATTCCGGATAAGAGCAAGTATGGAAATATGCACTCTGCAGATTTTGCGGTGATGAGCGTTCGTAACGGATGGATGCCTTTCTATCCACAATACGATAGAAGCAATCTTGATTTAGTTGTTGAAGCAGAAAAGAACGGAGCGAAGAATGATGACGATATCAAAAATTATATTGTAGACCAACTCAAAACTAAAAAACTGAATTACTCCATTGCTGATTGCGATAACGAAGTAAACTTCCCACGAAACTGGTTTATCTGGAGAGGAAACGCTTTGATGTCATCAGCAAAAGGACATGAGTATATGCTCAACCACTATTTGGGAACTCACCATAATGATATTGCCGATGAAGTTGCACAAGATTTAGTTTCTGAAATTCTTTGGCGCGAAGCACCATCAGGAAAAATGGATTTGGTAGTTGATATTAATTTCCGAATGGATACTTCAGCACTTTACTCTGATATTGTTCTGCCAACAGCATCATGGTACGAGAAAGCAGATATTAATTCCACTGACCTTCACTCGTTCATTCACCCCCTTTCAGCAGCAGTTGCTCCTGTATGGGAATCAAAAAGTGATTGGCAAATCTGGCAATTGCTTGCTAAAAAAGTGAGTGAGTTAGCTGTAAATTATTTACCGCTTCCTGTAAAAGATGCTGTGAATGTTCCGCTTTCGCATGATTCAGTTGATGAAATCACACAGCCGACTATCAAAGATTGGTACAAAGGAGAATGCGAACCGGTTCCAGGAAAGAGTATGCACAAGATTGTGATTGTTGAACGCGACTATACTCAGATTTACAACAAATACATTTCTCTGGGACCAAACATGAGAAAAAATCCGATTGGTGCACATGGTGTAACATTTATGGCTGATGATGTATACGAAGAGATGGTAAAAGAAAAACGCCATGTTCAAAAAATAAACGGTGTTGAATATCCTTCGTTGAAAGAAGATATAGAAGCAGTAAATGCTGTACTCACACTTTCCACGCTCACAAACGGACATCTGAATGTTCGTGCGTATGAAAATATGGAAAAGAAAACAGGATTGGTACTTGCCGATTTGGCCGAAGGAAGTAAAGATGTGCGCATTGATTACAAAGATTTACAATCGCAGCCAAGGCGTTATAACACTGCAGCACTTTGGAGTGGCTTGATGAATAACGGAAGAGCATATTGTGCTTACACTTATAATGTAGACCGACTTGTTCCCTGGAGAACACTCACCGGAAGACAACACATGTATCTCGACCACGAAGGATACATTGCTTTCGGAGAACATCTGCCTACTTACAAACCATCACCGTTACCACAAGTGTATGGCGACATTCGCAAAACAGTGAACGATGGAAAAGCTATCATGTTAAATGTGCTTACACCTCACGGCAAGTGGCACATCCACTCAACCTATGGTGATACACTTCGCATGCTAACACTCTCACGAGGAATAGAACCATGCTGGATGAGCGAAGAAGATGCAGCACGAATTGGAGTGAAAGACAATGATTGGGTGGAGTGTTACAACGATAACGGAACGTACTGTACACGCGCAGCAGTAAGCGCACGAATTCCGAGCGGAGTTTGCATAGTGTATCACTCGCCCGAGCGTACATACACTGTTCCAAAATCATTGACCAGACCCGGACGCAGAGCAGGAGGGCACAACAGTATGACACGCACACACCTCAAGCCAAGTTTAATGGTGGGCGGTTACGGGCAATTTTCGTATCACTTTAATTATTGGGGACCGGTTGGTTCAAACCGCGATACACATGTTTTAGTAAGAAGAATGAACAAAGTAGAATTTTAATTGTGAAAACTAAACAACATAAAGCACTATCTGATAAGGATAAACCAGTATCTGTCGAAGAAACTGCTCTCTGTTACACAGATAATCAATTATCCTTTAAGGATAGTGTTCTATGTCCCGAAGATAATGCACTATCCTTCAAAGATAATGCACTATGTTCTGAGGATAATGCAATATGTTTTGCAAATAATCAATTATTCTATAAAGAAAATTTAACCTGTTCAGAATATAATTAATAAAAACCAACACCAACCATGGCACGCAAAACAGTTAAAATAGAAATACCCATTAACAACGATGATGAAATGATAAAACTTGCCGAAGCTATCATAAAAAAAGACAGCACCGACCCCCCCGCAGCAAAACCATTGGCAAAATACGACATGACCGATTTTGATACCAAAACCACCAATGGCAAAGCCAGCAAAACCGAAGCCCGCAGATTAGATAAACTGGCACAAGCCGAAAATGAAATTGCAGCAAAAATAATTGGCAACGAACCGGGACAAACAGTAAACAGCAAAGGAACAATTTACAACTATGTAACACGTATGCGTGATACACTTTTAGATTATTTTGATGATGATGCCGAACAATTAGGAAAATACGGATACAAAGTAGTAACAGGCGAAGCAAAAAGCCCAAAACGAAAACCAAAATCATAAATCGAAAAAAAAGAAAACCGATTACTAAAAAATAAATTTTATGAACGTAAGAAGTCAAGTTTCAATGGTTTTTCACCTTGATAAATGCATCGGGTGTCACACCTGCTCCATCGCCTGCAAAAACGTGTGGACAGACCGCAAAGGTGCCGAGTACATGTGGTGGAACAACGTGGAAACAAAACCGGGAACAGGTTATCCTACCAAGTGGGAAAATCAGGATATATATAATGGCGGTTGGGAAAAAAACGGTAACAGTGTTTCGCTCAAAGGTGCCGGAAAACTGAAAGGGTTAAAAAATATTTTTCATAATCCATTCATGCCCGTGCTCGATGATTATTATGAGCCGTGGACTTACAAGTACGAAGATTTATTTACCGCACCCGAAGGTGATGACCAACCTACTGCCCGCCCAATTTCATTGGTAACAGGCAAACACATGGATGTGCAAGCCGGTCCAAATTGGGATGATGATTTAGGTGGCTCGCCCGATTACGCACGTCAGGATGTAAACATTCAAGAACTTTCTCCTGCCGAACAGGAAGCAATGTTCCAGTTAGAAAAAATGACTTTCTTTTATCTTCCCCGCATTTGTAATCACTGTTTGAATCCTGCATGTGTAGCATCTTGCCCATCAGGTGCGCTTTATAAAAGAGGTGAAGACGGAGTGGTGTTAATCAACCAACAAGTTTGCCGTGCATGGCGCATGTGTGTAACAGCATGTCCGTACAAAAAAAGTTATTACAACTGGCACACCGGAAAATCTGAAAAATGTATTTTGTGTTACCCTCGTTTAGAATCAGGCCAAGCACCTGCTTGTATGCATCAATGCGTTGGGCGCATCCGTTACTTAGGAGTTCTGTTGTATGATGCAGATAGAATTCAGGATGTAGCATCGTGCGAAGAAAAAGATTTAGTAGATACACAGATGGGAATTTATCTAAATCCATTTGATGAGAAGGTAATCAAATCAGCTAAGATGAACGGCATTGCTGATTCTACAATTGAAGCTGCACAAAAATCTCCGGTATATAAATTTGTGAAGGAATGGAAAATAGCTCTGCCACTCCACCCCGAGTTCCGCACCTTGCCAAATTTATTTTACGTTCCGGCACTCATGCCCGGCATGGCAAGTGTGAACAACGGAATTTATGATGAAAAAAATCCGCAGTTTCTCTGGGGAGGAATAGATAATCATCGAATGCCAATGAAATATCTTGCTAATCTTTTCACTGCAGGTGATACAAACAAAGTGGTGGAAGTAATGAAACGCCTGATGGCAGTTCGCTGGCACCGCAGACAAGTAACAGTTGGAGATGTGAAACAGGAAATTGTTGATACAGCAATGAATGAAGTTGGATTGAGTGGAGATGTTGCCGATGCTATTTTCAGATTAACATCACTTGCAACTTTCGATGAACGTTTTGTGATACCACCTGCACACCGCGAAGAATCAATCGAGATGTTGGAAAGTACTGCCGATGTGAAAGGAAGTACAGGATTCGGATTTTTAGAAAAACCTGCACGTGGTTCGTAATAGTTTGAAAAACAAAAAATGAACAACAGGAAACATTATTTATTACTCGAGAAACTTTTTCGCTATCCTTCCGATAATTTTGTGGAAGAAGTTCAGCATTGCCAGAGTTTTCTCGATTCGGTGTATCCCGAAGCAGGAAAAGAACTGAAAATATTCACTAACTATATTTTAAAGATGAATCAGGATGACCGCGAGGAACTCTTTACAAAAACATTTGATGTTCAGCCCATTTGTTATCTTGATTTAGGATATGTAATGTTTGGTGAAGATTACAAACGCGGAGCTTTTCTTTTAAGCATGCAATACGAGCAACAAAAAATCAATAACGATTGCGGAACAGACTTGCCCGATAACATATGCAACGTGCTTACGCTTATGACAAAATCCGATAATGATGCTTTCGTTGAAGATATGGTATGGAGAATTTTTATTCCATGTGTTAAAAAAATGATTGCTGAATTTGAAACGGCTCGTGTGGATTTAAAAATGAAAGTGCTAAAAAAAATGCACCGTGCAATTATTCAGGAAGAACTTAATCACGGAAACGTATACAAGCAATGTTTCTTAGCTCTACTCGAAGTTTTGAGAAAAGATTTTGGAGAAAAAACATTTGAAAGAGAGGAGGATAATGTATTGAGCAGTTCGCATCATAAAGCTTTCTTCGGAAAACTTCAGCCCCCAATAGAACAACCAGTAAATGAAATAGTAAATAATTATAAACTCGACTAATTATGATAAACAATCTTCTCTTCATCGTCTTCCCTTATGTGTGTCTCACTATTTTCCTAATCGGTTCAATTTACCGATACAAAAACAGGGCGTTCTCTGTCTCATCAATTTCTTCACAATTTCTCGAGGGGAAAAAATTATTTCTCGCAAGCCAATTGTTTCACTGGGGTTTGTTTATTCTTTTCTTCGGGCATTTGATTGCTTTCCTTTTTCCGAAGACTGTTCTTGCTTGGAATGGTCACACGGTGCGTCTGCTTATTCTTGAAGTTACTGCTTTTGTTTTCGGATTATCAGCTTTGGTGGGTGTAATACTTCTCGTGATTCGTAGGATGAGCGATGACCGGGTGAAAATTGTAACAAGTAAAATGGATATTGTTGTGTTCCTTGTTTTGCTTACACAAATTATCTCTGGATTAGCAGTTGCATATTATAATCGCTGGGGTTCATCTTGGTTTGCTGCATTCTTAACGCCTTACCTGCGTTCAATATTTGTCTTCGACCCGCAGATAGATGCCATTGCGAGCGTAAATTCACTTTCGCTAAAAGTCCATGTTATTTCAGCGTTCTCAATAATTGGTTTAATTCCATTTACGCGATTTATCCACTTCCTCGTTTATCCGATTGACTATATCTGGAGAAGTTACCAGCAAGTAATCTGGAACTGGAACAGAAGAGATATACGTAACACCCGTATTTGGAGAAAAGGACCACCATCTAAAAATAATTAGAAAATATCCTGATAGTTGAAAGGGCAGAAATAATTTCTGCCCTTTTTTGTTATATACGCCTGATCTAAACCATGATTCATGTCATCTTTTTTTATGATTTCACACCATTACTTTGCAGGTGAAAAAATCTACTTAACATGAAAGCTGCTCTAAAAAAATTGGAAATACCACCCTGCGATAAATGCGAGAATGTTCATTCATCAGTCTTTTGTTCACTCTCAAAAGCGGAGCTGGGAAACTTATCACAAGCTAAATCACACAATATTTACAAAAAAGGTCAAGTAATATTTTACGAAGGCACACAGCCACAGGGCTTGTATTGTATCTATTCAGGAAAAGTAAAAATTCACAAACTGGGAAATGATGGAAAGGAGCAAATCGTTCGTTTAGCAAAACAAGGAAGCGTAATTGGTTACCGCGCTCTTCTGAGCAGCGATAATTATTATGCAACGGCAACCACCCTTGAAGACACACACATTTGTCATTTCCCTAAGGCTGCTTATCTCGATTTGCTGATGAATAATCCTCAGTTCTCAATGAAAACAATACAGATGCTTTCTTCTGATTTAAAAATTGCCGAACACATGATAACTAACATGGCCCAGAAACATGTTCGAGAACGAATGGCAGAAGCATTATTAATTCTAAGAGAATTTTTCGGAACAGAAGAAGACGGCATGACTATTAATACTATTCTCACCAGGGAGGATATCGGTTCTATGGCTGGTACGACTACTGAAACTTCTATCCGTGTTCTATCAGATTTCAACCGCAATAAAATTGTAAAGCTTAATGGGAAAAAAATAAAAATTACCGATCAGAAAGAGCTATTGAAAATTGCCAATCTAAATGAGTGAAGTAATTTCATACTAATCTCCTTTTTATTATTATGACTGTTGTCATTGTTTGAAAATGTCTCGTAAAATACATTTGTACGAAAGGAAATTACTCGAATGAATTCTATAAGACAAACATCTCAAGGTCAAAATCAAGCAACATGTGCTCAGTGTTCGCTAAAAAAATTCTCCGTGTTCAAGAATTGTTCTTCTACATTATTGGAAGAAGTGTTTTCGCATAAAGCACTCGTAAACTTCAATGCGAAAGATAAACTTATGAAACAGGGTGATTCTTTTGAAGGAGTTTATTGTATTCAAAAAGGTGTACTGAAAATCACAAAAGAAGGAAAGAAAGGAAAAGAATTTATTTTATGGTTTGCTAAACCGGGCGATATTATCGGTCTCGATTCTTTTATCAATAATGAAAATTATTCATTCACAGCTATTGCTATTGAACCTGTGTGTGCCTGTTTTATTCCAGCAGGAGATTTTAAATACCTACTCAGAAAACAGCCATCAATTACAATCGGTCTGATGAAAGATTTGTGCGACAAAATAACTTTTATAGAAGAGCGCTTGACTAGCTTATCGCGAAAAAAAATACGCGAACATTTTGCAGAAGTACTCATTTCGCTGGCAGTAAAAGGAAAAAACTCGAGTGATGGTGATGTTGCTGTATCTTATTCCGTAAAAGATATGGCAAATATTTTGGGAACTACTAGAAACTATCTATACAAAATCATGAACGAATTTTCTAGAAAAAATCTTATAGGAGTACGAAATAGAAAAGTAGTAATAAAAAATTTCGACAAACTATCGTTAGTTGCCATTGGTGATGAAGCATCATAAAAATGTCAAACAAAAAAAACATAAAACAATCGAAGTTATTTGAGCTAAGAGATGAAAATCTTGAGATCACACCCATACTGCCTGATTTTCTTTTTGAGGAAAAAGAAAATCATCATTCAGTACAGGAATGGAATAGCATGGGATTTCAAGTGATTTCTTTTTCTCCTGCTGGCGAAGTAGCCAAACAGCAAGAAAACAATTTTTAATTCCTTGCCTTAGTATGTCGACTTCTTCGAAGCGGATTATTTTCTGGACTTTAATAATTTTATTCGTGATCCACTCCGTATTTGTATTTACATATGGAACGGAAAAAGATAAAGGAAAAAATTTTCTTACAGGAGAGGCTAAAAAAGGCAAACTACTTTTTCAGAAGCACAATTGCATAGCTTGTCACCAGTTTTATGGCTTAGGTGGTTATATGGGTCCTGATTTAACAAATGTAATTTCTGCTAAAGGAAAAGGGGCGGATTATGCACGTGCTTTTATCTCTGGTGGTACACAACGAATGCCTAACTTTCATATGACAGAAGAGGAAGTAAATAATTTGATTTCGTTCTTAAAGTACGTTAACAAAACAGGAATTTCTCCAATCATTAATTTTGATATTAATGTTGATGGAACCATAAATTCCGAAAACGATAAATGAAAAAAGAAGCAGGCTTTGTCTTTATTTTTTTTGGTTTACTTGCCTTGCTTGGTGGGAGTTTTTTTGGCTGTATTGCCGCATTACAATTTGTTTTTCCTGAATTCCTCAAAGATATTCCATTCGTTAAAACTCGCCCTCTGCATGTTTCACTAGTTGTTGCGTGGATTTTTTTTTCAGCTATAGGAGTTATATATTATTTTTTGCAAAACAATTCTAAAGTAAAGATATTTTCAGATACGATTCCGAAAATCCATTTCTGGACTTTTCTTTTTACGGGAGCCTTAATACTAGCCTGT
>Ga0209521_10005116_pt1 | contig 10407 bp, 6 predicted proteins | sample Rifsed19ft4_FD_184016 | JGI IMG/M metagenome (GOLD analysis project Ga0209521, IMG submission 184016) | Soil microbial communities from Rifle, Colorado, USA - sediment 19ft 4 (version 2) | ecosystem: Environmental > Terrestrial > Deep subsurface > Rock core/Sediment | place: Rifle, Colorado... | reverse complement strand
GTGATGCGGCGGGCGTTCACCTGGTTGTGGAAGGTGTACTTGCCGACCCGATTGACCTTGAGGAACGTACCCTCCACCTGGACGCGGCTCGTGTCCCTGATTTGGGGGGTGCCGTAGGAGAAAACGTTCACGCTGGCCAGGCCGTCCGTGAGGACGAAGGTGTAGTAGGAGTTCCCCTTCTGGGAAGTCTTCGCGTCGAGCCGGCTGACGATCCCGGTTACCACGACGGCCCGGCCATGCCACTTGTCGGGCTGGGCCAGGAGGTCCTTGACCGCGACCAGGTCGGCCCGAGCGGCCAAGGCGGAGGCCGCCAGGAGGACGACGCCCATCCACGCCGCCAGTGGGATCAGCGTTCGTCGCATGGCCCCTCCTATTCCGCGACCGCCTCGACTCCCCGCCTGAAGGCGATGGCGTCCCCTTCCGTGTCCACGACGACCGTATCCCCCTCGGAGAACTCCCCTTCGAGGAGGCGGAGCGCCAGCGGGTCCTGGACGAGCCGCTGGATGGTCCGCTTGAGCGGGCGCGCCCCGAAGGTCGGGTCGTAGCCCTCCTTGCCGAGAAGCGCCCTGGCCGCCGGCGTCACCTCCAGCGTGATCCGCTTGTCGGCGAGCCGCTTCTCGAGGTGCCCCAGCTGGATCTCCACGATCCGGGCAATCTCGGCGTGGCCGAGGGAGTTGAAAATCACGATCTCGTCGATCCGGTTCAGGAACTCGGGGCGCAGGGTCGCGCGCAGCTCCTGGAGGACGAGCGGCCGGACCTTCTCGGGCTTCTCGTACTCGCGGAAGATGTGGCTCCCCAGGTTGGAGGTCATGATGACCACCGCGTTCCTGAAGTCCACGGTGCGGCCGTGGCCGTCGGTCAGCCGGCCGTCGTCGAGGAGCTGGAGCAGCACGTTGAAGACGTCTCCGTGGGCCTTCTCGATCTCGTCGAAGAGGACCACCGTGTACGGCCGCCGCCTCACGGCCTCTGTCAGTTGCCCTCCCTCTTCGTAGCCCACATACCCCGGCGGCGCGCCGATGAGGCGGGCCACCGTGTGCTTCTCCATGTACTCGGACATGTCGAGCCTCACCATGGCCCGTTCATCGTCGAAAAGGAATTCTGCCAATGCGCGCGCCAACTCGGTCTTCCCCACGCCGGTGGGCCCCAGGAAGAGGAACGAGCCGATGGGCCGGTTGGGATCGCTGAGGCCCGCGCGCGCGCGGCGCACGGCGTTGGACACGGCCCGGATCGCCTCGTCCTGGCCGATCACGCGCCGGGCCAGCCGCTCCTCCATGCTGACCAGCTTCTGGACCTCGCCCTCGAGCAGCCGGCTGACGGGGATGCCCGTCCACTTGGCCACCGTCTCGGCGATGTCCTCCTCGTCCACCTCTTCCTTCAGCATCTTGCCCGACTTCTGGAGCTCGGCGAGCCGCGCGTTCTCGGCCCCGAGCCGCTTTTCCAGCTCGAGGAGCGTGCCGTAGCGGAGCTCGGCGGCCCGGTTCAGGTCCCCCCGCCGCTCGGCGTCGGCCATGCCCTGGCGCGCCGCCTCGATCTCCTCCTTGATCTTCCCGATCTGGGTGATGGCGGTCTTCTCCGCCTGCCACTGGGCCTTGAGCCCCGACCCCTTCTCTGCCAAATCGGCCAGTTCGGCGTCGATCCTGGCCAGCCGCTCCTTCGAGACCTCGTCGGTCTCCCGGGCCACGGAGACGCGCTCGATCTGGAGCTGCATGGTCCGCCGCTCGATCTCGTCGATCGGAACCGGCATCGAATCGACTTCAATCCGGAGCCGCGAGGCCGCCTCGTCAACCAGATCGATGGCCTTGTCCGGGAGGAAGCGGTCGGAGATGTAGCGGTTCGACAGGACCGCCGCCGCCACCAGCGCCGAATCCTTGATCTTGACCTTGTGGTGAACCTCGTACTTCTCCTTGAGGCCCCTCAGGATGGCGATCGTGTCCTCCACCGAGGGCTCCCGCACGAGCACGGGCTGGAAGCGCCGCTCGAGGGCGGGGTCCTTCTCCACGCGCTTGCGGTACTCGTCCAGCGTCGTGGCCCCGACGCAGCGGAGCTCGCCGCGGGCCAGGGCGGGCTTCAGCATGTTGGCGGCGTCCACGGCGCCCTCGGCGGCGCCGGCGCCCACCAGGGTGTGGAGCTCGTCGATGAAGCAGATGATCCGGCCCTCCGCCTCGGTGATCTCGCGAAGGACCGCCTTCAGCCGGTCCTCGAACTCGCCCCGGTACTTGGAGCCCGCCACCATCGCGCCGATGTCGAGGGCCACGAGGCGCTTGCCCTTGAGCCCTTCAGGGACGTCCCCCGTGACGATGCGTTGCGCAAGCCCTTCAACGATGGCGGTCTTGCCGACGCCGGGCTCGCCGATGAGCACCGGGTTATTCTTCGTGCGGCGGGAGAGGACCTGGATGACCCGGCGGATCTCCTCGTCGCGGCCGATCACCGGATCGAGCTTGCCCTTGCGGGCCAGGTCGGTGAGGTCGCGCGAGTAGCGCTGGAGCGCCTGGTACTTGTCCTCCGGGTTCGGATCGGTGACGCGCTGGGTGCCCCGGACCTCGACCAGGGCGCGGTAAATGGCATCGGCAGTGGCCCCGTGGCGGTTGAGGATCCGCCCCGCCGCCCCGGCACCATCTCCCGCCCCGCCTTCGGCTGCCCGCCCTTTGTCCTGGCTGAGCCCGATCAGGAGGTGCTCGGTGGAGCAGTACTCGTCCTTGAGCCTCTCGGCCTCGCTCCAGGCCCGCTCCAGTACCTGGTTGAGTCGCGGGGAGATGTACTGGCCGCCCCCGCCCTTCACCTTGGGGAGCTTCCTGAGCTCCTCCTCCACCTCGCGCGCGATGGCCTCCGGGCGGGCCCCGAGCTTCGCGAGCACCGGGCCCACGACGCCCTCCTGCTGCTGGATCAGCGCCAGCAGCAGGTGCTCGGGCTCCATGGCCTGGTGGCTCTGCTGGTCGGCCAGGGACTGGGCCGCCTGGACCGCCTCCTGCGCCTTGACCGTCAGCTTGTCGAATCTCATGTGATCTCCTCCCCCTCACCCTGCCCTCTCCCCCTGGGGGGGAGAGGATGAAGGTGAGGGGGGTGCCCCCTACCCCATCTTGGCCCGGGGGTTCTCGGGCCGGAGCCGCCCCAGCTCCTCGAACAGGGCCTTCTCCCGGGCGGTGAGCCCCGAGGGCAGCACCACCTTGATCTTCACGTACTGGTCCCCCGTGCCTCCACCCTTGAGATGCGGCATCCCATAGCCCGGGAGCCTGAAGGTCTTCCCGCCGGAGGTCTCGGGGGGGATCTTCATCGCGACGCTTCCCTTGAGCGTCGGCACTCGAACCTCGGTCCCCAGGGCGGCTTCGGCCACCGTCAGCGGCAGCTCCAGGTAGAGGTCGTCGCCCTTCCGCTCGAAGAGCGGGTGGGGGCGCACCGTCACGCCGAGGTAGAGGTCTCCGTTGCCGACGCCCGGCACCCGCACGCGCGAGCCGGTGTCCACGCCCGCCGGGATTTTCACCTCCAGGCGGCGGCCGTCCACGGTGAAGGTCCGCCGGCTCCCGCTGAACGCGTCTTCGAGGCTCACCTCGACGGCGGCCTGGGTGTCCTCGCCGCCGGCGCCCCTGAATCCTGCGCGCCGCCGGCCCTCCCCGCGGCGGAGCTCGGCGAAGGGGTCTTCTCCCCGCACCCCGAGGTCGCCGAAGATCGTCCTGAAGAAGTCGGAGAAGCCGCCGAGGTCCCCCAGGTCGCCGCCGCGGCCTCCGAAGCGGACCCTGAACCCCTGGAACGGCCCCGTCCCGGCCTGGGCGTAGCGCTGCCAGTCGGGGCCGAGACTGTCGTAGCGCTTGCGCTTCTCGGAGTCGGAGAGGACCTCGTAGGCCTCGTTGATCTCCTTGAAGCGGTCGGCCGACCCCTTGGCCCTGGAAACGTCGGGGTGATGCTTCCGGGCCAGCCGCCGATAGGCCTGCTTGATCGTCCGGTCGTCGGCGTCCCGGGCTACTCCGAGGACCTTGTAGTAGTCCTTGTATTCCATCACTCAAATTGTAGCAGAACGACCCGCGCACGAGGGGCGGGTGCGGTCCCCGCCTTGCGGGAGCCGGCCTCCTATTCAGCAAGACCTAAGGCAAACTTCAATGCTTGCTCGACCGCCGCTAATTTCCCCGGTGACAAGCTGGCGATTCGCTCCTTTAGTGTTTGCTTTGGGATGGTGGTAATCGTATCGAGGTTGGCCACACACGGCTTCGGCAGTCCGTCCTCTGTGCCCAGGGGGGCCTCTGTTGGAATCTGCCGGATGCGCGTGGTCACCGGGGCGACCGTCACGAGCTCTCGCACCGCATAGGCTTCGTTTCGGGACAGCAAGACCACCGGCCGCCGGCCCGCGGGAGTTGGCAGCTCGGCCCACCAGACTTCACCCCGGCGCATCACCACTCCTCTGCGGCAAGTAACCGAACCGCGGCAGCCTCTGCCGCCTTCACCTCCCGCTTCCCTTCCGGTTTCCTCCGATAGCCAGCCTCATACTCCCGGATCAAGACGGCCTGCTCTTGCTCTTTGAGCCAGTGGCGTAAAGCGTCTTGCATCACGGTACTGCGGCTTTTCCCGCTTTTCTTCCGAGCTTGCTCCACGGCTCGGAAAAGATCCTCGGGGAGGCTCACTGCCACCTTCGTTGCGACCTTCGGCATGGGTGTCACCTCGTTTATGACGGTATGACGAAAGTATACCTTGCAGTCATACCTTTGCGCAACGGCGGCGCGCTTGGCTCCGCCGCCGTCCGTTACGCCTTGGCGCGGCGGGCGGTGCCGACCGAGGTGGCCCGGGCGAGCTCCGCCCCCTCGGCGTCCTTGACGACGGCCTCCATGAAGAACGTCGAGCGCCCGCGCTTGACCACGGTGCCCTCGCCGAAGACGGGTCCCTTCAGAACGGGGGCGAGGAAGGAGATAGAGAGCTGGCTGGTGGCCATGAACTCCCCGTCCGAGCAGAGGGTGTGGGCGGCCATGGCCATCGCCATGTCGGCGTAGACGGTGATGATGCCGCCCTGGACGGCGTTGCCCGGGTGCATGAACTCCGGCTTCACGGCGTACCGGACCCGGACCCGCCCGGGATCCACCGACTCGATGTGGGCGTCCACCAGCCTGGCGATGGGCGCCAGCTTCTGGCGGCTCTTCATCAGCTCGCGGAGCCGTTCGAGGTTGCTCAACCCCGGGCGACTGTGAAGGCGACGTAGAGGGACATCGGCCCGCGCTGGAGCAGGACCGTGACGCGGTCGCCTTCCCTTAGGTCCTTCGTGAGCCGGTCGAAGTCGGCCATCCCCCTGATCTTCTGGCGGTTCACTTCCCGGATCACGTCGCGCGGCTGCACCCCTGCCTCCGCGGCCGGGCTGCCCTCGTCCACCCGCAGCACGAGGACGCCGTGCGGGTCCCGCAGGCCGAGCTGCCGCGCCAGCTCGGGCGTGATGGGCCGGACGTCCAGCCCGAGGAGGCTCTTCCCCCGGATGGAGGAGCGGAGGGCCTGGCTCTCCTCCGGCGTCTCGGCGATCTTGAGCTCCACCTGCTTCTCGGCGCGCTCGTGCCAGACCTTGACCGTGACGGTCTTCCCGGGCGCTGTGAGCCCGACACCGCGCTGCAGGTCCGGGGGGGATTCGATCTTCTTGCCGTCGAACTCCAGGATGATGTCCCCCGCCTGCAGGCCGGCCTTGTTGGCCGGGCTGTCCTGGACCACGTCGGCGATCAGCACGCCCCGGGTATCCTTTGCCCCGAAGCTCTTCGCCAGCTCGGGGGTCAGCGGCTGGACGCTCACCCCGAGCCAGCCGCGGGACACCTTCCCCCGGGCGACCAGCTCGGTGTAGATCTTCTTCGCCATGTTGATCGGGATCGCGAAGCCGAGCCCCTGGCCCTGGGCCACGATGGCGGTGTTGATCCCGACGACCTGCCCGGACATGTCCACGAGCGGCCCGCCGGAGTTGCCCGGGTTGATGGCGGCGTCGGTCTGGAGGAAGTCGTCGAACGGGCCCTGGCCGATCACCCGCCCCTTGGCGCTGATGATCCCGGCCGTGACGGTCTGCTCCAGCCCGAAGGGCGAGCCGATGGCGAGAACCCAGTCCCCGACGTTGACCTTGTCCGAGTCGCCCAGCGACGCCGCCGGGTACGTGCCGCCGCCGAGCAGGCGCAGCACCGCGAGGTCGGTCCGCTTGTCCATGCCGATGATCTTCACCTTGTGCTTCTTGCCGTCGGCGGTGACCGCCTCGATCTCGGTGGCGCGTTCGATGACGTGGGCGTTGGTCAGCGCGATCCCGGACGGGTCCACGATGACGCCGGTCCCCAGGCTCCGCTGCAAGACCTCCGGGGCCCCCTCGCCGAAGAAGCGGCGGAAGAATTCCTCGCCGAAGAACTCCTCGAACGGGGTGCGGACGGCGCCGCGCGTCACGGTGTTGATGTTGATCACCGCCGGCTTCACGGCGGCGGCGACCTGGGCGAACGTGCCGGTGGGGACCGGCAGCGCCGCCGGCACGATGGGCGCCTGGACCTGGGCCAGGAGCGGGCTGCCCTTGCCGCGCTCAAATGCCGCGGCTCCCCAGCCTCCCAGGCCCACCCCCGCGGCCAGCGAGACGATGATGATGGCGACGAGCATCTTCCGGCGCAGCTGGATCATCTGACTTCCTCCTTGACGGCTTCCAATTCTCCGGCCAGGAGGCGGCGGAGGGGCTCGCCCTCGAGCGTCTCCCGGGTCTTGAGCTCTTCGGCGCCGCGGAGCAGGACCGCCTTCTTGGCGCCCAGGAGGCCCCGCACGCGGGCCAGGCTCCGCTCGACGATGGCCCGCACCTCCTCGTCGATGACCCGCGCCGTCTCCTCGCTGTAGTCGCGTTCCACGGGGAAACCCGCGCCCCTGAGGAACTGGCCGCGCTGGTCGTCGCCGAAGGTCAGCGGGCCCAGGCGCTCCGACATCCCGTAGCGGGTGACCATGAGCCGCGCCAGGTCGGTGGCGCGCTCGAGGTCGTTGTGGGCGCCCGTCGAGACCTCGCCGTATACGATCTCCTCCGCCACCCGGCCGCCCAGCATGACCGCGATCCGGTCTTCCAGCTCCGAGCGCGTGAGGAGGTAGCGGTCCTCCACGGGGCGCTGGTAGGTCATTCCCAGCGCCGCGATCCCGCGCGGGATGATGCTCACCTTGTGGACCGGGTCGGCGTGCTCCACCGACGCGGCCACCAGGGCGTGCCCCATCTCGTGATGGGCGACGATGTCCCGCTCCTTCTCCGACAGGACTCGGCTCCTCTTCTCGAGCCCCGCGACCACCCGGTCGATGGCCTCTTCCAGGTCCGCCGTCTCCACCGCGTCCTTGCCCTTGCGGGCGGCGAGGAGCGCGGCCTCGTTGACGATATTGGCCAGGTCGGCTCCGGCGAATCCCGGGGTGCGCGCGGCGATCAGCCGCAGGTCCACCGCGGGGGCCAGGGACACGTTCCGGGCATGGATCTTGAGGATGGCCTCCCGGCCGTTGACGTCGGGCTTGTCCACCACGACCTGGCGGTCGAAGCGCCCGGCCCGCATCAACGCCGGGTCCAGGACCTCGGGGCGGTTGGTGGCCGCCATGATGATCACGCCCTTGGAGGAGTCGAAGCCGTCCATCTCGGCCAGGAGCTGGTTGAGCGTCTGCTCCCTCTCGTCGTGGCCGCCGACGAACCCGACCGCCCCGGCGCGCGTCTTGCCGATGGCGTCGAGCTCGTCGATGAAGATGATGCAGGGGGCTTTTTCCTTCGCCTGCTCGAACAGGTCGCGGACCCGCGCGGCGCCCACCCCGACGAACATCTCGACGAACTCGGAGCCGGACATGAAGAAGAAGGGCACGTCGGCCTCGCCGGCCACGGCGCGGGCGAGGAGCGTCTTGCCCGTGCCCGGCGGCCCCACGAGGAGCACGCCCTTGGGGATGCGGCCGCCCAACCGCTGGTACTTCTTGGGGTTTCTCAGGAAGTCCACCACTTCCACCAGCTCGGCCGTGGCCTCATCCACCCCCGCCACGTCGGCGAAGGTGGTCTTGAGCTCCTTGCGGTCGTAGATCTTGGCCTTGGAGCGGCCGAAGGAGAGGGCCTGGGTGGCGCCCCCGCCCATGCGGCGCATGAGGAAGAACCAGATCGCCACCATGACGCCGAGGGGGAGGACCCAGCCGAAGATGAGGTCCCGGAGGAGGGTCGTCTCGATCTTGCCGGAGAACTCCACCCGGTGCTGCTCCAGCTCCTTGACCAGGGCCGAGTCCTCCACGCCGGGGATCCGGGTGGTCGTGAACACGGTGGGCCCTCCCTCGCTGCCCAGGAGCTGCCTCACGCGCTCCCCGGGGCCGGCGGCGGGCGCCGGCAGGGCGCCCGGTTTCAGGACGCCCCGGATCTCCTTGTCCGTCAGGGAGACCTTCTCGACCTTGTCCTCCCGGACCAGCTGGAGAAAGCGGCTCATCGGGATCTCGACGGCGCGCGGCGCCAGCAGCCAGCTCTGCACCATCAGGAGCACGATGAAGGCGATGATGAGGTAGACGAGGGAGAACTGGGTCCGCTGCTTCAACTGAGGTTTCACGTCGATACGCCCTCCTCAAGTCATGCTAGCCGACGCGCCGGGGCCTGTCAAACGCTGGAACCGCTGATTGGCGCACGCCGAAATTTTCCCTTGACACGTTTTCCCGAATGACCTACAAAGAACATCGTGATCGAAGGAACAAGCGCGTTTCTTCCGCAGTGACCGTACCGTCTTTCCCCAATCGAGGGCACCGAATGCGGCTTCAGGACCACCCGGGGAGCAGTTTGTATGCGCTCGTCGGCTGTGCCCTCCTCGGATTGCTCCTGCTGGCCCTCCCGGCCGCCGCCCAAGAGGCGGCCAGGGCCCCCGAGTACCGCGCCTTCCCCCTCATCGGCTCCCGGCTGGCGGTGTGGGCCATCGCCCAGCTCCACCTGAACTTCGCCGCCTTCATCCTCGGGGTGCCGATCTTCGCGGTCATCATCGAGATCATGGGCTGGCGCACGGGCGAGCAGCGCTACGACTGGCTGTCGCACGAGTTCGTCAAGCTCACCTTCGCGGCCTTCTCCACCACGGCGCTCCTCGGGGCCCTGCTCCTTTTCCTTTTCGTCGGCTACTACCCCCGGTTCTGGGCCTACATGTCGGGCATCTTCTACCCGACGTTCTCGGTGTACGCGATGCTCTTCTTCCTCGAGACGTTCACCGTTTACCTCTGGTACTACGGCTGGGACTGGCTCTCCGGATCGAAGAAGTGGATCCACGTCTGCCTGGGGGTGCTCTCGAACCTCTTCGGCACCGCCATCCTCTTCGTGTCCAACGCCTGGGTCACCTTCATGACCTCGCCGGGGGGGATCGACGAGGCGGGCAGCCTGACCTCCCTCTGGGGCGCCATCAACAACTACACCTGGATGCCGATCAACATCCACCGGCTGATCGCCAACGTCACCTTCGGCGGGACGATCGCCGCCGCCTACGCCGCGGTCAGGTTCCTCCAGGCCAAGACCGACGAGGAGCGGGCCCGCTACGACTGGATGGGGTACGTGGGGAACTTCGTGGCCATCTCCGCGCTCATGGTGCTCCCCTTCGCGGGCTACTACCTGGGGCGCGAGATCTACGCCTTCAACCAGACCATGGGCATCACCATGATGGGCGGCTTCATGTCCTGGCTCTGGGTGGTCCAGGCCATCCTCATCGGCATCCTCTTCCTCGGCTCCAACTACTACCTCTGGCTCGGCATGGAGCGGATCCCCGGGTCGGAGCGCTACCGGCGCTACATCCCCTACATGATCATGATCCTCGCCGCCGGCTTCATCGTGTGGGCCACGCCGCGGAGCATTCCCCTGACGCCCTCCGAGGCGCGGATCATGGGCGGCACCCACCATCCCGTCCTGGGGGTCCTGGGCGTCATGTCCGCCAAGAACACGGCCGTCAACCTGATGATCCTGACCACGTTCCTCTCCTACCTCCTCTACCGGCGGGCCAACAAGGAGTCGGTGAAGCCCTGGGTGGGCACGGGGATGGCGGCCCAGTGGCTGATCTTCGCCGCCGCCGCCACCGTCGTGACCTTCTACGGCGTCTACGGCTACTTCGTCGAGTCCATTGTCCGCATCGGCTACTCCGTCTATCAGGTGCTGGCGGTGCTGGGAGCGATCGCGCTCGTCATGGCCATCGACATTCCCATGTTCAGGGGCGCCCGGTCCACGGGCCAGATCCGCTGGGGCACCATCGCCCCGCGCTCCCAGTACGTCCTGATCCTCCTGGCGGTGACGTTCACCTGGCTCATGGGGCTGATGGGCTTCGCCCGCTCGGGCATCCGCCAGCACTGGCACGTCTACGGCGTGGCCAGGGATACGTCGGTGGATGCGTGGACGCCCGCCCTGGGGTACGCGGCAAACATGATCACGATCGTCACGGCCGTCTTCTTCGCGCTGGTGCTCTTCATCTTCTGGCTGGGCGGCCT
>Ga0209521_10005112_pt1 | contig 10411 bp, 3 predicted proteins | sample Rifsed19ft4_FD_184016 | JGI IMG/M metagenome (GOLD analysis project Ga0209521, IMG submission 184016) | Soil microbial communities from Rifle, Colorado, USA - sediment 19ft 4 (version 2) | ecosystem: Environmental > Terrestrial > Deep subsurface > Rock core/Sediment | place: Rifle, Colorado... | reverse complement strand
AAATCGGTTAGGGGATTTTATCCCATTCCATAAGCCGCACATTACTGAAGAAGAAATTAACGAAGTAATAGATACTATTCGTTCCGGATGGTGGACAACCGGTCCTAAGACAATAAAGTTTGAAAAAGAATTTAATTCTTTCATCGGATGTAAATATTCCGTATCTGCAAATTCGTGGACTGCGGCGGCACATTTGGCTCTCGAAGCCATCGGTTTGCAAAAAGGAGATGAAGTGATTATCCCTGCAATTACATTCACTGCAACCGCAGAAATTATTTGTTATTTTGGAGCGAAACCTGTTATTGTGGATGTAGAAGGAAGTACTTTTAACATTGATACGAATTGTATTGAAAAAGCTATCACGAAAAAAACAAAAGCTATAATTCCGGTTCACTACGGCGGGCAGCCATGTGATATGGATGAAATTACTAAAATTACTAAAAAGTATAATGTGAAAGTTATTGAGGATGCTGCTCATGCAATTCCTGCTTTTTACAAAGGAAAAAGAATTGGTACCATAAGTGACGTAACATGCTTTTCATTTTATGCAACTAAAACTCTTGCAACAGGCGAGGGAGGTATGCTTTGTACGAATGATCAAGCCATTGCTGAACGCAGTTCGATCATGCGTTTGCACGGAATAAATAGCGATGCGTGGAAAAGATATACTTCAGAAGGTTCCTGGTTTTATGAAGTGGTGGCTCCAGGTTTTAAATACAACTTTACGGATATTCAAGCTGCTTTAGGATTAGTGCAATTAAAAAAAATAAATTTTCTTTGGGAATGCCGTAAGGAAATAAACGATCAATACAATAATGGTTTTGCTTCAAACGAATTTATTAAAACTTATTTTGTGAAAGAAGATCGTGTATCGGCGTACCATCTCTATCCAATTCTTTTAGAACTCGATAAACTTACCATCAGTCGCTCACAATTTATTGATGAGCTAAAAAATCTCGGTATCGGTGCAAGTGTACATTTTATTCCGCTTTACAGGCATCCGTATTATCGAGATACATTTCAATTAGAGCTAAAAGATTTTCCCGTTTCGGAAAAAATTTATCCTGGTTTAGTAACTCTTCCAATCTGGCCGGGAATGAAAAGCGAAGAGATCCAAAGAGTAATTGATGGAGTAGATTCTATAACGAGAAAATTTAAAAGATAGGCGTTATTGTTGGTTTGATTATGTGGGCTTAAGGGAGTTATATTTTATTATCAAATTAATTCTTTTAAAGTAAAGACCATTTATAGCGTTTATATGTATTTTTTTGTGAAGAGATTATTCGATATTATTATTGCATCATTCGTTCTTTTATTATTGTCACCTTTACTAATTCTCATTTCGTTGGGAATTTTAATCAGTTCCGGAATGCCAATTTTTTATTTGCAGGAAAGGGTTGGCAGAGAATGGAAAAAATTCAACATCATCAAATTCCGAACTATGGTAAATCATGCTGATGAAATTGGGCCTGGAGTATCATCTGAAGAAGACAAGCGTATAACCGGTATAGGTAAGTTTTTAAGAAAATATAAACTTGACGAGCTGCCTCAGCTTTTCAACGTGCTGTATGGCGAAATGAGCTTGATTGGACCACGACCTGAATTACCGAAGTATGCAGAGTTTTACAAAGATGACTATTCAAAGATTCTTACTTTAAAGCCTGGAATTACGGATTACGCATCCATTAATTTTCGGAATGAAGCAGCGTTATTAAATGGTAAATCAGAAAGCGAGTCTTTTTATTTAACGAAAATTCTTCCTGAAAAGATTTTTTTGTATAAAAAATATTTACAAGAGGTTAGTCTGTTCACTGATTTAAAAATTCTTTTCTCCACTTTCAAAGTAATTTTCAAATGGTAAAAAAATTATTGCATAGCTTTCCAAAATCAAATTTTATGAGAAGAGTAACTTTTTTACTGTTTGATTTAATTGCATTTGCTTTATCACTCATTTTGGCATTTGTAATTAGGTTTGAATTTAATCCCATACTAAACTTCAATTATAACTTACCCCTTTTCCTGATCTTATTCTTAGCTGTAAAGATTGTAGTGTTTTACTCTTTCCGCTTGTATGACATTTCCTGGCGTTTTGTTTCATTGCAGGATTTAGCAAATATTGGTAAAGCTGCTTTGTTAAGCAACGGTATTCTGTTCATCATCATTTATGGATTTAATCTGAGTTTATTTGCCGGCTTTCCAAGAAGTATTTTACTTGTTGATTTGATATTTAGCTTTATGCTTTCTTCCGGATTTAAAATATCAAAACGAATGTATTTGGAAGTAATGCGTCAGCGCATTGGAACATCTGATCTTAAGAGAACTTTGATAGTTGGAGCCGGAAGCAGCGGTGAGCAAATTTTGAGAGACATTAATCGAAGTGATACACGAAAATTTTATCCAATCGGATTTATTGACGATGATCCCCTGAAACAAAATTTATATCTTCAGGGAATCCGAGTGTTAGGCAACACGAAAGAGCTGTCGGAAATCATTAAGAGATATAAAGTTGATTCTATTTTGATCTCAGTTCTAACTGCTGATAGAAAATTTCACAGAAAAATATTAAACATTGCCCGTGAAGCCGGGGTTAAGGATGTTAAAGTAATCTCCACAATAAACGATATCTCTGATTCAGTAAAAGTTAGAATGCAAGATGTTCGTGACATTGACGTAAGCGACTTAATTGGACGTCAAGCTGTTTCTATAAGTGCGAAAATAATTGGGAATTATCTGAATAATAAAAGAGTAATGATTACAGGTGCTGCCGGTTCAATTGGGTCAGAAATATCGAGACAAGTTATTTTTTATGAACCTAAAGAAGTTGCTATAGTAGATATTAATGAGAGTGATTTGGCTGATCTCGAATTACAATTAAAAGCGATGTTTAGATCTCATGAAGTGAGAATGTATTTGTGCGATATTTCGGATAAGAATAAAGTAGATAAAATGTTTGAATCATTTAAACCGGATGTGGTTTTTCATGCCGCTGCTTATAAACACGTACCGGTAATGGAAAAATTTCCGGAAGAAGCTGTTAGAGTAAATATTATTGGAACGCATAATCTTGCTACGGCCGTTAATAAATTTAATGTGGCTAATTTTGTTTTAATTTCTACCGATAAGGCAGTAAATCCAACCAGCATCATGGGGGTTTCTAAGAGGATAGCAGAGCAAATTGTTACCGGAATTGTAAGCTCTTCCAATTTTGTTGCAGTTAGATTTGGAAATGTGATTGGAAGCAGGGGCAGTGCATTACCGCTCTTTTTAAATCAGCTAAAAAATGGCGGGCCTATCACCATAACTCATCCGGAAATGAAAAGATATTTCATGACCATCCCGGAAGCTGTCGCATTAGTTTTACAGGCCGCGGCTACCGGAAAAAATGGTGATGTTTTTATTCTTGATATGGGCGAACCAATAAAGATTGTTGATCTTGTGGAAGATTTGATCACCCTTCATAATTTAATTCCTAATAAAGATATAAAAATTGAATATACCGGGATTAGAGATGGGGAAAAGCTTGTTGAAGAGGTTTTGACTGCGGAGGAGGGAGTGATACCGACCTCACATGAAAAAATATTTAAAGCCCGAATGATCAGCCAGCATAATCAGGAATCCATTGATAGTATGGTTGATGAGTTCAAAAGTCTGAACGGGCATACTACCAAAGAAGATTGGAAAGTATTATTTAAATATTACGTTCCTACATATCAACCTTCTGTTTATAATAATAATTTGCCTGAAGAATTCGATGAATCAGTTTTTATTCTTCCTCAAAAGAATGAAAAGTAAAATATTTCAATAAGAAATAAGTCAAACTTAAAAATACGATTCTGATTTCAGTTAATGAGCAAATCCTTCTTTCAAAAATCTTTGCTTCTATTTTTTATACCATTCTGCTTTTATTCTAATTCATCTGCCCAAATTGAAAACGTAACAGAGCGGCATCCCGTTTATCCCTTCCTAAAAAAAATGCAGGTACAGGGTGTTCTAAAAAATTATGATGATTTTATAATTCCTTTCTCGAGGGAAGAAGTGAATTCTTTTTTATCACAGATTGATAGCAGCAGAAATGAGCTGAGCACTTCAGATAGAGAATTTCTGGATAGAATGAAAGACAAACTTTCTTTAATGAATGAAGATCGAATAAATCTTTTTGATGAATTTACTGGTGAACTTATTGATAATTTAATTGCCGATAAAGAAAAACACTTGTATCATTATAAAGATTCAGTAATCTTCCTATATGTTGATCCGATCATCGAATATAAATTTATATATTCAGATATTGTTAAAAGCAGCGCCTCGCTTCTAAATTACGGTGGTGTCATCGCCGGTTCATATAACGATTGGTTTGGTTTTTATCTTGAAGGAACGAATGGAACGGTTTTCGGAAATCGAAATTCTGCATCAATAGATAAAAGAGTTGAGCAAAGCTTTACATTTAATAATACAAAAATTAATTTTTTTGATGGTACACAAGGATACTTACGAATTCACAAAGATATTTTTAATCTTCAGTTGGGAAGAGAAAGAATTTTATGGGGCAGGGGAAATCTAAATAGAATGATTCTTTCAGATAATCCACCGCTTTTTGATTTTATAAAAATTGATCTTTCATATAAAAGTTTGAAGTATGATTTCATTCATGCCTGGCTTATCCAACCAAAAATATCTGTTTTTGTTGACTCATTAAGCGGGGAAATCAGAAATAAACCGGCAAAGTATTTGGCGGTGAGCCGGCTGAGCTTTACACCTAACGAAAATATTTCTTTCGGAGTTTCTCAGGCAATTATTTATGCAAATCGTCCGTTCGAAGCAGCATATTTAAATCCATTTTTAGTTTGGGAGTCCGCACAGCGTTCATTAAATGATCTGGATAATTCTTTTCTTTCGCTGGATGGCAGGTATAAAATCACTAACGGTTTAGAATTTAATTCAGCGATACTTATAGATGACATACATTTTGGAAAATTATTTAAGAATTGGGCAACGATCCATAACAGAATAGCCTGGCAGGTTGGTGCTATGATAACAAGTCCTTTAAGTTTCGATGATTTGACTTTAAAATTTGAATACTTGCAAATAAGACCATATATTTTTATTCACCCTGGTCTAGGTGAATCTTTGACTTATACGAACAACACCTATTTGCTTGGATTTGATCTTCCACCCAATTCTATTCGTTTATCAGCAGAATTAGGTTACCGTTTGTCCGGAAGAATGAATATTACACTGAGGTATGATCATTCGTTACACGGCAATAATATTTATGATAAAGATGAAAAGCTGGTCAGAAATGTTGGAGCAAACATTTATGAAAATAACACAATAAGCGATCCTGAAACAGCTCATTTACTCGATGGTGATAGGGAATTGACAGATTATGTTTCAATAAATTATGTCTATGAATTTTTATACGGTTTTTATCTGGAAGCGGAATATCAATTTAGAAGAAATGTTTTAATGGAAAAAAAAACATTACAAAATATTTTATGGGGATCAGTGGGGATTAATTTTTAGAAATGCTTATCAGATTCTCTAAAAATACTTAAGGCAATTTTTCACCTTGATTTGCTTTTGTTATAAATCTAAGTTTCTTAATAATTTCCAACTAACAAGGTTCAGATGAAATTTATCAGCAGATTAATCTTTTTCTTGTTTCTGATTTATGTTTCAGTCGATGCTCAAAATTATAAGATTATTGAGTCTAATTCTAATTTCGTAAAAGTAGAATTCAATTTTGAAAATAAGTACAAAATTCTGGATACCTTAATTGAAGAAAATAAATTTCAATATGTTGAAGGAGATGAATTTTCCTTTGGAAACCCGGGCGATCCCTGGATTCCCGCACTGTCATTAAACGTAGGCATACCTTTCAATTCTAATCCACAGGTAAAAATCATTAGCGTAGATCAACAGAAGATCCGGCAAGTTTTTGTAATTCCGTATCCTGATTCTTTAGGTCAGCCGTTTGATAAATTAAATTTTAATGATACCATTTATAATTCGAATAACTATTTCCCTAAACTACCGGCGGCTATTAGTGCTACTTTTATAGCACGATATGCTCGAATCGCAGGATTGAGAGTATTCCCATATCAGTTTAATCCCATCACCAGAGAATTAGTTTTGAATAAAAAAATAATTTTTGAAATAGATTATTCAACTGATAAAGTTAGCCCCAAAACAATTGTTAAAATTAATGATCAAATGACAGATGATGTACTTCGTTCGAATGTAATTAATCCGAAGGAAGCGCTAAGCTTTACAGGCAGAGTAATTAACGAAACATTCGCGGCTGCATCAACTAACACTTATTGGTATGATCCGCAAAAGGATTATTATAAAATCTACTTGAATGAAAAAGGTGTGTACAGATTAACTTACGAGTATTTGGTCGCGTTAGGTATTCCCGAACTTCAATTACAACAGGGTAAGCTTGAGGTCCTAAATGAAGGTAATCAAATTCCAATAGATGTTGTTGATGTAAATTCCGATTCTCTTTTTAACGGGGGCGATTATGTTCAATTTGTGGGAAGCCCAGTCAAACCGACTAATGCTTTTACTGATTTAAACATTTATAACCTTCAGAATATATATTGGTTTTCTTATCAGTCGGATTCAAGTGCATTAAGATATAAAGTAAAAAATGGTTTCCCTGATAATTGGAATAATTCGTATCAAGGTTCACCCTACTTAATTCATTATGAAAAAGATTCGCTTTATGAACGATTAGGACATGCGCCTAATGATCAAAGAGATTTTTGGTACTGGGGAAAAACATCAGGTGAAAATGGAATATTGAGTTCATTTTTCGATCCATCTTTCAAAATTCCTGCTGGTTTAAGTGAAGATTCACTGAATATGACTCTACGAGTTAATATGCATGGAATGACGACGAGCAATTGTATAAATCCGGATCACAAGGTTAAGATATATCTAACAAGTCAATTGGTTGGCGAACACACTTTTGATGGTCCAAATTCATCAACATTTGAAAAAACTTTTAACAGAAAAGATATTGGAATTTTTGAAACGAATAATATGCAAGTCGCTGCTTATGGAGATATAGAACCCTGTCGGCCTGGTGAATCTACATCAGATGAGATAAGAGTAAACTGGTTTGAAATAGAATATTGGCGTTATCATAGAGCTGAGGATAATCACTTCTCATTCACAAGTCCGCCAAACATTTTTGGTAAAACACGATTCAATGTCTTCAACTGGAACAGAGACAACATGAAGATATATATTCCTCAAAAGGGAGAGGTTATTAAGAATCCATATTTTACGAACGATCCATACAAAAGCACTTTATTTGTGGACTCTATAACTGAAAGAGTTGATTATTACTGCGTTGCGGATGACTATTTTCTTACACCGGATTCAGTAATTAAGGACATTCCTTCAAACTTGCATCCTCAAACTAATGGATCGGACTATATAATTATCACGCATGAAAAATTAAAAAGTGTTGCAAATCGTTTAGCAGATTTTAGGCAGGTTAATTTTCCAGACAGTACAATTTCTAATCCGAGAGTTTTTGTAGCGGATGTTCAAGATATCTACGATGAATTTTCCGGCGGTTTAATGGATCCGTATGGAATTAGAGCTTTTGTAAAGTATGCTTTTGAAAATTGGCAGAAACCATCTCCAAAATATGTTGTTTTAGTTGGGGATATGAGCTATGACTATCGAAGTCTGATAAAAGACAGCAGACCAAATTTTATCCCTTCTCTTCCTTTCCATGCTTTTTTATATGGACAAGCCGCAAGCGATAATATGTTTGTCGCAGTTTCTGGCAATGATATTTTACCGGATTTAGCAATTGGGAGATTATCCTGTGAAACTGTTGAAGAAGGGAATGTCCTAGTTGATAAATTGGAAAATTATCCTAATGATAATTCTAAAGAATGGAAACAAAATGTTCTATTAATTGCTTCGGGAGCTGATGAAGCAGATGAACAGTTGTTTGGTTTTAATTCGGCAAGCTTTTTATTAGATGATCTTTACATCCAGCCAAATGGTGCTACGTCCTCAAAAGTTTTTCGTTATCCAAGAACGGAACGCGAGTTTCCATTTTTAGGGGAAGGACCAAAGATTCGACAAGAATTCAGTCGCGGCGCTGTTTTAGCAAGTTATTATGGACATGGTGGAGGATACCAATGGGACTTAGTTTTTCTAAACGATGATATTTATCAACTAGAGAACGAAGGACGATTGCCATTCATTAGCAGTGTTACCTGTTACACCGCTCACTTCGATAATCAGGATGTTTTTGGTGAACAATTCAATAAAGTTCCGGGTAAAGGAAGTATTTCATTTTGGGGAAGTTCTGGATTAACATGGTGGTCTATTGGTCAAGGAATTAATAATTTCGCTTTCAATAAAATATTTAATAACAAAGATTATGTATGCGGCGATTTTATTTTAAAATCCAAATATCAGTTAGGCAGCGGTGATTCCTACAGAGACAGCCAAATAGCTTTACTAACGCTTCTTGGAGATCCAGTACTGAAATTAGCACTTCCTAATAGTCCGGACTTTCAATTAAAATCATCCGACATTTCGATCGAACCGACCTCGCCGCGAACTAATGAGAATGTTTCTGTTAAAGTAAGAATTAGAAATTTAGGAGTTACATTCCCGGGACAAAATGTTAAGATAGAGTTGAGTGCACAAAGTTCCGAATCAAGTTTTATTATTGATACTTTAAGTTTACAAAGCTTTGGCGAATTAGATTCTGTATACTTTCAGTGGACGCCCACAAATGCAGGATTGTTTACATTAAAAGCGAGAATAAATCAAATTGATCCAATAGCTGAGATAGATTATTCAGATAATGAAGCTAGCACTTCATTTGCAGTATTCGATTTAAGTGAGCCAAGTATTATTGCCCCAATTGACGGATTTAGTTCTAATATCAATACCATGGAATTTATTCTTGCAGATATCAGTGAAAATGTTGGAAAGAGTTTATTTTATTTTTTTGAAATAGATACTTCTTTTCATTTTTCGAATCCTATAATTAAATCTTCAGGAATTAATCCAGACAATGGAATTGTTAGCTGGTTACCATCTAATTCGTTGTCAAATGGTATATTCTTTTGGAGAGTGCGCATTTCAGATGGAGAAAATTTTAGTAATTGGGGTAAAACGAGAAGTTTCTCTTTGATTGTAAATCCCCCAAATGGTTATTATGCTTTCGATAATATTCTGAAAACTTTCGAAACTATCAATATGAATTATTCGGAAAGTGATAAAAGCTTACAATTAAATTTGTCTCTTTTACCTCCAAGACCCTCCAATGAAACATTCGTTGAAAACATAATTCCCAATACTGTTATTACTGATAGTGTTGGGATGACTACAATTACTACAGATGGTACTTACATTTATTTTGGTAATATTTGGTATTATGCACAAAATAATAATGCAGGAGCTAAATCATTCATCTACAAGATCGGTACGGGGAATAATGGTACTGTGAAAGGTGAGTATTATGGAATTGTTCCGAATTTTTATGATAAAATATCATATCAGATTTTCTACCACAGTGATGGATTTTTATATGCTGCATTTGGGGATCCATATCACCTAAAGAGAATTGATCCTTCAAGCGGGGATACATCTTTGGTTTTTATACCTAATGGAATTCTAGATTGGCACGCTGGAAGAGCTGTAAATGGATCGTATTATATCACATCTGATGGCACTTACATTTACAACTTAGCACTTTTTGATTCCCTTGGAGTTGAAAGATACGTGCTTAGGACATTTAATCCATTAGATAATTGGAATTTGGTAAGACCAGACATTCAACTAAACAGTACAAGCTATTTAGGTTTTACTGGTTTTTTTGTTGCTGATGGCTATTTATATCCTTATGAAAATTATCAAAGTGGGTTTATGCGTCGGATTAAGGTTGATGATGGTTCCTTTGAAGAAGAATGGATCACCTTTCAACCTTTTCAGAGTTATTACGCTTGGACTTATGATTGGTTGAACGACCAAGTCTATGCGTCTGTTTTTCGTGAGGGATTTACTCCATCTATTTTCAAATTTGCAGGGACTTACAAAAAGGATTACGGATCAATAACAACTTCTGAAATCGGTCCGGCATTTAAATGGAATCAGGTTAATTACGATATGGAGTCAAATGGTTCAGCCGGTTCATACAATGCGGCGCTTTTGGGATTTAATAAAAACTCGAATACTTGGGATATGTTAAACGCCAACCTCCCAGCTTCCTATTCTATTGCGGATTTAAATACAGCTATCTACAATAAGTTAAAATTAATATTTGATCTTAAGGACACAACTTTTGGATTCTCCATGCCGCTGAAGTTTAAAAGCGTTAATGTTTCGTATTTAACGCTGCCTGAAGTTGTTCTGACGAGAAATAATT
>Ga0209521_10005110_pt1 | contig 10413 bp, 9 predicted proteins | sample Rifsed19ft4_FD_184016 | JGI IMG/M metagenome (GOLD analysis project Ga0209521, IMG submission 184016) | Soil microbial communities from Rifle, Colorado, USA - sediment 19ft 4 (version 2) | ecosystem: Environmental > Terrestrial > Deep subsurface > Rock core/Sediment | place: Rifle, Colorado... | reverse complement strand
GGGCCTGAGTGTTTATTAAAACGGCCGGGGGGGGCCGGGGGGGCCGGGGGGGCCGGGGGGGCTGGTGGGTGCAGCTTGGCCGGGGGGCCGAATAGATAAAAAACATGGGGCTTTAGCCCCGGGGCCTATAAGCCCGTAACCCTTTATCGAAGGGTGGAGGTGATATAATGATAGATGCCAAACTTTTAAGAGACATGACGTTTTTTACCGACTTTAACGACAAGGAGCTTTCCGTCGTCGCCAGGGTGATGAGCAGGAAGGACTTCAAGGTAGGCGAGACCATATTCAAGGAGTCAGAGGACGGTCAGTCCATATACATCATAAAGAGCGGGGAGGTCAAGGCCTGCAAGGTGGCGCCTGACGGGGAGCTCTTTACGCTGACCATCATGAAGGACGGGGATATCTTCGGAGAGATGAGTTTTCTCGACGGCAGGCCCCGTTCGGCCACAATCATCGCCATTTCTAACGTGGAGACATACTTAATCGAGAGGAAAGACTTCGAGTCCATCGTCGACGAGCACCCGAGGATAATATACAAGCTCATGAGGAACATAGTGTTTACCATACACTCCATAGTTCGCGGCATGAACGCGCGCTACATCGAGATGATTAACTACATGTGGGGGAGAAAGAGGTTTACATAGGGAGTTGGGGGAAACCTTTCCAGTAGAAAGGTTTTGCGCTGAACCAATCCCGCACCCTGGGACAAGATGTCCGTGTTGGTCGTAAAAACTCGGTGCCGCCTTGTAACAGCGTCAGGCACCCCTTTCAAAGACTTTTGTGCTCTTCCCTTCAAGATGGCATCCTGCAGGGAAATAGCTGAAAGTTTTTGATTTTGACAAGGAGTTTGGGGAAAACTTCTTTGCACGGGCGCATGGATACCAATTAAGTTTTTAGATTAAATTTTTTGATTTACTCAGAATCAAAAGCCGTATATGACGTCCGCGAAAAAGTTTTCCCCAACACGGGAATATAAAAAATGATTGATACGGCTCTAATAATTGAAATCATCCTGATAGTCTTCAAGGTGGTGGTGGTGGCGATGATACTCTTTTCGCTTCCCCTGCCTCTTACGTGGATTGAGAGAAAGGTCGCCGGACACATCCAGGCCCGTCTCGGCCCTTACAGGGTGGGCCCCCACGGGGTGCTGCAGCCCTTCGCGGACATGATAAAGCTCTTATTTAAGGAGGACATCGTGCCCGAGAAGGCGGACAAGCTCCTCTTCAAGATCGCCCCCATCGTAGCCATGGTGCCCATCTTCGCAGTTTTCGTTGTCATCCCAGTAGGCGACAAGTTCATGATACCGGGCATAGACAGGGAGATAACCCTGTATATATCCGACATGAACGTGGGGGTCCTTTACGTACTGGCGATTGCGGGGCTCAGCATCTATGGGATAATATTCGGGGGCTGGGCCTCCAACAGCAAGTACGCGCTCCTGGGGGGGTTGAGGTCCTCGGCGCAGATGATAAGTTACGAGATATCCCTTAGCTTCTCCGCCGTGGGCGTGGTGATGATAGCGAACTCCATGAGCCTCGTAGACATCGTAAAGAGCCAGGGCGTCGGTTTCTGGAACTGGAACTTCCTCTACCTCCCCGTGGGGCCCGTGTGGTTCTTCGTCTTCCTCATCGCAGCGATAGCCGAGATAAACCGCATCCCCTTCGACCTCCCCGAGGACGAGGGAACCCTTTCTTCGGGCTTCCACACCGAGTACAGCGGCATGAGGTTCGCCTTCTTCATGCTCGCCGAGTACGTGGCCATGGTGTCGGTTTCCGTGCTCTGCGTGGTGCTCTTTTTCGGCGGATGGAACTCTCCGGTCCCGCTCCCAGTGCCAATACCGGGGATATTCTGGTTCGTGGCGAAGGTGGCGGTATTCATATACTTCTTCATGTGGGTTAGGTTCACCCTGCCCAGGTACCGCTACGACCAGCTCATGACCATAGGGTGGAAGATCCTCATACCGGTGTGCCTCGTTAACATCCTCGTTACCGGGTACATGAAGATAGTCCTGTTGTAAAAAGTTTTTTTAGGGTCAAAGGAAATGGGTAAAAACACAGTAAGCCGAAGGATCGCGGATTTTATAAGCAAGGGCGTCTTTGCCGACTTCATAAAGGGATTGCAGGTGACCTTCGGGTATAACCTTACCATGCACATTACCATAAAATACCCGGACCAGGAGAAGTGGATACCCTACTCGAGGTTCCGCGGGCTCCATACCCTTAATAAAGACGAGCAGGGCAGGGAACTATGTGTCGCCTGTGAGCTGTGCTCCAAGGCCTGCCCTACGGGCTGCATAACGGTCATACCCATGGAGGACGACACTGGCAGGGGGATAGCCGACAGGGTCGCCAGGGTGTGGAAGGTCGACCTGGTGAGGTGCCTTTTCTGCGGTTACTGCGAGGACGCCTGTCCCACGAGGGCCATAAGGCTCGGCAGGGAATACGAGCTCGCCTGCACGGACTTAAGCTGTACCAAGAAGGAGAGGCCGGAGCTCTTGAAGCCCCAGTCCATACCCGAAGCCATAACGGGAGGGGTCGTGGCAAAGGCCAGATTCATAAAAGGCGAAGAGGGGATAAGGGTCGAGGCCGATCTCGGCAAGACCCGGAAGATGCGCTGGTAGAGGTCTTTTTGCCCCGGGGGCATGTTTCAGAGTGTCCCCGCCCGTTAAGCCGAGGAACTTAAAAACATGGAACAGGTCTTTTTCTATATCTTCGCGGTCGTGGCCGTGGCTTCGGCGATTGCCGTAATAACTGCGAGGAGCGCCGTGCACAGCGCCTTCTTTCTTGTCATCTGCCTGCTTCAGGTGGCGGCCGTATTCGTGCTCTTAAGGTTCCCATTTCTCGCCGCGGTGCAGGTCTTCATATACGTCGGCGCCGTCATGGTCCTCTTCCTTTTTGCGGTCATGGTGCTTGATGTGGGGCGCGAGACCTTTGGTGAGAGGCTTCACAGCCAGAGCATACCGGCGGTCTTAACGCTTGCCGTGCTCTTTGTTATGATGGGACTGCTCATGTTCTCGGGCAAGGTAACCGTGCCCGGCGGGCCCTACAGCGAGGCGGCGCTGGCCAGGAACACCGAGATCATAGGCAGGGCCCTTTACACGAAGTACATATACCCCTTCGAGGTCGTCTCCGTACTCCTTCTCATCGCGCTCATAGGCGCGGTGGCGCTGGTAATGAGGGAAAGGGTAAAGGTCAAATAGACGGATATGCTGACTCTGACACATTTTCTCATATTAAGCTTTCTGCTCTTTCTCATAGGGGTGGCAGGGGTGCTCATAAGGCGCAACATACTCATTGTGCTCATGTCCCTTGAGCTCATATTCAACGCCGTGAACATCGTGCTTGCGGCTTTTTCGTATTACACGGGCAACCTCAACGGCACCATATTCGTGGTATTCAATATCACGGTAGCCGCCGCGGAGGTCGCCATAGGGCTTGCGATCCTCGTATGCGTATACAGGCGCAGTCAAACCGTCTACGTTGACGAGATGGACGAGATGAGGGGTTAGGAAGACCATGATAGATTACGTCTGGTTGATACCGCTGCTTCCCATGATGGGCGCCGCCGTAAACGGCGTCTTGTGCAGCCGCATGCCCAAAAAGGCCGCGGGCCTTATCGGGTGCCTCTCCATGGGTATCGCCTTTCTTATCTCGGTATCCATCCTTGTTAAGCTCCTGGGCCTTGCCCCTGGAGAGCGCTCCGTAGAGATAACGGTATTTAGATGGATTACGAGCGGCTCCTTCAACATAGACATAAGCTTCCTGGTGGACCCTCTTTCCACCCTAATGATACTCGTGGTAACGGGTGTTGGTTTCCTCATCCACGTCTATTCCGTGGGCTACATGCACCACGACTCCGGCTTCGGCAGGTATTTTTCCTACCTGAACCTCTTCGTCTTCTTCATGCTCATGCTGGTCCTGGGCTCCAACTACCTCGTTATGTTCTTGGGCTGGGAGGGCGTGGGCCTGTGCTCGTACCTGCTAATCGGGTTCTGGTACCATAAGAAATCGGCAAGCGACGCAGGCAAGAAGGCCTTCGTCGTAAACAGGATAGGCGACTTCGGCTTTATCCTCGGCCTCTTCGTGCTCTTCTGGAGCCTTTCAGGCCACGGCATAAGCTCCCTGGGCTTTAAGGAGGTCTTCGCCAATATCCATCACCTGAATCCCAATATCGTAGGCCTTATCGCAGTGCTCCTCTTTATCGGCGCCGTAGGCAAATCCGCCCAGTTCCCGCTACATGTATGGCTGCCCGACGCCATGGAGGGCCCGACACCGGTCTCCGCCCTCATACACGCCGCCACGATGGTCACCGCCGGCGTATACATGGTGGCCAGAAACAGCGCCATATATTCCATGGTCCCTGCCGTGGGTGAGGCCGTGGCCGTAATCGGCATATTTACCGCCTGTCTTGCGGCGACCATCGGCCTTGTGCAGAACGACATCAAGAGGGTCCTGGCCTACTCCACCGTGAGCCAGCTCGGCTACATGTTTGCGGCCGTGGGCGTGGGCGCCTACACGGCCGGCATATTCCATCTCATGACCCACGCCTTTTTCAAGGGCCTTCTCTTCCTCGGCTCCGGTAGCGTTATACACGCCATGTCCGATGAACAGGATATGAGGAAGATGGGCGGGCTCCACTCTCATATGAAGATTACATCTACTACGTTTATAATAGGTGCGCTGGCCATAGCCGGCATGCCGCCATTCAGCGGCTTCTGGAGTAAGGACGAGATACTCTGGGAATCCTTCAGGGGAGGCCATTACCTCATCTGGGCCGTGGGTTTGTTTACCGCCTTCCTTACGGCCTTCTACATGTTCAGACAGGTCTTTATGACCTTTACCGGCGAGTGCAGGGCGGATTCGCATACAAAAGAACATTTGCACGAGTCCCCCTCGGTAATGACAGTCCCCCTTATCATACTCGCATTCTTTGCAATCGTAGGCGGCGTGGTGGGCATTCCCTTCCTTGCGGGCGGCTCAAAGCTTCACCACTTCTTAAGCCCTGTATTCGGCCATGGCGCCGCTACTGCTGCGGCCGCGGTAAGCCACGGCCCCGGTGAGGCCATTGCTGCGGTTGCCGGGGAAGGGGCACATATTGCCGAAAGCGCGGCCGGGGCGGCCGGGTACGCCGCTCACAGCAGCCTTGAGTTCATACTTATGGGCGTATCCGTTGCTGCTGGGCTTATCGGGATATTCCTTGCATCTCTAATGTACTACGCGCCCATGAGGGCGCTGGCCCCTTCCTTCTTGAGGCCCGAGGTCATAGCCGGCAGGTTCAGCGCCCTGCATACGCTCCTTTACAACAAGTACTATGTAGACGAGATATACGACGCGGTAGTGGTAAACCCCGTAAAGAGGTTGTGCGCCTGGAGCCTTTCTTTCGACCTCGGTATCATCGACGGCATCGTCAACAACACGGCCTGGAGCACGAGGCTTACGGCGTGGTTCTCGCATAAGTTCGATATCTATATGGTAGACGGGCTCGTAAACTCCTTGGCCACTGCCGTGAACTTCAACAGCGGCATCTGGCGCAGGCTCCAGACCGGGTATCTCCAGAACTACGCCCTCATCTTTGTCCTCGGGATACTCGCCCTCGTGGTGCGGGCGCTCATGGGGTAACGGACTGCCGGGGTCAGGGGGCGGAGTCCAAAGGCAGATGGGCGCAAGGTTGTTCAAGGCTTAAGTTGAGCCGTGACATTTATAAATGCGATGGAGTAAAACAGCCGTAAGGCATGCAGGATAAGGGACGATGATAGAGAACGTATTGAACTATCCCATATTGAGCACGCTCATATTTCTGCCGGCCCTCGGCGTTATCGTGCTCGCCTTCATCCCTGGAAAGAGCAAGGAGGTGCTGAGGACTACGGCCCTGGGCTTTACGCTCGTAAACTTCTTCATCTCCCTTGTGCCCGTATTCCACTTCGATACCTCCACCTTCAAGATGCAGTTCGTCGAGCAGGCCCCATGGATACCCGGCATCGGGGTCAGTTATTTCCTCGGCATGGACGGAATAAGCCTTACCCTCGTGCTCCTTACCACCTTCCTTTCAATCATTGCGGTGCTCTGCTCGTGGACGGCGGTCACGGAGAGGGTAAAGGAGTACATGATGCACCTTCTGATCCTCGAGACGGGCATGCTCGGTGTGTTCGTCTCTCTGGACCTGATACTCTTTTTCCTCTTCTGGGAGGTCGGGCTCATACCCATGTACTTCCTCATAGGCGTATGGGGAGGCCCGAGAAGGCTTTACGCCAGTATAAAGTTCTTCCTCTTTACGCTGTTCGGCAGCGTCTTCATGCTCGTCGGCATAGTGGCGCTCTACTACTCCCACGGAAGCATGACGGGCGAGTACACCTTCAATCTCCTCAAGCTCTACGAGGTCGTGTATTCGTACAACCTCCAGTGGTGGATATTCCTGGCCTTCTTCCTCGGGTTCGCCATCAAGGTGCCGGTCTTCCCCTTCCATACGTGGCTGCCTGACGCGCACGTGGAGGCGCCCACCGCGGGCAGCGTTATACTTGCCGGCGTGCTCCTCAAGATGGGCACCTACGGCTTCTTAAGGTTCAACCTGCCGCTCCTGGTCGATGCCACGGTGGCCTTTACACCTTACATCCTGGCCCTTGCGGTGATAGGCATAATCTACGGGGCGTTCCTGGCCATGGCCCAGAGCGACATTAAAAAGCTCGTGGCCTATTCGAGCGTGAGCCACCTTGGGGCCGTCATGGCCGGCATATTCGCGCTTAACCAGCAGGGCATAGACGGCGGGGTGCTCCAGATGATAAACCACGGCATCTCCACCGGAGGGCTCTTCCTAATAATAGGCATTATTTACGAACGCAGGCACACGAGGGCCATAGCCGATTTTGGCGGGATCGCCAGGGTAATGCCGGTCTACGCCGCTCTCGTCATGGTAATAGTCTTTTCTTCCATAGGGCTTCCGGGGACCAACGGCTTCGTAGGCGAGATACTTATACTCCTTGGTCTTTTTAAGGCGAGCCCCGTTGCGGCCGTACTCGGGGCAACGGGCGTTGTCCTTGGAGCGGCCTACATGCTCTGGATGTCTCAGAGGGTGTTTTACGGAAAGGTAACTCACCCGGAGAACGAGGCCCTCAAGGACTTGAGCGTCCGCGAGGTCGTAACTATTGTGCCTATCGTGGCGCTTATCCTGTGGATCGGCGTTTATCCCGGGCACTTCCTTAAGCTTACGAATGCGAGCACAGCACATCTGGCCGAGGTGGTTGAGATGAACCGCTCTAAAGGCAAGGTACACGAGATGGCCTTAACGCATAAGGCGTACGCTGAAGAGCAGGCGCCTTCAATGGGAGGGCACAGATGACACCCAATGAAGTGGCGGCCGCCTGGCCCGTCCTTTCCATAATCACCTTTCTGCCGGCGGCCGGGGCCATCTTTATCCTCTTTTTGAACAGGGAAGATACCGAGCTCATCAGGTGGATAGGCCTCGGGGTCTCGCTCTTTGTATTCCTGCTTTCGCTCTACCTGCCCCTTACCTTTGACGCCTCCAACCCGGCGCTCCAGTGGGTTGAGAAGGGTGTGTGGATAAAGTCCTTCGGCATACAATATTACATGGGCGTGGACGGCATAAGCCTGCTCCTTGTGCTCCTTACCACGTTCATCACCGTTATCTGCATGCTCGCGTCCTGGAGCGACATAACGGACAGGCTCAGGGCCTATATGGCCCTTTTCCTCTTTACCGAGACATGCTCGCTCGGGGTCTTTATGGCCCAGGACCTGTTTCTGTTCTACGTCTTCTGGGAGGCGGTGCTCGTACCCATGGTATTTATAATAGGCATATGGGGAGGCAAGAGAAAACTCTATTCGGCTATAAAGTTTTTCCTCTTCACCTTTGTGGGAAGTCTTTTCATGCTCCTCGGGGTGCTCGCCGTCTACTACTACCACGGCGACGTTACAGGCCTCTATACCTTCGATTCAACAATACTCGCGCTTACGCCCATTGCCCCTGAGGTGCAGTACTGGGTATTTATAGCCTTCTTCCTGGGCTTTGCCGTTAAGGTGCCCATGTTCCCGTTCCATACGTGGCTTCCTGACGCGCACACCGACGCCCCGACGGCCGGAAGCATCGTGCTTGCCTCCGTGCTCCTTAAGCTCGGCACCTACGCCTTTGTAAGGTTCAGCCTGCCGCTTCTGCCGAACGCGAGCGTCCGCCTCGCCCCCTTCATGATAGGGATTTCTCTTTTTGCCATCATCTACGGCGCCCTCGTTACAATAGCTCAGAAGGACATAAAGAGGCTCATAGCCTACTCCAGCGTAAGCCACATGGGTTTTGTCATGCTCGGTATTTTCGTCTTCAACATCGAGGGTCTCAAGGGCAGCATCATGCAGATGATAAACCACGGCATATCAACGGGCGCGCTCTTCCTTCTCATGGGCATGATCTACGAGAGGACTCACACCAGGATGATAGGCGACTACACGGGACTCTTTAAGCAGATGCCGGTCTACGGGGTGGCCTTCCTCGTCGTGGCCCTCTCGTCCATGGGCATGCCCTCCACAAACGGCTTTATCGGGGAAATCTTCGTGCTCATAGGGGCCTTCAAGGCGAGCTGGCTCTTCGCCGTGGTAGTGGCCGTGGGGATTCTGCTTGGGGCCGTCTACCTGCTGTGGCTCTTCCAGAGGGTCTTTCTTGGAACCTACTCTTACACAGGCAGGGGCACGCTCCAGGACCTTAACTTCCGGGAGACCGTGACAGCGCTGTCGCTCATGGGACTCATCTTCTGGATAGGCCTTTATCCGAGGCCCTTCCTCCATGTGATGGACGCCTCTCTCAACAGGCTCGTAAACCAGGTGGAAGAGAACTACAGGCAGGCCGGGATGAGGCAAAATGCCTCGAAGGCCACGGCCATGGCAAGTCGCACTGTTTTTACACCCGTTAAAGGAAGCGGGAGATAGATATGGAGCTGTCGGCCCTTAACATTAACCTGTTCTCCGTGATGCCGGAGATACTCACCACAGGGCTTGCCATCATCGTGCTCATCGTGGATTTTTTCCTTGGCCGCAAGGCCAAGCCCGCGCTCGGGTACCTGAGCATCATAGGGCTTCTGATAATCCTGCCGGTTGCGGCCATGACCGCAGAGACGGCCCCGTCCTTCGGAGGCACCGTCATGTCGGACGGCTTCTCTGCGTACTTTAACGTCATATTCCTGATCGCCGCCATCTTCACAATATTAATCTCCATGGACTATCTTGAAAAGACCGGGATAGAAAGGGGCGAATACTACCACATCATACTATTCGCCACCGTGGGGATGATGGTCATGGCCTCGGCCAACGACTTTATCAACCTCTATGTGGGTCTTGAGCTCATGGCCCTGTCATTCTATATCCTTGTCGCCTTCAGGGTGGAGAGCAGCCGCTCGGTGGAGGGGGCGTTGAAATACTTTGTCCTCGGAGCGCTCTCTTCCGGCATACTCCTCTACGGCATCGCCTTCGCCTACGGCGCCTCGGGCTCCACGAACCTCGGCGAGATGGCCGCAGGCCTCGGCTCCGGACAGGACCCTTTCCTGGTCCTGGGCTTTATTCTTATAATCGTCGGCTTCGGCTTCAAGGTGGCGGTATTCCCGTTCCATGTGTGGACCCCGGATGTATACGAGGGCGCGCCGACGCCTGTAACGGCTCTTCTTTCCATAGGCTCGAAGGCCGCGGCCTTTGCGGCCTTCCTGCGCGTATTCACCGTGGCATTTCCGGCACTGCAGCCTCAGTGGTCGGAGGTGCTGTGGCTGCTCTCGGCGGCCACCATGATATTCGGAAGCGTCGTGGCCATCGCCCAGAAGAACATAGTAAGGATGCTCGCCTATTCCAGCATAGCGCACGCAGGAATAATCCTCATAGGACTCCTCGTCTACAATGATATAGGCATGGCCGGCGTGGTCTACTATCTCCTCGTATACCTATTTATGAACATGGGCGCCTTCGCCGTGGTAACGCACTTGAGGGGTGACGCCGGCGGTGTCATGAAGGGGGAGAATATAAGCGACTACAGCGGGCTCGTCTCAAAACGTCCTGCGCTGGCCTTCCTCATGGCGCTCTTCCTCATCTCGCTTGCGGGCATACCCCCCACAGGAGGCTTTGCGGCAAAGTTCTTCATCCTCTCGGCCGCCATCAACGCAAAGTACTACTGGCTCGCATCCATTGGCGTCGTGAGTACGGCCATCTCTCTATTCTTCTACGCCAGGGTCATCTTCTACATGTTTGTTAGGGAGCCTGAGGCAGGGGTTGAGCAGCCCGGGACCGGCGCCTGCTACAACGTGGTGCTTTTCTGCACGGCCGCGGGTACGATATTCTTGGGGATATACCCGACGCCGTTCATTGACCTGGCGATAAAGGCCGTAAAGCCGTTTTTTATGTAGGGGGACAGGACAATGGAAGAGACCGGCAAAAA
>Ga0209521_10005103_pt1 | contig 10422 bp, 9 predicted proteins | sample Rifsed19ft4_FD_184016 | JGI IMG/M metagenome (GOLD analysis project Ga0209521, IMG submission 184016) | Soil microbial communities from Rifle, Colorado, USA - sediment 19ft 4 (version 2) | ecosystem: Environmental > Terrestrial > Deep subsurface > Rock core/Sediment | place: Rifle, Colorado... | reverse complement strand
CCATGGTCATCGCCATGAACCTGCTCACCGCCCAGAGGCAGGGGGTGGATCTCAAGGTTCTCCAGGGCAGCTCGCAAAACGACGTCCTCAAGGAGTACACGGCGCGCGGCAATTTCATCTTCCCGCCGGAGCCCTCGATGCGCCTGGTGGTGGATGCGCTGGCGTACTGCTCATCCGTGGCGCCCAACTTCTACCCCATCTCGGTGTGCTCCGTCCACCAGTCGGAGTTTGGCGCGAATCACGTCCACGAAGTGGCCTTTGCCCTCGCCAACGGCATTGCCTACGTGGAGAGTGCTGTCAACCGCGGCATCGATGTCGACGTGATCGGTCCCGGCATCATGTGGACGACGAGCCACGACCACCACGCGTTCTTCCACGAGATCGCCAAGCTCCGCGCCATGCGGCGACTCTGGGCCAGGATCATGCGGGATCGATTCAAGGCGCGGAAGCCCGAATCCATGATGTGCCGTCTGTACTCATCGGTCGGTGGCACGAGCCTGATGAAGGAGCAGTACCTGAACAATATCGCCCGCAGCGCCCTGGCGGCCCTGGCCGGAGCCCTGGCGGGTGCGCAGCGGATCGACTTGCGGACGTACGACGAGCAGTGGGGCATTCCCACGAAGGACGCCGAGATCACCAACATCAGGTGCCAGCAGATCGTCGGGTACGAGTGCGGCGTCGGTGAGACGGTCGACCCCCTGGCCGGCTCGTACTACGTCGAGTGGCTCACGAAGGAGATGGAAGGGCGGTTCGTCGAGGAGATCGAGAAGGTCGACCAGATGGGCGGAACGCTCCGGGCCATCGAAAACGGCTACATCAAGCGGACCATGCTGGACGACGCGTACAGGTACCAGCTCGGGGTGGAGGCGGGGGAGATCCCGCGGGTCGGCCACAACATGTTCCGGCAGGACAACGACCAGAGCCGCCCGGTGCGGGTGTACCGGGCGGATCCATCGGTGGAGCAGCGGAGAATCGAGGCGGTCAAGGAGCTCCGCCGGACCCGCCACGACCGGGAAGTCAGCCGAACGCTGAAGGCGCTCCGCGCGGCGGCGGCAGAACCGGCGACGTCGGACAACAACCTCATGCCCGCGATCATCGAGGCGGTGCAAGCCTACGCCACGATCGGCGAGATGTGCGACGTGTTCCGGGACGTGTGGGGGGAGTTCAAGGAGCCGAAGGTCTTCTAGGGGAGAGCGGGCACATGGGGACTCAGGTCGCGGCGCGACGAATTCGAGTGCTGCTGGTCAAGACGGGGCTGGATGGCCACGATCGCGGAGTGCTGGTCGTCGCCAAAGCCCTGAGCCACGCCGGGATGGAGGTCATCTACGGCGGCCTCCACCTCCGTCCCGGGCAGATCGCCAAGGTGGCCGCAGAGGAGTCGGTTGATGTGGTGGGACTCAGCAGCCTGTCGGACAATCATCGGGCGCTGGTCCCGCGCATCATGGAGGAATTGAAGAAGGTGGGATTGGACGATGTGATGGTTCTCCTCGGCGGCTTCATTCAAGAAGAGGATGTGCCCGTGATGAAGCGCGCCGGGGTGGCGGAGGTGTTCGGGGTCGGCACTCGGCTGGAGGACATCGCGGCGTATATCCGGACCCATGTCCGTCCTGTGTGACGCGGACCAGGGCTCAGGGTAGCCTCGGACGGATGTCGAGGGCATCCGCATGAACGTCGCCCGCTGGCTTGAGAGGGCAGCCGAGCGCAACCCCGGCAAGGTTGCGGCGATCTCCGAAGGCACGCACGCCATGACCTATGGCGAGCTGGACGCCGCGGCCAGCCGGCTGGGGAATGCGCTCAGGGCTTTCGGGATACGGTCAGGGGACCGGGTCTCGATATTGCTCGCCAATTCCCTGGAATTCCTGATCGCCTATTTCGGCATCCTCAAGCTCGGCGCGGTGGTCGCCCCGGTCAATATCCTGTACCGGGCCGGAGAGGTGAAGTATGTTCTGAACAACGCGACCCCACGGGCTCTCATCGCCGGTTCGGAGTTTCTCCAGGTCGTCCAGGATGTCTGGACGGAGTGTCCGCTGCTCGAGCACGTCATTGTCGTGGGCGGCGACCCGATCCCCGGCACCCATTCCTGGCGGGATCTCATGCGGGAGGCGTCGCCTGGGCTCAGGGCCGTGGAGTGCCAGCCAGAGGATCTGGCCAACCTGTATTACACCTCGGGCACGACCGGGCGCCCCAAGGGGGTGATGATCACCCACCTCAACCTCACGAGCGGGATCGAATTCGAGGCTGAGGCCTGGCAGGTCACGGCCGAGGACCATACCCTCTTTACCCTTCCCCTCTTTCACACCTATGCGCTGATCATTCCCTCCCTGCTGGCGATCCATGCCGGGGGCACGCAAACGTTTTTCGCCCTGTGGGATACCGAGACGGTGCTCCGGAGCATGTCCGAGGGCCACATCACGTTCTTCGCGGGTGTGCCGACGATGTACGTGTACATGACGCGCCATCCGGACATCGAGAAACACAACCTCAAGGGGCTGAGGGTGTGCGTCGTTGGCGGCGCGGCCATCCCGGTCGAGGTCCAGAGGGAATTCGAGCGCCTGTCTGGGGTGCGCTGCCTGGACGCATATGGGTGTACCGGGTGGGTGAGCTCCGTCCATCCGATGTCCGGACCGGTCAAGCACGGCACCCTGGGGAAGTCCCTGGCCGACATCTATCCGTCCATGGACAGCCAGATGCGGATCGTCGACGACGAGGACCGGGAGATCCCCCCCGGCCAGGTCGGAGAGATCGTGGTTCGCGGTTCACAGATCGCCCAGGGATTCTGGAAGCTTCCGGACATCACCCGACGGGACTACCGGGGCGGCTGGTTTCATACCGGCGATCTGGGCAGGAAAGACGAGGACGGCTTCTTCACGCTCGTCGATCGGAAGGACGACCTGATCATCACCTCCGGGTACAACGTCTACCCGCGGGAGGTCGAAGAGGTTCTCTATACGTATCCGAAGGTGTCCGAGGCGGCCGTCGTCGGCGTGCCCGATCCCGTGCGCGGCCAAGCCGTGAAGGCGTACGTGGTTCTCAAGGCAGGTCAAGAGGCGACCGTGGAGGAGATCACCACGGACTGTCGAAGCAAGATCGCGGCGTTCAAGGTTCCCCGGGTTGTCGAGTTGGTCCGGGAGCTTCCGAAGACTGCCACGGGGAAGATTCTCCGGCGCAGCCTGCGGGAGCACACTCCAGCCTCGTAGAGAAGGAGGACGGTATGCGAAGCGTTCGTGCAGCTCGTCGGAAGTGGGGATACGTGGCCGCGGCGGTCCTGCTGGCGCTGGGCGTCGCGGGGGGGGCGGCCCCGGCGGCGGCCCAGTCGGCGGCCACGCCCGAGGAGTACAAGATCGGCTTCACCACGCCGCTCACCGGCACGAACGCGCCCTTCGGCCGGGCGTTCGCCGAGACCGCCCGGATGGCCACGGACGACGTCAACGCGCGCGGCGGGGTCGACGGGGTGAAGATCCGGCTCATCGTGGAGGACACCGCGGCCGATCCGAAGCAGGGCATCGCGGCGTTCCAGAAGCTGGTGTCGGTGGACCGCGTGCCCATCGTCTCGAGCGCGTGGAGCACGGTCATCATGGCCACGGCCCCGGTGGCCGATCGCGAGAAGGTGCTCCTGATCAACCACGGCGCGAACGCCCCGTCGATCCGCGGCGCCGGCAAGCTGCTGATCAGCTTCTTCCCCCTGGCGGATCTGGACATCAAGCATCTTGCCCGATACGCGGTCACGAAGCTCGGCAAGAAGCGGGGCGCGATCATGTTCGTCAACAACGACACCGGCCGCCTCAACGCGAAGGTCTTCCAGGAGAACTTCGAGGCCGCGGGCGGCAAGATCGTCGCCGTCGAGAGCCACGAGGCCGACGCCATCGAGTTCGGAGCGCAGGCGGCGAAGATGCGCGCCGCGCAGCCCGACATCATTCATATCCCCTCGCTCGTCCAGGAGGCGCCCCGGATCGTCAAGCAGTTCCGGGAGATGGGGATCAAGGCGCAGTTCACCAGCTACTCGGTGGCCGAGAGCAAGGAGATGCTGAGCGTGGCGGGGGAGGCCTCCGACGGCCTGCTCTACACCTCGCTGGCCCCGCCGGCGGACCAGCCCGGGCCCAAGGCCTTCATCGACAGGTACAAGGCGACGTACCAGAAGGACCCGGTGGCCACCGCGTATCTCATGTATGTGTGGGATCTTCACAACACGATCCTCCCGGAGGCCATCCGGTACGCGAAGAAGCAGGGGTGGGGGTACAGCGGCGAGGCCATCCGGCGCGCGATCCTGACGCAGAAGACCTACGACACGAAGGCGAGCGGCAAGACCGTGTTCGAGGATGACGGCACCGTGAACAAGGTCGTGTACCTGAAGCGGGTCAACGTCAAGGAGAAGAAGTTCGAGTACGCGGCGACCCTGGAGTAGGTGCCCGCGGGAACGTCGTCGTGGGGCTACTGCTTCAGCTGCTGTTCAATGGGGTCGTCGTGGGGGCGGTGTACGGGCTGCTGGCCGTCGGCTTCGGGCTCATCTTCACGACGACCCGGATCTTTCACTTCGCGCACGGCGCGGTCTACACCCTCGCGGGGTACATCGTGTATTCCCTCACGACCACGCTGGGGTGGCCGCTGGCCGTGGCCATCGTGCTCGCCATGGGCATCTGCGGGGTGCTCAGCGGCGGGATCGAGGTGGCGATCTACCGCCCTCTCCGGGCGAGGGGAGCCTCCCCGCTGGTCGTGCTCATCGCCTCGCTGTCCATCCTGATGCTCGCCCAGAACCTGCTGGCGATCTTCTACGGGAACGAGATCCGGAGCCTGGCCGGTGCCGTGGTGTTCTCGGGATTCGAGGCCGGTCCGATCTGGGTCACGTCCATCCAGCTCGTCACCATCGCGACCTGCGGAGCGCTGTTCGGCCTGCTCAAGCTGTTTCTCCGCTATAGCCGCTACGGGAAGATCATCCGGGCGCTGGCCAACAACTACGAGGCCGCGCGGATCATCGGTGCGGATCCGGATCGTACGTTTCTCGTGACCTTCGTGATCGGCGGGATCCTGGTGGTCCCGGCCGCCGTGCTGGTCGGCATGCTCACCGGGCTGAAGCCGTTCGGGGGGACGTCGGCCGTGCTGGTTGCGGCGATCGCGGTGATCGTCGGAGGGATGGGGAGCATCATGGGGGCCGCCCCCGGGGCCCTGATCGTCGGCATCAGCGAGAACCTCGCGGTGTGGCGGATCGCGACGGAATGGCAGACGGCCGTCGCGTTCAGCGTGCTGCTGCTGTTCATCATCTTCAAGCCCACGGGATTCTTCGGTCAGCGGGTCCGGAAGATGGAAGTGTGAGTCATGGGCTCTTTCCTCCTTCACCTGCTGGTGCTCACGAACACCTACGTGATCCTCGGGGTGTCGTACAACCTGTTGATCGGGTACGCGGGCCTGTTCTCGATCGCGCACGCGGCGTTCTTCGGGGTCGGCGCGTACGTGTCCATGGTGGTGGTGCTGAGCCTGGGGTGGCCGTACCTCGTCGGGCTCGTGGTGGCCGTGCTCGCCGCCGCGGCCGTGAGCGGCCTCCTGGCGTTTCCGGCGCTGCGGGTCTCCGGGGATTACCTGGTGATCGCCTCGCTTGGGTTCCAGGTCATCATCTTCAACGTGTTCATGAACTGGGAGTCCGTCACCGGAGGGCCGGCCGGCGTCTCGCGGATCCCGCGGCCCGGATTTCTGGGGTGGACGGTGGAATCGCCGCTGGCGTACGGCCTGCTCAGCTGCGTGATGGCGGTGGGGGCGTATCTGTTCGTCCGCAGGATCGTGAGCTCACCGTTCGGCCGGGTGCTGCGGGCGATCCGCGAGGACGAGGTGGTGACGCAGGCGCTCGGAAAGAACGTCACGGGCGTCAAGGTCGTGGTGTTCATGGTGTCCGGTGGGGTCGCCGCGACGGCGGGCAGCCTCTTCGCGCATTACACCACCTACATCAACCCGTACTTCTTCACGCTGGAGGAGTCGATCCTGATTCTCTCCGTGGTGATCGTGGGGGGCGCGGGAAACCTGACGGGGTCCGTCCTGGGAGCGGTGGTCCTGACGCTGCTGCCCCAGGCGCTCCGGCTGGTGGAGCTTCCGGAGGCGCTGGCCGCCAATCTGCGCCAGATCATCTATGCCGCGCTCCTGGCGGGGTTCATGTTCTTCCGCCCTCAGGGGATCCTCGCGGAGCGGACGCTGACGCTTGCCGGGAAGGACTGATGGAGCGCCTCCTGAGGGTGGAGGAGGTGTCGAAGAACTTCGCCGGGATCCAGGCGGTCAGTGGGCTGTCCGTCTCGCTGGAAAAGGGGCGGATCGCCGGGCTGATCGGGCCCAACGGCGCCGGGAAGACGACCCTCTTCAACCTCATCACCGGGTTTCACGCCGTCACGTCCGGACGCATCTTCTACCGCGAGGCCGACATCACGGGGCTGCCCCCGTACCGGATCGCGGGACGGGGGATCGCGCGCTCGTTTCAGGACCTGCGCCTCTATACCAAGATGACCGTCCTGGAGAATTGCCTGGTCGCGCAGCCCGGGCAGGCGGGCGAAAAGCTCCGGAACGTGTACTTCAGGCCCGGATGGGTGCGTCGGCGGGACCGCGAGTGCCACCAGCGCGCCATGGAGCATCTCGCGTACGTGGGTTTGCAGGAGCAGGCGGACCGGAGGGCCGAGGACCTCGCGTACGGGGAGCAGAAGCTCCTGGCCATCGCCCGGCTTCTCGCCACCGAGGCGGACCTGCTGCTCCTCGACGAGCCGACCTCCGGGCTGGATCGCGGGTCCTTGAGCGACATGATCCAGATGATCAAGGGGCTCGTCGGCCAGGGGAAGACGATCTGCGTCATCGAGCACAACCTCGACGTGGTGCGCGCGGTGTCGGACTGGGTGGTCTTCATGGATCAGGGGAAGGCCCTGGCGAGCGGCGAGCCGGAGGCCGTCCTGGCGGATCGATCGCTGGCGGAGATCTACTTTGGCGCCTGAGGGAGCGCGGGTGCTCCTGGAGTTGACGGACGTCCGGGCCAGCTACGGCAAGAAACAGGTGCTCTCCGGGGTCAACCTCGGCGTGAACGTCGGGGAGATCGTGGCATTGATCGGGCACAATGGGGCTGGAAAATCCACGACGCTCAAGGCCGTCCACGGCCTGCTGCCGACCGGTGGGGGGCACATCTCTTTCGACGGGCACTCCATCGAGCACCGCAGCGTGAACCAGAACGTCCAGACGGGGATCAGCCTGGTGCCGCAGGGACGATTCGTGTTTTCGGACCTGCCGGTCGGCGAAAACCTGGAGGTCGCAGCCTTCGTTCTCAAGGCGCCGGCTGACGAGATCCGCCGGCGGATGGCAGCGGTGTTCGAGCTGTTCCCTGCGTTGGCCGAGAAGCGCCGGGAGCTGGCGGGGGCGCTCAGCGGCGGGCAGCAGCAGATGCTCGCCATCGGCATGGCCTTGATGCAGAAGCCGAGGCTCCTGTTGCTCGATGAGCCGTCGATCGGCCTGGCTCCTTTCCTGGTTCAGCAGGTGATGGAGTCGGTGGTCAGGATCCGGGACACCTTCAATACCTCGGTCTTGATCGTCGAGCAGAACGTGCGACAGGTCCTCCGGGTCTCCGAGCGCGTGTTCGTCATGAAGCTCGGGAAGGTGGTCCTGGAGGCGCCCTCGGCCGAGCTCCTCTCGCGCCAGGATCTGTGGGATCTGTTCTGAGATCGCAATGGCAGGGGCAGGTGCGGCGCATCCGTCCCGGTGCGACCGGGCGCGACCCTCACCAGGCCTCCTGTGGAGGAGCACGAGCACATGCCTGAACGGCTTCGATTCGGGATCTACATGGCGGTGGCGGACCCTCCCGCCGGCAAGGCGCTGGTTCGACGAGTGGAGGAGACGCGCCGGGAGGCCGAGCTCGCGGAGCAGTGCGGCTTCGATTTCTGCCTGGTGGGCGAGCATCATCAGGATCCGGACGGATTCCTGCCGTCGCCCTTTTTGCTGCTGGCCGCCATCGCGGCAAGGACCGAGAGGCTCCGGCTCGGGACGGGCGTGCTGCTGCTTCCTCTGCAGCACCCCTTCAAGGTGGCGGAGGACGCCGCCACGCTGGACGTCATCTCGAACGGCCGCTGCATCCTGGGAGTCGGGGCGGGATATCAGCCGCGGGACTTCACGCCCTTCGGCGTCCCGCCGACGCAGCGCGGGTCGCTGCTGGACGAGGGCTTGCAGATCATCCGCGCCTGCTGGACCGAGGAGGCGTTCAGCTTTCGGGGACGACACTTCACGCTCCAGGATGTCAGCCAGCGCCCTCGGCCGGTGCAGAAGCCCCACCCGCCCATCTGGGTTGGCGGCTCGAGCCAGAAGGCCCTCGAGCGCGCGGCTCGATGGGGAGACGCCTGGGTGACGGATCCGCTGCAGCACCTGGCCGTCCTCAAGCCCCAGCAGGCGGCGTACCGGAGGCTTGCCGAAGGCCAGCAGAGGCGCCCGTGTACTGTCCTCATGCGGGACGCCTGGGTGGCCAGGACTCGCCAGGAGGCCTACGAGGAGGCAGCGGGCAACATGCTTCACATGTTCCGCTACTACTGGAGGAACAAGGCCTTCGTGGATGAGCTGGACCCGGCCTTGCAGGGCGTCGTCGCCGAGTCAGACGTGACCTTCGACCGGATGGCCGAGGACCGCGTCCTTCTCGGGTCAGCGGCGGATTGCGTCGCGCAGATCAAGCGCTGGCAGGAGGAGACCGGCGCAGAGTGCCTCGTGCTTCGGCTCCGGCAGGCCCACGCGGACGGGCCGCCCCACGAGAAGATCATGTCGGCGCTCAGGATCTTCGGAGAGGAAATCATCGGGCAGTTTGCATGACACGATGTTCCCCGACAGCCCTCGCCCATCCCGCCCCCGGGGCGGCGAGGCCGGCAGGACCCAGGAGGGACCAGCGGTGGCGACGTACAAGGACATCTTCTACGAGAAGAAGGACCACGTGGCGCGCATCACGATCAACCGGCCGAAGCAGTACAACGCGTTCACCGGTGACACGCTGAAGGAGCTGACGCTGGCCTTCGAGGCCGCCGGCGGGGACGGCGAGGTGGGGGTGATCGTCCTCACCGGGACCGGCGAGAAGGCGTTCTCCGCCGGGGGCGACGTGAACTGGGAGAAGGAGGGGGGGCTCGAGCGGCAGATCCTCGAGCCGTACCTGATGCACCAGACGGTGTCTCAGTGCCCGAAGCCCGTCATCGCCCGGGTGAACGGCTACTGCATCGGCGGGGCCAACCACCTGGCCTACTTCTGCGACTTCACCATCGCCGCCGAGCACGCCATCTTCGGCCAGAACGGGCCCCGGGTGGGCAGTCCGGCGTGCGGCGCGATCGTGAGCTACCTCACGCGAGTGATCGGCGCCAAGCGCGCGCGGGAGATGTGGATGCTCTCCCGCCGCTACAGCGCCAGGCAGGCGCTGGAGATGGGGCTGGTGAACGCCGTGGTGCCGATGGAGAAGCTGGACGAAGAGGTGGACAAGTGGTGCCAGGAGCTCCTGGCGCTTTCACCGACGTGCCTGAGGATCCTCAAGGCGTCGTTCGTGGAGGAGTTCAGCTACCTGTCCGGGCAGGGAGACCAGCTCAGGCGATACCTGACCAATCGCGAGTTCTGGGAGGAGGAGCAGCAGGAGGGCGCGCGCGCGTTTCTCGAGAAGCGGCCCGCTGACTTTTCGAAGTTCCGCCGTGCGGATCGCTGACGGATCAGGGGGGATGTTCACCCGGTGTGCGGGCAGGGAGAGACGCTCTTGACGAGCGGCGTGAGCTGGGACCAGGAGGTGGATGTGCTGGTGGTCGGGGCGGGAGGCTGCGGCCTCGTGGCTGCCATCGCCGCTCACGACGCGGGCGTGGCCAAGGTCGCCGTCGTCGAGAAGTCCGCTCGCCTCAGCGGCGACACCACGGTCAGTACCGGCTCGGTGGCCGCCGCCGGCACCCGCTTTCAGCGGGAGGCGGGGATAGAGGACTCGGCGGAGCTGATGCTCGAGGACTTCATGACCCTGACTGGCCCGCACGAGATGACCGACCTGTGTCGGGTTCTCGTGCAGGAGTCGGCTGGGCTGGTGGAGTGGCTCGTGGACGAGGTCGGGGCCCGTCTGGCGATCGTCACGGATTATCGCCATGTCGGCCACTCCGTTCCCCGCCTGCACGGGCCGAGATCGCGCAGGGGCCAGGACCTGGTCGACGACCTGACGGGCGCGGTCGAGAAGCGCGGCATCCCCATCGCGCTCGCGAACCCCGTGCGTGACCTGGTCGTGGACGACGCGGGCGCCGTGATCGGTGCCGTGGTCGAGGGCGATCGGACACTGGAGACGCGGATTGGCGCCCGCAAGCTGATCCTGGCGACCAATGGGTTCGGGGCCAATCCAGAGATGGTGCGCACGTACTGCCCGGAGATCGCCGGTTCCCGGTACTTCGGCGGGGAAGGCAGCACCGGCGAGGCCGTGCTCTGGGG
>Ga0209521_10005099_pt1 | contig 10425 bp, 8 predicted proteins | sample Rifsed19ft4_FD_184016 | JGI IMG/M metagenome (GOLD analysis project Ga0209521, IMG submission 184016) | Soil microbial communities from Rifle, Colorado, USA - sediment 19ft 4 (version 2) | ecosystem: Environmental > Terrestrial > Deep subsurface > Rock core/Sediment | place: Rifle, Colorado... | reverse complement strand
AGGACGACGCGCACCTGTACGTCCGGCCGGACCAGCTGACGGCCGAGATCGAGGCCCTCCTCGGCGAGGTCCGCGAGGCGTACTCCTGGTTCGGCCTGGAGCCTCGCTTCGCGTTCGCTACCAAGCCGGACAAGGCGCTCGGCGACCCCGCGCTCTGGGAGCGAGCCGAGGGGCTCATCCGCGACGCCCTGGATCGCGCGGGCGCCAACTACGTCGTGAAGCCGAAGGACGGCACGTTCTACGCGCCGAAGATCGACATCTACATCGACGACGCCCTCGGGCGCGAGTGGCAGATGGCCACGATCCAGGTGGACCTCGTCATGCTGCCCGAGCGGTTCGACCTGAGCTACATCGACGAGGAGGGCAAGGAGCAGCGTCCGATCGCCATCCATCGCGCGATCTACGGCTCCCTGGAGCGGTTCATCGGGATCCTCGTCGAGCACTTCGCGGGCGCGTTCCCGCTCTGGATGGCGCCCGTGCAGGCGGTCGTGATCCCGATTGCCGACCGGCACATCGAGGCCTCACGTGAGCTCGCCGCGGTCATGCGTGCTCGCGGGCTTCGGGTGGACGTCGACAGTTCGGACGGGCGCATGCAGAACAAGATCCGCCTCGCCCAGGAGCAGAAGATCCCGTACATGGTCGTGCTCGGCGATCGCGAGATCGAGGCCCGGACGGCATCGCCGCGCACCCGCGCAGGCGAGCAGCAGCCTCCGGAAGGCTGGGAAAACCTCGCCGCCCGCCTCGCCGCGGAGTCCGAGGCGCGCCGGCCCGACTGACGGCCGCTTCGGCGTCGGCATCAGTCGCCCGCCGTTGCCCGGCTCGAAAGCCTCGTGGTATAGTCCCGCGGCGGCCGGAGGGCTCTGCCCTGCCGTGTCCGCCATCACCGTGTACCGAACCCCGGAGGAGCGACCATCAGCCGAGATCTGCGCGTGAATCAGATGATCCGGATCCCACAGGTCCGGGTGATCGACGAAGAGGGCAACCAGTTGGGCGTCATGCCGACTCCCCAGGCTCTCGAAATGGCGCAGGATCGGGGCCTCGACCTCGTCGAGGTAGCACCGATGGCAGCGCCGCCGGTCACGAGGTTCCTCGACTTCGGTCAGTACAAGTACGAACTGACCAAGAAGGAGAAGGAAGCCAAGCGTCGGCAGCGGTCGGTGACGTTCAAGGAAGTTCGCCTCTCGCCCAAGATCGGCATCGGCGACTTCGACACAAAGGTGAATAGGGCGGTCGAGTTCCTCGAGGAAGGCGATCGCATCAAGGTGACGGTCCGGTTCAGGGGTCGAGAGTTGACCCATCCGGAGTTGGGTCGGAACCTGTTGGCAAAGTTCACGGAGCAGGTCAAGGATCACGGGATCGCGGAGCGCACGCCGGTACTGGAAGGCAAGTCGATGTTCATCACGATGGCATCGACCCACAAGCCCAAGGTGGTGGAGGCGCCTTCGAGGCCGGGGCGACAAGCCGACGCCGGGACCCCCGAGGCCCCGGAGCCGGCGCCAGCCGCTACGGCCACCTCGGCCCCTGAACCTGAAGCGATTTCACCGGCCGCCGAGCCGGCAACGACGGGAGAGTGACGGCACCGTGCCGAAGATGAAGAGCCACAAGGCCGCCCAGAAGCGGATCGGCAAGACCGGCAGCGGCAAGATCATCCGGGTCAGGGCCTGGCGAGGTCACCACCTCGAGATCAAGTCCTCTCGCCGAACTCGCCGCTACGCCGGGAAGTCGATCATCGGCGGCGCCCACGCCAGGCAGGTTCAGCGCCTGCTCCCGTATCTCTAGGAGCATCAGCACCTCATGACTCGAGTCAAGCGGGGCGTAACCGCCCACAAGCGGCACAAGCGGCTCCTGGATGCGGCCGAAGGTCGCAAGGGAACGCGCTCGCGCCTCATCAAGCCGGCGCGCGAGGCACTCTTGCACGCCATGGCCTATGCGACCCGGGATCGCAAGCAGCGGAAGCGCGACTTCCGTGGCCTGTGGATCATCCGGATCAACGCCGCGGTCCGCCTCAACGGTATGCCGTACGGCCGGTTCATCGCCGGATTGAAGGCCGCCAAGATCGGGCTGGACCGCAAGATCCTCGCCGACATCGCCGTCCGGGACGCCAGGACGTTCGAGCGGATCGTCGAGGTCGCCAAGGGCGCGTGACCCGGCCACCTGGTCAATCGTCAGCAGGAGCCCTCGACGTCCGTGACGGTCGAGGGCTCGTGATTCCCGGCCCCCGGACGTTCTACCATCAGCCGACCCGACCCCGCACCCGGAGTCGAACAGCCCCGTGAACCTCGCAGACCTCACTCGCGACCTCGATGCCCTGCGCGATCGTGCGCTCGCGTTCGTCGCCGGCGCCGCAGACACGGCCGCGCTAGACGCGCTCGAGGTGGACGTGCTGGGCAAGAAGGGCGAGCTGACCGGCGTGCTCCGCGGGATCGGTGCGCTGCCCGCCGACGATCGCCCGCGCGTGGGAGCCGCGGCCAATGCCGTCCGCACGGCCATCGAGGCCGCTATCGCCGAGCGGCGCGCATCCGCGGGTGGGGAAGAGCTCGCGTCCCGCCTGGTCCGGGAGCAGCTCGACGTGACGACCCCCGGCCGGCCGCTCCGTCGCGGTTCCCTCCATCCGAGCATCCAGGCGATGGCCGAGATCGCCACGATCTTCGAGCAGTTCGGGTTCGTCGTCCACGAGAGCCAGGAGATCGAGGACGACCTGACGAACTTCCAGATGCTCAACATCCCGCCGGATCATCCGGCCCGTGACCTGTGGGACACGCTCTACGTGGACGTCCCGGGCCGCCTGCTCCGGACGCACACCTCGCCCGGTCAGATCCGGGTCATGGAGACGATGAAGCCGCCCATCCGGGCCCTGCTGCCGGGCCGCTGCTTCCGCTACGAGTCCGTGGATGCGTCCCACGGCTTCGAGTTCTTCCAGGTCGAGGGGCTGATGGTGGACGAGGGGACCACCCTTGCCGACCTGAAGGGTCTCCTCGATCAGTTCGCCCATGCCATGTTCGGTTCGGGCAAGCGGACCCGGTTCCGGCCCGGCTACTACCCGTTCACCGAGCCGTCCGTCGCGTTCGACGTCGAGTGCCTCGTGTGCGGCGGGCCCGGCTGCCCGGCCTGCGGCCGGAGCGGCTGGATGACGATCCTGGGCGCCGGCATGGTCCATCCGGTCGTCCTCCAGTACGGCGGTCTCGATCCCGAGCGCTACCAGGGCTTCGCGTTCGGCATGGGCCCGGAGCGGATCTCCATGCTCAAGCACGGGATCACGGACCTCCGGCTGTTCATGGAGAACGACGTCAGGTTCCTGGAGCCGTTCCGATGAAGGCTCCGCTCTCCTGGCTGGCCGAGTTCGTCGACATCGAGCTCACGCCCGAGGCCCTCGCCGAGCGGCTCACGCTCCTGGGCATGGAGGTCAAGGGCATCGAGCGGCGCGGGGTGGACTGGCACAACGTCGTCGTGGGCGAGCTCCTGTCCGTGTCGAAGCATCCGCGCGCTGATCGACTCTCGCTGACGACCGTCACCCTGGGCTCCGGGGAGCCGCTGGACATCGTGTGCGGGGCCACGAACATCGCGGTTGGCCAGCGCATTCCGGTGGCCCTGCCGGGCGCGGTCCTGCCCGGAGATCGGCGGATCGAGCGGACCGAGAAGATGGGCACGGTCAGCAACGGCATGCTCTGCTCGGGCGATGAGTTGCGCCTGACCGGAGACGGCGAGGGGATTCTCATCCTGCCGGCCGACGCGCCGCTCGGAGTCCCGCTCGCGGACCTGTATGGCGACGTGATCCTGGATATCGACGTGAAGCCGAATCGGGGCGACGCCCTGTCCATCCTCGGGCTGGCCCGCGAGGTGGCAACGATCACCGGCAGTGCGGTTCGGATGCCGACGATCGAGGTCGAGGAGGCCGGCCTGCCGGTGGGGGACCGCCTGGCGGTCTCGATCGAGGACCCGGCGCTTTGTCCGCGATTCGTCGGCCGGTGGGTGAGTGGCGTGCGCGTGGGGCCATCCTCGGACCAGGTCCAGATGCGCCTGATGGCCGCCGGCGTGCGGCCGATCAGCAACGTCGTCGATGCGTCCAACTACGTGATGCTCGAGCTGGGCAAGCCGATCCACGTCTTCGACGCCGCGGCCGTTCGCGACGGAACGCTCCGGGTCCGGCTGGCCCGGGCGGGCGAGCGCCTGACGACGCTCGACCACGTCGAGCGGAACCTGGAGCCGGACACGCTGCTCATTGCCGACGGTGCGGGACCGCTGGCGATCGCGGGTGTCATGGGCGGCGCGGGGTCTGAGGTCTCGGACACGACGACCGACGTCATCGTCGAATCGGCGATCTTCGATCCGGTCAGCATTCGCCGGACGGCCTTCCAGTACGCGCTCCGCTCGGAGGCGAGCCTCCGGTTCGAGAAGGGACAGGAGTTCCGCCTCGCCCGGATCGGGGCAGACCGAACGGCCCAGCTGCTCGCGGCCTGGGCGGGCGGCACGACCGCTCCGGGTCGCGTGGACACCGCGCCGATGGAGCCGGGGCCGGATCGGGTGGCTTTCAGACCGGCACGCGTGCGGCGGCTCCTGGGCGTGGATCTCACGACCGAAGCGCAGGTGGCGCTGCTGGCCCGTGTCGGGCTCGTCGTGGAGGCGCCAGCTCACGGCGCGGCCGAGGTGTCCGTCCCGGTCGCGGCCGGGTCGAAGCCTCTGGCCGTGGACGTCCCGGTGGGCGATGCCCTGGTGGCCGTCGTGCCCTCGTGGCGCCGGGACATCACGGTCGAGGTCGACGTGATCGAGGAGCTTGCCCGGGTCCACGGCTACGACCTCGTTCCCTCGACGCTCCCGTCCACCCCGATGCCGGGCTATCGGACCTCACCGCTTGCGCTCCGGGACGCCCTGCGACGCGCACTCGCCGGCCATGGTCTCCAGGAGGTCGTGACGCATGCGCTCATTTCGCGCCGGCACATCGATGCCTGGGCGTGGCTGGCCCCCGCGCCGCCGGCGGACGGGGAGGGCACTGCCGAGGGCACGCACATCACCGTCACCAACCCGCTGTCCGCCGACCACTCGATCCTCCGCCAGACGCTCGTCGGCGGGTTGCTCGATACGATCGCCCTGAACCGGCGCCGCGGGATCGACGACCTGGCGCTGTTCGAGGTCGGCAAGGGCTACGGCCGCGTGGCCGACGGGCCGCACGAATGGTGGCGCCTGGGGATCGCCCTGGCCGGTGCGTTCGACGTGACTGCCTGGAACCGTCAGCGGCGGCCCGCCGACCTGGATGACGTCAAGGGTCTCCTCGAGCTGCTGTGCAGCCTGCTCGGGCTGCCGGCACCGCGATACGCGGCGCTGACTTCGGAGCCGACCCTGCATCCCGGTCGTGCCGCTCGGGTGGAGGCTCGTGACACCGACGGCGCCCTGGCGATCTCCGGCGTGGTGGGTGAGGTTCACCCGGCGGCTGCGGCGGCGTGGGACGAACGAACCGTCGGCACGGTGATCGCGGAGCTGTCCGTGCGCGGATTGTCCGAGGGCGCGCTGCCCGTTCCGCGCGGCGTCGCGCCGGCCCGCCACCCCAGTGTGGAGCGCGACATCGCGATCGTCGTAGCCGGTGGCGGATCCGCGGGAGCGATGGAAGCGGCAATCCGCGCCAGCGTCGGCGAGCTCCTGCGCGGCGTCGCCCTGTTCGATGTCTACCGCGGCGCCCCGCTCCTCGAGGATGAACGCAGTCTGGCCTACCGACTCACGTTCGCGTCGCCAGACCGAACGCTGACCGAGGGCGAGGTCGAGTCGGCGATGGCGGCCGTGACCGCGGCCATCACGAGAGCCGGAGGTCGAATACGGGCGTGACCCCGGCTGCGGCGTGCGTGACGGCGCGCCGGGAGGCCAGAATGCTGTTGCGACGCCAACTGCGGCACTGCTACCCTGAGGCGGCCTCAACATGACGTTCCGTTGAACGGCGGGGCCGGCTAGCCACACGATTGGGAGATCCCAGCACCGTGGATATCATCGGCGCGGTCACGAGCGTCAAGGCCGTCGACCTCCTGATCTTCTTCATCTTCTTCGCCCTCTTCGTCCTGGGCTTCATGCAGGGCGTGATTCGGCGCCTCCTGGGGATCGCGTCCATCCTCATCTCGCTCCTTGCCGCCGCCCAGCTCCGGACACCCTTCGGGGCGTTCCTGACCGAACACTGGACGCAGTACTCACCGGCCTACGACCACATGATCGCGTTCGGCTCGATCTTCCTGGCCGGGACGATTGCGTCCACCATCGCGCTGCAGCTGTTCTTCAAGCCGATGCCCATGTTCGCGAAATACCCGCTCTTCGATGAGGTCCTGGGAGGCGTGCTCGGTCTCCTGCAGGGCGCACTCATCCTCGCGGCGTTCTACCTGATCACGGATCCCTTCTTCACGACTGCCGCGCAGGGAGCCCAGACCAACGAGTTCCCGTTCATCCGCCAGATCCATGACGCGCTCGAGGGCTCGGTCACGGCCGACTTCGTCCGGGAGCGGCTCGTGCCGTCGGTGCTGTTCTTCTTCGGGGCCCTGTTCCCGGCGGACGTGATCGCGGTCTTCCGCTCCTGACCCGGCCCGGAACCACGGGTACCGTCCTTCGTCGTGATCTCCTGGTCGGCTCGCCACGCGAGGCGGCAGCCGCCCTCCTCGGGTCGCTCCTCGTGCGCGAGGAACCAGGGCTGCCCACGCGCGCGGGCCGGATCGTGGAAGTCGAGGCCTACGGCGGGCCGGATGATCGTGCGTCGCACGCACGCGCCGGGCGCACGCCGCGAACGGCGCTCATGTTCGGACCCGCAGGGCTCGCCTACGTGTACCTTGTCTACGGGATGCACAACTGCCTGAACGTCGTGTCCGGCCTCGCCGGTGATGCCGGCGCAGTGCTCATTCGCGCGGTAGAGCCGCTGGAGGGCCTGGACGCGATGTACGAGGCGCGCGTGGCCGCTGCCTCGTCTCGGAGCCGAGGCAAGCCCGGGCGCGCGGACCCGAGTGACGCCCTGGCACGCGGTCCTGCGAATGCGGTTCTCGCCTCCGGACCCGGACGACTGTGTGTCGCTTTCGGCGTGGATCACGCGTTCAACGGCTCGGACCTGTGTGCCGGGACGTCGCCGCTTCGACTGGAGCGAGCCCGCCCTGGAGCCCGGCCGCCCGTGCCCGCGTGGACGACTCGCGTCGGCGTGGATCACGCTGGGGAGCCCTGGTCTTCGCTGCCGTGGCGGCTCATCGACCGGGCCAGCGGATCCCTGTCCGGGTCGGCCTCGCGCAACGCTCCCTCGGGCTGAGCCATGGACGACCGATCCCTGACCTTGCTGGAGTTCCCGCTCGTTCGCCAGCGCCTCGCCGGCCACACGTCGTTCGTGCCCGGCCGTCGCCTCGCGGAGGCGCTCCTTCCAAGCTCGGAGAAGGTCATCGTCGCGCGGGGCCTCGAGGAGACAGATCAGGCGCGGGCGCTTCTCGAGGAGCAGCCCGGGGTCGGGGTCGGCGGGGCCCACGACATCGGGCCGTGGGTGGATCGAGCAACGCGCGGTGGACGACTGGACCCGGCGCACTTCCTGGAGGTCGCCGACACCATCGAGGCTGCGACGCGCCTGCGAGCAACCCTGGCCGAGGACCGCCGGCCCCTGCTCCACGAACTGGCTCGCGAACTTCACGCCCTGCCGGCGGTCCGGGCGACCCTCGCCCGTTCCTTCGATCCGTCCGGCGAGCTGCTCGACACCGCGTCCGCGCGGCTCGGGCCGCTGCGGAGTGCCGTCCGGATCGCCTACGACCGCCTGAGGCGGCGCCTCGATTCGCTGGTTGGCTCGGAGCTCGGGGACGCGCTCCAGGAGCCGATCGTGACGCTCCGCAACGGCCGCTACGTCGTGCCGGTGAGGGCAGACGCGAAGAGTCGGGTCAAGGGCATCGTGCACGACGCTTCAGGGTCCGGGCAGACCCTGTTCGTGGAGCCGCTCGTGGTGGTGGAGCTCGGCAATGCCTGGCGCGAGGCGCAGCTCGCCGAGCAGGAGGAGGTCGGCCGGATCCTGGACGAGTTGTCGGCCCTCGTGGCGGCCCATGCCGGACCATTCCGCGAAACGCTCGAAGCCCTGGCGCGATTCGACTTCTGGGCGGCGAAGGCGCAACTGGCTGGCGAGATGAACGCGACCCGGGCGGACACCACGGACCGTCCTGAGATCCTCCTCCTGTCGGCTCGCCATCCGGGCCTCACCGGGCGCGTGGTTCCGATCGATGTCCGGCTGGGCGGCGACTTCACTGCGCTCGTGGTGACCGGGCCGAACACCGGCGGCAAGACGGTCACGCTTCGGACCCTCGGGCTGCTCGCGCTCATGCACCAGGCCGGCCTGCACGTCCCGGCCGAGGCCGGCAGCCGCCTGCCGGTCCTGACCGACGTCTTCGCCGACATCGGCGACGAGCAGTCGATCGCGCAGTCCCTGTCGACGTTCTCCGGACACCTCCGGTCGATCATCCGGATCGTCGGAGCGGCTGGTCCCGGTACGCTCGTGCTCCTCGACGAGCTCGGCGCCGGAACCGATCCTACGGAAGGTTCTGCGCTCGCCCAGGCGCTCCTCGATCACTTCATCAGGGCCGGGGCGCTCGTGGCCGCGACGACCCACTACGCGGAGCTCAAGGCCTACGCACACACGACGCCGGGGGCCTCGAACGCGGCGGTCGAGTTCAATCTCGAGACGCTCAGTCCCACCTATCGCCTGACCATCGGGCTGCCGGGGGGCTCCCAGGCGTTTGCGATCGCGCAGCGTCTCGGGCTGCCGGACCCGATCGTGAACGATGCGCGTTCCCGGTTGAGTGACGCCCAGCGCTCGTTCGAGGCGACCCTCGCCCAGATCCGTGAGACGGAGGGCGAGACCACGGATTCCCTGGCCCGAACACTGGCCGCGGAGGCACGTGCGGCCGAGGCGCTGCACACAGCGCAGGAGGAGCGCCGACGGGCTCGTCGCGAACGTGACGAGTCGGCCCGGGCGGCGCGCGATGAGGCCGAGCGGCTGCTCGAGGCCGTACGCACCGAAGTGGCTGCCCTGCGACACACGCTGGAGCGCGGCCAGCTCGCAGCGCCCGCACTCGATGAGGCGCTGGCGCAGATCGAGGCCGGCGTGGCCCGCCTGCCCGGCGCGGCTTCCAGGCCGACCGTAGCGACGCCGGTTGAGCCGCGGACGTGGAGGGTCGGGGAACGGGCCCGGAGCCAGAATGGGGGGTGGGAGGGCCGGATCAGCGCCCTGGAGCGAGGCGGCCGCATGGCGACCCTCGAGTCGGGCGGGATGCGCATTCGCGTGCCCGTCGAAGACCTGACGGATGCGCTCCTCCCGGAGCCCTCGGAAGCCGCAGCGACAGGTGCTGTGCCTGCGGGTGGCGGCCGGGGCACGACGTCAAGCGCGGACGTCATCCGATCTGCCCGAGCACGGACGGTGCCATCGTCCCTGGACCTGCGTGGAGCTCGGGTGGAAGAGGCGCTCGACGCGCTGGAGCGCTACCTCGACGACGCGTCGCTGGCGGGGATGCCGCGCGTCACCGTGATCCACGGCATGGGCACGGGAGCCCTCCGGGACGCCGTCCGGACCGCTGCAGCCGCCCATCCACTGACCGGGGAAGTCCGAGCCGGCGAGCGGGGCGAGGGTGGCGACGGGGCGACGATCGTCAGCCTGGGATAGTGGTCCGGACCGCGCGCCGACCGGGACGGCGCGGCGCCAGGCGCGGCTTCGGTGTCTTCGTGGGGACCGGCACGGGCTCCGGTGGCAACGTCGGCGGGCCGTTCCCATTGCCGTTCCCCTGTGGCGTCTCGTCGGGCGTGGGTTCCGGGGTCGGCTGAATGCACGGCGTCGGCAGGGGCGTCGCGAAGGGATCGAACGTCGCGAAGGGATCGATCGTCGCGAACGGATCGATCGTCGCGAACGGATCGAAGATCGTGCCCGGATCGCAGATCGGCGGTGCGACCGGCGTACAGATGTCTGTGGGGGCGAACGTTCCGCCCCAGGTCTTGCCGAATGGAGTGAAGCGGTTGTTGTAGAAGTAGATCGTCGACGTGTTCTTCGGGCCGCCGGCGGTACCTGGACCGATGGCCGCGCGAGCGGCCCAGTCCTGCGTGAACGCCTGCCAGGCGGGGAAGCGCGGTTCCACGGCGCTGAAGTCCAGGAAGCCTTGCTTGACCAGCGGGCCGGCGCACCCTTCCTGCCAGAGCAGCCCAGTCGCCTCATCGATATCCAACTCGACGTGCAGATCATCCGTGCGCGTCGGGACCGTACCCTCGATGAACAGCTCCTTGACCGTCGCTACGGTGTAGGGGCCGGGGAGGAGGCCACTGAACGCGTCGACGTCGGCCGTGACGATACCGGGGGGCTGCTTGAAGTCGGCCATCGGAAGGCCCTGGCTCACCTCGGTCAGGATCCGGGACCAGAGCGGCGCCGATGAGTCGAGAGACAGCGAGCCGCCGTTCGGCGTC
>Ga0209521_10005097_pt1 | contig 10429 bp, 10 predicted proteins | sample Rifsed19ft4_FD_184016 | JGI IMG/M metagenome (GOLD analysis project Ga0209521, IMG submission 184016) | Soil microbial communities from Rifle, Colorado, USA - sediment 19ft 4 (version 2) | ecosystem: Environmental > Terrestrial > Deep subsurface > Rock core/Sediment | place: Rifle, Colorado... | reverse complement strand
AAATGGCGAAATAGTGCCCACGCATCGACAGCACGAGCGAGCCGAGCAGCCAGGCGACGCTTGCGCTCGCCACAGCCGCGGCAGGAAGCCCGAGCGCCAGCCCCGTCAGGAACTGGTTCACGTCGAAGACGAATTCCGTGCCGCCGCCCTTGGCCTCGGTGTAGAGGCCGACATCGTAGAACAGCCCGACCTGGACGATGGCCGAGACATACATGCCGAGCCCGACGAACAGCACGTTGCCGAATGAATTGTAGCCCATCTGCCCGCCGACCAGGTCCCAGGCCAGAGCGAACACGATGAAGAGCAGAAGCTGGGTCGCTTGCGATTGATAGGCCGGGGCGAGAAGCGGCGCGACCACGCCGCAAAGAATGAGCGCCGCAAGGAGAAGGAGCCGCGCCGGGGTGAGTGCGAAAGGAGTGCCCATCGTTCCCTATTTGAGATAGCGGCGCTGCGCCTTCAGCCGCCAATTGCGGAGCACGAGGACGGCGACGAGAAGGGCAAAGACGAAGGCGATCTGATATTGCGGCCCGAAAATAAAGCCGGCGAAACTCTCGGCCATGCCGAGGCCAAGCGCCGCCCAGATGACCCCGGCGAGATTGCCGAGCCCCGCCACCACCACGATCATGAACGAGCGAATGGTGTAGGAGAGACCGCTATAGGGGTGGATGGTGTAGGCCATCGAGGCGAGCGCGCCGGCGGCGCCGCAGATCGCGGCATTGAGCGCGTAGGTCAGGCCATAGACCTTGCGCGTCTCGATGCCGAGCACGGCAGCCGCTCTCGGCTCTTGCGCCGTAGCGCGGATGGCCTGTCCTTGGCGGGAGCGCGCCAGGAACAACGCGAGCGCCAACCCAAGCGCGATACACGCGGCAAAGACGAGCACCTTCACCTTCGCCACCCCGACCAGCCCGTCGAAGAAGAACCAGCTGCCGAGCCCGCTCTCGGCGATGCGATCGGCGGGGCCTAAGATGCGGGCCATCAGCTGCTGCAGGATGATGGCGATGCCGAACGTGGCGAGCACCGAATTGAACATATCGCGGCCGATCAAATGCACGATCACCGTCTGGAACAGACCCCAACCGAGCGCATAGAGGGCGGCGGCCGCGATCGCGACGGCAAGCAGCGGCGGTACCCCCTGCTCGATGCACAGCACCGTGACGAAGCCGCCGAGCATGACGAACTCGCCCTGGCAGACATTGACGATGTTGGTCACGCCCCACACCAGCGCCATGCCGTAAGCCGCCAGCGCGAACACGGCGCCGATCAGGATGCCGTCGATCAAGAGCTGGAGCCCGAGCGCCGGCGCCTCGAACAGAATGAGAAGATTGGCGATCATGCCCCTCGCGTCTCGCGCTTCCCGCGACTGCTTTCAGCTGCCCGATGCTTACAAAGAGGGAAGCGCGCCGTCGACCTCTATTGGAGGGGGCGCGGGACGATGGGCGTGCCGGTGGCCCATTTGGCCGGCGAGACCACCACGTATTTGCCGCCCTGAACTTGGGTAAGGACCACGGGCTTGGCGATGTTGCGGCCCGAGGCGTCGAACTTGACCGGGCCGTAAAACGTGTCGAGCTCCGTCGCGGCGATCGCCTCGCGCACCGCCTCGGCGTCGAGGCTCTGCGCGCGCTTGATGGCGTCGGCGAAGACATGGACGGCCGCCGCCGACTGGGCCGCCTGATAGGGTGCCTCGTAAGCGTACGCCGCCTCGAATTGCTTGGCGAAGTCCTCCGCGGTGCCGAACAGCTCGTCCTTGTAGCCGAGCGACCGGTGCCATTGATGGGCACAGAACACATGCTCGGCCGCCTCCCCCATCCTCTCGGCGATCTGGGCCGAGTCGCAGTGGGTCATGGCGAGGATCGGCACGTAGACTTTCAAGGTCTTGATCTGGTTGATTGCGGTGAGCGCGCCCTTCTCGTGGCCGGAGATCACGAGCACGTCGGGCTTCAACGCCTTCACCTTGGTCAGGGTGACCGACATGTCGTTGAGCTCGGGCGGCAGCTGATCGTCGATGACGACCATCATGCCGTGGCGCTGCACGTCATCGAGCACGCCGGCGCGGACGTCCTGCGCAAACGGGTCGTTCTCCATGGCAAGGGCTATTCTCAGCGTCTCTGACGTCTTGCCGAGCTTGCCGGCATGCTCGGCAGCGAGATCGATGGCGGGGGTGAGATATTGGTCGGAGGTGGAGAGCACGGCGAAGATGTAGCGATAGCCCTTGGTGAACAGCTCGCGCGCCGCGCCGTTGCCTTCGATCATCGGCACCTTGTATTTCTCGACGACCGGCAGGATCGCCTTGGTCAGGCCGGAGCTGTACGGCCCGAGCATGAATTTGACGCCGTCCTGCTTGACCAGCCGCTCGGCCAGCTCGGTACCGCGCGCCGGCGTCGACTCATCGTCGTAATAGCGCACCACGAGCTTGTAGCTCTTGCCGCCAACTTTCACCCCGCCCTTGTCGTTGATTTTGCGGACGGCGAGCTCGTAGCCGTTCTTGGTGTTGGCGCCGTTCAGCGCATATTTGCCGGTCAGAGACACGGCGGCGCCAAGAACGATCACGTCCTCGGCGCCAGGGGCCGGGATGCCCCCCACGGTGCATAGCAGGGCGGCCGCTAGGCTCGCCGTGAACAATCGCCCAGGCCGCACCTATCTCACCCCCGCCGCTAGGCCGCGAATCCCCTTCCTTGTTTACACAGTACGCCGTTAGCGCCGTTTGGTTCAATCGGCGGTCGCGAAATCTACTGCCAGTGGAAGTTGTAAGTCGCCGCCGGGGGGTGCCGCCCCTGCGCTACAGGCGCTTCTCGCCTAAAGCTGATCGGCGTTGAAGGTGTCGCAGACCTCGAGCTTGCCGCTCTCATAGCCGCGCTTGAACCAGCCCACGCGCTGGGCCGAGGAGCCGTGGGTGAAGGCGTCCGGCACGACATAGCCTTGCGTCTGTTTCTGGATGCGGTCGTCGCCGATGGCGCTCGCCGCGTTGAGAGCCTCTTCGATGTCGCCGGGCTCGATGATGTTCTTGGTCTCCTCGGCGTGATTGGCCCAGATGCCGGCAAAGCAGTCGGCCTGCAGCTCCATGCGCACCTGGAGCGCATTGGCCTCCCCCTGCCCCATGCGCTGGCGCAACGCCTCGACCTGATCGGCGATGCCCAAGAGCTTCTGCACGTGATGGCCGACCTCGTGGGCGAGGACGTAGGCCTGGGCGAAGTCGCCTTGGACGCGGAAGCGGTTCTTCAGCTCCTCATAAAAGTCGAGGTCGATATAAACCTTCTCGTCGCCCGGGCAGTAGAAAGGACCCATCTGCGCCAGCCCCATGCCGCAAGCCGAGCGCACGCCGCCGGAGAACAGCACCAGCGTGGGATCGCTATAGCGTTGGCCATAGCGGCCGAAGATGTCGCGCCAGACATCCTCGGTGTCGGCGAGAACGACGGACACGAAGCGCTTGAGATCGTCTTCGCTGGTGGTCTGCGGACGCTCCACCGGCGCGCCCCGTTGCCCCGGAACAGGGAAGTTGGTTGCGTCGGGGCGCGACTGAGGCAAGCGGATATCGGGGAAGGTCGTCGCGTCGCCGCCCGGTCCACCGCCCTGCATGATGACGCTCGGGTCGACGCCGAAGAACAGCATCAGGCCGAGAATGATGAGAAGGCCGACAATGCCGATGCCGCCGCCGCGGCCGCCGGAGCCGCCGCCGCTCGGAAAGCGGACGCCGCCGCCTGGGAACGGGAAGCGGAAGCCGCCGCCTTCGCCCCGCCGGTCCTCGACGTTCTCGCTCTCTCGCTCACCGCGCCAGCGCATTTTCGTGACCTCGGACCTCGGGCCCGGACTGCCCGCTTTTTACCCATTGTGCATGCGACGAGCCGCCGCACAAGGCTTCCAGCCTTGGCGGGGAACTCCTTGGCCGGAGGGGCGTTGTGGGTCGCGGCGGGGTCCGCGCGAGGAGCCACGCGGGGTGAAAGCGCGCCCGCAAATGCTTGTGGCTATTAAAAATACTGACAAGGAATCGTCACAGAAGTGCCACAGGCCCGAGGCATGCTGTACGTGCCCAGTTGTGTTCGGTCTGGGTCGGTAGTGCGTTCTGTGTAATTGCGTACGAGCCTCGGCACTCCCCGCGCCGGGGCTCTTCTTTTTGTGGTGCCGCCCGCTCTATTCGGCGGGCTCGAGCACGCCGCCCACAGCCTGGCATGAAAGGCAAAGGGGCGGCCCGGTCCTGGGGCCGCCCCCAAATGTCGCACGCGCTTATGGGTTCTGTGGCGCGGGTGCCTCTTCTGGTGCAGGCGCCTCTGGTGCTGCCGGCGGTTCGGCGGGCGGCATCTCGGCGGCCGGAGGCGCTGCCGGCGTCTCGGCGGCAGGCGGCGCTGCCGGCGTCTCGGCGGGCTGCTCGGTGACCGGCTGCTCGACCTTTACGTCCGTGTCGCCTTTGTGCCCGTACATGAAATAGGCAGCGATGACGAGGGCGAGCACGATGCCGCCCAATATGATCGCAAGAAACGTCCTGCTGCCCTGATTGTCGTTTGCCATCTTATGAATCTCCTCCCTGTCGAGGGACGTTAGAATCGCGACGCTGAACCTAGCGAGGATTGGCCCCGTGGTCGAGAGCCGCTTCGAGGCGCCGTGGCCGAGGTCAGGATGCGGTCGAGGCGGCGCTGCGGCGCGCCATGAGATCGAGCGGCGGCGAAAGTGCGGCGGCAAGGAGGAAATTGATCACGACCGAATACAGGGCGGCGTAGCCCGGCAGGGTGACGCCGAAGATTTCGAGCGGATAGACCGACGAGGCGAAGCCTTGGGCGGCAGCCATATAGGTGCCGATGGCGGTGCCGGCGGCCCACCCGATCAGAAGTGCGAGCGCATTGAAGCTGCGCGTATAGAGGCCGAGCAGGATCGGCGGCAGGAGCTGGATGATCCAGATGCCGCCAAGCAACTGGAGCTGGATGGCATAGGCTTGCGGAATGGCGAGGATAAACACCACCGCCCCGATCTTGACCACGAGCGAGACGATCTTGGCCATGCGGGCTTCGTCGGCCTGGCTGCAATCCGGACGGATGAACTCCTTGTAGAGATTGCGGGTGAAGAGGTTGGCGCAGGCGATCGACATGATCGCGGCCGGCACCAGCGCGCCGATGGCTATGGCGGCGAAGGCGACGCCGACGAACCAGGAGGGGAAGGAGGCGAGGAAAAGCGCCGGCACGGCGAAATTCGGCCCGTATTGGGCGAAGCCCGCGGCGTAGGCCGGATCCCGATCCACGCCGGCGGCGATGGCCATGTAGCCGAGCAGCGCGATCAGCCCCAGAATGAAGGAATAGGCCGCAAGCAGGGCCGCGTTCCGCCGGATGACGTTGCCGCTCGACGAGCTCAGGATGCCCGTCATGGCATGGGGATAGAGGAAGAGCGCAAGCGCCGAGCCGAGCGCCAAAGTGGCGTAGGCGCTGTAGGAACCGAGGCTATCGCCGGAAGGCGGGGTCAGAGTGAGCTTCTCGGCAGGCACGCTCGCGAAGATCGCACCGTAGCCGCCGAGCTTAGCCGGAATGACGACCACGGCGGCGAACACCGTCACGAAGATGAGGACGTCCTTGACGATGGCGATGAGCGCCGGCGCCCTGAGGCCGCTGGTATAGGTGAAGGCGGCGAGAACGATGAAGGCGATGATGAGCGGGATGTGGCCGACGAATCCTCCCGCCGGAAAGCCGAGCGCGCCGATCACCACCTCCATGCCGACGAGCTGGAGCGCGATGTAAGGCATGGTGGCGACGATGCCCGTGAGCGCAAAGGCGAGCGCGAGCATGCGGCTGCCGAAGCGGTCGCGCACGTAATCGGCGGCGGTGACATGGCCGCGCTCATGGGCGATCGCCCAGAGCCGCGGAAAGACGAGGTAGAGGATGGGATAGATGAGGATGGTATAGGGGACGGCGAAGAAGCCCATCGCGCCTTTGCCGAAGACCAGCGCCGGAACGGCGATGAAGGTATAGGCGGTGTAGAGGTCGCCGCCGAGCAGGAACCAGGTGACCACGGTGCCGAAGCGGCGGCCGCCGAGGCCCCATTCATGCAGGAGATTGAGATCGGCTTTCCGCCAACGCGCCGCCACGAAGCCGAGCCAGGTGACGAACAGGAACAGCGCGACGAAGATGATCGTGGCGGTCAGGTCGAGCGTCACAAGATGTCTCCCGGGACATCCGTCGCCTCCAACCTCTTGCGGGAGCTTTCCGTCACATGCGTGATGCGGGTGTCGATCACGTGGACGAGGAGCACGACCGCGGCGCCGAGGAGGATCCAGCCAAGCTGATACCAATAGAAGAAGGGAATGCCGCCGAGCTCGGGCTCGATCCGGTTGTAGGAGGGCACCCAAAGCATGGCGACGAAGGGAATGAGGAAGAGCAGGCGCGGCCAATAGCTCAGCCAGCCGCGCTTCTTCTTCGCGCGTGTCATCGTTCTAGCTCCTCCCCCTCAAGCGCAGCCCTTCGGGCGCCCGGAAGCCACCGGAACGCCGCGTCAAGCGGGGGATGCCGCATTTTCGGTTGTTTAGCAAGGCGACGCGCAATATTGCTTTTGCCCAGCACCGGCCCATATGGTCGCGCAAGAGAGCCCGTAGCTCAGCCGGTAGAGCACTTGACTTTTAATCAAGGGGTCGTGGGTTCGAATCCCACCGGGCTCACCACATCTCTATTTTCCCCCGTGAGGGATCGCCGGAGCGTCGGCTCGGCCGGTTGCTTTCTCCATGAACCCGCGATGAACAGCCGGTTCAGCACCGATACATGCGCGGCTGGCTAGTTTCACCCTTCGCAATGAGCCGTGGCCGGCGTCTCACAACCGCCACCAAGACTCGGCACTAGCTGCATACGAATCGCGGACGGCGGAGGGACACCATGAATTGTGACGCAAGCTCAACCCAAGGACTGACTCGTTTTCGCGGCGGGCTCATCCTCGCTTTCGCTCTCGCGCTCGGCGTTGCCCTCACAAGTTTCAAGCACACTGCCTTAGCAGCCCTGGACGGCGCGCAAGAGGCTCAGGGTCAACGGGCCGTCGTGCTGGATGCGCAAACGAGAGGCGCATTCGTTGTTGCCAAGGGAGACGGCGACAAAAACGATGATAACGACGACGACAAGGGTCGGAAGGGCGGCAAGAACGCCAATCGGGACAATGACAACGACAAGGGCCACCACGACGGCGATGGCGACAACGGTCATCGTAACGGCGGAAAGAACGCCAACTGGGACAATGACGGCGATAAGGGCCACCACGGCGGCGGCGGGGACGGCGACAGAAATTGGAGCAAGAACGACAACGGGAATAAGGGCAACAAGAATTGGAGCAAGAAGGACAATAACGATTGGAACGGAAACGGTGACAGAAACTGGAGCAAGAACGACGGGGACCGGGACGACAACGGCGACTGGAACGACAACGGCAACAAAAATTGGAGCAAGCACGGCAACAAGAATTGGGGCAACGCCTGGGGCAATCACAACAACAATTGGAACAGGAACTGGAACAACCACGGCTATGTGCGGGAGTGGAATCGCAGGCCCTATTACGGCGAATTCATCGGCGGCGTCATCCTCGGGTCGATTTTTGCCGCAAACGGCATCGTGCCCTACGCGCCCGCGCCCTATCTCTGCTGGTACTGGGCCGACCCCTACATGTATCGCGGCTATTGGGATTACTGTTACTAAGAAGCGCCTCGCTTCTGGCGCATCATCGCATTGGGCGCCGGTCTCGGCCGGCGCCCTTTCATTATCCCACGCTCACGGTGAAGCAGTTATTCGGCGGGGCTGGGGGCCTTGCGGCGCAGGCGATTGAACACGGTGCGCTTGAGGAAGTAATAGGCCGGCCTTCCCATGATCGCGAGGGCGACGAATTTGGACATGAAGGGTGTCGCGCCCAACAGGCCCGACAGCCCAGCTTTGATACCGGGTTCGAGATCGGTCATCATGACCACGGGAATGAGCGGCCAAGCGGCATAAGCCCCGACCAGGACGATCGTGCCGAGGGCAAAGCGCCAACCGATCTGCTCGGCGCTGAATAGGGGATCGTTCGCGGTTACGATGGCGACCTCCTCACGGTCGTCGGCGGGCGATATGTCGATAATGTCTTGTCAGAGGATTTGGGTTTCCTAGAGGCAAACCGGGGCGTGCCCACGCCCAATCTTGCCGCGTAGATGGTAGCCTCGACTGGGCAAAATCGAAACCCATATTCTGCGCCTTGCCATTGATTGTATGCCGGTTTTTGAGCTTTTCCCGTGACTCTGGCGCCCACATCTTAAAATTTTTACCATGAGAGTATGCCTGCGGCGCCGCGCACCATGCCCAATGAGGCGATCGCTCCCCAAAATGCCGAGGATGCCAGGCGAAGCCTCGGGGCGCAGGCTGTCGCCCGCGTCGAGAGATCGGTAGCGCGGCGTGAGCTTCGAGCGGGGTTCCGGCCCTCAGAGCTGATAGACGCCGCCGCACACCGCGGTCTGGTCGAGCCGCTCGCAGTACATTTCCTTGGGCTCGACCTTGTGGGTCACCGGGTTCATGAACTTGTAGGTCTGCCAGAAGCTCGGATGGGTCGCGGCGAGTTCTACGCGCTCCTTCACGAACGCCTTGCCGTCGGGATCCTTGTCGTCGATCTGGTTGGTGCCGATGCGCTTGGCGTTGGCGCCGTGGGCCAGCACCACGCCGTCGAGACCGTAGACCACGATGTAGAGGTCGCGGTCGACGAACTCACCGGTGGGATTGCTGATCGCGGGATAGGCTTTGTCGGGGCCCTCAGTCTTGATGTAGGCAACCGCCTTTTTCACCATGGCGACCGCTTCATCCTTGGTGGCGCCGGTCGCCGCCAGGGCTGCGCCGCCGAAGACTGTCAGCGCGGCGACGAGCGAGGCCGCGGCGATGAGAGCGAAGCAAGATGTGGAATCGCGCATGGCGCTGCTCCGGACAATCCCGACCGCTCAATCTATCGGATTCCTCCGATCCACCCTAACCGATCCTCTGGCCATGCTTAGGGAATCGCCAACACTTTCGTACCGGAACGTCCCCTCAGCCGGCTTGTTCCGAGGCGACGAGCCAGGCCGGATCGAACCAGCGGTCGGCCTCGCCGTCGTAGGGCAGCCGCGTGATGTCCCAGTGGCGGATGAAGGGCGCGTACGTTTCCCAAACCGGGGGCCCGCCGCCGACATAGATCACGCGGTCGGGGAACCAGGCCAAGACCTCGGCCGGGTGGTTCGCCGAGCGGATCTCGCAAATGGTCCGGTCCTCGTAGGCAAAGGGCGGGATCGAGGCGATCGTCGTGGGTCCGGCGACGATCACGTGACCGCGCGTGACCTCGAAGAACCGCGCCACGTCGGCAATAAACTCGCGCCCCTTGCTGCCCTCCCAGGGAAGCCGGCCCTTCAGCCCCAACTGCCCGCGCTGGCCTATGGCGCATATGGCGCGAACGTCAGCCACGCTCTCCTCCTTTCGATGCCGCTCCGGTCCACCACGACCTTAGCCGCCGATGGCGTTTTGGCAAAGATTGATGCAGAAACACGCCTCCATGACGCCCCGCCTTGTCCCCGCCTCCACCATCGACCCGCGCCAAAGATTGAAGGCGATCGGGCTCATGGCCCTCGCCACGCTCTGCTTCGCCGTGCTCGACTCGACGGGCAAATATCTCATCGTCAAGGAGGGCGTGCCGGTCGCCGAGGTCACGTGGCTTAGATTCGTGGGCCATGTGGTGTTCAGCGCCGCCGTGCTGTGGCCCTTCGCGCTGAAGCCCTCGCTCCGCTCGGCCAAGCCTTTGCTGCAGGTGTTGCGGTCCGTGCTCATGGTCGTGACCACGGGGTTCAATTTCATCGCGCTCAGATATCTCCAGCTCGACCAGACCATCACCATCTTCTTCCTCACGCCGCTTCTGGTCGCCGCGCTGGCCGGGCCGTTGCTCAATGAGTGGGTGGGATGGCATCGCATGCTCGCCATCGTCGCCGGCCTCTTCGGCGTGCTGCTGGTGATGCATCCGGGCATCGGCACGGTCCACTGGGCCATGCTGCTGGCACTCGTCGCGACCTTCGGTTATGCGCTTTACAACCTCGCCACGCGCTATCTCGCCGCCTTCGACCCTCCGTCCGTGACGCAGACCTATACGCCGCTGGCCGGGGTGCTGATCCTGGCGCCCTTCGCCCTTGGCGCCTGGCATTGGCCGGAAGCACCCGGCCAATGGGTGCTGCTCGCCTCGCTCGGCTTCTGGGGCGGCCTCGGCCATTGGCTCCTGATCCTTGCTCACCGCAGCGCTCCGGCGCCGGTGCTGGCGCCGTTCATCTATCTCGGCCTGATCTGGATGTCGGCGGCGGGCTTTCTCGTGTTCGGCGACGTGCCGACCTTGTGGACGCTGTCGGGCGCCGCGATCGTGATCCTGTCCGGCCTCTATCTGCTGGCACGGGAGCGGAAGCAGCTGGGCGAGGCCAAAGGCGGTCCGGCCTCCGACATTGCCACGCAGT